>Ga0307378_10006767_pt1 | contig 15593 bp, 21 predicted proteins | sample UN1MG_FD_202238 | JGI IMG/M metagenome (GOLD analysis project Ga0307378, IMG submission 202238) | Soil microbial communities from Risofladan, Vaasa, Finland - UN-1 | ecosystem: Environmental > Terrestrial > Soil > Coastal area > Acid sulfate soil | place: Finland: Risofladan, Vaasa | collected... | reverse complement strand
CCTTTATGTTGAGGTACTGCGCAATCTCGAGCGGATTGGAGATCACGCCGTCAATGTTGCCGGTGACGTTCTGCTGATCCGTTAGTCGTCGCCCAGGATCGCGAAGGACGTCACCGCGGCTGATCTAAGGGGAATACGTGTGTGGAGCGGACCTTCCAGTTGGGATCTTCTCCAGCCATGATCGGCCGAAGGTCGCCACCCATAGCAGCTGACGGGAATCCTTGGGCTGTTGGCAACAACCTCTGACAAGGGGCTAGTGCATCTTTGCCCTGGCGGAGGCGACCTTGTGGGCCATTCGGCCCTTGGCGGCTTTGCGGTCGTCGATCTTGATCGAGATTGAGACGCGGTTTGTGCGCTCGAGCATCCGGTCTCGGCACGACTTAATAACGCTCATCACCGTGTCCCAATCGCCCTCGAGGTTCGTCCCCATCGAGTGAAATTCGTGCGGCAGTCCGCATTTCTCGATGATACCGAACGTCTCGGCGACGTACGCGCTGAGGCTCTCCCCCTCTCCGATTGGCACGATGGAAAACTCGACGATCATCGCGCCCTCCTCATTTCTTTGTTGTAGCGTTCTAGTATTCGAAGTGCCAATCTGCCTGCATTCCTGCTCCCTCGATATCGATGGTGCGCGAAACCGGATCGAGGGTGACGAGCGCCCATGAGGGCGGAACACTCTCGGTGTGGTCGACCAGTGCCTCAAAGGTAATGTAGTGAATGCCGTCGATCTCGGAATAGGCGTTTTCGTGTTCGTGTCCCTGAAACACAGCGACCACGACCCCTGACCCGCTCAGGATGGCTTTCACGGCTTCTGCATTGGCGATTGCCGGTCCACCGGAGAGAAGGTCGAAATCCACGTCCAACGGTTGGTGCACGCAGACGATAGTTGGCAGATCCGTTGCGGCAAGATCTTCGCTCAGCCAGTCAAGTTGCGCTTGGGGGATGTTCCCCTGGACGACCCAGCTGGCGTGGCCAAGGTCGTTTCCTTTCTTGTCGTACTGTGCGTCGAGGATCACGACGTGGTAGGCACCGGCATCGAGACTTTGATACGTGCTGGTGGCATCGACCCGCTCGATGAACTCCTCCTTGGAAAGGTCGTACACGTCATGGTTGCCGAGGACGTAATAGCGAGGTCCACCGAATGTGGCGTAGATCGATTCCGCCTTCTCCAGAATGCCCGGAATGCGGGCCGCGTCCCCCAACTCCGCACCGAGGACGAACTTCCCATTGACAAAATCCCCCAGCTCGATCACGAGATCGGCTGGCCAGGCATTCGCGGCAACCACAAAGGACTCCAGCCGCTCGGAGTAATTCGACATCACCTTTCCTTCTCCCGGGGACTCGGTATCGTGTGCGTGAAGGTCGGCGAAGACTCCGATGCGCAACGGCTCGGTGGCCGCAGTTGCATTGGCAGCAAGTGACAACACGAGCGCCGATGAAAGAAGAAACCCGAACAACAGAGAACGAAGCCACTTTCCGGAACGCATAACAGATATCCCTCCCAAGCCTGATGTGATTACAGCCTACCTTGGTCGCGAAGCGTTGGCAAGCTGTAACACATCTTGCTGCACGATGCGAAGTGAGCTACGCTGTCAGGCTAGACACATTCAGAAAGGAGCGATTCACTGAGTGACGATTACCGAGATTCAAAACCGGGTACATCGCATCGCCCTCGATCACGGATGGTGGGACGCCCCGCGCTCGATCGGTGAAGTGTTGATGCTTTTGGTGACTGAATTGGCCGAGGTAATGGAGGCCTATCGCGAAGGAAATCCAGAAAGTGACAAGATCAGAGGTTTCTCCCGTATGGAGGAGGAGCTTGCTGATGTCGTCATCCGGCTTCTCGACCTAGCGGGCAAAGAAGGCTTGAATATCGAGGCAGCGGTGCTTGCCAAGATGGCCTACAACGAAGATCGGCCGTATCGACACGGTGGAAAAATCGCCTAGAAACTTGTCATTTGCTGCGGTTTGGGGTGGAAGATAGGCGTGTCGTAGATCGTAACATGACCAGTATTGCCGTTTGCCAAAGGGATGAGCAATCCGTGCTTTTCCAGTCTTGTCAACCAGCAGGCCGATGGATATACTGCCGATGAATTCTCGAACTACACCCAGGGGGGATACTCGATGGGGCAACCGCAGCAGAACATCTGTCTGGTCGGCCATTCTGGCTCTGGAAAAACGACCCTTGCCGCATCTTTGCTTGAAAGGAGCGGTATTAAGGACCCGATCGCGTTCGATACGTCCCAGGAGGAGAAGGATCGCGGCCACTCGATCGACATGGGGATCGGATCCTATGAGGTAAAGGGAACCCGCATCACCCTCCTCGACACCCCTGGTGGCGACGAGTTCATGGAGGAGATGGTGAAGGCTGTCCCTGTCTCGGACCTGTCCCTGATCGTCCTCAATGGGGAAAAGGGGGTCGAAGTTGTCACCGAACGGGCGTGGGAACTCACCGGCGCAACGAAGCGGCCCACTGCAGTCTTTGTGAACATGATGGACAAGGAGAACGCCGATTTTGATGGCGCTATCATTGCGCTAAAAGACCACTTCCAAAGCAAATTCGTCCCGGTGCACATTCCGATCAAGGAGGATGGTGTCTTCGTGGGAGTTGTGGATCTGTTGGCAAATCGATCGATTTACTTCGCCGACAAGTCAAAGAAGGAAGTCCCATCCGATCTGCAAAGCGCCGTTGACCAATGGCGGAACTTCCTAATTGAGGAGGTCTCTGCCTTTGACGATGATCTAATGATGAAGTTCCTCGAGGAAGAGGAGATTTCTGCAGACGAATTGACCACGGGTCTAATCAACGGTGTGTCCGACGGCGGCTTGGTGCCGATCTTTTGCGGGTCGGCGGCGGAAGACAAAGCAATTGATGTGTTGACAGACGCGTTCGTTTCTCTGTCCCGCACTCCCGCTGAGCAAGCCGATGCTCCCTGCACCGCTGTCGTCTTCAATCTTGCCGCCGATCCTTATCTGGGGCGTCTTGCCTACGCACGGGTCCTGAGAGGAGCACTCAAGGAAGGCACCACGTGCTTTGATCTCTCGTCGGGCAGCAAGGTGGAGATCCGCGACCTGTACGCGTTTGACGGAACAAAGCAAAAACGCGTGCCTCAGGTGGAGAGTGGGGGGATCGTCGCCATCGGCAAGGTGGAAGACCTCACCCTAGGGGTTACTTTGGCGATGCAATCCGACGCAGAATCGTTCCCGCTGCCCGAGTTTCCCAAACCCGTCTATTCGCGGGCGATCGTGCCCAAAAGCCAGTCCGATGTGGAAAAGATGAGCGCCGCGTTGAAGGAGGTATCTTCGACAAAAGCTACCATTCGGGTGGAACGCGATTTGGTCACCAAGGAGCTGGTTCTGTGGGGAATGGGCGACGTTCACCTTTCCGTGTTCATCGAACGGCTGAAGAACCGCTACAACGTCTCATTGGATACACACCAGCCCAGCATTCCGTACAAGGAGAGCATTCTAAAGAAGGCGACCGCTCAGTATCGCCACAAGAAACAGACGGGAGGCCGCGGCCAGTTCGGCGAGGTCTCCCTTCGCATCGAGCCACTCCCTCGGGGAGAAGGCTTCAAGTTCCTCAATGAGATCAAGGGAGCTTCGATCCCCGGCCAATACATCCCCGGGGTGGAAAAGGGTGTTCTGGAGGCGATGGAGGAGGGAAATCTCGCGAAGTACCCGGTCGCCGACGTTTCAGTCGCCGTGTATGACGGTAGTTTCCATCCCGTGGACTCCTCGGAGCTGGCGTTTAAGCTGGCGGCGCGACAGGCCTTTCGGATGGCCGTGGATCAAGCGAGCCCCATCCTGCTCGAACCGGTTATGGATTTGCAGGTGCGCGTTCCCGAGCAATACACCGGCGACATCATCAGTGATCTCAACGGGCGCCGTGGCAGAATCCTCGGCATGGAGCCGTCGGGGCGGGTGACCACGGTGCACGCCGAGGTTCCGCTGTCCGAAGTACAGGGCTACGCCCTCGATCTCAAATCGCTTACCCAGGGACGAGCGACATTCCAGATGCACTTCACGAAGTATCAGAAGGTCCCCGGGAATCTTCAGGAGAAGATTGCTGCCCAGGCAGGCCAAGGAAGCTGAATGATCGTAGGACGCTACATGCACTCCGATCCGGTTACGGTAAAGGCCGATGCACCATTAGCGGAGGCCAAGCGGGTGATGGAAGAAAATGCCTTCGGCCTTCTGTTAGTCGTTTCTGACGACGGGAAACTGCGAGGCTTCATCACCCGGGGCTCGCTAAAAGGGGCCACTGACTGGGAGGCCCCAGTGGGGAAGGTTTGTTTCGAGGCCCGGTTCGGGGTGTCGCCGACTGATACAGTGGAAAAGGCAGCACTCATTCTGCTTGAGAACCGATTGGTTCTGCTTCCGGTAGTGGAGGAGGAGCGACTGATTGGGGTCATCACACAGAGTGAGATCCTGCGTGCACTTGCCGACGGACTCGGGATCGGTCTTAAAGGAACCCGCCTGACGGTTAGAGTCGGCAGCGACGACGGGGATTTGCATCGTATCCTTGCTGTCCTGCACAAAAACGGCGTGCACCTTGTCAGCATGGCGCAGCGCCCAAAGGACGAGGCGCAGCGCGAAGTGATCCTACGTGTACAGGGAATTGCTGACAAAGAGGCGCTTCGATCCGAACTTGAGGAAGCGCTGCGAAGCGACTGATGCACGAGATCAAACTCGCAACGCGCCGTACGACCGAGCTGCTAGACATCACCGAGGTCGTTCAAAGTAAGCTTGCCAGTGCGTGTCAGTCCAACGGAATCTGTACCATCTTCTGCCCTCACACAACCGCCGGTTTGTTGATCAACGAGTGCGCAGACCCCGCGGTAGCCCACGACATCGTGTCTTTTCTGGAGGAGCTTGTGCCCGGGAATCGCGCCTGGACCCATGCCGAAGGAAACTCCCCCGCTCACGTCAAGGCCGCGCTGGTGGGAAACGCATTACAGGTGGCATTCGAAGACAGAAAGCTCGTTCTGGGCACATGGCAGGGGATCTTCTTCTGCGAATTTGACGGCCCTCGACAAAGAAGGATTTGGGTTCAAATCACATCCGAATAATCCTCCGAAGTTAGACGTGTTACACACACCAATAACCTAGCAGCTTCTTGCTGTCCGCTGCACGTTCATGTTTGTCACTCTAACGACATTGAGTTCGATCAAGCAGAAGCGGGAACGCTCGATGCTCGCTTGGAATAGCAGGAATCATATCGAATAGTACGTGGGTGTGCTTGGAGAGATAAAGTAGGCGACTTATGATATAAATGGTCTTTGTGAAATCGCTAGCTGGCGGGTGATTCGAGATTGGGAAAAGGAGTATGCATGAAATGCAGCCTTGTGGCGCTACTGCTGGTGTTGTCTGTGGGAGTTGCGAGTTTGGGACAGACGTTGTTTTGTGGGAGTGGTAACTTTTCCGGAACGGTCATTCTCTGGTTCGCTAAAACGACCGTTACGGCGCAGCTAAGCGGCGCGTTGAGTCTGTCGGGAGTCCTGCCGGTCGAGGGTGAGGCCGTTTCCTTTGTGGCAGAAGGGGAGATTGTTGGAGCTGGAGAGGGAGACACTGCGACTCTTTCTGGCGTAGCGTGGATGACGAAGAATAGCATTCGCATGCCCCGCCCGGAAGGGCGGGGATAAGAATGCTGCTGCCGTAGGCAGCAAACTGTGATAGGGTAGTGGCATGGTGATGAAGCGGGCCAGCCACTGTGTGTACGACACCAGTTACCATTTGGTATGGGCACCCAAGTACCGGAAGTGGGTTCTGCGAGGAGAGATACGAGGGCGGGTTAGGGAGCTGTTTCACGAGATAGGACTGCACCATGGCTTCGAGATCATGGAGCTGGAGGTAGCGAAGGACCATGTTCACGTTTTCATCAGTTTCCCGCCGAAGTACTCGATTACGAAGGTGGTAGGGATACTCAAGGCAGTGAGTGCGAGGGAGATACGAGAGGAGTTCCCCGAGGTGAAGGATGAATTGTGGGGTGGAGAATTCTGGGAAGACGGTTACTTTGCCCGAACCGTTGGGGACCAGGTTACGATGGAAGTGATCAGGGAATACATTCGGTTTCATGAAGACAGGGCGAAGAGGCCAGAGCAGCTACGGCTGATCTGAGAAAGCCCCGCCCGGAAGGGCGGGGTTCTTTACTTAGCAGTTCTTAGCTCCCAAACTCGTCTAAGAATCTAGCCTCGTATCCGGCTGTTAGGCTGGGTCAGTGAGCACTGCCAAGGAGGGAAGATGGTCACAACTGCAGCAAGCCGAAAGGGAATAGCAGAGAGCGGATGGATCGTTTCGTTGGCGATACTCGCCGTGATCCTCTGTGCCAGTGGAGTTTTCGGACAGAAGTTGCTCGACCACGCGATGTGCCGGTCCTTACCCGCGGTCGATCGGGCGAGTGAGTTTCTGACAACCGATAGGAAGGCGATCTCGTGGGTGGAGATCGGAGACGTGACCGGTGAACACACTCTGACGTGGAAATGGTTCAGGCCGAGCGGCAGCCTGCATCGCGAGGACGGCCCGATTTTCATTGGGAGTGCCGGTGCGACTTATCCGGTTGTCCCGGTGGCGCAGGAGTTCGCGATCTTCGCCGATCAAGACGTCACGTCGAACCCCGGCGAGTGGCAAGTGGAGCTCTATCTGGACGGTCATCGGCTGGGAGCGCAAACGTTCCTAATTGTCGCAATGACGGAGATTGCGGACTACGGGGACGCTCCGGACGACCAGCCGTGCGGCTACTCCGACAATCCCGCAACGGATGTGATCGGACGGTTCCCCACCCTGTTTGACACCCGCAACAGCCGTATTCCCGGATCTCCCGGCGCACACGCGTTACGCGTCGGGGAAGAAGCGTTGGGAGACCTGCTGCTGACCAGTCGCGAGAGGGACGCCGACGATCCCAACGATCCCGATCAGGCCCCCAATCTGATCGACGACGACATCGACGACGGCTTGTCGCTGGAATTGTTGCCGTCGGGACAACTCCAGCTCAGAGTTTCGGTGCAGGTGGCGTCCACGGCACCGCTTGGGAAACGCTACCTCAATGTACTCTACGATCTGAATCAAGATGGAGAGTGGCGCGAAACCCCTACGGGACAGGAGTGGATCATCCGCAACCTGGAGATCTCCATCAGACCCGCCGAAGCGACCTACGTTGAGATTCCGATCCTCGTCGGGACAAACTGGATTGAGAGAATTTCCCGTCCGCGATGGCTCCGGCTGGCGCTTACGCGGGCAACGGTTCCGGAGACACGGTATATGGCAGTCGGTGGCTGGGACGGGAGTGGCCAGTTCCAGGCCGGCGAGATCGAAGACTACAAGATCGGCGTGGCGAGAGCGGAAGACATTGCCTGGGCGGTTCGGAGCACCTATCGTCTTGCCTGGGCCTTTGCGCGCGCCCAAGCCCTGGCATTGGCGTGGAGCTTGTCCGTGGCACAGGCGCAGGTGACCACGTTTGTCGACGTCCATTCTCAAGTACTTGCCTACGCCCAGGCCGCTGAGGCCGCCAGCGCGGAAGCGCACCAGGAAGCACTGGCTATTGCCACGGAGTATGAATACGCCATCGTTGAAGCGGAGGCTTACGAGGAAGCGCTCCTCACATTGCCGTGTGCCGTGGTCAGCGTGCGTGCGGGGGCTTGTGTACAAGCGACGTTGGAGGCGGTTGCTGAGGCCGCGGCCTATGCACGCGCCAGTGCGGGAGCCGCGGCGGAAGCCTCAGCACAGGCATTGGCGTGGGCACAATCGATAGCCACAAGTTTGGCCCACGCGCGGTCTGCAGCCATCTCGTACTCTGCTGCTGTAGCACAAGCCTTCGCTCACGCGGAGGCGTTGGCGGAAAGCTGGGCCAGTGCTCGAGCGTGGGCGACGGCCCTCGCTCAAGCAACCTCCGTTGGCCAGGTTCCGACGCAAACGACGGCATTGGCGCTCGCCTGGGTACAGATCGTTGCCGGAACATACACGGCGGTGGAAGTGGACGTTGGTGTCAGTGCACAGACGCTTGCACTATCGTACGCTGAAGCGATCGCCGCTGCCTACGCGCGAGCGGAGACAGCCGTTCTCGCAGCAGCCGAAGCGGAGGCGAACGCGACCGCGTGGGCAGAAGCTGTAGCCGACGCCTTTGCCATCGTAAGAGTCTCAATCAAGGCAATGGTAAACGCAGCTGCAGCGGTCGATGCGGCCGTGCTGGAGGATTGCTGTGTGAGAAATTACTCCAAGGCCTGCCCACCGGTGACCTGTCCACCGTGCAACTCGTGCTGCCCAGACTGTCCCAAGGTGACGTGCCCGAAATGTCCGCCGTGTACGGAGGACAAACCGGGCGGTGAAACCGGGGGTGGGGCGGTCATCCCACCCGACGTCTTGGACTGCGCTCGCAAGCTGGCATGGAACAGAGGGCAGGATCATCGAACCGGAGATGCAATCGGAGACCGATGGGAACGCTCCGGGGTGACACGCGACAATCCGAACGAACTCTGTTGCGGCGGGCAACCGGTGTGCGTCTCCTGCATGGAGTACGACGTGGACAAGTACTTGAGCTGCCCAGAGTCCAGACCTTCTGAGAAGATCTGTGCGATCAAGCTGGCGAACTATCTGGCCGGCGCATCCTCCTCGCAGCGCCAGTGGCTCGCCTTGACCTACTTCGACTACTACTGGAAGGGCCGGGACAATCGGGACAGACCATAGGATAGCCTATCCGAAAGGAGGGACGACGGAGCGCGCCGTTCCGTCGTCCCTCTCGAATTTGATGCGGACTGACTGCTGTTGGATTTCTGCGTCTAGGCCGGGGCTACCATCTATATCCGGGCGCAAGATGCATTGCGATCCCGCCTCTGCCAGCGCCGAAGTCTGCGGCGGCTCGCCGAGCAACGAGTGAAGCTTCATGGGGAGTCGCATGTCGCCGGTGACCTTGAACTTGCCGTGCATGAACATGGTCAAGCCGGGGACTAGCAGGGATTCAGAGGACAAAGATACGTTTTATACTACTACGGTTCAGTCCATCGAACGTTCAGCATCAGCGGCGGCCGCAAAGCGGCCGTCCGTCTGCATGCTGTTGTTAGGCTTGTCCTGATTTGGCGACCACGTACTTGACAGCCCATTCAGGAGCTACTAGGTCGTGAAGCTCGGCGACAAAGCTTCTGATGCCGGGGTTGGTGAGTCGAGGCAAAAGAAAAGCTTTGCTTTCGTGCTTTTCATAAACTGCTAGCCCTCTTGGTGTTAGCGCAATACAGTAATCCGGATATTCGATTCCAGAAGCCGCCGACTCTGTCTTAAACTGGCTCGTTGGGTCAGCCACAATTTTCGCGAGTTCTATGACATATTTTCTAATTCTTACAATGGCCATGGATACTCGGCTTGAGGTCGACGCTGCTGTTATTCCCATTCCTGGACCCATGTAAACCTGGTTGCCGATGGTCACAAAAGAGGACACCCCACCCTTTCTTAGAGTAGCAACCTCTGATGAGTTGAGATGTGTTTCGGGTGCCAAGACCCCTTTGAGTCGATAACGCTCCATAATTTCAGGCCAGGTGTCGGCTACGGCCTTAATGAGTTCCTGGTCAGAGAAGAGGTTTGACTTCCCGTGGTCACGTATATCGATAAGGCAAGCAAAATCACCGCCGATCACACAGAACAAAAGCAAATTCGACCTGGCCGAAAAGTATTCTCCGGCGCGTATCGGAGTGCTCGTTAGGTGCAGGTGATGAATTCCCCAGTCAGCCCAAAGGAGGTCTGTTCGTTTCTGTCGCTTCTCTTCGCTCGTATCATTGTCAAGAATCAAGCCCTTGGATTGGTACGGGTTTATGTCTACTCCGGTTTCAATCATATGCTTCAGATATTTAAACGCGATTTCCACATCAGGAGTTAATGTCTTGGGGAACTTCTTCGAGAAGAATACTTGGCGTGGCACCGACGGAATATATCTGCTAACGAAGTCAAGCCACCTCAGGAGAGGCTCGGAAAGATTCGAGACCTCCTCATCATACTTCAGCCCATAATCATCAATAAAGCCTTTGACGATTTCCTCGATGTCTGACTTGAATGTACTCGTCAGTTCTGTTTCGGACTGCATACAAATCTCCAACAAGGCATAGCGAGATGCGTTTTGTTCCTTTTTTCTTGCCTAACATTGTTTATATCGATCTGCATAACACCCCAAATACGGTTGCGATTGCCGTATAAGACGCCTGCAAATGAAGTATCGGTTTGGGTCTAAGCCCAGAAATACCAGGCTGTTGCGTCGAGGTAATGTTCTTATCACAGTGTCTTATACGGGTCAGCATAAGACCCTCCATGTCCACCTCAGAGCACATCGACGGGGCTGCGAACTCCTGCCGGTCCTGCAGTTTCGACATTGCGCCGAGAACCGACGAACGGGCCTGGCCTTCTCCGCTCAGATTCCGAGCATATGGCACAGCACGTCGGTTCTCCATGCATCTCTCCACTTTAGTGATAGTATGGGATCTCCTTCCGCGCCAGTCAAGAAGTTTTTGCTCCTGACAGCGACCATCGGTGGGTCTACCATCGAATTTCTGGATGTGAAGCTAGCCTTTGCGATTGGGGTCACACCTGTATTTTTGGTGTTTCGTCGCAGTTTGCCGACACCGTAATTACCCTAGTAGACAGACTTCTTGGCAGAATGTAGTTTCTTCGAGTCTTCTATGACGACGACTCTCCCACGAGAAGCCCTCTGCTCTCCATAGATTTCCAAAGAGTACCGAAGAACAAGCCCTGCGCTGTTTTTCTTTTGTTCTGCCTGGAAATGAAGACGCCATTTCGGTAGCCTGCTTGCCCAGAGGAGTCATGATAGCTGCGACACCATTCCCGATCACAGTGAGGGACTAGGATGAAGATCGCTCTGGTATCCGATACCCATGTTCCTGCGAACCTGCCGCGGCTCCCCGATCGGCTCCTTGAGAGGCTCGCCGGTGCCGATGCGATTCTCCACGCCGGGGATCTCGTCACACTCGAGGTTCTCGAGGTACTCAATACGATCGCACCGACGACCGCCGTCTCCGGGAATATGGATCCGCCCGAAGTTGCCCGCAGGCTGAACGCTCAGGAGATCTTGAAGCTGGGCGGTCGGACGATCGGATTGAAGCACGGGCATCAGCGCCGGTCGCTACAGAACCGCTACATCGGCCTGGCCTACGACGCTGCCGAGTTTGACATCTTCTATCAGGCGATGGCGACCCAACTCCCAGACGCCGAGATCATCGTGTTCGGCCACTTCCACGCACCGGTGATTAAGGAATGGAACGATCGCCTGTTCATCAACCCCGGGACAGTGGCCCCGTCGCACAGCCGATCAAGCTTTGTCGTCCTCGAACTTGGCGAAAAAGCAGTCCCTCGCATCATCGAGCTGAATCAGTGAGCCAGTAATCTGGTCTGGGACTCAGCGTTTCTTTGTTGCTTCACGAGTTTCCACCGTTGGTCGCTTGGGTATCGGTGCGCTGTTCCGTTGTAGCGTCGGTCTGACGCTCTCAGACGGCGCTTAGCGCTCGTTTTGACAAGCGACGCAGTTGTGTATACTATGTAATTACTGACAAGCTGAGAGAGGAGGACGTTGTGGGCAACAGCATTAAAACGCGCATCGTGAAGATCGGGAATTCCCAAGGCATCCGTATCCCGAAGCTCCTACTTCACCAAGCAGAACTTGGCGAAGAAGTGGAGTTGGAGGTGAAGGATGGTCAAATAGTGCTGCGGCCCGCTCGGACTCCGCGCCATGGTTGGAACGAGCAGTTTGCCAAGATGGCAGAGCGTGGAGATGACCGACTGCTCGATTCGGAGACTGTCAGTTTGACCAGTTGGGATACGGATGAATAGGAATGGTAGTCAAGCGCTTTGATGTCTACTTGATCAATCTGGACCCAACTATAGGGACTGAAATCCGAAAGACGCGCCCGTGTGTCGTCATCTCGCCAGATGAGATGAATAGGCATGTCGCAACGGTGATCGTTGCCCCAATGACCACGAAGGGAAGGCAGTATCCGACTCGTGTTCCGTGCCGGTTTGAACGCAAAGACGGCCAGGTTGTCCTTGATCAACTCCGTACCATAGACAAGGTACGGTTAGTCAAGAAATTGGGAAGACTCAGCAAGCACACGCAAAAAACGGTGCTCGTTACACTGGCTGAGATGTTCGCCGAATGATCGAGCATCGCAGGCCGACCGCACTTCAGTGAGGCCCACAGGGACTATCATCTGATTCTGCAGATGCGGTAAGTGTCGCTATTAGGTGAACTGCCTTGCGGCGGAGTTGTGGCTGTTCTGGGCTGGTAGGCTCTCAGGTACAGTTCAGCTCGATTGCGAAGCGCCACTCCCCTCGTCTGTGTCTTCCAGCTATTCCTCCTACCGAGGTACCTAAAGCTCTACCCACCGCGGAGTCTATGTAATTGACACTTCTTGTTGCGGTAATATAATATTAGCATATTACTCTGTAAAACCGGATCGAAAGAGGAGTGCGCATGGCCATTGTGAAAATCCGCACCAATCGCCAGGTGACCGTTCCTAAAGTCATTTTCGATGAGCTCGGCTTAAAAGAGGGGGACTTCGTCGAAGTCAGCCTTCAAGGCACGGACATCGTCATCAAGCCCAAACGGCTGGTTGATGTTGAGGAGTCTTTGAGTCCGGAAGAGGAAAAGCTCGTAGAAAAAGGCTTCAAGGAACTCAAACGGGGCGAGGTCGTGGCCTGGAAAGAACTGAAGCATGAGCTGGGCCTGTAGGCTCTCCCAAGAAGAGGCAAAGCAACTTCGCCGTTTGCCGCGCGAGCGACAAAGGCAGCTGGCTCGAGCAATCGACGAGATGGAGCACGATCCCACCAGTGGTGACGTCCGCCCCCTTAAGAGCGGAAAATTCAAAGGGGCTTTGCGCAAGCGCGTGGGTCGGTATCGCATCGTCTTCTCTCTCGATCTGTCGGAGAACTGCATAGAGATTGCGGCGATCCTCGCCCGCACAGAGAAAACCTATCGCTAAACGTCCATCGACGCCTGCCAGTTCTCGCTTTATCTTTCCTCCAAAGTCGCTCGTTATTCCTGGGAAAGACCCGCAAATTGCTAACGCCTGTAAATCTGGCTATACTCTAGCCAGAATGAGATACGAGATCGTTCTTGCGCCGCAGGCGGTACAGGATCTCAAGTGTTTGAAAGCTCACTCTCGTGCCACGGTTCGAGACGCGATCGAAAGGTTCTTGCGGCATGAGCCCACGAAGACAAGCCGGAGCCGAATCAAGCGCCTCCGAGGAGTATCCAAACCGCAATTTCGGCTGCGAGTCGAAAACGTTCGAGTCTTCTACGACGTTTTAGAGCGGCGCGCGGAGATCCTGGCCATAGTCTCAAAGGCCGATGCTGACATTTGGCTGAAGAAGGCAGGTGAACAGTCATGAAGAAGGTCGCACTTTCCCAAGTGAAGGACGCGCTCTCCAAGTACCTGCGTCTCGCAGAGAAAGAAGAGGTTGTGATCACTCGACACGGAAAACCAGCTGGGGTACTCATCGGGTTCAAATCCGAGGACGATTGGTTCGACTATCGCCTCGAGAACGATCCACGTTTTCTTAAACGAATTGAACACGCGAGGCAGAGTTTGCGCGTGGGTCAAGGTATCTTGCTCGAAGATGTGGAGGATTGAGGCCCGGGGCTACCCCCACTGGATTGATGTGCAAGGCTTGACAAAAACAGGACAAGATGAATCCAGTCGCTCGTTAGTCTGATGTTCAGAGGTAATAGACTCAGGTCTTGCAATCGAACACCAAGGCCTACCAGTCGCGCAGCGTTTCCAAGTAGCAGGGGGAGGTTTCGTAGCGCGAGCTGATGCTCCGGACCGTGATCAGGGAGCCCGGGTGGTGTCCGCTGAGGCAAGCAACTTGCACGATCGATTCTTTCACAGCCAGTAGAAGATGAGGAGGAGGTAGAACCGATGAGAATCGCACTTGTGCAGCAACGCGCGTTGGATGACGTAGCGGCCAACCGCCGCAAGGGTCTCGAGGCTCTCAAACAGGCCACTGGACAGGGGGCACAGCTTGTCTGCTACGCCGAGCTTGCCTTCACGCCGTTCTACCCGCAGCAGCCGGCCACAGGCGACGTGGCAAAGCTCGCCGAGACGGTTCCCGGGCCGACCACGGAGGCGTTTGCGTCACTGGCCGCCGAACTCGGAGTCGCTGCAGTCCTCAACCTGTTCGAGCGCGATGGCGATTGCACCTACGATTGTTCACCGGTGATCGATGCTGACGGCCGCCTGCTCGGCAAGACGCGGATGGTTCACGTGCCCGACTACGCCTGCTTCCACGAGAAGGGGTACTATAGCCTCGGTGATCTCGGTGTTCCGGTGTACGACACGGCGTTCGGGAGGGTTGGCGTCGCCATATGCTACGACAGGCACTATCCCGAGGTCATGCGAGCGCTGGCGCTTGCCGGAGCGCAAGTGGTTGTCGTTCCGCAGGCCGGCGCGGTCGAAGAATGGCCCGGCGGCCTGTTCGAGGCGGAAATGCGTGTTGCTTCTTTCCACAATGGATTCTTCACCGCGTTGTGCAATCGCGTGGGCAGGGAAGCCAAGCTGGAGTTCGCCGGTGAGTCCTTTGTGTGCGACCCCGAGGGACGGGTGATCGCTCGGGCAGGCAAGGGGACCGAAGAGATCCTCCTTTGTGATGTCGACTTGAGCCACGTGCCTCGCTCGCCCGCGCGTAGACTGTTCATTCCCGACCGGCGGCCGGAGCTGTACGGTACCTGGCTCACGTAGCAGTCGGGCCTGGGCCAATGAACCGGTTATGCACGCAGTGGGGATTACGCTTTGTGGGGCAGGGTGACCCAGCGTTCGAGCTGCGGCCTCTACCGCGAATACCGATTTCCAACCAACACACTGTGACTCACTCCAGGACCTGCAGTTGGTGCAAGACAGAGCTTGCAGTACGATTTCGCTGCAGTTGTGCTGATCGCAGCCGAGGGTACTGAGAAAGCTCGGAAAGGAATTGTATGGCCAGCGCGAGTGCGTTTGAGAACGTGAAGGATCAGATTGGGTGTTGTGGGATCTGGTGTGGCAGCTGCGTGGTGGGTAATGGAGCGCTGCGGGAGCTCACAAAGAGGTATGCGGAGATGATTGAAGCGTATGGACTAAAAGAATGGGGCCCCAAGGATCTAGACTACGAAGAGCTTGCGAAGGGACTGGACTCGATTCAAACCACGCCGCTGTGCCCGGGATGTCTGAATGGCGGAGGCAGGGACAACTGCGAAATGAAGGCGTGCGCCTCGGGCAAGGGGGTCGATGACTGCAGCGAGTGCGGCGAACCTGCAGGCTGTCCGCACATTGACGTGCTGCAGAAGATGCGCTCGGGCGCTCTTTCTGCGGGGCTTCTGGTGAAGACCAAGAGCGTTGATAAACAAAGGCTCATCGAGCAATGGACTACGCAGCTGAAAAACACGTGGCCCTGCAGCATTCTGTTCGCGGGCGATTGATGAGCGGGCGCTCTGAATCCGACTGAGGTGAATCGTCGTGCAGCATAGTTACTACAAGCCGACTCCAAGGGCCCAATCCGTGGTGAAATCGCCACATCCAAGGAGGGGGTCATGTCTAGCCCGTGTTCTCGGCAGCCGCGTGCGAAAAGCGAAG
>Ga0307378_10006764_pt1 | contig 15597 bp, 11 predicted proteins | sample UN1MG_FD_202238 | JGI IMG/M metagenome (GOLD analysis project Ga0307378, IMG submission 202238) | Soil microbial communities from Risofladan, Vaasa, Finland - UN-1 | ecosystem: Environmental > Terrestrial > Soil > Coastal area > Acid sulfate soil | place: Finland: Risofladan, Vaasa | collected... | reverse complement strand
ATGCTATTATAAGACAAGCTTCAGGAAAAGATGCGGAGAGGTGCTGGAGTGGCTGATCAGGGTCGCCTGCTAAGCGATTGTACCGTTAATAAGCGGTACCGTGGGTTCGAATCCCACCCTCTCCGCCAGTGATACCAATTCGAACTTTTATACCTATCATCCAATAGAGCAAGAGTCTGAATTTTTGTATGGGCTATATAAAAAGGCCTGGATTTCATCCTTTTGTCGTTATTGGCTGTCGAAGCTAACGTAGCAATCCCATAGGAAAAAGAAGATTCAGTTATTGGCTCCAGCGTTATTGTCCCAAGTAATTTTTTAAGAGCTAAAGCTGATGTGGTTGTGTTTTTATTTAGCGTTTCGTGTAACTTTTCCAGTCTATGATTTATCCAATCTTTTGGCGGGGATTTAAAGGAATTCTGTTGTTGGAATTCTAATGATTTTATCTCTTGCCTTAAAAGCTCACTTCTTTTTTCAGCATCCTGTAATGCTTTTGAGATCGTATTTGAAAAATTCCCCACTTTAATGTAATTTAGATAGTTTTGTATTTCAGACAGAATTTTTTCGGATTGAGATTTCTTCTTCTTAATAAGTTCTGGTACGCTGTTTAAACCTTTTGCAATTACCCTTTCTAAATTTCTATAAACATATTCTAAATTTTCTGCTGTTAAAATCTTTTCTTTCAATTCAGATATAATAATTTTCTCTACATGTTTTCGTGGAACTAAGAGATTATTATCACACGTTTTTCTTTTTGTATTATAACATCCATAATAACCACTGCCTTTTCCACTAATAAGAACAATGGCTCCTCCGCAAGAATGACATTTCATTAGGCCAGAAAGAAGGTGAGATGGATTAGCATAGACATAGCTTTTTTGTTTTGAATTGTTATTTTTAGGTTTTTTCCTAACAGGCCATGTCAATTCTATATCTCTCCATCTTTTCTTGGCTTTTATCCATGTTTCTTTGTCAATGATAACTAAATTCTCTTTAAATGAAGACAATCGTTCTTCTTTTGCTCGAGGAACCTTTTTTATCTTTCCTGTCATAGGATCTCTGATATTCTTCCATTTTCGCCATATCCATAATCCTGTGTATTTTTCATTCTTTAAAATTCTACTTACGGTTGAAGTGTTCCATCCCCCTGAGTAGCCTTTTTTCGTTGGAACATTGTCGCTGTTTAGATCTTTTACTATTTTACTTATACTTTTCCCTGCAATAAATTCATTGTAGATTTTTTTAACAATATCGGCTTCCTCCGCCTTTATTTTGTGAACCATTCCTTCATATTTAGCTTGACCCTTTTTATTAAGTTTTAATTTGCCTATGGGTTTGGTGAAATACCCGTATACATTCTCTCCGGTACTGAATCCTCTTATTTTTTGGCCTTCTAATCCGCGCATGGTCTTTTTTCTTAAATCATCAAGATAAAGTTCATTTATAAGGCCCCGAATGTGAATGCTTAATTTAGAATTATCTTCATCTGTAATGATGCCATCAGAAACAGATATAATTTTAACCTGGTGGTAATTGAATTTAAGCACTAATGTCAACATTTGATGATTGCTTCTTGATAATCTTGAGAGATCATCTACTGCTACAGCATCAACCTCGTTATTTTCAATTGCTTTCTCTAAGGCCTGTAACCCAGGGCGATTAATTACGGACCCAGAAATTGCTTCATCAACATAAATATGTTTTTCATCAATAACCATTCTATGATCCAGAATGTAATTTTTACATACTCTTATTTGATCATCGATACTTTTTGAATTTTGGTTTTGAGAAGAATACCTGGCGTATATCGCTATTCTCATTTAACACCTCCTTTTTTTGAAAATATATCAGGATTTTGTCTGGCTATTTCGATATATTCCTCTGTAATAATAGAAATCAATACATCCAGCAAGTTTTGGACAGCAGAATTATCAACCCAATTAAAACTGATTATATTATCTATTCTTTCATCATTTTTCTCATGCTTTTCTAAAGCCAGATTATTCATGTAAGGTATTGCATTTATTACAAAATGGGGATATTTTACTAATAGAAGGTATAAATAATGCTCTCCTCAATATGTCTAGAATATACCCCAGAAGGTATAATAAGTCAAGGGATAATTTTATATTTATGTAAATATTATGATTTTTAACAGATATAGAGAGTTTTATTTTGTTATTGCAAAGCCGAAATGTATTACGACCTAAAGAGGATAGATATGGATGCAAAAAAATTAGGGAAAAAGATAAAACTAGCTAGGGTGGAGGCTGATTTGACGCAGACTCAGCTTGCGCAAAAAATCAAATCAAAACAAAAAAGTATCTCCCGTTACGAAACCGGCGCATCTTTGCCATCTATAGAAACCTTAGTCAAGATCGCCAAAGCTCTTAAAAAAACGGTGGGATATTTTTTGGATGAGTTGTGATGAGAAAATTTACTTCAGAAATAACACTTATCAGTTTTATATTTGCTCTTTTGATGTGGTTTGGGATTAAACTCGATTCATTCAAATCAGTAATATTTGAAAAAACTCCGGATTGGGTATTAAGAATCGCTATCATTATAATTTTTGTTTGGACAATATATATTACAATTAAGATTAGAAAATTACTAAAAACAAATATTATAAGTATTGATGATCCAAGGTGGATTGCCTTAGAAATAGTTTAAAGATTTTGGAAATTATTTAGTTGATGATACAGGAGTAATATCATGAAGTTCATTCATACAGCTGACATTCATCTAGGAAAATCATTTGCTTTTTTAGGGGATAAAGGGACTCTTCTGCGGAATGTCCAGATGGAAACCCTTAAGAAAATAACTGATCTAACGCAATCTGAACCTATTGATTTTATGATTATTGCAGGTGACCTTTTCGAGTCAAACGAGGTAAGCTCTCGTCTAATAAAGAAGGCCGTGGATATACTTAAAAGTATCGATCCTATCCCAGTTTTAATATCTCCAGGCACACACGATCTGCTGGATGAAAAAAGCGTTTACCGGCGAAAAGAATTTCAGGGGCCAAATATTAAGATATTTGGAGTTGACGGTACAGTGATAAAAGTAAAAGATGCGGCAATTCATGGAAGGCCAAACGATACAAGACAAGGCGGTGTTCATCCGTTAAAGGAACTGAAGCCTGATATAACGGCAAAATTCAATATCGCAGTTATTCATGCCAGTGTTGAAATCGAAGGGAAATCGAATCCTGATGATTATTTGGTTAATACAAAAGAGATAGCAGCCTCTGGAATGGATTATATCGCATTGGGACATTGGCACAGGATGAGTGATTTCTCCACTAAGGGAGTTACTGCTTGGTATAGTGGTTCGCCAGAGGTCACAAAATTTGATGAGGCTGATAAGGCTGGACATATATTGCTCGTTAATCTTGGAGAAAAGACGGAAGTCGAGCCCAAAAAAGTCGGACATTACGAATGGTTGAAGAAAACTTTGGATGTTGCAATCTCAACACCCGGTGATTTGCTAAACTCTGAAATTGAAAAATTATGCGGAGAAAATGTTCTTCTTAGGTTACAGCTTAAAGGCATTCTCCCTCAGGGGCATGATATAGATGCGGATTTGCTGGAAGAGGATTTTGCAGATAATTTCTTCTACTTTTCTGTTAATACTTCTAAGGTAGGATACCCTGTCAAAAAGGTCGATCAGTTGTTTGCTGAAGGGACAATAGGCGATCTGTATGTGAAGCGGCTTAAGGAATTGATAAAGCAAGCCAAGAGCAAAGAAGAAAAAGAGCAATTGAAGAAGGCGCTGTATCTTGGTGCAAGTTATATTTCGAAGGAACTGGAGGTGGAATGATGCGGTTAAAATCGATTTCTACCACAAATTTCGGGAAGCTAGCTAATGAGAAAGTAACTTTTGTCAAGGGTTTGACTGTTGTTAAAGGACCAAATGAAGCTGGAAAATCCTTTAGCATAGAGGCCATAACACAAGGATTATACGGTGATGCTTCATCTGGTGCAGCTCATATTCGTGAGTACTGTCGCAAATGGGGAAGTGAAGGATCTTTCTCCTTAGAATTAGAGATTGAAAGTGGGGGGAAGAAATATCGTATTATTCGAGATTTTGAAAACAAGAAGAATATCCTGGTTAAACCAGATGGGACTGAAATTAAAGACAAGGAGAAAGTGAGAACAAAGATTGCTGGTTTGGTGGGTTTGCCTTCGGACCTGGCTTTTAAGGCCACAGCCTGTATTCCTCAGGAAGAGGTGGAAAAAATTAGAACTTCTGTGTCCACTCTGCGAGAGATCATCGAGGGACGATTGGCCGGCTCGGGTTTGGACACGGAGAAGATCGTAAAAAAAATCAATAAAGCTAAGGAAAAAATACGTTCTCGGAGTGGCAAAAAAGGTGAATTGGTTCACATTGATAGCCTAATATATGATACAGAACAAGATTTAAGTGTAAAACGAGAAAGGTTAAGAAAATTAACAGAGAATAAAAAGGAACTTGATAAGGTTAATCAGAAAAAGAAAAAAGACAGCTACACTTTAGAGGATAAAGAAAAGGCCTACAAGGGAAGTTTTGAATATATAACCGCGAAAGAGAGATATGAAAAAGCGGAAAATGGTTTTGATTCAGCTAAGGAAGACCTGGAAAAGTACAAGAAGGCGATAAAGGAGATACAGAATGCAACCGTAGAGCATAATAAATTAAAGTCCAAGCTGGAATCTCTTTCGCTTATTATTGAGAAGGGCAAGGCCTATCAGGAAGCCGTCGAAAACTGTATCGAATTAGAGAAGAAATTATTTGAGTTTAAGAAAAAGATTTATGCTGTAACAAAGCTTGAAGCCCAGATAAAGAAAAAACAAAAGGAAATCGACTCTTATAAAAAGGTGGATTACACAGACCTTCAGAATGCACGAAAAATCCCAGGTGAAATCAAAGGCCTGCGTTCGTCCCTAGCGGAGCAACTTTTTGGGATACAGGTGGAACTTGAAAAAGATGTCGAGTACTTGATTATTGCTGACAGGAAAAAGGTCAAAGGACCGAATGCTGAAATGCATGAAGAAGCCACTGTGAGGTTCCCCGGAATCGCTAGTATTCAGGTTAAAAACCTAACCGGAGAAGAAATGCCTATTGTTGAAGAGATTGAAAGGAAAGAGGAAGTTCTGAATTGGCTTTATAAGAGGTATGGTGTAAAAAGTATAGAAGAATTTGAAGAACTTTATGAGAAAAGAGAAAAAGCCATAGACGAAAGAGACACTCTCAATATGAAGGTTGAGACATTGCTGGATGATAAGGATTTATCTGACCTCCAAGCTGATTTAAATGAATTGGAAAAAGATTTTAAAAAAGAAAATACTGTCAGAGAGAAGATTGAATCGTTTGCAATAACTCCAGCTGAGCTAAAAAAGAAAAAAGAAGATAAGGCAAAGCTCGATGAAAAAAAAGATGGATTGGAGGACACTATCATAAGGAACAATGGTATGCTGGAAGCCATAGGCGATGACGAAGATGAGTTTAAGATACTAAAGAAGAATGCTGCCAAAGAATTGGCTATAGCTGAGGCCAAACTGGATGAGTCAAAAATATATGAATGTTCGTCCGAAGGTTTCGCGAAGCTCGAGAGGGAAACCGAATCATTACGGGAAGAAGTGAAAGAGTTAAATGAAAAACAAATCGAACTAAGCGTCAAGATTAAACAAGAAACACTTGGTGCAGAAGACATCGCAGCCGTAGAAGAGAGCTTGAGTGAGTTAGAAATAAAGAGGGAGCGACTGGACCATAAATACAGAGTTTTGTATATCATCAATGATAACATTACCTGGGCACGGGAGAGCTCGATATCACAGTTTTCAGGAGGTATCGAAGATCAAATGAGCAAAATTTTATCGAAAATAACAGATGGCAAATATAAGGAAGTGAAAGTGGATGAAAACCTGGGAGTGAGTGTATATTCGCCCGAGAAAGGAGAGTTTATAAATATTGATGATAAAATTGATAAACTCTCAGGTGGGACCGTGGATCAGGTTTATCTTGCCGCTCGGTTGGCCATTTTGGGATTGATTGCTATTGGAGAGAAGCCGCCCCTTATCCTGGATGATACATTTGTGAGTTTTGACGATATGGGAAGAAAAGAGCGAGCATTTAAAATCCTAGAATCTATTGCAAAGGATTACCAGATCCTTTACTTCACGTGTCATGATTGTCCAGAGAATTTGAATGTTGTAGAGCTTAAGTAAAGAAATATTTTCAAGGACTTGGGTGGTATGGATACAAAAGATAATATTTTAAAAAGAATCGAAAAATTACGGGAGGAATATGAATATTGGTTTGAAGTGTTCCGTAGAGAAGAAGATCCTAAAAAAAAGGAAGAGGCTAAACAAAAATACAAACCCGCGATAGAGGAAATTATAAGGCTGCAGGATATGTATGGTGTGAGATCTGTTCCCACTCATTCAAGTAAAGAAAGAGCTAGAATGGACATCGATCATGAAAAAAAGGAGTTAGTACTTTCAAAAGAGCAAGTTGATAAGATGGGATTGAAAGCTAGATTCAACATAGAAAAGGAACGTATGGAGAATGAAATAAAAAAAGAAATTGAAACTCAGGGCGACGCATACATTAATAAAGTTAAAGAAGAGATGAAAGCCCATAATTTGGACACTTCTCGAATTGACGAAATTCTAATGGAATTAAAGCCAAAGTCGATATTTTCTAAGTTTTCAAAGGTCCATTATGGGCTAAGGAAAGTAACCTTGATGAATGTATTGCCTTTTTATTTTATTGAATTTTACTCTGGCGAAATTTTTCTTGAGAATTTCCCTGAGAAATATAGCCAAGCGTTTGAATTTCTGAAGAATAATGACTTCGATAGAGCCGATGAGATATTTCAAGATGCGTTAGCAGTTTTTGATAAAGCTAGAGAATTGTCAAAATTATCATCTGGAGCTGCGTATTTTGATATGGATAAACGAGAAGAGATGTTGAATTGGGAGGCAATGAAGAAAAAATTTATGGCAGAAAAATTACATGCAGATAGGCAAGTTCAATTAAGAAAAATCATTACAGGTTTGGTAAAATCAAACCCGGCAGTCCTCCAAACAGAGCTATATAAAATGATCGAAGATTATGAGAAAAATGAAATTAGCGAGGCCGCCTATTTTTTGAATAAGGAAGGAAAATTAAAGCGTGAGAAAAAAGGGAATACGTATAAGCTATTTATAGATTAGCCCATAAAAGTATTGGCTTAAGCGGTTATGCTTTGACCGAGCGGGCGGCTTTTATTTTTAAGCTTGGTGTTGTCTTTTCGGCGGTATGTCTATTACTGCCAATGTGTTTCCCCTGTTTAAATAAGAAGCCCGCTATCATAGGAATATTTCAACGTCATTAACAATAAGGTGACTTGCTGCTGGACGGAAAGTCCCCGCTCTTTACCTACAGCTTAGCATCGTATTTTGGAGACATTGGCCAACGTCTCCCGCCGTCTCGGAGTCAACTCTGAGAATGCCCTCGCGAGGCCAATGAAAAATTTATCAAAAGATTTGAATTTGCTGTTTTTTGTTCTTCCGCAACAAGAGATTGGCTTTGATGAATTCGTCGAAATCCCCATCAAGGCTCTATCCACCATCGCCAATTTCAGTATCTGTTCGCAGTTCTTTAACCGGCTGGTAAGGATGGAGCATATAAGACCGGGTTTGAATTCCCCAGGCAATATCTGATTTGGAATACTCTAGTTTTTCAATCTTTTTTGTTTTTATCTTTCATCTCAACTTCTTTTTCGGTTTCCTCTGTTAATCCACTATCTTCTATAACCTTAGGTCCATCCCTAAATATACCTTGAAGTCTATATGCTCTAAATCTATTACCGTTTTTATTAAGACAACGGAACTTCATCAACATTAGTTTATAAAGGTCTTGGTTACATGTCGAGATCATAAACTGGTGTCCATTACTTGCGAGACCTAATATAAGATCCAAAAATGCATAAGAATTCAAATCATCCATATTTTGCAGGGGGTCATCTATAAGAATAGTTTTGAATCGAGACCACCCTTGTTCAATAGCAGAAGCTAAGAATATGCTTATTGCTAAAGTATTAAGCTGAGATTCACTGAAAACATGTGAGGGTGGAAAGCCTTCTATTTTAGTATCCTTGGACAAAAGTTGTGACATTTTTGAAATGATTTTTAATTCATCGCGTTCAGATAATATTTCTATATTGCCCAGTAAAGGATGCTCATTCAGTCTATGATAAAGTAAATTTATGGTAGGTTCAAAAAGAGCAAAATAATTTTGTTCCTCTAGCTTTCTATGTTTGATGGTCTCCCTTTTCAGGCTTTCTAATCTTTTCTTCCACTCTTCAATGTACTTTACCTTTTTTTTCAATTCTTTGAGTTTGCTTTCAACTTTTGTTTTTTCTAGTTGCAAACTCTGAAATTCCCCTTTCAAAGCATCTAATATTATTATATTTTTCAAATCAATTGCTTTGTTTTTGAGCGAAGTATATATCTGATATTTCTCCCTCAAATTATTTTGTGCCTCTCCGATTATTTTCAATAGTTGATTCAAAGTTTTATCTTCTGCATCCGAAACATAAGATCTTGCCATCCTTAAGAATTTTTCCTTCAGTGAATAAAATTCTTTTATATTCTCATTATGTATAGAACTCTCACGAAGATGTTTTTCCTTTTCGGGGTTCAATTTAGCGTTCAATTCGGTGTTATTATTACGCAAATCAAGAAGCCTCTTCTCAAAACTTCTTATGGTCTCAGCATCAATCCGCAGTTCTTCAGCATACTTTTCCTTAACGTTCATTAAATCTGATAATTCCTCGTCCACCATTTCGATCAAATTCCTCTCCCTAATTTCTTTTTGTATGTTACTTAACGTTTGATTTATCTTATTAAAAATTCCTCTATTCTTCTCAATATCGCTTCTTAGTTGCGCCAATCTTTTACTCAAGTTTTCATATTCTTTATTTATCCTAGTAAACTCATCTTCGAATTCTGCCTTTTTTTTATTCAAAATATCAATTTCTTGCTTAATTTCATTCTGAGCTTGATCTAATGATTCTTTCTCAGGTATTAACTTATAATCTATTTTTATTTTTCTCATTACAAAATCTGAGGATAAAGAATTTGTTTTTACCTCCCACATTTCGATATTAGTTTCAATCTCTTTCTTTTTTGAAACAGATAATTCTTTTCTTAACCTTAACTCGTTAACCTTGGAAATGCCCTGATTTATCTTAAACTCAATTTGCTCTTTCTGTACCTTGAGCTCCTTTTCTTTCCCTAGTAAATTTTTTAAAGACTGAGGCAACTCTTTAATTTTCTCTTCAACTTTATTCAATAATATTTGAATATTATCCCATTTTTGCCCACAAAGTGGACACTCAGGGGAATTAATATATTCTTTCAATCTACCAATCAACTGAACCTTTTGATCATATTCATTTGTTTGTAGATTTATTTCAGATTCAACCTTTGCTATTTCATCCGTAAGATTATTTAGCTTTTTAGATAAATTATCATTGGACACTTGAATCTGTCTTATTTGATTATCTAATTCGCTAATCTCCTTAGTTATATTCCCTAGCTGAATAACAGATTTTTCCCACTCTGGAATAGAACTTAAAACCACCTTTATGACCTTAATTAAATTCAGTTGCTTAGATAATTGACTTTCGGTATCTTGGAGTTTCTGATTAATTGTATCTCTATATTTCTTAATTTGGCTGTATTTTTCCATAACTTCATTCTCTGTCTTATGACATTTTTCAATCTCTTCCTGCAACTCCTTAAGTTGCTTAGCATTCTCTTCATAGAAAGGTTTTATTCTTAACAGCCAGTCTATATTATCTAAAGAAATTTTTAGCTTATCTCGATTTTTTTCTCGATTAAGCAACTGTTGTTTTTTCTTGGCAATCTCTAACTCAAGAGTACGCTTCTCTGCTTCTATACTTTTTATATTTTCTGTTAAATTCTTTAATATACTCTCTGACCTTTTAATCGTCTGTTCCTTTTGTATAAGCAGCTCATTTTGTTTAAGGCTCTCGACAGACGCATCAAGGTCTCGGTTTACAGAATCAATATATTTAGAAGAGATTTTCTCAATACTCTCTGCCAATTCCCTAGTTGGTGATGTTAATCTATCTATGAAATCTGTAGATGTTGCGAAGTTCACTTCGCCAAGCAATTTTCTCATTTCTCTAACTAATGCCGTTTCAGAAAGAGACTTGATTGTTTGCGACAATTGCTTATATTCGGCCCCTTTATTTTCAACTCTTTGCTGTATTACATTGCTTTGATCTAATATAACTTCCAACTCGTTTTGCAATCGTTTAAGTTCTTTGTTTATCTCATTTATAATTACAACAAGCTTGTCCCTAAACCTAACAAAATCTTGGGTGCCAAAAATGTAAGAAAGAGAATCGTACCTACGCTTAGGCTCGGCAGTTATGAATTTTTTAATAACATCTTGCTTAAGAATATGTGAAGCCGAGAAGCAATCTCTCAATCTTCTTACATCCGTCTTTTGGGACTTCAATGATTCGTTTCCTGTTACAACCGCAATTGCAGTCTTATCCTGAACTTTTTTATTATCAATGACTACTTGACTCTTACCTAACTCCAAAGATAATAAATTCCGTTTAACATTTTTAGTTTCGCCGTTAATATTAAGTTCTATATTGACCTCTGTTGGTCTGTCTTTATGAAAGAGATTTACCAATACATCCTTAACTTTAATATCAACATCTTTTATTGGTTTCTCTAACCGCTCAACCTGCCCCGTTACTGTCCATTCAATAGCATCAAATATAGAAGTCTTACCTGTCCCGTTAGGACCGTAAATGACAATAACATCAGCATCTAAATTTAATCTTATTTTTTTTCCTATTCCTCTGAAGTTTTCTATACAACCTTTTTTCAGTTTTCTGGTGCTTTGGCTAATAATATGTGGAACCTCATGTCCTTCAACAACTCCTCTTTTTACATGTTCTCTATAGTGACTACTCATAATCCTTCTTACAATCTGAGAAGGAGTAATACGCCCGGCTATATCACTAATCAATTGTTGATCAAAATCGGTCTCCAGTAATGCTCCTTCAACATCTTTGGGGATCCTTTTTTCAGCAATAACGGAAATATCTAAAGGGAAAAAGGGGAATTTTAGAATATTTTCTCTTAATCTTTCAGGTGAAGAATCTATAGGGAATATTAGTTTTCTACAAACATATTCATCAAAAATGATCTTTTGAATTTCTTCTCGGAAATATAAATCTTCTTCAGGCAAAGCAAGAACTAGATAAGTATTGTAAGGTAGTATTTTTTCTTTTCCTATCTTCTCTTCAACTTTCTCTTGTATCTCAATCCAATTTTGCACTAAGTCTTCAAAAAAATCGTAGAACTTAAAGAAAATACTATAATCAAGTTTTGTGTGTTTAAAGACCAAATCGAATGTATTATCAATATAGCTCTCTACAAATTTAAAATCATTATTTTCAAACTGAGTACGAATAAAATTCTTAATTTCTAATGGGTTCAAGTTTCCGCCTCCAAATTTGTTTTATCTGTTCACACCCTCTCTCCAAATCACCTCTTAATTGTCCTAAATCATAATGATATACCGAACAAATTCTTGGCTTAAGAGTTGTAAACTTTTTCTTTCCTTGCTCATACAATTCACTTGGAATTTCTCCCCTAACCAAATCTGGATGTACAGTGTCATATTTATAGGCGAAATGTATTCCATCATCAGTAAAACTTCTGATTCCATTACAAATAAGCAATAGAGTATTTCTTCTCCAATCAATGGATCCCCATCTATTAGAGATAATGAGTGTCTTATATTTATCTCTAAGTATTGATAGGCTTCTTAGTTCCTCATTAGGATTATCCAAAAACGCAATATAAAACTCAGTTCCATCGTAAGTACATAAAGCTGTATGTACTTTCCCTAAATTTTCATCTAAGGTTATGTCGCCTAAAGTCTTAAATATAGATAAACCCGAGGCTAAATCTCTCAGTCCTTCACCTTCATAATTTTCTTCCCAATAATCAGGGTTATATATCCTTTTTCTACTTTCATTCTCATTGTAACCAATGAATAGCAAGTTTATAATCTCATGGATCCTATTAATTTTTAACTCATCTAATACGTTGTTTTTTACTTCCCCAAATTTTTGTTTTAGTTCAAGATTTAACCCGCTATTTTGACTGCATTGATCTGCGATCCACCTTCCTATCTTTGGATCTTTTACAGTAAGGTTATCAGGAAAGAAATCGGAAATTTTTTTCCATAACCCGTCTACAGTCTTTCCTTCATGCTCAACTAAGCCGTCAGGGTTTATCTTATGTATATAGGTTCTCTCAAAGGGATAGCGACTAGTGGCACCTGTCGAAATACTTGCTGTTGGAGGAGGAATGTAATTAAAACTGTGCACACAGGGCCCGTCTTCTCTAAACTGTGCATATTTAACCAAGTTTTCTTCTTTCAACGCAAATGTTTTCGGGACATCAATCATATCTTTATTAGGGACATCATATCTGGGAGTAAGGAAATGAAATCTGCTCTTCCCGTATTTTATCGAACACCCCCAATTCTTAGCCGCACTGTTGATAAATACGACTGCCTCTATGATCAATTCTCTACCTGCTTTGTCAAATAAGTCTTTTACGAACTTTCTAAACTCATTTTTACAGGGGGAATCATTATGTTGGAGTACAAAAAAGGTATCTATTCTTAAAGGTGCAATGGATGAACCATGTCGTTTTAATCCTAGAATTATATCATCCACTAAGGATTCTAAGTTACATCCTGATTCTGCTATCGCGTCAAAGCAAACTATTTGAGTGAAAACTAAGGAGCGAGTTTTAAATAGAAGTAAGAAATTACCTCTATGTTGATTCTGGATACGTTGCTCAGACGGACTGCTTGACATTTTAGGTTGATAGTATTTTTTTAATTCTCCACGTTCTGTTTTAACAAAAATAAAGGCAGTGTTTACGTTTAGTGAATTAATATTATCAGGAAGCCTTCGGCACTGATCGGGATTGTTGCAATTTCCCATAAGAGTACAAAATTTTTGTCCGTTAATATATTCCAATCCTCCCATAACTATTGAATTTATTGGCCATTCTGATTCAGATTGCAACATTTCGTTCTCAATCGCTTCTAGTGATTCTTCCGGAATAGAGACTTCAGGAAAAACGAGAAAATGGTTATGTGGACTGTCGCCGCTAGGATGTCTTTTAACTAAGGGGAACACGTTTTTGATTAAAGAAGATTGTATGTCTCTTTGCCTAACAAATCTGAATCCGACACCCGAATCTTCGATTCTTTCTTCAAGAGATGGATGAACTGTAATAAAACTAATTTTATTAGGGTCGATGTTAACTTCTGTTTCTAACTGTATTGGTATTATTTCAACAGCCATCGTCTTTTATATCCTTTGCTGTTCTCTTAGTCTACTTTCTAACTTATCCAATAAACAAATTACTAGACTTTTGGGTATCAAGGGGATAAGAATTTCCTTTTTGGGATGGCACAATTTCTTTCCCTTTTGAGCTAAGGATCCATGTTACCGACTTCGTTAAAAATATATCGCAAGGCGATGATCCATGTCAATAAGAAAAGAAAACAGGAGTTCCCCCAAAAATTTATGGATCGAAGAGGTTGAGCTGATTATTTTCTTCAATCCACTGGTGATGAAAGCCTTGTAAGCCCTTCTGACGGCCAAAAAGGTACTCACGAATACCATCGGCTAGGGCATAGAAGTGAAAATCCGGTATCCCGAACAATCGTCTTGCAGCCCCCATCACATGCCGGGCTAAAACCCTCAACTTTGTCCTCAATTCCAGGTAGACCATCGCAAAGTAGGCCACAGCAGTGAGAATCGCCATCATATTCTGAAGGCGCTGATAAGTCAGAAGACGAATATCTTCCACCTGATAGCTCTGTTTCATGAATTGGATCGTTTCTTCGATGCGCCATCACGTCAGATACGATTCGATGATTCGGCATAAACTCTTGCGGCTCTTAGTGACTCGAAGGTCGGTTAAAAGCATCATTGGATCCTGCCCAAAACCTCGGACAACAACTAGAGTAAGAGGTTCTAATCTCCCAGGAAGTTTGACATAACGAGCACCAAATTGCAGATCATAGATCGTTTCTTTTCCTTTCTCTTGTTTAACAATCCGTTCTGCATATGGCAAAGGACAGGTGAGAGCCAACTCCAGGACTGGATGCGCTCTCCCTCTGTAAATGAGATCTCTTGTCTTCTTCAGCCGAACAAGGAAGGAGAGTTGATTGTCCAGCATATGATCGAAAAGATATTCTCTGTCTCCCCCTCGATCCATAACCCAAATCCCTTTCTTTTCCGTCGCCTGCGAGACCTTGTTTATGGCTCGACGAATCTCTAAGTTCTCGCTTCGAAAATCCGGGCTGTTCTGGGAATAAAGATACCCGTAAAGGGGGACAAGAGAAGTCTTTCCCACATCTGTCCCGATGACTGATATTGTCCAATAGCCATTCACCAGAGTCTTCTCACTTCCGTCTCGAACACAGGCCAAATGCTCCATCTTGCGCGCATACTTTTTCCTAATATCAGAGAGATCTATGATCAATAGAGTCTTCTTCTCCACTCGTTGTGCTCCCATCTGACAGATCCCATTTAGAACTCTCCTTTCAAGATCCTCTCGTCCCAGCTGCCGAGAGAGCCGATATTGGGTCTTTTTCATGGGAATCTTCTCCCCCAGAGCACGGGCAATCTCTGTCAAATGAACCGACTGGCGGGCTTGAATCCCATAGATAGCTTCAGAGAGAAAACGACGCGCAACCTTTGGCCAACCGACTGAAAGTTCCCCCGAAAATTTGATAATCTGTTCTCGCAATTTTAAAGCGGTTTTGGCATAATACATATGGGGTCTCCTTAAGACTAATGATCTTTATGCAAGCATCTGGGCTTGGCATCCGGAGACCCCATTTTATCCGAAAAGAGATTAAAGTTCCCCCATTTTTTGCATTTCCACTTGTTATTCTATGTAATCGCCTGAAAAAAAATAAGTTACGCCTTTCTATAGCCTATTTTTGGGGGAAGTCCTGATGAAGGTTTTCTCCTAGTGGATTTTGATGCTAGAACTGGCCATAATCATGGCACTAAATTTAGACTTAGACAAGATAAATTTCCATATTTATATGAAAAAGTTGTTAAAAATTAACTTAATTGGTAACTTTTCTCTTTTTACAAGCATTAATAGCAGTTTTTTTACTGACATTTAGACTTTCGGCTATTTGTTCGTATGACATTCCCAACAGGCGAAGTTCTTTTGCTTTTTGGGAGAATTTCTGATACAAATATGTGTGACGGACAGGGCAGATTTTGATTTGAGCCGTTATTTCAGCTTCAGTTCGAATTGGTTGCAACCGCGTCCGCCCTGCCAGGCGAATGATACCTGCTGTTCGCCGTATGTCAAGGCCTGCCTGATCATTTCTTCCATTATCTCGTCACTCATCCGGTGGGTGTTAACGCCTGAGAACAGCTTGGATTTTTCCAGATAAAAACAGTATGTACAGGCCATGTTGCAGTCAGGCCCAGCAGGTTTCACAAGGATGGAAGATAGCGGTTTT
>Ga0307378_10006762_pt1 | contig 15598 bp, 10 predicted proteins | sample UN1MG_FD_202238 | JGI IMG/M metagenome (GOLD analysis project Ga0307378, IMG submission 202238) | Soil microbial communities from Risofladan, Vaasa, Finland - UN-1 | ecosystem: Environmental > Terrestrial > Soil > Coastal area > Acid sulfate soil | place: Finland: Risofladan, Vaasa | collected... | reverse complement strand
TCCGCCAAGGCTACGGCGGATGAGGCTGATGGAGGTGCATCATAAATGGCGCATAAGAAAGGTGTAGGCAGTTCTCGCAACGGACGAGACAGCAACCCGAAGAGGCTGGGCGTCAAGGAGTTCGCGGGCGAGCAAGTGAAGGCAGGCAGCATCCTTGTTCGTCAGAGAGGCACTCCTCTCCATCCTGGCAAGAACGTCGGCAGGGGCAGGGATGACACTCTCTTTGCGCTCATTGATGGAGTCGTGAAGTTCGAGGGCGACAAGAGAGTCGCCCGAAAGGTAAGCGTTTACCCCTCCTAAGGGAAAATCCGAAGCACGAAGCACGAAACAAAAGGCAATTCTCTAAACTGCGGTTTGGGATTTGCCTTTTTGTGCATTTGTTTGATTGTTTCAGATTTCGGATTTGGTGTTCAATTGTTCGTAGACGAGATCGAGATAACAGTCAAGGCCGGGGGCGGCGGGAATGGCATGTCCGCATTCCGCCGGGAGAAGTACGTCCCTCGAGGCGGGCCTTCCGGCGGTGACGGCGGTCAGGGCGCCAGCGTCATCCTGTGCGCGGACGGCCGCCTCACGACGCTGATTGACTACCGGTATCAGCGAAGCTACAAGGCCGAGAAGGGCGGCGACGGCGGTCAGAACAACATGACCGGCCGCAATGCTCCCGACCTGATCCTCAGAATTCCCGTCGGCACTCAGGTCTTCGACGCCGAATCGGGCGAGCTGCTGGCCGACCTGACTTTCGAGGGGCAGCAGGCCATCGTCGCTCAAGGCGGTCGAGGCGGCCGGGGTAACGCCCGATTTGCCACTCCCACGAAGCGCGCTCCCAGGTTCGCGGAGAACGGCGAGCCGGGGGAGGAACTCCGCCTCAGGCTCGAGCTCAAGCTCCTCGCGGATGTAGGGCTGATCGGCTTCCCGAATGTCGGCAAGTCTACGCTCATCTCGGTGGTCTCTGCCGCCAAGCCTAAGATCGCCGATTACCCGTTCACGACCCTCATCCCGAACCTCGGCGTCGTGCGGGTGGACGACCGCTCGTTCGTGATGGCGGATATCCCCGGCCTCGTGGAAGGCGCTCATGCGGGGGCAGGGCTCGGCCTTCAGTTCCTCAGGCACGTGGAGCGCACTCGCATCCTCGTTCACATTCTCGACGTCTCCGGCTTCACCGGTCGGAATCCTGCCGATGACTTCGATGCCATCAATCGCGAACTCCGGCTCTACAGCCCCGAGCTTGCCGACCTGCCTCAGGTCGTTGCTCTGAACAAGATTGACGTCCCCGGCGCTCGCGAGATGGCCGAGCAGCTAGCCCCGACTTTCGAGGCGCGAGGGATGAAAACCTTCCTTATGTCGGCGGCAACCGGCGAAGGCACCCAGCCCCTGATGTATTTCCTCGCCGACGAGCTGGATAAGCTTGATACAGTAGTGCCCACTCCCGCCGAGACTCATGAGATCCTTCGAATTGCCCCCGACAAGCTGGATATCCATAACTGGGAGGCTAAGAAAGCCGGCGATCACGAGTTCGTCGTCCAGGGCAAGGGCATCGAGCGGGCGGTCGCGATGACAAGCCTCGACAACGAGGAGGCCGTGAAGCGACTCCAGCGCAAGCTCGATCGGCTCGGAATCAACAAGGCTCTGAAGGAGCTTGGCGTCGAGGATGGCGATAGCGTCCGAATCGGCGCCGCCTCGTTTGACTACATTAGCGAAGATGAGTTAGACTAAACTGTTCTAAAGTCTAAAGTCTGACGTCTAAAGTCTTCATGAAATTCAAGCGCATAGTCATAAAAGTCGGCACGAGTACCCTCACGGACGGGCTGGGGCTGATTGATCGTGCCTACCTGCGATCACTCGTCGGGCAGATCGCTCGGCTGAGGGCAAAGGGAACTGACGTCGTTCTGGTCTCCTCAGGCGCCATACGCGCCGGCATGGAGAAGCTGGGCCTCGCCGAGCGCCCGAAGACCATTCCCGAGAATCAGGCTGCCGCCGCGGTCGGGCAAGGGCTCCTCATGCAGACTTACTCCGAAATATTCGGAGAGCACGGCCTCGCAACGGGCCAGGTCCTTCTCACCCGAGAGGATTTCGGCGACCGGCGGCGATATCTGAACGCCCGAAATACCATGCTGACCCTCCTCCGCCACAAGGTCGTTCCTATCGTGAATGAGAATGACACGGTTGCAGTCGAGGAGATCCGGGTCGGGGACAATGATCGGCTGGCGGCGGTGGTCGCTTCGAACATCGAGGCCGACCTGCTCATCATACTCTCGGATGTTCCGGGGCTCTATGACTCCCCCGAATCCTGCCGCCTGATCCCTTTGGTCACTAAGATAGATGAGGGCATCCGCTCCTTGGCAGGCGGCACCGGTGGGCTCAACGGCACCGGCGGCATGAAAACCAAGATCGAGGCCGCCGAGATCGCCATGAAATCGGGAGTCAGAATGGTCATCGCCGATGGTCGCCAACCCCATGTAGTGACCGATATCGCTGCGGGCAAGGAGATCGGCACCACCTTCCTTCCGAAGAGAAAGCATCTCCGAGGCCGCAAGCGGTGGATCGCGTTCGGAGCGGCCGCTCGAGGTGGTATAATAGTAAATGACGGCGCTAGTAAGATGATCTGCGAGCGCGGGACGAGCCTGCTCGCGGCAGGCGTTATCGGCACAACCGGCAGGTTTTCCAGCGGCAGCATGGTGAAGGTGCTGGACTCGGCGGGAAACCAAATCGCCCGCGGTTTCGTCAATTATAGTGCGGACGAACTTGAAAGCATAAAAGGCAGGCAGAGCTCGGAGATCGAAGGCATCCTGGGGTACAAAGACTTCGACGAAGTGATTCACCGGGACAACATGGTGGTTCAGGGATAACAGATGATTCCTTCCGGTCACGTATCACGCATCACGCATCACGTAAGGATCACCGAATGGTGAGACTCGGCGTTCTGGGCGGCACCTTCGATCCTCTTCACTGGGCACATCTCCTGATGGCCGAAGAGGCGAGGACGCGCTTCGACCTGGAGAAAGTGGTCTTCATCCCTGCCGGAGACCCTCCTCACAAGGACTATGAGGTCTCAGGCGCGGAAGACCGGTATGCAATGGCGCTCCTGGGCACGGCTTCTAATCCGGCGTTCGAAGTCAGCCGAATGGAACTCGACCGCGAGGGCCCATCCTATTCGGCCGATACTTTACGCGAGTTGAGGGATATCTGCGGACTGGATGCGGGAATTCATTTTATGATCGGCGCGGACGAGGCGCTCGATCTGCCTAATTGGCATGATGCCGAGAACCTCCCGGATTTGGCTCGATTCCTGGTTGTTCCCAGGCCCGGATTCGACCTTGCGGAACTCAAGAGTCGGCTGCCGAGCCGATTCTATGAGGCGCTGGATTTCCTCCCAATGGCGCCGATTGACATCTCGGCGACGGATATCCGGGCGAGGATGGCATCGGGAAGGTCAATCAGCTATCTCGTGCCTAAAGATGTCGAGGCATATATTCGCAAGCGAGGGCTATACCTGGAAGGCAATACTCTATGAGGAGACGTGACTCGGGCGGCGCGAAGCTGGTGCTCGCCATCATCTTGTTCATAGCTGCCTGCATCGGCGGCGGCGCTCTCATCGGTCTCTATACCTCCGATTTCGGCCATACCATCAGGACGCAGTTGGCGCCGCCGTTCGGAGGCAGGGACACGGTCGTCATCCTGGTGCTCGGCGAAGACGATACCAGCCGAACCGACAAGAAGCCTCGAGGTCTTTCCGACACCATCATTCTCATGCGGGCCGACCTCCTGAATAAGCAAGTGGCCGTGCTCTCCATTCCCCGAGACACGAGGGTTCGCCTGGAGGGATATGGGGACCACTGCAAGATCAACGCTTCCCACGTCTATGGCGGACCGACCCTGACTGCCATCGCCGTTCAGGGCCTGGTGGGCATCAAGCCGGACTATTACATCAAGACCAATCATGAAGGCCTTCGTAAGTGCGTTGATATCCTCGGCGGCGTGGAGATCGACGTCGAGAAGAACATGCGCTACAACGACAACTGGGGCCACCTGCACATCAACCTGAAGAAGGGCCGGCAGTTGCTGAATGGCGAGCAGGCCATGGGCTATGTCCGCTTCCGGCACGACGCGCTCGGCGACCTTTCCCGCATCGAGCGCCAGCAGAAGTTCCTGAAGGCGCTCACGGATAAAGCCCTCTCGCCGATCAACCTTCCCAAACTCCCCAAGCTCATGAACGCCATGATGCAAAATGTTGATACCGACATGACCGCCAGAGACCTCCTTGCGCTTGCCAAACTCGCTGAGAGCATGGATCGGAGCACAGTGAGGATGGGCATGCTCCCCGGCGTGCCCGAGACGATCGGCGGAATCAGCTACTGGATAGCCGATACCGAGCAGTCGGCCAAGGTCATCAACGCTCTCTTCTTCCCACGGCCGCCCATGCCCAAGGTCGCGGTACTAAACGGCAGTGGAATCCCGGGGGCCGGTCAAAAGGCCGCCGAGACTCTGAAGCAGCAGGGGTACGAGGTCACTTCGGTGGAAAACGCCGAGTCGTTCGATCATACGACCACGGAAGTCATCGGCCATCGGGAGAGTGAGGATTCGTCCTACAAGATTGCAGCCCTGCTGAATGGCGTCGTGAAGCAGGAGAAGGATCCCGCCGCCAAGGCCGACGTGACCGTCATCGTCGGCAAGAACTACATTGCGCCGAGTTCGGGGACATAAGGAGCTGGTTGTTTGCCAAAAGCAGCGATAACATCTGAGAAGAAGGCCGCCCTCATCATGGAGGCGCTCGAGGAAAAGAAGGCCGTTGATCCCGTCCTCCTCAACGTGAGAGGCCGAACGGTCATGACCGACTGCTTCATCATCACCAGCGGCACATCGCGGATTCATATCCAGGCGCTCGTGGATGCGGTGGTGGAGAAGCTGAAGGACAACGGAGTCAGGAGCAAGCGCGTCGAAGGTTATAGCGAGGCCGCCTGGGTGCTGCTCGACTATGGAGACGTTGTAGTCCATATCATGGCCCAGGATCAGAGGGACTTCTACCGGCTGGAGGCCTATTGGTCCGGCGCGGAGAAAGGCAGCCCTCCGGTCTTGGAGGAGTGAATCATGGAATCTGAGCGGCTGACAATCGAACAGGAGCAGGAAGTTGATCGCCTCATGGCCCTCAGCCATCTCCAGCGGATGAGAGGGCAGATTCGAGATGCGGAGGATACGTGCCGGAAGGCGCTGGAGATCTCGCCGAGCGATGTGAAGATTCGCGAGATTCTGGGAGACATCCTTCAGGAAGAGGGCAAGATTGACATGGCGCTGGCCGAGTATCGGGGCGCCCTGATCCTCTCCCCGGGCAATGAATCGCTGGAGAAGAAGTTCGCCAAAGTCACCCTGGAGATCGGCGAGGCCGAGCATGCCAGGCAGCTTGCTGAGGACATGATTCGCAATCCCCGCAAGTACGCAGGTCGAGCGCGCAGCCCGGTCCTCGCGGTGGTATCGTCCGCCGTCGTTCCGGGGCTCGGCCAGCTCTACAACGGCCAGATCATCAAGGCCGTGATCATCTTTGGGTCGGTTCTCCTGTTCATGATCACCTACGCCGTCCTGCAGCGCTACCCGAGAGGCATCACCTCGACCGCCGAGTTCCTCTACTTCACCAATCCGCTGGTGATGGTACTTGGCATCCTGGCCCTGATGGCGTACATCTACGGGCTGATAGACGCTCCGCTGGTCGCCGACAAGCTCACCAAAGCGGTCAAAGAGAAGCACGTCGAGGCTAGTATTCTACCGAAAGAGTGATCTTCTCCGGCAGCGGTCCTTTCAGCCTGATGGTGTCTCCCTCGATCCTGCACTTTGCGCCCTTCGCCGTGCGAATCGGCTTCCCCTCGGGATGCCGAAGACGGATGATTATCTCCTTCGGCGGATTGCGCCTTGGCGGCTCGATCGTCACATCAATCGAGCCCTTAGCCACGTGTGACTCGATCCGGTAGCTCACCTTTCCGAAAGTCGTGGGGGCATTGCCGACGGCGACGACCATCCCGTCCTTGAGCCAGTTGCCGGTCACGAAGGGTGCCAGCCACAGTTGATCGCCCCTCTCCATGACCAGCATCCACCGACTCTGTTGCAGGAAGTAGCCGGTCTCGTGGGTCTTGTTCCACCCGCCGCTGTTTCGGAAATGCTCCCACAAAGAGAGGTTCTCGGTATTCAGCAGGGTGGCGATCGTGTTGAAGTGGGACCGGATGAACGGCTTCACGTCATCGCGAAGGGCATAAACCTCCGCATTCCGGCAGTAGTACGGCTGGACCTTCGAGAAGCCGCCGAGGTCGAACCAGTCCGCATGGTTCTTCTCTGCCGGGTAGTCAAACCAACCGTCGGAGAGGAATTGCACATCCTCCATGTTATCCATCATCTCGGCGACTTCCCTGGAACCCGGATTCAGAACTCCTTGCGGCACCAATTGGTGTGCGCCCAACTCCACGTCATAGGCCCAGCTCCTATTGCCGTCCTCGCCGGGGAAGAAGTTGCCGCTCGGCCCGGGGCAGTAGACCTGCGATGGGTAGGCGCTCACCCACGTGCCGTCCTGCAAGGGCACAACCGGCGACCTCGACTGCGTCCACCGATATGCCCGGAGTATGTCCTCCTTGAAGGCCGCCGCATCCTTGAGGAAGGCATCAGCCCCCGGATAACCGATTTCCCTCAGGGCGGTCGCCGCCTGATGCAGTCCGGCGTAGTAGTATCCATTGAGGCAGAAGTAGTAGACGAAATTGCCCCAGTCCGCCATGACCCCGGGAGGCATCAAGCCGTACTCGGGCGCGCCCTCGGTCATGGTCTTGCGCCGCTGATTCGTGATCCACTCGCAGACTCGTGCAATCTCGGCGGCATGCTCCTTCAGCCATTTGTCATCGTGGGTGAGCTGGTAATGCTCTGCAAGCGTCCACAGATTCCAGCCCGTTCCCATCAGCGTGTAGCCGGTCGTGAGGAAGCCGGCCGGATCATACCGGTGGATGAAGTAGTCCAGCGACCGCCGGGCGAACTCCTCCTGGCCCACGAGGTCCATGCCTCGGATGATCGAATGAGACTCGCTCTCCAATGCCCCATAGCGGTCCGCTCCCGCCCAAGCTGCCACTCGTGCGCCGTCAGCCTCATTTCGCGCAGCCATCATGCAATGGATCTGTGAGGCTCGGATGGCATTTCCCAGCAGCGGCTCGGGTATCTCGATCTGCATTGCCGGGGCCATCACCCGCTCCCAGTAGGCCTTCACATCGGCGAGGAGGCTCTCCCCGCCCTTGAGCTCGGAAGGGTCCTTCACCTCCCAGGATGGGAGATAGACGAAGCACGACGTCTTCCCACCCCCCGGAAGCGTACCCTTGAGCACAATCTTGCCGCCGTCAACGCTCGCCAAGGGTGATTCCACGAGGGCCAGCAGCCGTCCGCCATGCGTCACAATTGCGCCCCTCGGCGTCTTCTCGACCTCTCCGTCCACAGCCAGCCCAAGAGAGAAGGTGGATTCAGCCTGCCCCGGATTCTCAACCGTAAACTCCACCACGCAGAGCGATTCGTTCCCATGAGGAACAACGAAACTCCGCTCCCGATAGATCACGCCTCCTGCGCTGAAAGTCGAGACCGGCACCGGCAGCCAGCCTCCGTCCAAGCGGCGGTCCACTCGTTTGACCTCTCCAATTCCGAACTGGGGCACGACGGCATGTGGGAACTGGTCTGCAAACGACTGCACCTTGTCCGCCTGTTGCGGGTGTGTCGCAAATCGGACGGTCCCATCCTGCTGGATCACGAACTTGTTGTTATCGCGAGCCAGGGAGATCATCGTCGGCCCGTTGTCCTGAATGGGGTTCCGGGTCTTGGCCATCGCCTGCTCGAAGGTCTGGTCGGGCATCTCCCGAACACGTTCGAGAACCGTCTTCCGCCCCGCGATCTCCTTCAGATACTCCGCCGGGTCGAGATCGCCCTTGCTTATGAAGACCCCCGCGTCTCGGATGTAGACGCATTCATTGGCCAATACATCGTCTACTGCCACCCCGAAGCCTGGGAATCGGAGGACTGTTCGGTCATACTTCCATGGCCTGGGGATGCTGTACCGGACCTTGAGTCGCATGGGCTTGCCCATATCCCAATCGTTCGACCCAATGATCTCCCCATTGTATACATCAATCTGCCCGCGCTTGCCTAGTATGGGCTTCTGGAGCTGGATCAGCAGATCAGCGGTCTGCCAGCGCGAGTTCGTGAAGGCGGACATCCGCTTGACCTCGACCCGCGAGGGGAATATCCAGCGCACTTTCCATATCCCGGCGCGCATTTCGGGGTTTTCCTTGCGGTCAATCGCCAACGCCCACTTCGAGCCGTCACGCTGAATCGTCCCTTTTACCGGCTGCCAGTTCCCCTGATGAGAGGTGTTCCCGACCCACGCCTGAACATGAACCCCATTCGCTGAAGGCGGATTGCCGGCGAACTCTATTCCTACCTCCCGAATCAGCCGCCGCTCCATCCAATCGAGGCCGATGCAGGACGCGGAGTAAACGCCGTCCTTCGGTGCGATCGGCGTTTCGAGGAAGATGTCCTCCGCCCGAGACTCCTGCACCCTACTGGATCGGCAGCCGTCGGTTCGAGAGGGATCGCTGGTTACGACTTGGGCGAACTGGCCAATATCCACTCGTGCGGCGAGGGGTATGGACTTCGGCGAGGCAGACTTGACTAGCCGTGCATTCGCCCAATCGGCGCAGTCACACGTGATGCCGTCGCCTGCGTCGGTCACGACCAGCCTCAACTCCTGGGCTCCCGCGACCGAGATGTTGATCGGGCGGGCGTCATCCTGCTCCTTCATCACTCCGCTATCAAACCGCTTCTCTTCATCAACGAATACCTGGAAGACCACGCTGCCGGTGTTCCCCTGCTGCCATTGAACGCCGACCTCCGCCTCGAATGTCTCATAGAGCCCATCCAGGTCCACGAGTATCTCGCCGGGCGCATGATGCCCCAGTCCCTTGTCATAATGCTTGTCCTTGATCTGCAAAGGCAGCGGAGCCTGACCCGGCGCATGCGCGCACGCATTGATCCCCAGAGTGCCCCATCCTTGCTGGCTAAACGAGATCAACTCCGGCGCGTCGCTGAGATACTCGGCGGATGCCTGGTTGGCTGTCATCACGATCACCCCCAAGATTATGGTCAAATGCCTCATCTAGTACCTGACATCCATCTCAATCCTATCCTGTCCTTCGAGATAGACCGTCTCTCCTTCGAACTTCGCTTCCCCGGCGGACTTGATCGGCAGCTTGTCCGGATGCCTCAATCGAATCTCCAGCTTCTCCGGCGGATTCCTCTTAGGCGGCTGAAGTTCCACATGGATTCGGCCCTTGGAGACCTCGGACACTATCCTGAAGCTAACCGGCCCGAAGTACGTCGGCGCATCTTCGACCCTGATCTCCTTGCCGTCTTCCAGCCACTTCCTCGGCGTCCCCGGCGCGATCAGGAGCGTGTTCCCTTTCTCCATCAGCAGCAGATACCGGAACCAGTTCAAGAACGCCGCCTCATCCGACACCTTGTAGAACGGCCCGGCACCCAATCCATACGCAGCCACCGGATGCTCCGTGAAGCACCGCACGTCCGCATACAGGTTCGCCGCAAAGCTGTTGTAAAACGCCCTCAGCGCGTGCTCCACCTGCCCCCGAGCGAGGTAAACCAGCGGGTTCGGCAGGAGGTTCGACTGGATGGTCAACCCGCCCTGACTGAACCAGTAGCGCTCCAGGTCAACCTGCCTCCCAAGCGCCCGTGAAACGGCGATGTTATCCTCGAAATCCTTGAGTATCCAGGTCGCTTCCTGTGAGTTCGGATCAATGATCCATGAGTCAATGAAGTTCGCCGGCCCGAAGAGCCCCTCGCGTATCCAGCCGATATCCCGACCCCGAAGCCGGCATCTGACCGGGGTGTAGGGGATGTATGTCCCATCGAGCAGCCGAACCACCGGCGCCAGCTCGATTGATCTCTTGATCGCCCGGCGAATATCCCCCCCGTAGGCGCGCGCATCCTCGGCAATTCGCGCGGCCTCCGAATGTCCGATCTCCGCCAGCACCTGACCCGCGCTCGCCATCCCCCGATATGCGAGCGTATTCACCACATACCAGTAATGCCACTCGGGGTTGTCATCAAGGTGCGCCTGGGGAAGCAATCCATACTGCCACTGGCCCTCGACGCCCATGGTCGCCTGCCGCTCGCGAGTGACGTAATCGCACGCCGCGATGATATTCGATGAGATGGACTTCAGCCACTTCGCGTCGCGGGTCAGCCGATAGTGCTCGCCAAGCATCCACAGGACCGTCCCGTGATCCATACTATAGTCGCCCACTTGGTAGTCAAGTTCGTCGCTGACCCGCACACCATGGAGCGCCCCTTCCTGGGATTTGAACCGCCCGTCCATCCGGCGACTGCCCTGGCACTCGACGAACGGCATGATGTACTTTCGGGCGCGCTCATGGTAGCCTCGCAGGTCCAGGGAGCGAGTCTGGTCAACCGTCTCGTTCCCGAAGATCTGGTAGTTCCACGTGCCGACGCCGAGGATGTACAGGCCGGTGCCGATGTCCTTATCGGCGGTGATGGCAATGTGCGCCACGTTGGCACGGTTGAAGTCGTTCAGCAAGCTCTCCGGCACGGTGATCTTCGCCCCTGCCCCGATCTGCGTCTCCCAGTATTCCGTCATCTCCGCGAGCTTGGCATCGTAATCCAGGGCCTGAACCTCCGCCCTGCCGGCATCCCCGGTGAAGGTGATGAACGGGATGAAGACCTTTATCTCATGACTCGACCGAGGCTCGAGTTCGATGTCGTATGCGATCGCATTCGGGATCGCCGATACCTCGAATGGGGGATAGGTGCACGAAACGGGGCTCAGTTCTCCCCGGCCGTTCGTCCTGACGAGCGCCCTCATCCGCCGAGCTGGGTACTTCTCCACGACCCACCGCTTCTGGATTGGGGCGTCGGGCACACTCTCGTCCCTTGCCCGGCCAGTGGCATAGACGAATCCACCGTCGACGGCAAGTTCTTCCGGATTCTCGACCACCAGCCAGAACCTTGCTTTTCTCTTCTCATCGGTCGTGTTCCGAATCCTCACCCTTGACAGGCTGACCATCGGCTCGTCACCGCGCTTCTTCTCCTCGTCCCATGGAGTCTCATTCAGGAGCGCCGCGAATGAGGTCATCTCATACGCGAACTCCCGGTCCTTCCACTCGCTCGTGTAGATGGGGAGGTAGCCGCTCAATGCACTCTGCTTCGTCCCATCCTCCCTCTCTCGGAAGTCGGGCGGGTCGCCGGTCGGGAACTTGAACCAGATTGCCGCTCCCGGCCAGAGGAGCTTGGCCGTATCTCGACCGACCACCTTCATGGACTCCTTGTCGGCGAATATATCTGCGTTATACCGCACCGCGAACTCCTGCCGATTCGCATCGCATCCGATGGGGCAGTATCTCCCCCACGGCCCCTGCCGGGTCTTGATAAGCTCGGGGATCTCCCTCCTTGCCCTCTCAAAGGTCTGCTCAGGCTCAGCCGATATACGGTCGTATATCGGAACGCCGAACGTCGAACGCTGAACGTCGAACGTCGAACGAACGGTCACTCCCAGATCAGGACTGCTCATTCCACTCAGCGCATCTGTGATCAGAAAGGAGAACGTCTTATCGCCATGCACGGTGAGAATCGTCGAGTCAATATAGCGCACCTTGATCGGATCGGAGGAGAGAATCTTCCCATCGGAGATCTCCAGCTTGGCGATCTCCGCCCCCTCGATCTTGATCTCGGCTTCCTTCCACTCTTCACCCGAGTAGACCTCGATGGACTTGATCCCCGGGTTGATTCCCTTGAAAAGCAGCCGAACCTTCAGCGCCTGGCGATAGTAAACGGCGAAGTCCTCCGCCTGAGGTATTTCAGTGAAATCGAGCGGATCAAAGGTGAAAACGAGGCTGTCTCCTTCGCGAAGAATATCGCCATGGGCCGCGACCCACTTGCCGTTGAACGGATCGTCAACCGCCGTCCATCCGCCCGCCCATGCCTGAGGCCACGTATGATGCCAATACTGGAGCTTGACCTCCTTCGGCGAGGGGACTTTGTCCGCAAACCCAACGACCACGCGCTCGAACCTTCGAGGCTCGTCCCATCCTACGCCGATGTGCGGCCCTCCCTGCTCGGTAACGTCCGCCGGCTTCCACACGCCGCTCTCCTGAACTGCATCATGCCTCTCGATCGTCAGCCGATCGCTCCCCGTCCAGTATGTCATCCGTCCAAATGGTGCTATGTCAACGTTCAACTTCCAACCTCCCCATAGCCTAAAACCCAAAACCTACAACCCAACACCAGTCGTTCTACGCGAACGGCCCTCACTCCTCCGCAAGCCGGTAATTGTACCAGTAATCCGCCCATCGTCTTGCCTTATTCCGGCTGCGTGGTATAATCGAAGGGAGGTAAGGATGCTATCTCTCAGCACACAAGCACGCCTGCCGATACTCATTGGCATGGCGATTCTATTACTCGCTCCGTATGCGTTCGCCGCCGATGCTCAGCAGCTCTATGGCATTCATTGGTGGGGATGGTCGGGCTCTCAGCCCGTTGACCAGACTCCCAAGAGCCTGTTCGACCTCCCAACGCACTCAGTCTGGGATACCGAAGTCGTCCTTACGAATAGCGATTTCTGGTGGTCGGCAGGCTGGTTCGCGCCCTTGTATCAGACCCTCTACCCCTGGAACGTGAGCATGATCACCCGGGTGGACTACGTCTGGGGGCAGTGCGTTCCCTCTCCCACCAACCCTGATTACGCCGGATATCCCGCCAGATTCGTCAGTACTGCGGTGAATCAGCTCTATAACTGGGCTCACATCTGGATTCTTGGTAATGAGCCGAATCTGATCCCAGAGGGCAATGGATGGCCGGACAACAAGATCACTCCGGCTGGGTATGCCGCCATCTACCGAAATGTCCGCAATGCTGTCCATAGCACTGCGAATGTCGGTCCTCCCGGTCAGCATCTTGTCCTTATCGCCGGCCCAAGCCCCGGTGGAGTCATAGAGGGCGTGCGTTGGATGGACGGCAATGAGTGGCTGGGTCAGGTGCTGGACAATCTCTCGCCCAGCGAGGTTGATGGCTTCGCCATCCACGCCTACGGCTGGGACGCTCAGGACTTTCGCGACGGCTATCGGGACCAGCTTCGAGTCATAGACCAGAAAGGCTTTGGGAGCAAGCCAATCTGGATCACGGAGTTCAACCGCTACACGACCGACGACAATGACGAGCAATACTCCGCCCAGTTCGTCCGAGACGTCTTCTCCGACGTGAATACGTGGAATCAGACCTCCGGCACTCATAACATCGTAGGCATGACCTGGTTCATCTATGACTCGGATAACCAGGCCGGAGGCGGATGGAATGGTTACGCCGTCGAATACTGGAAGACTCACGGATTCCCCTATGGCGATTCGCGCGATCTCTACACCGCCTTCGAACAGACCGTTAATCAGCGATATCCCGCGGGAATCTGGGGTTCGACAGTCGCGAATCCCTGGATTGATGATTTCAACGACGGCGTTGTTGATCAGACCGCGCCGGATCCCAAATGGATTCTATCCACTCAGAACGGCGGCGCAATCCAGGAAACAGGCGGCTACTTGAAGCTCACCGGCACAAGCGGCCAGCCGTCATATGCCATGGCTCGAAGCGGCGATTTCCTGGTCTACGACAACTTCGTCATAAGCACAAAGGTCTATCTCGCCGACTCGACCGCCACTACCTCCGATGAATCGAACGCCGAGATCAGATTTCGCTGCGACAACGTCGGCATCGGTTACGGTCTCTCTTTCAAGGCGCTCGACTCGCCGAACGTCATCAACCTCCGACGCAGCGACACTTGGGAAGTCATTCAGGGCAAGGAGATCTCATACAGCCTTCCAAGCGGCACAACTCTCTACGTGCGCATCGAGTGCAACGGCACCCGCATCAAGATCAAGGTCGGCACCAAGGCCGGCTACGGCGACGTGGCCAATTGGGACATCACCGATACCACCTTCACCGCGAAAGGGGCATTCTGGCTGGGGCTTTATCACATGAAGGATGCCCGCTTCGACTACCTTGCCTACTCTCCCCTCGCCACTACCTCCACCGGAGTGACGGGCTTCGTTCGCGATGCCTACGAGAACCCAGTCAGTGGCGTAGTCGTCAATACTCCCGGGTCCGAGTTCTACACGACCACCAATCCCGATGGAAGCTACTCCATGACCTCGATGAGCCCGGGAGTCTACGATATCACCGCCTCCAAGACAGGCTACAGGTCTCAGACTCAGCAGGTGAATGTTGTCGCGGACACCGTCATCCCACTCGATTTCACGCTTACCGACGGCACACGCCCCACGACACCCATTATCACCGATGACGGTGCGTATCAGACGACTAACAGCAGCTTTACGTTCTCCTACAGCTCGTCCGACCCTCAGTCCGGAATTGTCGGATACCAGACGGCCGTCAGCTCAAGCACTTCCCCTAACAACATCATCCCGGGCGGGGAATGGCAGTCGGTCGGCCTTGAAACAACTCACACCAGGTCAGGACTTTCACTTGCGAACGGCCAGCTTTACTATGCCCTCGTGCGCTCCACGAATGGAGTCGGCCTCAATAGCTTCGTTGGGGCGTCCGACGGAATTGCCATCGCCAAAGCGGTCTCCAGCATCGCCAAGGCGAAAGCCGAAGCCGACACCGTGATGGTCGCGCTCGATGATAAGACTGTTACCGCCAAATTCAGCGATTGCATATACATCGAGGATACCGACAAGACCGGCGGGATCAAGGTTGCCACGACCGGATATGACGAAGGCGCACTTCTGCACCTGGCGGGATTCCTTTCCCTGGCGAATGGCGAGCGCCAGCTCTCGGCGTATTCGGTGGCCGCCCCCGATACCGACACGGTTCCCGATCCCCTCGGCATGATCAACAAGGCCCTCGGCGGAGGCGCGCTCAATTCCTATACGCCTGGCATCACCGGCGGCGTCGGCACGAACAACATCGGCCTGCTGGTTCGGACCTGGGGCAAGGTCCTGGAGAGCGGCACGGGATACTTCATCATCAGCGATGGGAGCACGACCGGCCTGAAAGTGACGGTCCCTACCGACGTCAGTCCTCCGGGCACGAATCAGTATGCCATCGTCACCGGCATAAGCAGCGTGGAGAGCAACGGGGGCGTGGTGACTCGCCTCCTCCGCGCTCGAAAACAGGCTGATATAGTGCCGTACACATGGTGAGGTAAAGAAAGATGAGATTGTTCAAACTCAACTTGCTCCTGGTCATTATGCTTGCCGGTTGTCTATCTGCCACAGAAACCGCGTACCTCTACGGCATCCATGACCATGAACCCCGGCCCGACGAGTATGTCGCCCGCATAAGGAACGTCGTGCCCGGCGGATGGGCGACCGCCACCGTGGCAATCGGCCACGATCCGAACGACCAGAGCGGGGTTGACTTCACCTGGTTCGCCAAGCAGAACGTCACCGTTATCTGCCGCATCAATAACGGCTACTTCCCGAACGGCACGATTCCTCTGCCGGAGGATTACCAGAACTTCGCCACCCGATGCGCCAACTTCGTCCGCAATTCCCCG
>Ga0307378_10006761_pt1 | contig 15601 bp, 6 predicted proteins | sample UN1MG_FD_202238 | JGI IMG/M metagenome (GOLD analysis project Ga0307378, IMG submission 202238) | Soil microbial communities from Risofladan, Vaasa, Finland - UN-1 | ecosystem: Environmental > Terrestrial > Soil > Coastal area > Acid sulfate soil | place: Finland: Risofladan, Vaasa | collected... | reverse complement strand
GCGCGCACGCGGGTCCAGGTTGGAGGAAGGCTCGTCCATCACCAGGATATCCGGCGACATCGCCAGGACGGTGGCGATGGCCACCGCCCGTTTCTCGCCTGCGGAAAGCCGATAGGGCGGGCGATTGCGGACGTGCGTCATCCCAACGCGTTCCAGTGCGGATGCAACACGGCTTTCCACCTGTTCAGGGGGAAGGCCGGCGTTGAGGGGGCCGAAGGCGACATCTTCTGCAACCGTCGGCATGAACAGTTGGTCGTCGGGGTCCTGGAAGACCATCCCCACCGCCCGTCGAGCCAACGGGGCCGTCTCCCGGGTCACGATGGTGTCTCCTATGCGGACTTCGCCGTGCATGGTTGCGAGGTAGCCATTGAGGTGAAGAAGAAGCGTAGATTTGCCGGCGCCGTTGCCGCCGATGAGCGCCGCCGAGCCTCCGTGCTCTATGCGGAATGACACCTCCTTGAGTGCTTCGGTGCCATCCGGGTAGGCGAAAGACACATCCCGCATTTCGACCAGATGATGGCTCACGGCGCGACCTCAACAAGCAGGCGCCCCAACGCGTCGGCAAGGTTCCATACGCGGGCCGAAACGAATAGAAGCAGGCAAACGACGACAAACGCTGCGTCAGACCACCGGAAAGCGGGCGGGTGCAGAACACGCATCTCGCCGTTGAATCCGCGGGCAACCATGGCGCGATGCACACGCTCAGCCCTGTCCATCGCGCGAAGCAAGAGATGGCCGATCATCGAGCCGTATACACGAAAGCGCAGGGGGCGCCCTGCGGAGCGTATATCCGCGCTTCGCTTCATCCTGGCGGCATGGTCGGAGATGACAAACAGGTATCGGTAGAGGAAGAGTATCTGGACTACGAACACGCGCGGAACGCCGAGCCGCTGCATCGCGGCGCCCAGGCGGTTCATCCCCGTGCAGGCCAGCAGCGACAATGCTGCGCCGACTGTCAAGACAAATCGCAACATGATCGAGGCAAACGAGACCCAGCCGCTTGTGATGACGAAGGGGCCGATTGCAGCGACGGGTTGCCTGTCTACGATGGGGTTGAAGATGCCGATGATCAAGGCGAAAGGTGCGGCGATAATCATTTTCCGCCCGATATACCGAAGCGGAATGCGGCCGAGCGATGTCAGGGCCACCGGATACACCAGGAATGGGGCGAGTGACGATATCTCGTGGCGGGGGAAGGACATCACCACGCAAATGAAGACGGCTGTAACGAGGACTTTCGCCCGGGCATCGATGCGATGGGCGGGTGTATCCATCCGTCCAAGCTCATCCATCTTTCCCAGATCGAAAAAGCCGGTGAGACTCATCGTGCGCCCGTGCCTGCAATCGACCGTGACCGGAGAACAACGCCGATCAGACACGCCAGCGCGACGGTCATAATCCCGCCGACGATTCCCGAAACGGATGTGCCGGCACTTACAGCAGGCCAGGCTTCGGCCGCCGGCGATTCTGTTTCGGCCGGCGATTCATCGTTTGCACCCGACATGAATGCGTAATCCGGCAAGAAAGCCGTCTTCTGCTGAAGATCGGCCAGGCTCTTATGCAGGCTCTCGTCCCGGCTTCCGATCTCTTCCCTGCCTGTGGCCCTGGCCAATGACCATTCGAGGCCGTCGGGTCGAGTGGATGCAAACCAGCTCGCAACTCCGCCGACAACAGCAGCGGCGATAGCCACCTTCACCAGCACAGGCCTCAAGCTGGCGGGGCCGGATTCGTGCGCGGCGGGGAGCGCTTCAGGTCGTGCTTTGGCTACAAGCGAGACCACGGCGGCTGTTGCCAGCCCTTCAACGATGCCGATCGCAAAGTGAATCGGAAGCATGAGCAGCACGAACGTGCCGAACGGCAGGTCAGATACACCGGATGCCTTGGTTTGCACGGCGACACTGAATGCGCCCAGTTGCAGACCGACAACTGCTGCAACGACAGCCGCGATCCAAGCGCGCGCTGTGCCATACTGATCGCTGACAAGGATACGATAGATGAGGGGATAGGCAATGAATGCCGGGAAGAAACCAAGGTTGAAGATGTTGCAGCCCAGCGCCAGCAGACCTCCGTCAGCGAAGAATAAAGCTTGCACGGTGAGAACCGAGGCAATTACGAGAAATCCCGCGTGCGGCCCGAGCAGTGCCGCCAGAATCAGTCCGCCACCGAGATGTCCGCTCGATCCCGTGCCCGGAATCGAGAAGTTGATCATCTGTGCGGCGAAGACAAATGCACCTAGAACACCCATCATGGGTACTAGATTGTCCCGCGAAGCGTGTTTCACCTTCCGGGCGCAATAGGCGATCAGGCCCCCAGACACGGCCCACATCGCCCCGCCCACAGCCGGGGAAATAAGTGCGTCTGCCATGTGCATTTTCTGTTTCTCCGGATGTCTATCGTTGCCGGCGGATTCTGATGTCGGCGTCGAGCCTGCAGTTGCCGTGAAATCGGGTGCATCGCCACCGTGCTGGTTATGCGAGTCAGCCAGATCGGGACATGGGAAGCTGCGAGCATCCTTGTTGAACGGCAACATGACGTTTCACCGAATGGTTTTAGTATATCAGTGTGCGCGCCGGCTATCAACACTTTTTTTCTGAAATGCGGTTGATGTGCTTGATCCGCGGATGCGGATCTCGGGCGCTGTTGACGTTTGGCCGGAGGATTCATTTCCGCAGAAAATGCTTCTCGAGGTCATCCAGCGACAGGCTGAGCGTGGTAGGGCGGCCGTGGGTGCGCCTTCGCTTCCATCAGCTCTTTCACCCTTTGCACCGTCTCTTCGAGCGCCCGCTTGATGCACGGCGGCAGATTCTGATGGAGAGGCGGCGCCGTTTTTCAGCCCCCCTTGACGATCTCCACACACGGTGTGAGGCTCCAAGCGCCCGAGATTCGACCGCGCCGGGTCAGGCTGTTCCCTGCTACTGGATGAGTTCGGCAATCCAGCCTGCCATGCGGACGCTCAGGGCAAGCGCCGCCTCGCTGGCGGGCGGGGGGATTCTGAGCGCGGCACAATCTGAAGTCACATCCTGTTCGAAGAAACGATAGTCCCTCGAGCGGGCATACACTTCTCCGATCAACTCTCTCCACTCCTTCAGATAACCCTCGATCAGAACATCGGCGGATTCGCCGACGATCGCCCGATACTCCCGCAGCAGGCTGATTGCCCGGGGATGCATCTTCATCCCGGCGTAGCGGTAAGCTATCTCTGTGATCGAGAAGGAATCGGGATTCGGCTCAAGAGGCGGCGGAGCCACTCCGGCAGCAATCTGGTCCAGCAGCGACGATGCCATGTGTTTTTCCCGCAAGTCGCCGAAGATGATTGCTTTCGCGGCATAGGCGGCGGCATCATCATTGTTCCCGATGAGCCATTCGGCTCGGGCAGCCCCTGTCCACAACGGCGAGTAGCGTTCGGCGAGGCCCGGGCACCAGTTGCCAGCGCCGTCTTCCGGGCAGGCAGCATAGGCGGCTTCGAGGTAGGCTACGCCGGCCTCTTTGTAGAGGTTCATGTGTTTGAAGAGAAGAGCGATGGCGAAGAGAGGATGCTCTGCGCCGTACAATGCCGGCACCCGTTCCCGGCGGTCGTCGTCGTGGCGGAAATCAGGACAGGAGATCGCCGGGATTCCTCCTTCCGGTGTGGTTGGTGCAAGGCGCTTCGCCAGTTCTTCCAGACCAAGACCCGTGACGGCAGACTTCTCTCCCATACGCCTAGGCCTATGCCTGTCGAGGTGCTGTGCGGCATCTACCGCTTCGACTGCTATGGTCTTTCTTCCGAAAAGCGGCAGCAATTCGCGCAGGCCGTCATTATCTCTACCGGCCATGAGCATCAATGTAGCGCGGAAGTATGCCAAGACTTCCGCACCCGGTGAGGTGTCTTCGAAGGTGAGTTTGTCGATCTCCTCGAGGCATAGCTGCGCCCGGGCCGCACGCTCTTCGCGTTCCGTCGCATCCATTTCCAGACGTAGTTCCCGACACTGCAGGCAGTTCTGCTTCAAAACCGTGTAAGGGTTGCGGTCAGGTTCCGCTCCGCAGGATATGGAGGCGGCCCCCAAAGCCAGGCAGATCATTGAGTACCGAGACAGTCTGCGGATCATTTCTTTGCTCCTTTCCTCACTGATTCTCCTGAACTCGCGCCTTGTTCTTGTGCCACCACTGCCACCACCGCCAGGTGTCTGTGCCGAAGTCTTGCCCGGTAAGCTCCTTGAGTGCATCGACTCCCTCCGTCCTGGCGCCGTCGTAAAGATCGTCGAGGCATAGAATCAGCAGCGGCACCGTCGAGGGGTCACGCATCTGAGCCAGAGCATGTCCAATCCACAGCCTCCGCTCCCGTCCGCGGCAGCCGTCCCGGAGGTTATCCAACTGTTTCTGCCGCTCGTGGCCGAGCTGGTATAGCGCATAGCTTATCCAGGCGCCCGCATATCTGTGCCTGCAGAGGTGGGGTATGGCTCGCAAGTCGCCCAGATCTCCGAGGCTCTGTGCGGCACCAAATGCGCACCCGAATTCCAGCATATGCAGGAGCGGTTCGAAAGCGCGGGAATCGCCGATTTGCCCCAGCGCGTATGCCGCTTGACGCACTACCTCCTCCGACTCATCCTGCATCAGCGCAATGAGTGGCTCCACGGCTCTCGTATCGTGCAACATCCCCAGAGCCTGCGCCGCATCATGTCTGACGTTCGCGTTGGTATCAGCCAGAGCGGCGATCAATTCCTGTACGGCTTCGCGTGGCTTGCACTTCAGCAGAACGCCCGCAGCCTCCGCGCGTACTTTGTCTGCTTCATCCGTCAGAAGCGATGTCAGCAGGGCGAGCTGCTTCGGCTTGTCCTGGTCGAGCCTATAAAGCCCGCCGGCGCCAACAGCCCGAATGCGGGGATCGGTGTCTTTGAGCGCCTTCTCGAGATACGGCAAAGCTGCGGTTTCTTCTGCATCTGCGAGAATCCAGGATGCCTCCAGCCGGACGGTGTCGCTCTCATGATCCATCAGCTTCCCAACCGCATCGATGCGCTCCGGCATGGAAAATTTTTCAAGAACCGCGTACTCGGGCCGGCCGCGCCATTTCCCGGCTGTCTTGACCAGTTGATCCGTCAGTGCTGGCAGCGCCCGGGCATCGTTCAGACGCCCCAGAGCCGTCACCAGAGCATTGAGGAAATACCTGTCCTCGCTGTCGAGGAGGGGAAGGAGGAAAGGCACGGCACGCTGGTCCCCGAGATCGCCCAGTGCGATAACGGCCGAGTCCCTCAGATCAGGATCAGGGAGGGCGTCGACTATTGTCTCAAAGGCGCGCCTGTCGCCGAGCGTGCCAAGAACGCTGATAGCTCGGGCAGCTTCAGTGCCGCGGCGCGTGACCATGTCGATCAGCGGGGCGACAGCGGCGGTGTCGCCGATCTTCGCAAGTGCATCCGCGGCGTGAAAGTCAACCCGCCCGCGGTCGCACGTGCCGGTGTCTCCCAGCAGGCCCAGCAGCGGCCAGGTTGCTCGTGCGTCACCGAGCATCCCGAGGGAATCCGCCGCCGACAATCGCACATCCGGCAATTCATCGGCCAGGGCAGCAATAAGAGGCTCAACCGCTCCCATGTTCTGCATATATCCAAGATCGATGGCAGCACGTACGATCACATTGCCGTGCTTGCTCCCGAGTGCGGCAATCAGGTGCGGCACAGCCTTGTCGCCCCCCAGACTCAGCAGTCTCCAGGCAGCGGCTTCCGCCACTTCTGCGTCCAGATCGCCGACAAGGGGTGCGATAACCTCGAAGGCTCGCCCTGCGTCCGCTTCGGCAAGACCCTCCACAACTTCGAAACGCACTTCCGGCGCGTCGTCTTTCAGCAGCGGCAAGAGCAGATCGAAGCCTCGGACTTCCCCGACAGCAGCGACCGCTTCGACGGCTCGGGCGCGCACTTCAGCCGATGCATCGTCGAGAAGCGGCAGGAGTAGGCCCAGGTCTTCTTTGCGACCCGCTGCCGCCACAACTTCCACGGCCATCCGGCGCTCGTCCGGATCAACACTCTTCAGCGAGGGCGCCGCCAGCTCGGGAGCTTCAGGGAGCGAGGAATACTTCAAGCCCATCAGCGCTGACAGCCGCATATTGTCGTAATCGCCCGTCATCACGCGCCGAAGAGGCCCCACAACCTTTTCGCCTCCGATCCTGGCCAGCGCCTCTGCCGAACTGCAACCATAACTTGAGTCTGGTGGCTCCAGGTACTCAATCAACGCGTCGATCGCCCGCTGATCTCCGATGCGGCCAAGTGACTTAATCGCTTCCAGTTCGCCCCGAGCATATCTCTTAGCCAGAAGCGCGATCAGATGGGGGACCGCGCGCTTGTCTCCGATGTTTCCGAGTTTCTCAGCGGCTACCGCCCGCAAGTTGCTGTCGGTGTGTTCCAACAGCTCAAACAGGAATTCCAGGTCGGCGTCGCGGTTCCTGACCTTCCAATACCTCACGAACCTCTCCCTCGATTCTTTCGACGACCTCTCGAATCCCACACGCAGAGTCTCGGCTTCATCAGGATCTCCGAACCGCCGGAGGACGGCCTTGGCGCGTTCTCTGAGAAGCTCGTTATCGCTTTCCGCGGCCTCTTTCAGGTCTTGCTCCGCAATGCTCTGTCTGGAGTGGAGGATCTTAGACAGCTCCTCGCAGTGCTCGGTGGTCAGCGCGTTCACCATCACCTTGATTGCGTAGGGTTCGCCGAGCATGCTCAAGGCCCGGCGGATGTGGTACCCGCGAAAACCACCGCTCCACGCATCGATCATTGCGGCGACGGCCCTGGGATCGCGGATTCTTGCGAGCGCCATCGCGATTGATTCATCCAGCTTCAATCCCTTTGCAAGCGGCTCGATCGCTGCGGGATCGCCAAGCGCCCCCAAGGCGCCCGCGAGGCTGCTGTTTGAGTAATCGCTTTCCTCAAACGCTGTAAGCAGCGGCTTAAGCGCGCGTTTGTCGCCTATTTCCCCAAGGGCCAGTGCAATTGCGTCTCTCTCGTGCCATTCCTCTCGTGCATCAAGCAAGCGGAACATCTCGAGCAGCGGTTCAACCGCCGCCCGACCGCCGATCTTCCCAAGCACAGGAGCCACCTGACAGCGGTGCACGTCGTCATTCTGGATGGACGAGAGTAAGGCAGGCACCAACGACTCATCGGCCAATTCCAGCAGAGCACCGGCAATAGCCCTGGTTGCGGAGTACTCTTCATCAGGAAGGCTGGTCAACGCGTCGAGCAGCGGGCGCGCAGCGCGTTTGTCGCCAAGTTGCTGCAGCTTTGCTGCGGCACTGATCTTCACAGAGGCCGCGTCGTCTTTGAGCGCATTAAGAAGCTCTGCGAAGGCGTCTCCTCCTTCCAGCTTCGGGAGAGCCGCTATTGCTGCTTTCCTCACGGTGCTGAAGGGATCGTCGCGCAATGCTTCGAGGTGCTCGCGGGCCTGGCCGGCGTGCAGGTGCCCGAGCGCCGTTGCGGCATGACAACGCACGAAGGGGTCGGGATCATCCAACGCTCCAATGAGCGCCTCCACCTCTCCGGCAACGTCTTCACGGCTGGCATTCTGGTCCTCTTCTTCGTCACCGTAGCCCCACCCATGCGCGTCGGGGTCAAGCCGCTCTGCCAGGCGACTGAAGATTTCCGCAGCCGCCCTCCTCACATCAACGTTCTCGTCCTCGAGGCACCGAAGGTGGGCTGGCCCCGGAGTCATTCCGCTCAACAGACGTATGCGGATGTAATCCGGAGCCGCGGCCAGCTTTTCATCAGATAGTGGTAGCCCCGCGCCGAGCCTCCTCAGAGATTCTGCCGCAGCGTCATAGACACCGCGGTCGCTGTCGGAAAGAAGGCGGCCGAGGGCAGAAGCTACACGGTCCGGTGTGGCGCCGTGCTCCTCCGCCATGTACTCACCCAACCGGCAAAGCGCCGTCGCAGCGGCCGATCGCACTATGGCGTCAGGATCGTCCGCAAGCTCGAGAACGCTATCGAGCGCCCCGACGGCGCCCTGACCGACTCCAAGGGCTGCTGCACGGCGGACGTGCGGGTTCTCATCCTTCAGCGCGGCAATGGCAAGAGTGCCCGAAACAAAGGACAACCTTCGAGCCGCCGATACGCGGCCGGGCACCTCCGCGCTTCTCAGTAACCTGGCGAGCACGTCGACGTCGCGCTCACGCACTTCCTCGATCGCCACCTGCCTTACGGCCGGATCGAAATGGGCCAGTGCTTCAGCGAGATTTTCCGCACGGTTCTGCCGGTCCATGTAAATCTCCCGCACTGCGCTCACCCTGATGGCGGGGTCTCGGTCTCGAAGCATGGCGCGTAGGTCAGGAGATGAACCCTCCTGATACAAAAGAGCCCTTCCAGCGGCCGTCCGCACTTCATCCGATGTGCACTCAAGGCATTTCCTCAAGAGCGGCACGGAGCGTTTGTCTTTGATCCATGCAAACGCTCCGGCTGCCGTTGTCCGCACACGGTCCGAAGAGTCTTCCAAAGCCCGCAACAACGCTTCCACCGCAGCCGGGTCATGCGAGCCTGCCAGAATGCCGACCGCACAGTCGCGGTTGTCGGCGTCGTCGTCATTCACAGACGCCATAAGCGCCTCGAGAACAAGGGGGCTCTTTGTGCCAGGAAAGGAAATGAACGCCAGGGCCTGCCCCCTTACGTGCAAGCTCTTGTCTTTCAAGATAACGTTCGCGAGCTGATCCTGTGCCGCTTCGCGGAACTTGCTCCCCAAGGCGTACGCCGCAGCCGCGCGGACGTTTTGCTCGGGATCGTTCAGCATCTTGATCAAGGGCGCGGGGCTGGTCAGCTTCTTCAACCGGGCGAGCGTCCCGACCACGCCTGCTCTCACGCTGGCATCGGGATCACTGAGCGCCTCAATCAGCGGCTTCGGATCGGCCTCGGAATCGAACGCGCAGTAGTCGTTGGCGATCGCCCGTCGCAGCTCCAAGTCGCCGTTCTTCAGGGCGTCGGTAATCGCCTCAAGTACCGCGGCATCATTGCGCCCGGAGAGGCGCATGTACGCGGCAATGCGCACCTTGAGGCTGGCGTCTTTTGTAGCGGAAAGAAGCAATTGGGTGATCCTCGCGTCCGATCCGTCCAATTCGGCGCTCAGAATTTCCAGCTTCAGCTCTTCCGAGTTGCCGGCAAGAGCATCGGCCACGAGCTTGACGGCACGGTCGGGGTAGTTTGTCGCGAGGCATGATCGTGCCTCTCTGCGCACGTCCGGATCGTCGCTCGCCGCGAGACCCGCAAGGCAGTCGCCTCTCCGTTCATCATCGTTCTCGAGCGATCTCGCAGCAGCCAGGCGCACGTGTTCGTCTTCGTCGCCCAAGGCTCTCGCCAGCGCTTTGATCGCCTCGGGATGTTCAGTTCCATCAAGCAGTTCCGCAACCTTGCAGCGAACCTGCGGATCTTCGTCGCCGAGCAGGTCGAGAATCCCTTCATCAAAACCTTCAACCCAGATCGCCTCAGCCGCGTTGAGCCGCACCTGCTTGTCCGCGTCGTTGAGAGCCATGCGCAATGCATCTTGCGGGCGCTCCCGCGCATTCCCGAAAGCCGCGGCTGCGGCGCGCCGCACACGCACGTCTCTGTCCGAAAGCAGTTCGGTCAGCGGCTCGTAATACCTTCTATGGGCTGCCGAATCCGACCATGCAAAACACCCGGAATGACGATGGATTAACGCCCCCACCGCCTCGGCGGCCATCAGCCGTGTCTCGGGGTCCGTATCCCGCATCATCTTGACAAGAGCATCTAACGCGGCGGGCGATTCCTGGCGGTACAACGCCTTCGCCACGGCGCGCCGCACATCGAGGTCCACGTCATCAACCGCCCCCATCAGCGCCTCCTCAACAGCAAAGCTCTTCCGCCGCCCGAGCGCCTCTGCCACGTGCTTGCGCACCTGCGCGTTCGGATCGTCGAGGGCCTTGATCAAAACCTCCAGGTTGCCCGACAGTGCGTCGTTCGGTAGAGCATAGGCCGCCCGCATGCGAACCTCGGGTTTCACGTCCCGAAGTGCATCGAGCAGTTGCTCCCGCACGTGCGGCGTATCGCTCAGAAACCGCTCGCTCAGAAACCGCGCCGCCCACCAGCCCACAGTCGTCAGCTCCTCGTCCGTCTGGCCTTCATCCGGCGGAACCTGCCCCTCGTCTGCGAGCATCTCGATCATCAGCCCAGACACCACCCGGGAAGGTTTCCAGTAGCTGAGCGCCCTCAGGCCCTCCAGGCGCACTGCAGGCTCTTCCGAGTAAAGCTTCTCTACATGCAATCGCACATTCTCAGGGAGATCGGCGGGGAGCTTGTCCAGAGGCGTGGAAGGCTGCGCATACGCCGGCGCCCCAACAACTGCCAGCACAACAATCATCAGAAGCCTGCGATCCATTATGTATCCTCCTTGCGGTTGCTTCAGGACATCTGTCTATACAGTCCGAAACACGCCATCGCCGGTGCCAGGCCATATCTGATCATCTCGGATCTCCTTTTCCGGTCATCGAGCCGGGGGCGCCCATTGCAGGCCCTGTTCGGCTCTGTCCCCGCGGCGCCGCCTATCCTCCTACGAGGCGCCGCCGTGCCCTTTCTGGATGCAGCTTCAGCCGCCATCGAATTATATCGAGGCTGAGCAGCTTGTCAATGCCTTTTTCTGAATGAGGTGTGCACAAGTGCCCTTTGCGGCTTCTCGATAGAAGCTCTATGAGCGCCGAGCACGAGGGAGCGACTTTGGCGGGGGCCTTCTCGCACAGGAACGGTGATTCACTTCCGCAGAAAATGCTTCTCGAGGTCGTCCAGCGACAGGCTGAGGGTGGTGGGCCGGCCGTGCGGGCATGTTGCGGCGGGGCCGAGTGCCCGCGCGTGCTCGATCAGCGATGTTATCTCGGGGCCGCTGAGGCGCTGGTTGGCCTTGACGGCTGCCTTGCAGGCGATCATCCGCATGAGTTTTTCGCGCAGCTCGGGCGCCTGGTCGTGGTGGTGGTCCTGCTGGAGGTGGTCGAGTAGGTCGTGCAGCACTTCGGCGGGTTCGATGCCCTGCAGGAGGGTGGGCACTGTGCGCAGTGCGATGGTGGTGTGGCCGAATTGTTCGATTTCGAAGCCGAGGAGGCGGGCGGCGTCGGCGGCTCCGGCGAGGATGATGACTTCGTCGCGGGTGAGGTCGATTGTTGCGGGGATGAGCAGCCGCTGGCTCTCGAGTGGCGCCCGCGCGAGGCGCCGGCTGATGCGGTCATACAGTATGCGCTCGTGGAGTGCGTGCTGGTCGATGACGATGATGCCGCGGGGCGTCTGCTGGATCAGGTAGGAATCGTGCACCTGGATGGCGGCTGGCTGCTGGGGCGGCGGCTGGTCGAACGCGGGGCGGTCGCCGGGCAGGCGGTCGGGCTGGCGCGTGTCCCACGGCGGGCGTGCGGCGGCGGGCGGCTGCCGCAGGGCTTCGAGCGTCGGATCGAACAGCTCGGGCTGGCGGTGGATTTTGGTGTTCCATCCGCCCGATCCGGCCGGCGGCCGGCGTTCGGGTGGGGCGGGGGTGTTTGCCGAGGGTTGAGGCCGGGGCGCTGGCTGCCGCGAGGTGTCGAGCTGTTGCGGCCGGTCGTATTGGCGGGCGGGGTCGATGCGCGGGGCGGAGGCGGTGGCGAGTTTGCTGTCGATGATCCGCCGCACGGACACGTAGATCATCTGCGAGTTGCGGAATCTGACTTCGTGCTTGGTGGGATGCACGTTGACGTCTACTTCGCGGGGGTCGATCTGCAGGAATAGTGCGACTATGGGCTGGCGCCCGCCGGGGATTTTGCCTTCGTATGCGCTGCGGATGGCGGAGGCGATCGTCTTGTCGCGGATGAAACGGCCGTTGAGGAACACGTATTGGAGCCTGGTGTTGGCGCGCGTTTGGGAGGGCGGTGCGACGAAGCCGTTGATGGTGAGCGGCCCGTCGCCGGAGTTGACCTCGAGCAGCTCGTCTTGCAGTTCCTTGCCGAAAAAATGGGCGATGCGGCGCAGCCTTGTTTCGCCTGCGAGGCAGTTGAAGACTTCGCGGCCGTTGTGCGTGAGGCGGAATCCGACGGCGGGGTATGCGAGGCTCATTTTGGTTACGGCGTCGACGATGTGGCTGAGTTCGGTGGCGGTGGCCTTGAGGAATTTCCGGCGTGCGGGGATATTGAAGAACAGGTTGCGGACTTCGACGATCGTGCCCTCGGGGGCGCCGGCGGCCTTAATCGGCGAGATCGTGCCGCCGCTCATCCGGACTTCGGCGCCGGCGGTGGCGGCTCGCATCCGCGAAGCGATGCGCATGTCGGACACCGCTCCGATGCTGGGAACGGCTTCGCCGCGGAAGCCGAGCGTGGTGATGAAGAACAGGTCGTCGGAATCGCGCAGCTTGCTGGTGGCGTGGCTTTGCACGGACATTTCGAGGTCGTCGGGCGCCATGCCGGTGCCGTTGTCCGTAACGCGGATGAGGCGCTTGCCGCCGTCCTCGACGTCGATCTCGATGCGGCTGGATTCTGCGTCGATTGCGTTCTCGAGCAGCTCCTTGACGACGGATGCGGGGCGTTCGATTACCTCGCCTGCGGCGATTTTGTTTGCCACCGTGGTTGACAGTTTGAAGATTATTCCCATTAGGCGGATTTTATCAGATCGGAGGCGGGAAATCAAAGGCAACCGGCCGAAACAGGCGCCTGATCCGGCAAAACCGGAAGATAAGAGAATCCGCAGATTACGCGGATTACGCAGATCAAGAACAGATGCCGTACGTTGCTATACGGCGTTGATTTCTCGACCCTCTTAGTCCGAATCTGCGAAATCTGTGTAATCTGCGGATGGAAATTCTGACGAAAAAGGTCTATTATGTTTTGATTGGGCGGGGCAGGTTGTTACGATAGATGAAGATGCGTGATTTACGCCGGCTGACGACCAGGCAAGGAATGATTGCGATGCATGACCACAAACCGCCGGGCGAGACTCGAGTGATTCTGAACGTGGAGGGGATGCACTGCGCGGCGTGTGCGAGCCGCGTCGAGAAGGCCCTGCAGAAGGCACCGGGCGTTCGCGATGCCACGGTCAATTTCGGAGCCGAGACGGCAACGGTGCACATGGACGCCGCCGATGCTGACGTGGAGGAGCTGATTTCGGCCGTGGAAGACGCAGGCTACGCGGCAAGCGTGGCCGAGCGGCGCGAATCGGGCCTCGAGGCACGCCAGCGGGCGTCGATCAGGGGCTGGTTCAGGCGGCTGATAGCCGGCATCGCGCTTACGATCCCGATAATGCTGCTGAGCATGGTATTTCACGAGATGCCGGGCAGATATGCGGCGCTGTTTGCGCTGGGCACTGCGGTTCAGGCGTATGTCGGCTGGCCGTACTATGTTTCGGCGGTGAGGGCGGCGTTGCATTTGAGTGCGAATATGGACACGCTGATCGCGCTCGGCTCGACCGCCGCCTACCTGTATAGCGTGGTTGCCAGCCTGCACGCGCCCGGCGAGGGCTACGGCATCTATTATGAGGGCGCGGCGATGATCCTCACGCTGATCACGCTGGGCAAGTTCCTGGAGGCCAACGCCAGGTTCCGCACGTCGTCGGCCATACGCAAGCTGATGGAGCTGTCGCCGGGCCGGGCGACGGTCCTGCGCGACGGCGTCGAGAAGCAGATCGACGCGGCCGACGTGCAGGTGGGCGATATCCTGATCGTGCGGCCGGGCGAGAAGGTCCCCGTCGACGGCGTGGTGACCGACGGCGCATCGAGCGTGGACGAATCGATGATCACGGGCGAGAGCCTGCCGGCCGCGAAGCAGCAGGGCGACGAAGTCATCGGCGGAACGATCAACCGCGAAGGCTCGTTCAAGTTCGAGGCGCGGAAGGTGGGGGCCGACACCGCCCTGAGCCGGATCATCGAGATGGTCCGCACGGCGCAGGGCTCGAAGGCAAACATACAGCGCGTGGCCGACCAGGTATCGGCGATATTCGTGCCGGCCGTCATCACGATCGCACTGCTGGTTTTCGCCGGCTGGATGATCTTCGGCGACGTGGGATTCAGCCGGTCGCTGATGACCGGCGTGGCGGTGCTGATAATCTCGTGCCCGTGTGCGCTGGGGCTTGCCACGCCCACTGCCATAATCGTGGCGTCGGGGCAGGGCGCCGCCCACGGCATTCTCGTGAAGGAGGCGCAGACGCTCGAGCAGGCCGGCAAGCTCAACGTTGTGATCCTCGACAAGACAGGCACGCTGACGCGGGGCGAGCCGGCCGTGACAGCCGTGCGGACGCTGCCGGGCGCGCAGGTCGGCGGCGACGCTTCGCGCCTGCTCGCGTTGGCGGCCGCGGCCGAACATGGCTCCGAACATCCGCTGGGGCGGGCCATTTATGAGAAGGCGGTCGCCGACGGGATAGACGTCCCGCAGGCCGCCGATTTCAACTCCATACCCGGCCGGGGCGTGATGGCGGAGATCGAAGGCCGCCGCGTGATAGTCGGCACGCATCACCTGCTCGGCGAGCACGGCATCGACACTGCGCCGGGCGCGGAGATCGCGGAAGAACTCGAGGCCAAAGGCAACACGGTGGTGTTGGTGGCTATAGACGGCGCCGCGGCGGGCGTGATCGCCCTCGCAGATCAGCTCAAGGAGCATTCGGCCGAGGCGGTTGCGAAGCTCAAGCAACTGGGCCTGAAGGTTATCCTGATGACCGGCGACAACGAGCGCACCGCAAAGGCCATCGCATCTCAGGCGGGCATAGACAACGTTTTCGCGCAGGTTCTGCCCGGCGGCAAGGCCGAGCGCGTGAAGGAGCTGCAGGCGGCTGGGCTGCTTGTTGCGATGGTCGGCGACGGCGTCAACGACGCACCCGCGCTGGTGCAGGCCGACGTCGGCATAGCCATCGGCAGCGGAACGGACGTGGCCCTCGAGGCGGGCGACATCACGCTGGTCAGCGGCGACGTTCGCGGAGTCGCCAACGCAATATTGATGAGCCGCCGCACGCTCGCCACGATCAAGCAGAATCTGTTCTTCGCATTCTTCTACAACACCGCCGCCATACCGCTTGCCGCATCAGGGCTGCTGAACCCGATGATCGCCGCCGGCGCGATGGCCGCAAGCTCGGTATCCGTCGTGAGCAACTCGCTGCTGCTGAAGCGGCGATTCCGGCGGATGCTGATGCTGGACGAATCAGAAGAGCAGAACGAATAGCCGAGTGCCAGCCCACCGTTGAAATGGTGGGCGGAATTCACGGTGGGCGGAATTGGCCCCACCGTTAAAACGGTGGGCTAGAATTAGGACGTCCCTACGGGACTGCGAGGCATATTGCATCGTTGGATTCGCAGCGTTTCATCGGCGAGCGCCACATGGTCGCCCCGATTCCGCCCCGCCGCTTCAGCGGCCCCGTCCTGTAAGGACGACCCAACCTTAGCCCACCGTTTCAACGGTGGGCGAAAAAACGGCGGGCGAAATTGGGCGCAATTCACGGTGGGCGCAATTCACGGTGGGCGCAATTCACGGTGGGCGCAATTCACGGTGGGCGCAATTCACGGTGGGCGGAATTCACGGTGGGCGCAATTCACGGTGGGCGCAATTCACGGTGGGCGGAATTGGGCAGGTATGTTGCGGTGGCCGCGTTCGAGTGTAGCAAGTCAATGCCATTGCAGGGTAGGGGCGGGTTTCAAACCCGCCCTATGTTCAAAACAATGA
>Ga0307378_10006760_pt1 | contig 15601 bp, 16 predicted proteins | sample UN1MG_FD_202238 | JGI IMG/M metagenome (GOLD analysis project Ga0307378, IMG submission 202238) | Soil microbial communities from Risofladan, Vaasa, Finland - UN-1 | ecosystem: Environmental > Terrestrial > Soil > Coastal area > Acid sulfate soil | place: Finland: Risofladan, Vaasa | collected... | reverse complement strand
AGGGAAGAATGTAATCTTTTTTTATTGTATACCTCTTCTATAAAATACGGTATTGAAAATAGCACGTCTTCATATGTATTGTATTCACCCATATATACTTCTTCAACTTTTAATGTTCTAAAGAATGATTCCATCTTGGCATTATCATAAGGATTAGCCTTATCTGACATTGATATTACAATTCCGTTTTCTTTAAGTATTTCAATATAGCGGCTGCTGCAGTACTGGAATCCCTGATCTGAATGGTGGATAAGATCAACTGTTTCTCTTGAGCCTATTGCATCCTTTAGGGCTAAAATTGTAAGAGCCGGTGAAAGTGTTTTACCTATGGCATAACCCACTGCTTTTCGAGATAGTCCATCTATAATTGCTGCTAAGTATGCAAACGAAGCCGCAAACCTTAAATAGGTAATATCTGCATGCCAGACCTGATTTAGCCTTACAGGAACTAAATTCTTTACAAGATTAGGATATTTGGCCATGTCATGGTTTGAGTTAGTTGTATGCTTATATGAGCGTCTTATGCTACATAAAATGCCATTTTGTGACATAATCCTGTAGACTTTCTTATGGTTTACCACCATACCCTCTCTTGCCAGTGCCGCTGTTATTCTTCTGTATCCATACGATGGAAAATCTATTGCAACAGCTTTTATTGCCTCCAGGATTGCAGAATCTTTGCGGGTATCCTTTTTTGATTTATAGTAGTGCTTTGGCCTTGATACGTTCACTTGGCCATATCCCTCTTTAATGCTTCCCAGTCTTGAGATGTAAATATCTGCTGCGTGGCTTTTTTTTGGGGTTCAACTATCTTTACCATTTCTTTTAGGGCATCATTTTCCATAGTAAGTCTACCTACCATGCGCTCAAGCTCCTTTATCTTTACTTGAAGCCTTACATAATCAGGATTTGTGTTTTCAAAGAACTTTCCGGAGTAATACTCCTTTTTCCACCTTGATACTACTACGGGTGATATCCCGTATTTCCTGGATACTTCCAACTGGGAGATCTTACCTGATACTATTGCCTCTGTAATCTCTCTCTTAAATTCTTGAGTAAATGATCTTCTTATCCTCATTGATGAGACCTCTCTTTCTTTTAAGTCTCATCAGTCATTTTATCTTAACTATTTTTAGTATACAATGTGTCTAAGTATGGGGTTCACCCCATTATAGTATTAGTAGGAATTAATTATTAATAAAAGAGAAAGTGATGCTTTCAAGTTTTTTTATAGCTTTTAGAGAAGGACTGGAGGCTTTTTTAGTAGTCGGAATAATTATAAGCTACCTCTTTAAAATAGGTGAAAAGAGATATATAAAACATGTAATTTTTGGAGTAATATTTGCCATAGTTTTAAGTATTGGTCTTGCTTATATCTTCGAGCTTTTATTTGGTGGGCTTGAAGGCAAGGTAGAAGAGATTTTTGAAGGCTCGGTTATGCTTTTGGCAGTAGTAGTTCTGACTTATATGATATTCTGGATGAACAATCAGGCAAGAAGGATTAAAAGTGATATTGAAATTTCAGTAGAAAAGACTGTATATAAAGGAAGAATTTTTAGTCTTTTCTTTTTGGGATTTATTGTAGTATTTAGAGAAGGTGCCGAGACAGTCTTATTCTTTAGAGCTATTAGCTATCAGATTGGTTCAAGAGAGCTTATAATAGGTGGGGCTATTGGGATAATATCTTCAATTATTCTAGCCTTAATATTTTTTATCTCCACCATTAAAATTAATCTATCCTTGTTTTTCAGGATAACTGGAATACTCATAATGCTTATAGCTGCAGGGCTGCTTTCTACAAGTATACACGAATTTCAAGAAGCTGGAATTTTACCAATAATCAAAGATAATATATATGATATCAGTCATATATTAAGTACAGATAGTATTGCCGGAGGAATATTAAAATCTCTGTTTGGTTATAATCCATCTCCTTCACTGCTGGAGATTATAATATACTTAACATATATTGCCGCTATTATTATTTTAATAAGAAGGTTTTTTTTAAGATTGGATAAACCTAAGATTAGAATACAAAAATAAATTTAAAAAATTTAATTCTTTATAATTGATATAACAATTGTTTTAGAAATGAATAGTAAAAAATGAGGTGATTATTATGATGCCTGTAGGTCTACTGATGATTGAACATAGACTGATAGAAAGAATGATAAAATTATTGGAATCAGAGCTTAATATAATTAAGGAGAAAAGAGAATTAAATATAGCATTTATTGAAAGTGCCATTGATTTTATAAAAACTTATGCCGATAGATGTCATCACGGAAAAGAAGAAGATATCCTATTTAGGGAACTCCAAAAGAAAATTATTTCTGATGTACATAAAAAAATACTGGATGAATTAATAGAAGAACATGTTTATGGAAGAGAAACTACCAAAATGTTACTTAATGCTAAAGAAGAATATGCTAATGGCAAAGTAAATAAATTAAATGATATTTTAAAACAAATAAATAAACTTATAAAATTTTATCCCAAGCATATAAAAAAAGAAGATAAAGATTTTTTTATTCCTTGTATGGATTATTTTAACAGACAGGAACAAGATAATATGCTAAATGAATTCTGGGAATTTGATAAAAAATTAATCCATGAAAAATACAGAAAAATGGTTGAATTATATGAATAACCTTATTTAATATGATTTAAACATAACTCTGGTATAAAAATATCTCCATCTAACCTTATAATTCTGGTTCTAACTTTGTCCACTGTCCCCAGCCACCTTGAGCGAACTTGAGATAGACCGACTTCCCTAGTTTTAATAATAGTTTATTTGGGTTACAAACATTTTATGAAAAATAATTATTCATAATTATAAGTAACTAATGTTATTAAAATAAAAAGTTTATATTGACTTATATTATATATATGTTACAATCATATATATGCAACAAGTTAATATATTTCTAGGAGGTGTAATTATGTGTGAACAAGGTTTTAATCCCAACAGATTTTCAGGGTGTGGTTGTGGACAAATGTATGGACCAGGACATTTTAGACATTCAGATTGTTGTAGCCCAATTTTTCCCAGTAAAAAGGAACAGATTGAACGTCTAAAAGATTGTAAACAAACACTCCAGGATAAACTGGATGAAGTTGAAAATAGATTGAAAGATCTTGGGTAGTAAATAATAAAACCGTATAGTATTATAATGTCAATACAAACATCGTCCGATTATGAGTTCTATATGTGTGAAGATAAAAGTGAAAATACATCAAAATGTTCCTGTATGGGCGGGAGAGTGAGCAGGTACCTAGTTCCTGCTCTGCTCCTGCTTTTAGCCGAGAAAAGCTCTCATGGCTATGAACTTACTGAAAGATATTCAGAGCTGGGTTTTACTGAGGCAAATTTTGACCCAGGTTCAATATATAGAACCTTAAAACTTTTAGAGACTGAAGGTTTAATAAAATCAAAATGGGATACTGAAGAAATAGGACCGGCTAAAAAAATTTACTCCATAACTTCCGAAGGGATAGAGATGCTTTCAAGCTGGGCGGTAAATATATTGAAACGAAAAAAAATCTTTGAGGTTTTTATTGAAAGATATAATAATTTGAAATCTTCAAAGAAATAATTTAATCAAGTTATTTTGACCCACTAAATAATTTATCTTCAAAATTAATAAGAAGAAAAAATCATTTATAATTATATTTTAGTATTTTTAATAAAAATAAATAGTATCTTCTAAATTAAACAGATTAAGACAGCAAATCGAAAATATAGTAGTTATTTTAGAAATATTCTTTTAATTTTATTATTTCTTTTAAAACATGGTTCGAAATTTTACTACTTGGGGCAGCCAGTCAGGCTGTATCTATATGGGTAGGTGATGCATAAACCTGCCACTCTTGCCAAAGTAGCCATCGGTGGCAATGATGTGAAGATGAGGATTAAATCCAAGAAAGTCCCCGAATGTCTGGATGGAGGCAGCTGCTGCAGCTGTGACATTTTCTTTATTTACTGAATTTTTATAATACAGGGCAAGCACTTCCCAGGCAATCTTTATAAGTTCTTTTAAGAGATTCCAGTCATGTAGAAAATAAATCCTGATTATTTTTGGTATGGAAAACACAAAATGGCGATGGGGAACATTCTTTAGTACATTAGAGCAGAACCACTGGCCAAATTCAACAACTCTTTTAGCATAGCAAGAAGAGCAGAAATGCCTACGCTTGCATGAAAAGGCAAGAAGATATTCATGGCTGCAACTCTTGCACTTAATCCTTGCAAATCTGTTATGCAGAATTCCGCAATCAAGATACTGATATAACGGATATCGGATTCGACTTTTTTTATCATGGACCGGAGCTCTTCAAAATGACTTATGGCATTATCTGCAATAAGCATCCCGTGCGGCTCCATTTTATCCGCTACCAGATCCCAGCATCTTTCATAAATTTTTTTCTCCGCATCCAAAAAACAAAAAGCAATCTCGTCTACATCATGAAAATGCTTGAGGGCATCACCGGCAATCAATTCCACATACTGTTCAATATGAGCCTCGCTGAATGTCTCCCTAGCAAACTTGAGTTTTTCCGGCAGTATTTCGAAAGTCTTTATTTCCATGTTTCTTTCCTGAGCAGCCAGCGAAATTCACATGGTGGAATAACCCGCGCTTGTGCTTATTTCGACAAAAACCTCTACCCCTGGAGCAATTGCAGGCCATGAGAGCCAAGGAATTTACCCGCCTCCGGAGGTATCTACCTGAGCCTCTGTGAAGCAGGCTTAGCGCTTAAGCAATCTTTGGCATCGATCTTTTCCAGGTATCTCATGCACTGAAACATATGATCTGTAATTTCCGAAAACATAACCCATCCTCTATAGCCGCTTTATGCTCTGGATAACCAGAGAAGTAAAATCATTGCCGGTTGTCTTTAAAAGGCCGGCAGCGTCAAGCTCTTCGGATACGCAGTGCTCGCAGTGCACGGGCTTACTTTTATCTTTCTGCTCGCGGAAATAATTCAGGCAGATATTGACGATCTTGAGGTTTTTAAGCCGGGTCTCAAGCTCAATGCTCCTTAAGAATCCGGTCAGGCCGTAGCGGGTGCTGCAGAATATCTTCCCTTTTGCATCCGGTGTGTGCCTGCCGTAGGCAAGGTTGACCCAGACAGTCTTTTGCTCTTTATCTAAGCTGGGCAGGATCTTTTCCACTATGGCGAACTTCTTGTTTTCTGTGTGGGTATGGTCGATAGCCCAATCCTCTCCCTTTTGGTCAATGCGCAGGGTAAGCCAATCGCCGCCCATAAAATAGAGCACGCCCCGGGTTTGGGCTAAAAAATCTATTAAACGGGCCTTTTGCTCCTCCCAAAAAGCTGGAACGCCGCTTTTTACTACAGCAATATCGACATTTTCCAAGTTTTTGCTCTTCCGGCCAAAATATTCCTCCTCGTCTTTGGAAAGCACGACGACCATAAGACGGTAGCGCTGCGCAAGGCTTTGCATGATTCTGGTGCCGACATTGCGCCCGGGAAAAAGGATTAATATGCTTTCAGTCTTCATGGTGAACCTCACTTAATTTTTTTACCTTTAAAAACTCTTCGGTGCTGTTGACCGCAGTGGCCGCTTCCCCAATGGCCGTGACAATGAGCCTGACCTTTCCCGGATAGCTCACCACATCACCGCAGGCAAATATTCCCGGCAGGGAGGTTTTCATCTCCGAGTCCACGATAATCCCTTTTTTATCCCGCGCAAGAGACAGGGTATTCAGGAATGAATAACTTTTTTTAAAACCAATATTGATGAGTACTCGGTCTGCGGAAATCCTGTCCTGTTTTTGCCCGTCCATATTCTTTAAATACAAAGCGATATGGTTATTCTCTTTTGCAAACCTCTCCACCTTCCATCCCAGGAGCAGTTCTGCGCATGATTCCTTTGCCTGTTCCACGCTTGCTGCCTCGGCCTGGAAACGGGCTAGCTGGTGGACGATTGTTACCTTGCAGGCGTGGTCGCATAAAAAAAGGGAGTTGTCCAGCGCACTGTTTCCTCCCCCAATAACCACAACAAACCGGCCCTGCCAGCCTTCCACATTCTTGACGGTATAAAAAATACCGTTCTCTGCCAATTCGCTTTCCCCCGGTACATTAAGCCTTAAGGGCTCAAAAAGACCCATGCCGCAGGCCAAAATCACAGACTGCGATCGGTAATGTACCCCAGGAACTTCCAGTTCATAATTGCCGTCTCTTATGGCAGAGATTACGCGTACAGGCGTCTCCTCCAGCAGGGAAATCCCTTCCTGCTCTGCCTGCTCCTTCATTTTTTCAGCTAGACCGGCTGCTTTAATATCGGCATAACCCGGGTAGTTGTAAACTGGCTTGTGGGGATAGAGGTTTTTTAACTGACCTCCGGCCCTGCCACCGTCCAGCAGCAGCACGGAAAACTGCTTTTTCCGGGCAAATATGGCCGCGGTCAATCCAGCTGGGCCTGCACCTACGATGATTACCTCATACGGTTTTGTATTCATCAGCTCTTATATTAAATGACAGGATAATATACCCTCTTGAGGTATACTATAGAATAACATTTCCCCCATAAGGCTTCAATAATTATTAAAAAAAATAGTAATTCCGTCAATGGTTTCCTTAATCTATATTTAATTTCTAAGAATTTGCTTTTGGATCTTATAAGTATAAAGCATAAATAAACACCATAAACTGATGTTACAAGTATTAAAGATAAATAATCTAAGTAAAGTTAGCAGGCAGTAGACTTAAATAACTTAGCCGAAGCCGTCTTTAACCTGTTTTTTGAGCAGGCTAAAAACCTGAAAGTCATATTTGGTCTAAAAATCTGTATAATCAATATCTATATAATCATTACACTTATAGTCATCAAAGGAATCTGCAACACAGAACTCAAGACTTGTGCAAGGTTAGATAAACTCTTTTTAAAATCTTCTGCAAAACAAGATTCATGATTCAAATGAAATCTTTATTTTCATAAATTATTCTTTACTTTTTTACTCTCAAAAATCTTGCGTTTATGGCAACAATTACTGTACTTATTGACATAAAGACCGCTGCGAGAGCAGGGCTAAGAAGTATGCCGATTGGATATAGAACTCCCGCAGCTAGAGGTATTGCAAAAATATTATATCCGGTTGCCCAACCCAAATTTTGAAGCATTTTTCTATATGTTGCTCTGGAAAGACCTAAAATTGAAACAGCATCCAATGGGTTGCTTCTTACAAGTATTATATCTGCAGTTTCTATAGCTACATCAGTTCCTGCGCCAATAGCAATACCCACATCTGCCTGAGCCAGGGCCGGGGCATCATTTACTCCATCACCTGTCATGGCAACTATAAAACCTTTGGATTGCACTTCTTTAACTTTTTTAGACTTATCCTGCGGAAGAACTTCAGCAAAATACTCTTCTATGCCAATTTCCTGTGCTACCCATTTGGCAACATCCTTGTTATCACCTGTCAGCATCATAGGTTTAATGTTCATCAGCTTTAATTTTTTAATAGCTTCTTTTGATTCTTCTCTTATGATATCAGCTAAAGCAACCGCGCCAGCTAAGACATCATCGATCAAAACAAATACCACTGTCTTGCCCTGCAAGCTAATAGTTTTAATTTCAGGATAATCAGCCTTAATATTGTTTTCCCTTAAATATCCAGGGCTTACAACTTTTATATGTTTGCCATTTGCATCAGCTTGCGCCCCCTTACCGGTTATTGCTTTAAAATTAGTGCTATCATATTTTTTATCTGTTGATTTGGCTATGGCCTTAGCTATAGGATGTTCGGATTTGGATTCTACCGAGGCTGCATATTTTAACAGTTCGTCTTTTTTTATATTTTTAGCAAAGGTAATTACATCGGTGATTCCGAACTTACCCTTAGTCAATGTGCCAGTCTTATCAAAAATTATTGCATTAATGTTTCTTGCCCTTTCAAAAGCAGCACGATCTCTTATAAGAAGACCGTTTTTTGCTGAAATTGCAGTTGAAACTGCTACTACTAATGGGACGGCAAGGCCTAAAGCATGGGGACACGTTATAACCATAACTGTTACTGTTCTTTCCAGAGCGAATGAGAAGTCTTTTTTTAGCAATACCATCCAAACAATAAGGGTAATTACACCAGTTGCTATTGAAATAATGGTAAGCCATAATGCTGCGCGGCTTGCTATATCCTGAGTTCTTGATTTACTTGCCTGCGCATCTTTAACAAGCTGTATTACTCCGGACAAAAAAGAATCTTTACCGGTATTTTTAACTTCTACGGTTACCGCACCTTCACCATTTATTGAACCACCAATAACTTTAGCTCCGGCAGTTTTTGAAACCGGCTTTGATTCCCCTGTTAGCATGGATTCATTTACAGATGTTGAACCTTCCATAACTAAACCATCTGCAGGATATTTTTCACCTGGTTTTACCAAAATCTTATCCCCGGTTTTTAATTCCTCTACAGCCACATCTTCAGTTTTGTCACCGGAGATTATCCTGTGTGCTTCAGAAGGCATCAGTTTTGCAAGTTCCTCCAGTGCCCTGGATGCACCCAGAATCGATCTCATTTCAATCCAATGGCCAAGTAGCATAATGTCAATTAAAGTCACAAGCTCCCAGAAGAAAAACTTTCCTGTAAGGCCAAAAGCCACAGCAGAGCTGTAGATATATGCCACGGTGATAGCAAGAGCAATAAGGGTCATCATTGCTGGTTGCTTCGATTTTAGTTCATTGTAAATACCCTTTAAGAAGGGCCATCCACCATAGAAAAAAACTGCAGATGAGAGGACAAACAATACATAAACATCTCCTGTAAATTTTAAAATATTTTCTAGTCTTAAAAGATTCTGGATTAAAGGAGATAACAGTAAAATTGGAATGGTTAAAATAGCAGAAATTATGAATCTTTTTCTATAATCTGCAATCATATGCTGGTGATGATCAATGTGCGTGCTTTTCTTTGACATTGCTTCTTTATGTTTAGTATGATTTTCCATGCCTTTCACCTCCGAATTCTTGACATACTTAGTTTATTTTATCATGCAAAAAGAAATTCTGTCTATCTTGGGTTCAAAAAGACCTATTTTTTATCAGTTAAGAAACTGATAATAATACTATTTTGATTATAAGAGTAAAAAGTTAACAGATAACCATTACTGTAATTTTTTAATAAAAAACGCAAAAGTACATGTTTATTTATGTCCTTACTTCAGAATGTTGGAAATTTTTTTGGAGATGCGTAGCAATCCTTAAAGAATTGTATGCTTTTTCCGAACCATAAGGAGCATCATTAATTATTATTAATACCTTCACTCCGTTTTCCTTTCTTTAAACATTTTTATATATTTGAAATAGTATTTATAATAATATCTATAGCACTATCAATTTCATCTACTGTAGTCATTTTACCAGTAGAAAAACGTATAGTGCCCTTTGCCCATTCACTTGGGACATTTAAGGCCTTTAATACAACAGACACTTCAGATTTACCTGAATGGCATGCTGCACCCGAAGAAACTGCCAGACGGTTATTAATTTTATCAAGCAACAGATTCGCATCAATATTTTTAAAACTAATACTTAGTGTATTTGGTAAGCAATTTTCAAAATGACTATTTAATTTAAGATCGCTTATTTTTTTCTTCAGTCCATTATATAGTCTATCTCTTAAAACCCTCATTTTAGCTGCATTTTTATCTAAGTCTCTTCTAGCAATTTCACAAGCTTGACCTAGTCCCACAATCTCTAATACATTTTCTGTTCCTGCTCTTGCATTATTTTCTTGTCCTGCTCCATGAATTAATTTTGTTAGTTTAATAACTTGTTGAACATAAAGTGCACCAATTCCTTTTGGAGCATATAGCTTATGACCCGCAATAGATAACATATTAACACCGAGATTGGTTACTTTTGTAGGAATCTTTCCTGCTGACTGTACAGCATCGGTATGAAAAATAATATTATATTTATTTGCAAGTTTTGAAATTTGCTTGATAGGTTGAATAGTACCAATTTCATTGTTTGCATGCATTATTGTAATTAAGATGGTATTAGGTTTAATTGCTTTTTCAACATCTGATAAATTTATGAGTCCGAATTCATCTACTGGCAGATAAGTAACCTCAAATCCTGCTGATTCAATAAATTTACATGATTCTAGGACTGATGGATGTTCTATTTTAGAAGTAATTATATGATTTCCCTTATTTCTTAAAGTAAAAGCTATACCCTTAATAGCATAATTGTTTGATTCTGTTCCGCCACTTGTAAATATTATTTCATCTGTATTGCAGTTTAAAAAATCTGCGACCTGGCCTCTTGCTTTTTCTACAGCCTCTTTAGCTTTTCGACCAAAGCAGTGGCTGCTTGAAGGATTGCCAAAATGTTCTTTAAGAAAAGGAGCCATTGCATCAATTACTTCTAAATCAATCGGCGTTGTAGCATTATAATCCAGATATATGGGCTTTCGTTTCATTATAATTAATATTTATTATAATTTTTAATATCTTTAAGGATGTTTTTATTTTGTTCCAGATTTTTTATAAGCACTTCTCTCATCAGATCACAGGCTTTTGTTATTCTTTCATCAGATAATTTATAAAAAACATTTAAGCCCTCTCGCCTTGAAAGAACAACTCCTTTTTGAATTAGTATACTCATATGCTGGGAAAGATTAGCTTTACTTATATGTACTTTTTGTGTTAATTGGGTTGCATTTAACTCATCATCACGCAGGGCAGCAATGATTTCTAGTCTTCTTGGATTTGCCAGAGTTTTACAAATATTAGCATGTAGCACGAAAATATTATTCATATATATTTTTCTTATATAAGGTTAATATTTAATATCAGAGCAAACCTATCTTACTATTGAAATTAATATTCTTTCATTTCTATAAAAGTTCCATGCCAGTTATGATACCATACCTGTCCGGTAAAACCATTTACGCTTAACATTCCTACAACAGCACCATCTTTATTGACTGTATCAATAGTATAGTAACCATAAAATTTTTCTACTTCGTCCTCTGCAAATTCGTTCGGGCTTATCTTTGTCAGGTAACTGCTTGCAATCTCTATTGCTTTTTCTTTATCTATCTTCATATTGATATCAAACTGATTATTTCCCATTATAGAGTGTATTCCGTATTTTTGATTCCACATCATATTTGGTCCATACTCAGGAAATATAGTACCGCTTGTTTTATCAAACAGAAGCTCCACGGCTCCAAATCCAGTATCTTCTTCAACAGTTTCAATATAAAAATTATTTGAAAATTCCATGATTTCCTTGATTTTTACATCTTGCAGTCCGATATCATTTAAATATTTTTCGCCAGATGATTTAACTTGGTCAAAACTGATGTTTTTTAAATCTATGTATTGGTTTCCTGAATTAAAGCCTCTCATCATACCCATCATGTTTCCCAGTCCAAATGTACAACCAGTGTCAGTTCCAAAGGTACCGACCGGGGAAGATAAACTGAATATTATACCTTCAGAGATTAGACCTGCTACACCTATAGTAATTAGTATTATTGAAGCTATTAAAAATTTCTTTATATTTTTCATTGTTTTATATTTTTTACATAAAAGAATAGTACTAATTTATGACATCAGCTCTTTTTTCATGTTTTCATACTGCTCTTTAGTTAGTTCACCTTTTGCATATCTTTCTTTTAATATCTCTAAAGAGCGTGTACTGGTTTTATCTTTAATACTATAACCTGATCTTTTTACAAGCCATACAATTAAAAGTATTACCCCTATTACTATTAAGACAAAAAAAATAAAACCAAAAATTATTCCAACACCACCAAAACCCATCATTGGCCATCCCCACATCATAATAATTTACTCCTTTTTATAAGTTTAATAGTTTATATATTTATTAACATATTAACAATAATTTAAAAAAAGTCAAATATTTTTAAATATTGAGTTTTTTATGGAAGCATCGATTTAAAAAGAATAAAAGTAGGCCTCTATAGTAAAAAGGAGAAAGTTTTTGATATAGCTTGAATAGTTCTGAGTTCAGTTTTTATTTTGTTTGCTTTATTTTTTACACTTAGGGAAATAATAGTACCTCATTAGTTATATATTTTTTAGGTTAATACAGGTATAAAAATATCTTCATTTAAGCTTAGCATTCTGGTTCTAACATTGCATATTGTGACCAGCCAGTAAGACATATTTGTCATATAAATCTTAAATGAATTAAATTAAAATTTGTAAAATTTTATTTATAACTAAAAAGTCTTAACCCATTAATAATTACTAAAATTGTAATACCTACATCTGCAAAGATTGCCAAAGATAAATTACTTAATCCCAAAGCTGCTAAAATTAAAAAAAGAAATTTTATTGTAATAGCCAATATAATATTAAATCTTATTATTCCCACAGCTTTTTTCCCAAGCTTAATAAGATAGGGCAATAAATTCAGGTTATCGTTTAAAAGTGCAATATCAGAATTTTCAATAGCAACATCAGATCCTGTAGCACCCATTGCAATACCAACAGAGGCAGTAGCAAGTGCCGGTGCATCATTAACTCCGTCACCAGCCATTGCAACATATTTATATTGTTCCATTATCTTTGTTAATTCACTGACTTTATCTTCCGGGAGCAATTCTGCTTTTACTTTCTCTATACCCAAATTTGAAGCTATAAATTTAGCTGAAGCTTCATTATCCCCTGTTAATATAATTGTTATAACATTAAGCTCTGAAAGGCTTGATATTAATGGTTTACTTTCTTTTCTTATTTCATCAGTTATAGCAATTATTCCTTTTATTCTTTTATCATCACTCATAACAATGGCGGTCTTGCCCTGTTTTTCAAGTTCATTAATTTTTTTAAGGATAAATTCATCATTGCCTATGTCTTGCTTTTCATTGATAAAATTAATGTTTCCAAGAAAATGTTTTTTATCTATACAAATAGAGCATTCTCCGGTTAAACCTTTACCAGTTACTGATTGAAAGTCTTTGAATATATGAGAAGTGACTCCAATTTCTTTTGCTTTTTTTACAATACTTTTTGCAATAGGATGTTCTGAAAAAGCTTCAAGTCCAGCAGCACAGGCAAGAATTTCACTTTCTGTAAATCCATTGAGTGGAATGATGTCAGAAACAATTGGTTCACCTTTTGTCAGTGTCTTTGTTTTGTCAAATGCTATAGCTTTTATTTTACCCATTTCCTCTAAAAATATTCCGCCTTTAATTAAAGCACCTTTTTTTGTAGCATTTCCAACTGCTGAAAAAATAGTAACGGGTGTTGAGATTACAAGTGCACAGGGGCAGGAAATAATTAGTAGAGTCAATGCTTGTGTAAACCAGTAGTTAAATGGTTTCTTTAATAAAACTACAGGAATAATTACAAGTAAAATAGCTGCTAATATAACAACTGGTGTATAAATTTTAGCAAACTTTTCAATAAATTTTTGTGATGTTGTTTTTTTCTCGGAAGATTTATATGTCAAATCAATAATTTTAGAAAGAGTATTATCTTTTGCCTTTTTAGTAACTTTTACTTCAAGGTAACCTGAACCATTTATTGTTCCTGCATATACAGCATCATTTAAGTATTTATTTCTTGGGAGAGGTTCACCGGTAATTGTAGACTCATCTACTAATGAATTTCCAAATATAACAATTCCATCCATAGGAATAATATCCCCAGGCTTTATAATTACTGTTTGACCAATTTCTATATCTTCAATTGGAACTTCTTTTTCCTTACCCTTTACTAATGCTGTTTTGGGAGTGCTGTCAATTAATTTTTTTAATTCTTTTTGGCTTCTGGCTATTCCAAATTCCTCCAAATTATCGGCAAGAGCAAAAAGTATTATTATGATAGCTGCTTCCTCAAATTGTCTTAAATAAATTGCTCCAATAACAGCTATTGTCATAAGAAGATTTATATTGGATAATCTAAATTTAATTAAACTACGGAAAGCACTTAAAAATACTTTTCTTCCAAAAATAACAATAATTATTAGAAATATGGGAAGTTCAATCCATAACGAGGCGTGAATAGAAAAATAAGACAATACAAGAAATGGAATAATAATTATTAGTGCTGCCAGTAACCAGCGAAATTTAATATTTTTTATTAGTTCTTTCATACATAAACCCTCATCTTTTATTTTGAAATTACTTGATTAATATTAATATTTAAGGTTATTTTTCTTCGACATGTCTTAAGCCTTCAGCAAAAAGATTAGTTATATGATTGTCATCGAGAGAATAAAAAGCCATCTTTCCATCTTTTCTGTATTTTACTAATCTCATATTTCTTAGAATTCTTAGTTGGTGTGAGACAGCTGATTTTGTTTTCCCCAGTAACTCTGAAATTTCACATACACAGAGTTCTTGTACAAGTAAAGCAGAAATTATTTTTACTCTGGTTGTATCACCAAGAACCTTAAATATTTCAGATAGGCGATACATGAGTATTTCAGATTTCATCTTTTTTTTAACATCATATATTTTTTGTTTATCAATAAAAGTGATCTCACAAATTGTTTCCTTATTCTTCATTATATATCTATGCCTCCTTGCAAATAAAAAATAATAGTTGAACAATTATTCAATCATTATATTTTAAAAAATATCGTTTGTAAATAAATTAAATAGTATAGGCTAAAATAGTATAGGTTTCTTTTTATACTATAATACTATTTACTTTCAAGCAGACAAAATTCAAATATTTTTATAATTAAAAACTAAATTCAGGTATTAAAAATCCTTTTTTAAGCTCAATATTTTTATTCAAACTTTGTTCACAGTACCCCAATAAGCAATCCATGCAGGAAGAGTGCACTCATCTGCCCCGGAATCAATCAATGCATCAAATGCTATTGTGACTTCTTGTTTAAAGACAATTTTACAGGAATAGCAGGTCTATAGATATAATTGCGGTGGTTTTTGAGCTGAAGGTGTTACTATATACTTAAGATATGGGAGTTTTATTTGTTTCACAGTAGATAACTCCTATTTTCATTAGGAATCTTTATTAGTATTGGGTCTTTGTATCCCTTCTTTCTTGCCTCTTTGAGCGCTTCTTTAGGGGTATGTCCTTTACCTAATACTTTTTTCCTATCATAACTTAGTGCTACAGAGTAACCTGGATACTTTTTTATAACAGGTGTCATATCTATTACTTTCATTTATTTTTACATCCTCACTTGCTTGTTTTGTACCTTATATTATTATGCCACAAATTATTTTGATAGAAGGTCATTGCATAAAAAAGTGCAGCTTCAATATCTTCTTTCTCTAAAATTAAGATCTATGTTATTCTTTCCAGCATAGGCTTTAGCAAGTGATATGAACATTGCACCCCTATTCTTTTTGATTTTCCCCGTAAGATGTGTATCCTTGATTATGCTTAAAAATATTCTTACTCGCTGTTCTGGGATTTTATCAACTACAGTTCGAAATGCCCCCAAGCTGTGATCATCCACAAGCTCTTCTGCTATTTCTTTGGCCAGCAGCTCTTTTTCACTGGACCTATATCTATTTGGTCCATGATATTCCTCTACCACACTGTTATTGGAATATTTACCTTTTTGATCAGTGTTTTTTTCCTTTCTAGAGTCTTTGGGCTCTATAAAGTT
>Ga0307378_10006757_pt1 | contig 15614 bp, 14 predicted proteins | sample UN1MG_FD_202238 | JGI IMG/M metagenome (GOLD analysis project Ga0307378, IMG submission 202238) | Soil microbial communities from Risofladan, Vaasa, Finland - UN-1 | ecosystem: Environmental > Terrestrial > Soil > Coastal area > Acid sulfate soil | place: Finland: Risofladan, Vaasa | collected... | reverse complement strand
CAATTGCCCAACTCCTCCATGACCCTTCGCCAATTGTCCGTATTGCTGCGGCTGAGACAATGTGCGATTGGGACCAGCAAAAGCAGTCCCTGGAAGTACTTGTAGAGTTACTCCAAAACGAATCAAAGTCTGTTCGACTAAACGCAGCAATTGCATTAGACAGAATTGGCGAGAAGGCCCAGCCCATAATAAGCCATATCGAGGCGGCATCAAAAGACCCGGATGAATATGTGCAGAAAATCGCACGCCATACTTTACGTTACCTGCAAAGTTATTAATAGTCACACCGCTGTAGTTGAACTGGAAGAGTGGAAAAGAATTGAGTAAAATAACACCCGTTCAGATACACTTTTTCTCTAAGTAAATTTAGGAGGTTATGATGGTCACAATGCGAAAACTTTTATTTGTATTGCTAATTATTTCTTTTGTGCAGGGCGTATCCACTGCACAAAGCGATTTTCAATGGCAAACGGTCTCCCCGGAAAGTCAGGGTCTTTCCACCGACAAGCTAAATGCTATGCGAGATACGTTGGCGGAAAAAGGCACTAAAGCGGTTTTGGTTATAAGAAACGATAAAATCGTATATGAATGGTATGCGCCTGGACACGGCGCAGACCGTCGCCATTATACGGCCTCGCTTGCCAAGGCATTGGTTGGGGGGATGTCCCTGACACTGGCATTGAATGACGGCCTTTTGAATGCTGATGACCCGGCCTGCAAGTATGTTCCCGAATGGAAAGAACATCCGCAGAGGTCAAAAATAACCATTCGTCATTTGGCGACGCATTCATCCGGTGTTGAAAACGCAGAAATAAGTGATGCAGACCGTGCCAAAGCCCTGGCAGAGGGCCGCACTGTAAGTGCCGACCATATGACACTTCCCGGCTGGAAAGGCGCCTTCTGGCGGAAAGAGCCGGACCCATTCACGATTTCCCGTGACCAGGCGCCGATTATTTTTCCGCCCGGGGCAAAATACGACTACAGCAATACCGGAATGGCGATGCTGGCTTATGCCGTTACCGCCGCCTTAAAAGGCACCGAACATACCGACATTCGAACCCTTCTGCGCGAGCGCATTATGAAACCAATCGGCGTTGCCGATGACCAGTGGTCTATCGGTTATGGCAAAACATACGAAGTGAACGGTTTGGACCTTGTTGCAAATTGGGGCGGCGGAGAATATACGGCACGTGCGACGGCAAGGGTGGGACGCCTGATGTTGAGAAAAGGCAATTGGCAGGGAAAACAGCTTATCAACCCGGTCTGGGTCGAAGAAGTGGTAAAGTACGCCCGAACCCCTTTACCTGACAGACCCAGCGGAAATCCAAACCCAGCTTCGGGATTGGGGTGGTACACAAATTTTGACGGGGCATGGCCGAAAGTACCTCGCGACGCTTTTGCCGGGGCCGGCGCCGGCAACCAGGTTTTGCTGGTTGTTCCCAGTCTTGATTTGATTATTGTCCGCAATGGAGCGAACCTCTTCGATACAGAAAAAGGTGAAGGTTTTTGGGGCGGTATAGAGAAATATTTATTTAATCCGGTAATGGAATCTATCACTACAAAAACCAAAGCCGAAAAAGAGGTTCGACAATCGGCCCAGCCTTACCTTTGGCCTAAAGATATGCGAGGAATGAATGTGATTTGCAGGTGGATTGAGGAATCCGACATTGAGCACCTTGCCCAAAACTGGAAGGCAAATTCGGCACGAATATGGGCACGGCAACCGATGGAGACACTCAAAGCAGATGTTGACCTTCTGCGAAAGCATGGGCTCTACGTTATCATTTGTCATCAACCGCCGGACTGGCGCAAAGACCTTGATATATTTTGGAATAGTCAGGAAAAACAAAAAGAATACATTGACTGGTGGGTTCAGGTAGCAGAGATGTTTAAAGATACCGGAGACGGCATTGCATACGACCTTATGAATGAACCGCACGACAGTATGATGAAGGTATGGAACAGCCTGTACCCTGAAATTGCAAAAGCCATTCGCCGCGTTGATAAGGTCCACCCGATTGTATTGGAACCTCCGGGATGGGGGTGGCCTTACGGTTTTAAGGAAGAGCACGGCTTTAAGCCAATCGATGATGATAATACCGTTTATAGTTTTCATATGTATGACCCTATGGACCTGACCCATGTACGCAAAGAAGGAATGAAGTACCCCGGTAATATTGATGGAAACTATTGGGACAAAGAAACCATTCGCAACAGGCTGCAGCCGGTACTGGATTTTGCCCGCAAACACAATGTTACCGTATGGTGCGGAGAAGTTGGCTGTACCCGATGGGCTTATGGTGCTCAGCAGTATCTGAAGGATTGTATAGATATTTTTGAGCAAAACGGCATTGGATGGAGCGTATATTCCTATCGCGAGTGGTGGAACAATATGGACTACGAAAAGGACCCATCCAATAAATCCAGAGATTGTCCGCGCACCGAAACTGAAATTGTGAAAATGTTCAAGGAATACTTTTCCCTCAATCCACCGATAAAGGCCGCTGCCGCACCCCCGTATCCGGCAAGTGATGTAATTACAAAAGCGGAGTTTGCCCCGGTATCTTCTATTGTCCGCAGGGCCGGCGGCAGTGACAACTGGCCGATGACCTGGGCCGACGACGATAATCAATACACAGCTTACGGTGACGGCTGGGGATTCGAACCCCGCACAGAGAAAAAGCTCAGCCTCGGTTTCGCAAAGATTATCGGCTCACCCACTGATTTTCAGGGTGTTAATATCCGAACCCAAAGCGGTGAGCGGCTCGGAGATGGGAAAAAAGGCCCCAAAGCCAGCGGTATGCTTATGGTCGATGGCGTCCTTTATATGCTTGCCAGAAATACCGGCAATTCGCAGCTTGCCTGGTCAAAGGACTACGGTAGAACCTGGACCTGGTGTGATTGGAAATTTACAACCAGTTTTGGCTATCCAACTTTTCTAAACTTCGGCAAAAACTACGCCTGCGCACGTGATGAGTATGTGTATATCTACTCTAACGATAACGACAGTGCCTATTTGCCGGCAGACCGAATGGTCATGGCGCGTGTACCAAAGGGAAAAATCACAGAGCGTGGCGCTTATGAGTTTTTCAAAGGGCTAAACCCTGCCGGCCAACCTGTCTGGACGAAGGATATTGCCCAGCGCCGAGGTGTGTTCGAACACAAAGGAAACTGCTACCGCTCAGGTATAAGTTACAACCCGGGCCTTAAAAGGTATCTTTGGTGCCAGATTCACCCCCAAAGCAGCGACCAGCGCGGACCGCGCTTTCAGGGAGGCTTCGGTATTTACGACGCCCCGGAGCCTTGGGGGCCGTGGGCGACCGTTTTTTTTGCCGAAAATTGGGATGTAGGCCCCGGCGAAACAAGCTCTCTGCCGACCCAATGGATGAGCGAAGATGGTAAAACCTGCCATTTAGTCTTTTCAGGCGATGATTTCTTCTCCGTGAGGAAAATAACTTTTACGGTTAAAAACCGGTAAGAATAATTAAAAAAACAAAAAAGTGCTTGTTTTTACTGTTGAAATAGATATATTACTTCATTCTTTACAAAAACTGGCTGTGTGAAATATCTGATGAACAAAGGTTTTTGGTGTTTTTCGAAGATTGATTAGATAGACGGAAAAAATAATTAGCAGATAGAGCGGTTAAACCCGTTGGAAATGCTGTAACGGGACACAAGGAAAAAAATATGGCACAAAAAAAGAAGAAAAAGTCTAACGGGTCGAAAACGGAACTGCTGGATGCTGTCGAAGCCGGACACATGAAGGGCAAGATACCGCATTTTGAAATAGGTGATATCGTTGATGTGCGGTGCAGGATTAAAGAAGGCGACAAAGAGCGTATTCAGGTATTCAACGGCACGGTAATTGCCCGTAAAGGCCGTGGGATTAATGAGAACTTCACTGTACGTAGGGTTGTAGGTAATGAGGGTGTGGAGCGAATATTCCCACTGCATTCTCCGAATGTGGTGGATATCAAGCCGGTTCGCAGCGGCAAGGCAAGGCGTGCAAAGCTTTATTTCCTGCGAAAACGAACAGGCAAGGCTGTAAAACTGGCTCAGCGCCACAGTGGGCACACTGTTACCTGAAACACGCAAGATATGTTTTCCTGGCCGCTGAATAAACGCAGGTTGTTGTCTGACCGGGGATTGCTCGGAAAATGGGGTGAAAAACGCTGCGAAAAGTTCCTGAAGAGAAAAGGCCTAAAAAGACTCACTCGCAATTTTTCCTGCAGGGCGGGTGAAATCGACCTTATTATGGTAGCTCCAAATGGGGCCATAGTCTTTATCGAAGTAAAAACCAGGACCGATGAATCTTTCGAACCGGTCGAGTCGGTTATTACATTTGCTAAGAAAAACAAGCTCTTCAAAACCGCCCGTTATTTTCTTGCAGCTCACAATATAGACAATCGTCCGTACCGTTTTGATTTTGTTGCGATAGTGCTCGGCCAAAACGGCCCGGAGCGGATAAGACACTACGAAAACGCCTTTGTGCGGTAAAAATAATGGAACTGATTGATACTCATTGCCATTTGGGATTTGAGCAGTTGGCCAGCGATGTAGAGGCCATTGTTGCACGCAGTATTGAGGCGGGAGTTACCGGCTGGATAACCGTTGGTACCGACAATCAGCAAAACAAAAAAGTCGTCGAACTTGCCGACAAATTCGAAAATATGTATGCTGCCGTCGGCATTCATCCTCACGATGCCAAAGATGTGAACAGCAGAACGCTAACAGAATTAAGAGAGCTTGCACAAAGCCCCAAGGTCGTCGCTATCGGCGAGACAGGTTTGGATTTCCATTACAATTTCTCCGAACAATCGGTACAGAGAAGAGTTTTTGCGGCACAGCTTAAAATCGCTGCCCAATTGAATCTGCCGGTTATCATACATTCGCGGGAGGCTTTCGATGATACGATGGATATTTTAGAGCGGCATGGTGCCGGCGTTAAAAAAGTGGTCTTTCATTGTTTCAGCGGCTCAGCCCCACAGGCAAAGCTCGTTCTGGATAAAGGTTTTTATATCTCTTTTACAGGCGTAGTGACTTTCAAAAACGCCCAAACCACTCGACAGGCCGCTGAAAGTGTGCCGGTTGATAGATTAATGCTTGAAACCGACTGTCCATATATGTCCCCTGAACCGATGCGAAAGCAGAAAATAAATGAGCCCGCCCTTATGGTTCACACCGCCCGCTGTTTGGCTGAATTGAAAAATATGGATTTCGCGGATTTCTGCAGAGATGTTACCGTTTCAAGCAAAGCATTTTTCTCCCTGCCGGAAAAAAAGCCGTAACATACAAGGCCTGCAAATATGGGCTCAAAGCCCGTCTTTAACGCCTCTTAAAGCTTGACAATCACAATTCTGTCCCTAAAATCACGGGCTATGTCCGACTCTGCACGGCGAAGAAAAAAGAAAAAGAAACGCAATCCCTTTATGGATTGGCTGGCCTATATTGCACTGCGGATTGTTATTGTTTTCCTCTCCCTGTTTGATATCGAAACGAACCTAAAAACTGCCTGTTTTCTCGGCAGGGGACTCTGGCGCCACTACCATCGGGGCAGAAAAAGGGCTTTGGATAATCTTCGGGCTAGTTTCCCGGAAAAAAGCGAGCAGTGGATTTGGCAAACCGGACAGCGAAGCTTCGAGCATCTCGCGATGCTGGCGATTGATATGCTTTTTACACCTCGATTGGTCAAAAAATACAACTGGCGAAAATTTTCACGATATAAAAACATTGAAAGGACCAAGTGGCTAATGCAGGAAGGCAGAGGCCTGCTTATGGTTACCGCCCATTACAGCAACTTCGAGATTATGGGATATCTGATGGGCCTGTTTGGCTTTAATATTTACAGTATTGCCAGACCTTTGGATAACAGGTTGATAAGTAAACATCTATACAGTGTTCGCCAGCGGGCCGGACAAAAAATAATAGATAAAAAAGGCGCAGCAAAACTGATGGATAAACTAACCTCAAATGGAGCTTCGCTGGGATTTATCGCCGACCAGGACGCTGGACGAAAAGGTGTGTTCGTTGACTTTTTCGGCCGCAAGGCAAGTACCTATAAAAGTATAGGACTGCTGGCCATCACAAACAATCTGCCCATCGTCGTCGGCTACAGCAGGAGACTTGAAAATCATTTTTACTTTGAGATTGGTGTAAATCGCATCATTTTCCCCGAGGAATGGGTCGACAGGGATGACCCTCTAAAGTGGGTTACCGCAGAATACACTAAGGCGATTGAAGAATTTATTCGTCAGGACCCCACGCAATACTGGTGGCTCCATCGCAGATGGAAGCATCGCCCGAAGGAAGAAAAACTGTCTGAGATATAGGGATATTTCCGGTTCTCCTGTTATTCTTCCAGTCATCGACATTTAGACTCTGTTGAATAGTTTGGCTGTGTCTTCTAACAGGCAAATGAAACCATCTTTTATGCAGCGTCCATTTCGTCAGTATAAGCTTTAATTTTACGCAGTCGCGCCTTAAAGGCCTCGTACAGGCTGTCCGAAGTCTGTCGCATTGTTCTCTGTGAATTGGTGTGCGGATTGATGGAAGTCGCATAGTCCACCTGCCTGATAATATCTTCGGGTATGGAATCTGCGCCGCTCAGAGCACCCGACAGGCCCGAAGATACGGCGGCACAGCAGTCGGTGTCTCTGCCGAGATTCACCGCCGCTTTTATTGTTTCCCAGGTGTTTCCACCCGTCATTCTAAATACACAGACCGCCCGTGTAACAATTTCGTTGGCATAGCTGAACGCGTAAGGAACGCCGCCGTCGCACATATATACGGTGTCGAATTTTTCTCTCATCTGGCGAAAATCTTTGCAGTTTCTCGTTAGTTTCAGCCCTCTGTCCAGTTCCGCGAGAATATTGCATTTTTTGGTGAATCGCTTATCGGCTTTGTCGCTGTTGTCGAAGATTGCTCCCAGCACACTATCGACAGTGGCGTCCGGTTTTGTAGCTGCCGCTAGGCCTACAACCGTAACTTCCGCCCATTGTATCGCGCTCGAGTTAGACGTGTGGTATATCTGGCCGACTTCGCGAATGTCGTTAATAGCGCCGTCGATGTCCCCGGCGTTGATTAGCCCGATTGGATGGCACGCACGTGCCAGTGTGATTAAGCCTTCATAGCCGCAGTATTTACCAATATCGACAGCGGGTACGGGTGTTCTGGCTAAGGCAAGAAGTGTCCCTTCAAAGGGTTCGGATATAATTCCCGCTGCGTTGGGGTTCATATGCTCAACCCACGCCTTTCGCAGGTCTTCGGCGTTAATCCTGTCCTGTTTTTCAATAATCGCCGTAATCATCAACTTCTGCCGTTCGACTCCGTCTTCGGTGGTTCCGGGTTCGCGCATCCACTCGAGAACCTTCTTATCGTAGTGCTGATACGGCAGCAGTTTATCCAGTGTGCCGTGTTTAGCTTCAATTTCTTCCCAGGGCGAGCCTTCCACCGCCGCCCCCATAGCCGAGCCGATATGACAGCCGGCGATACACCCGTAGAACTTCTCGCGCAGAGATACGGCGGATTTTTTGGATTTTGCATCAGCTTGATTTGCGAGCGTCTTGGTAGAAGAAGCCGACAGGGTTGTGGCTGCCGAGGCCGCCAATAAACTCCCTTTTAGAAACGAGCGACGATTTACCTGGCTGCTTTTATTGTCCATAGTAATAACTCCTTCAAAAAATTAATGTATTATTTTGGCATTTCACGGATTACCTCCAGCCGAAACGTTACCAGCTTTGTTATCTCAGATTATAATCAAATTCATTGTTTGGCAACCGTTTTTCGTTGAATAACCCCCTTATGTGGTAACTTTGTTGCCTTGAAAGTCGAAAATAAGCTCGCCTGCCGTCTTGGCAGTGCAGTGGCCGTAAATTAAAGTTTTGGCAGGAATAGCCGCATCCGATGCTTATACCATAAAATCCGCTTAAATAAGCAGTTGCGCAAATGTAACCATCCAGAAAGCCCGCTGGCATAAGATTTGCACATCAATTTGTAGTACGTTATAGCGCAAGAAGGCTATTGTGCAGCCACTGGAAATATGGTTTCGAGATTGTCAAAACTTGATGAAGTAAGTGTTCTGGCCAGTGAAGCAAACTGGGCATGGCCGCTGGCTGTGCGCGATATATTTCAGCCCAGAGGCATTAACCTTTTGGTTGCCAAAAGTGTCAGCGAGTTCGTCAACGTTATCGAGCAAAAGCGAATCCACGCAACGATAGTGGATATGGATTCGGAGAAATGCAACGGTCTGGCAACGATAAAGATTATCAGAATGGATTACCCGCTGCTGCCGTGCATTCTGCTTTCGAGCAGCTCTGGTGAAGAGGTGCTCAGCAAGGCCCTGCGCCTGGATGTCTTCGGTGTAGTGGATAAGCCCGTCGATATGAACGTCCTCCTGAAATTATTGAACAGACTTTTTATGAAAAAGTATAACAGTGATATTTTCAGATAAACCCGTAAGTGCGGAGAATGCTTAACAATAAATTATCAATTTTTTTTAGAAGGAGTAATTGAAAAATGAAGATTCGACCATTGGCAGACAAGGTGCTTGTGCAGCGGCTCGAAGCTGAAAACAAAACGTCCGGCGGGATAGTGCTGCCTGACGCCGCCAAAGAAAAACCTCAAAGGGGAAAAATTGTGGCTGTCGGCAAGGGCAAAGTGCTGGATGACGGAACGGTTAAAGCCCTGCAGGTAAAAAAAGGTGATATGGTACTTTTCACAAGCTATGCCGGAACGGATGTCAAAATCGACGGGAAGGAATATCTAATTATGGATGAGTCGAGTATTCTGGCGGTTATTGACAAGTAAGTGATTATTGAAAATAAAAATTAAGAAGGAGAAATAAAGAAATGGCAGCTAAAAAAATAGCTTTTGGCACTGACGCAAGAAATTCTATCCGCGAGGGAGTAAAAAAGCTTGCCAATGCGGTAAAGATTACACTCGGTCCGTGCGGTAGAAATGTGGTGCTCGAAAAATCATTTGGCTCACCCACCGTTACAAAAGACGGTGTCACGGTGGCAAAGGAGATTGAACTCGAAGACGCTTATGAGAACATGGGCGCACAGATGGTAAAGGAAGTGGCCTCCAAAACATCCGACGTCGCCGGCGACGGAACAACAACCGCCACGATTCTCGCAGAGAGCATTTACGTCGAGGGACTTAAGAACATAACCGCCGGCGCAAATCCCATGCAGGTAAAAATCGGAATCGACAAAGCCGTCGAGGCGATAGTAAAAGAACTGCACAATATGAGTATACCGGTCAATTCGAGCAAGCAGATAGAACAGGTTGCGACGTGCTCGGCAAATCAGGATGTCGAAATTGGCAAAAAAATGGCCGAAGCGATGGACAAGGTCGGCAAAGATGGCGTTATCACCGTCGAAGAAGGCCAGTCACTGGAAACAACCGTGGAGCTGGTTGAGGGAATGCAGTTTGATAAAGGGTATCTAAGCCCGCACTTTAATAATAACCTTGAGAATATGACCGTTGTGCTGGAAAAACCTTATGTTCTCATTCACGAGAAGAAAATCAGCTCGGTAAAATCACTTGTTCCGCTGCTTGAAAAAGTATCCAAAAAGGGAAATCCCCTTTTGATTATCGCCGAGGATGTCGAAGGCGAAGCTCTGGCTACGCTGGTCGTAAACAAACTGCGAGGTGTCCTGCAGATAGCTGCCGTAAAAGCCCCCGGCTTTGGCGACAGGAGAAAAGCCCTGCTCAGTGACATTGCCACCCTGACCGGCGGTGACGCTATCTTTGAGGACTTGGGCTTACAACTTGAGAATATTGAACTCTCGCAGCTCGGAAGGGCAAAACGAATTACTATCGACAAGGACAACACTACTATTATCGAAGGCGGCGGCAGCACAGAGGCAATCAAAGGCAGAATCGAGCAGATTAAAAATGAAATTGATAAATCCACCAGCGATTATGACATTGAGAAACTGCAGGAAAGACTGGCAAAACTGGCCGGTGGTGTTGCACAAATTCAGGTCGGTGCTGCAACAGAGGCCGAAATGAAGGAAAAGAAAGCACGCGTGGAAGACGCTTTGCATGCCTGTCGGGCGGCGGTCGAAGAAGGAATCCTCCCCGGAGGTGGAGTAGCTGTCCTTAGGGCTTTGCCCGTCCTTGACAAAATAAAGCTAACCGGCGATGCGAAAATTGGAGTCGACATTGTCCGAAGGGCGTTGGTAAGTCCGATTAAGCAGATTGCTCAAAACGCTGGACTGGATGGCTCAATTGTGGCCCAGAAAGTTATGGAAAGTGACAAAAAGAACTTCGGCTATGATGCTATGCAGAAAAAATACGGCGATATGGTGGACTTCGGCGTTATTGTTCCGACTAAAGTCGAAAGGGCCGCTCTGCAGAACGGTGCATCAATTGCTTCACTGTTGCTGACCACGGATGCGTTGGTCTGTGAGATTCCCGAAAAGAAAGAAGCCCCGCCGGCGATGCCCCCCGGAGGCGGAATGTATTAAAAGACTGATAGCGTGAAGCGCATCTCGTCGGCTGAATACGGGATGCGCTTCGCAAAATATTAAGGGCTTCTAAAAAGATGAGCTTCAACTTTTACACAAATGCAGTCTCCCGCGCTTCCAGAGGTTTAGCGGCGGCGATTTTCATCCTTGGTCTGAGTTTAATTGGCGTTGGATTTCTCATTTACGTCCTCCGGGACCTTTTCGCCATACTCTTTTCAATAATATTTTGTATAGCGGGTGTCGGCTGCGCAATTACCGCCGTTAGAATCTTATGGGCAATGAGAAAATTCGGCAGAATAAATTCAGATTCCTCCGACGCCCACAGGGAAAACGTTCAAATCCATATCGAAGAGCACTACGACGTATAATAGTTTTGAAACTTTATGTTCTTCCTCCTGACGGGTCAATGTCCGTCTGGGTAGCTCTTACTTGACCATCCGCGTGCACCCAAACGCCGCCGGTATGTGAAAATCCGGTTTGTATTTACTCAAATCCACCCAGCTTATCCAATGCTGCTCTATTTCCGGCCCTTCTCCGCGGCTGAATTCGGCGCGAAATAACCCTGTTCTTAAAATACTGCCCGAATCCAGGCTGGGCAGGCCGAGTTCATCAAGTGTTTTTAACGGAATCGAGCCTTCAACTTCATAACCTGCCTTTGTAATCGACGCTGCTGTGCGCAAGCCGCTGCACTTCCACGTGCTGTCAAATTTGCGGTAGTAACAGGCTGCGTAATCGTGGACACGGCCGAGCGGGTCAACTTCCAGGCAGTAATATTCTTTCAGCTTCTCATCACGGGCAAAGAAGATTTCCACCCGGTCTTCTACATCCACCACTGATTCGGAATCGAAATTCTCCTCGAAAACAGGCTCTTCATCGTGGACTTGAAAACAGAAGTAGAAAAACTCATCGTCACAAAACGCTCGGAACTTGGTGAGCGGGGCGCCCCTTTGCTCCCAGGGAAAAATAAAATCTTTTTCAGAAGCCGCCTTCTTCCACGCAGGCTCGTTAATAATGCCGTCTATATTTATTTCGGCTCTCGACAGGTAATGAACATCATAGGTTCTTGGACACCGGTTCCCCGCACAACCGGCCGCGGAAAATAGTAAAATTAAGGCAAAAAATCGTCTCATAATTCTTTATGCAACAGCCGTTGCATTCCGCATCTGTCAATCGACGGCACAGCTTTTGCCTTTTTGATCGAGAATATATTTGATAATATCACTTCTCGTGATAATGCCAATCAGTTTGCCCTTTGACGTAACCGGGATTCGTCTGAAATAATTGTTGGTCAGGCAATCACAAACTTCCTGTAAACCTTCATCTTCGTCGAAGTGTATCGCAGGCTGTGTCATAAAATCACTGACTGTTTTACTTTCACCTTCTTCACCGGCATTGAACAACGTTAAAACATCTTTTTCTGAAAGCACCCCTATCAGTGTCATATCGCTTCTTATTACCGGTATGCCCGTGATGTTATTTTCTAACAAAAGCTCCAAAGCATCGTATATTGGTGTTTCCTTTTGTACACTAATCACATTTTCTGTCATAAGGTCTTTTGCTTTAAGCATTTTGTTATCCTTTCTTTAGCAGCTTCTTTTCAGGTTATTATAATATCTGACGAAAGAAAAAAATCTGCTTTGTGATTTTATGTCTTCCGCTAAACTCGAAATACTATACTCCCAGAGCAGCGTTATTACAACTTTAAATTCAAAAAATCGTACTAAATTGGCTAAATACAGCCCCACAAAAGAATTAGCGGATTTTCAGTGTCGCAAGCGCAACCGCCGCAAAGGCCGCTGCAAGAAGCCAGAAACGTACCACAACCTGCGGCTCGCTCCATCCTGTTAAATGAAAATGATGATGAATAGGTGCACACCTGAAAAGCCGTTTGCCGCCCGAATATCTGAAATAACCAATCTGCAGAACGACGCTGAAAAGTTCGATTACAAAAACTCCGCCGATAATTAAAAGCAGTATTTCGTTCCTTGTAACAATTGCTCCGTAACCCATCGCCGCTCCCAGTGGAAGCGAACCAATATCCCCCATAAAAGCCTGCGCCGGATGGCAGTTGTACCACAAAAAGCCAAGTGATGCTCCCAGAATTGCAGAGTAAAAAATGCATAGCTCACCTGCATCGGCTATGTGAGGAAGAAGGAGATAACTGGCCCACGTCACCGAAGTCGTACGTGTCATCGTCTCGGAGGCAACGTAGCAGAGAACCACAAGCACTAAGCTCACGATTCCGATGCATCCGGACGCCAGCCCGTCCATACCGTCTGTCAGGTTGACGGCGTTGCTTGTTGCGGACATATAAAAAATCGCTATCGATACGAATGCCCAGTTGCCCAGAGGCAAACCGTGCTTATAAAAGGGTACCCAGAACATGATTCCATCGGGTATATTTGCAAAATCCATATATAAAAACGACGCTATCAAAACTGAACCGCCGATTTGAAAGAGTAGCTTTTCCCAGGCTCTCAAGCCGTCTCTCGTGCGGTGCCGAATCTTACTCGTAAGTTTCAGCCAGTCGTCGATGCCCCCAAGGACGGCAAACCATATAATTAAGATAATCGCCTTTTGAACAAAAGGATTGTTCAGCTTCGCCCAGAGCAGTGTTGTTGACAGCACCGAAACAATGATAATCAGTCCGCCCATTGTTGGGGTGTTGGCTTTTTCCTTGGTCAGTTCGTTAAGGGCCGTATGATGAAATTCCGGAAGGTCGCCTATTTTTTTCCGCATTAGCCAGCGAATAATCTTCGGACCAAGCAAAAAGGCTATCATCAGGCTCGTTAGTATCGCCGCCACAGAACGGAACATCACGTCCTGGTAAGCGTAAAAACCCAGCCGGTGGGTAAAAACTTCACGAAAATGCCATAGCAAATGGTATATCATCTGGTCTCTCTTGGCTCGACTTTAGCCGAGCCTGCTTCCATTCGAGAGAAAAGCTCCTTTAATTTCTCGATGACCTGTTCCAGCTTGGAGGCCCTCGAGCCTTTCACTAATATCACATCATAATCTTTTATAAATTCTTTGAGATTATTGCAAGCTGAAAGAGTATCCTTGAAACATTTTGTTTGCAAATTATATTCGGCTGTACTTTTCGCTCTCTCAGCTGCAATTGTTGCCGATTTGCCCACCGCCAGAACCAACTGAACTTTAGCCTCTGCGATGCGCTCGCCTAATTCGTTATGAAGTTCTTTGCTTTGTCCGCCCAATTCGGCCATATCGCCGCATATAAAAACACGTCGCCGCTTCTCGCCTTCCTTAAGATTGACAAGTATCTCAAGCGCATTTTGCATTGATGCCGGGTTGGCGTTATAGCAGTCATTTAATACCGTCAGCGTTCCGATTTCCATCAGTTGCGCCCGCATGGCAATTCCGGGATAATCACGCAGCCCTTTTAAATCTTGAATAAAATCGTCGATACTTATTCCGAATCGGCTGCAAACCGCCCAGGCGGCAAGCGCATTTTCAACATTGCCTCGACCGGCCAAAGGCAAAGTGATTTCATTTCCATCGATGGTGAACCTGCTTTCTGAACTGCCAAAGACAATGTCCTCTACTCGTATGTCACAGTCTTTCGACCTGCCGAAAGTGGTAAATTCCACCCCTTTGTCCCGGCTGCCCTCGAGAAGCCGCTCGAAGTCTCCATTGATTATGAAAACACCTCCCTCCCGCAGGCCTTCCGATATGGATAGCTTTTCCTCGGTTATCGTTTCAAGGTCGCCGAAGCCGGAAAGATGCGCCGGATAAACATTGGTTACAACCGCTATATCCGGCTGAGCTATTCCTGTCAGGTAAGCTATCTCACCGGGATAGTTGCTGCCGAGTTCGGCGATTATGATTTCATCATCTTCCTCAGCCCCTAAAAGCGTCAGTGGAAGGCCGATATTGTTATTGAAATTTTTCGGCGATTGGTGCACGCCGAAATGTTGACTTAAGACCTGGTGAATAATTTGCCTTGTTGTTGTTTTGCCCACAGAGCCGGTTATCGCCGCCACCTTGAAATTCATCCGCCTACGATACTCTCTCGCTAAATCACCTAAAGCTTTTATGATATCTTTGACCCTGAGAATACAGCCGCCCGTGAATTTCTCATCTCTGCTGACTACGGCACAAACCGCGCCATTGACAAAGGCGTCACATACGTAGTCATGTCCGTCAAAATTTTCACCGGCAATGGCAAAGAAGCACTCGCCCGCTTTGATGGTTCGTGAGTCCGTGCTTACCCCCGTAAAAAAAGCGCTGCTGTCGATGTCTGTTTCACAATGTGCTTCTGTTAGTCCTGCCAGCTCTGTAATTAAAAAGACTTTCATTTTTTTTCTTTAATCCTTATTTTTCAGGGCTTGTTCAATAACCGGCCTTAGCTGCTCGGTCCATAACTTATAACCTTCTTTGTTAAGGTGCAATTGGTCTGCTTTGAATAGTTCCGGTTTCGGCCTGCCGTTATCACCAAGCAGCGGAGTTGCCGAATCAAAATAAAACAGGTTTTCCTCACCGGCCGAAAAGTCTTTTATCATCATATTGGCTTCTTTCATTTCACCCCAGAGCTTCCACCTGCTGAGACTTGGTTTAATCCCTATGAATATTATAGGCGTGTGAGGTATGTTTTTAACTGTTGCCTCGACAAACTTCTTATAATCTTCGAATACGCGTTGTGCGGTTTTGCCCTTTGCGATATCGTTATCGCCTGCGTAAAACACTATCGCTTTTGGCTTATACGGGTAAACAATCCTGTCTGCAAAGTAACTAACCTCTGCAATCTGTGAGCCTCCGAACCCGCGATTGATAACTTTTAGCTCAGGAAAATAGTCGCGGGTTTTCCACATCAGAATACTTGAGCTGCCCACAAAAAGTACCGCATCGTCGGGATAAGAATTCTTACTGTCCCAAAGTTCGAAAGCCTGAATATCTTTTTCCCAGTGCTCGTAAGTCTCCCGTTCGGAAGAAAAACCGTCCTGTACGCTCAAAGACAGAATTAAAAGATACGCCGTTACAAAAAGACGAACCCTGTTCATTGCACAGCCTCCTTAATAAAACTCGTTCTTTTGCAATCTTTCTTGACGCTTGAATCGACTCGTTCTGAACAAGAAAAGTTGTTCATTTTTGTTTTTCAAGGCACTCTAAAGCCGCATCTTTGTC
>Ga0307378_10006752_pt1 | contig 15631 bp, 14 predicted proteins | sample UN1MG_FD_202238 | JGI IMG/M metagenome (GOLD analysis project Ga0307378, IMG submission 202238) | Soil microbial communities from Risofladan, Vaasa, Finland - UN-1 | ecosystem: Environmental > Terrestrial > Soil > Coastal area > Acid sulfate soil | place: Finland: Risofladan, Vaasa | collected... | reverse complement strand
CCCGAATAGTCGGCAATCCACAGGGCGTCCACCCCGGGGAAGAGGGACACGTCGGTGGGCCGGGTGACGAACTCGTAGAAACCCGCGGTGTTCCCCTCGGAGTCCAGCATGACGATGCGGTCGTTCATCTTGTCGGCCACGTATTCCGTGGTATTGACCGGGGGTTGATGTTGTCCGCCGTCGGCGGGGGTGTCGCAACCGAGGGCGAGGAGAATCGCCGCGAGCGGCGTCAGGAAGGCGAGAAGCATTGAGCGTTTCATGTCATTTCCTCGGGCTAGATTAAGAGCCCCAATGTGAAGAGATGGGTGGCGTCGAGGTCGCCGTAGTCTGCGTAGGCGTAGTCCAGATTCAAGAGCACCGATTCCCACAGGGCGAACTGGAAGCCGACGCCGAAGGAGAAGGTGGCCGTGTCGTGCCCCAGCCGGTAACCGCCCCGGAAGCTCACCAGGTCGAACATGGTGTACTCGAGGCCGAAGGCCCCGTAGGGTTTGGCGTAAACGGGATAGACCCCGTCGGCGAAGAGGGTGACCCGGTGCCGGGGCAGGTCGAGGACGTCTCCGGCGGCGCCCAGGCGCAGCGTGACGGGGAGAGGGCTCTCCAGGCTCACGTACTTGACGTCGGGCCCGAGGTTGGCGGCGGTGAAACCGAGGCGGAGGGCGTTCAGGGGCTGGTACGAGAGCCCCAGGTCGAAGGCGACGGTCGAGGTGTTGACGTCGTCAATGCGCGAGTAGATGTAGTTCACCGTCGCCCCGGCGCCGAAGCCCTGGAAGAGCTCGATCCCGTAGGACACGCCGGCCGCCAGGTCCGCCGCGGGAAACTCCGCCGTTGGCACGCCGTACTCATCGTAGCCCTGCAGGGTGCCGTAGGAGATGTAGCGGGCAGCGACGGCGATGCTCCCGGCCTCGCCCCCTGCCACAGGGAAGGCGTAGGCGCCGAACTCGAAGGTGAGGTCGGCCAGGTACTCGTCGTGGGTGAAGGTGACGGCGTGGCGGCGGTTCTTCGATAAAAGCGCCGGGTTGAGAACCGCGGCCTCGGCATCCCGGGCGTCGGCGACGAAGGCTTCCCCGAGCGCCAGGGACCGCGCCCCGACCCCGAGCCGAAGGAAGGGAAAGCAGGCCGTTCCGGCGTCCTCTTCGGCGGCCATCGCGGCCACCGCCGTCAGCAGTACCACAAAAATCAACCAGCGGGTTTTCATCAGAACCTCCCGGGCGTCCACATCCCTATTATAGGAGATAATCGTTCCCGAGACCAGGGTCAAAAGGCTCGCCTTAAAAGGCGCGCCTTAGCCGGCGACGAGCTCCCAGAAGCGGTCGCCGTAGATGATCCAGACCGCGCCGAGGCGGATGAGGACCGGCAGCAGGGCCAGGGATAGCGACTGGGCGACGCCCAGGTGCAGGCCGCGGTGGGCCCCCAGGGTCAGGTAGACCAGGCTCAGGGCCAGAACCAGGAGCGGTCCGAAGACGGGGATGAAAAGGACGATGTAGGCCGTGGCGCCGTAGGCCGCGACGCGCAGGATGTCCCGGAAGGAGAGCCTGCGCTGGTACAGCCGCCCCAGGCCGAAGAGGGCGGCGGCGTCGAGGAGGAGGAGCCCGGCCAGCCCCGGCGCGTTGAGCGCGACGTACCAGGGGAAGGGCCCGCCCCCGACGAGCCAGGTCATCCCGGTAGTCAAAAGCGCCGATACGAGAAGAATGATTCCGGCGTAGAGGTAGGCGTACCAGGCGCCCCGCCCGTGCGGCATTCCGCCGAAGAATTTTTCCGGCCCGTGGAGAACGCCCCAGAATATTTTAAAGAAACCGCCCGCGCTCCTCCTGCGTTCCCAGAGGGCCGCCGGGTTATCGCTGCCCGCCCCCGCGCAGACCGCGCATACCCCGTCTACGCCCGCCGAGACGCACTCGGCGCACAGAAAATCCCCGCAGTGCCGGCATCCGGCGACGGCGGGGCGATCGGTATGGTTCACGCAGTGCCCGGGCAGCGACCGGGTGCCGCTCAACGGGTCTTGGTCGGGACGCCGGCCTTGGCGGAGGGCTTGGCCGGTTTCGACTTCGACTTCGCGTACGTCGCGATGAACTCCTCGACCATGTTCCGAGCAACGTCGTCGGAGTGCTGCGCTGGTGGCGACTTCATAAAGTAGGCAGACGGTCCTTCCAGGACGCCTCCCACACCGGCGTCCAGGGCCAGCTTGGCGCAGCGGACGGCGTCAATGACCACGCCGGCGGAATTGGGCGAATCCCAGACCTCCAGCTTGAGCTCCAGGTTGAGGGGCACCGAGCCGAAGGCCTCGCCCTCGAGGCGGATGTGGGCCCACTTCCGGTCCTTGAGCCAGGGGACGTAGTCCGAGGGGCCGATGTGGATGTTGTCGTCGCCGGGGTGTTGGGAGATGTTGCTGGTCACCGACTGGGTCTTGGAGATGCGCTTGCTCTCGAGGCGCTCCCGCTCGAGCATGTTGAGGAAATCGGAGTTGCCCCCGACGTTGAGCTGGCTGGTACGCTTGAGCAACACCCCGCGGTCCTCGAAGAGCTTGGCCAGGATGCGGTGGATGATGGTGGCCCCGACCTGGCTCTTCACGTCGTCGCCGATGAGGGGGAGCCCCTTGGAGGCGAAGCGTGTGTGCCACTCGCCGGTGGAGGCGATGAATACCGGCACGCAGTTGACGACGGCCACGTCGGCCTTCAGGGCCTCGTTGATGTAGAAGCGGGTGGCCTTCTCGCTGCCCACGGGGAGGTAGTTGAGCAAAATTTCGGCGCCCGATTCCCTCAGCGTCGCGGCGACGTCCACCGGCTCGCCCGTGGCCAGGGGGACGATGTCGCGGAGGTACTTCCCGATGCCGTCGAGGAGGGGGCCTTGCTGGACCTGGGTTCCCAGGGTGGGGGGGTCGGTGAAGCGGAAGGTGTTGTTGGGCGGGGCGAAGATGGCCTCGGAGAGGTCGCGGCCGACCTTGTCGGCGTTCACGTCGAAGGCGGCGACGAAGCGGATGTCCCGGACGTGGTATCCGCCCAGGTTGACGTGCATCAGGCCCGGCACCAGCGCGTCGTCCAACGCTTCCCGGTAGAACCAGACGCCCTGGATGAGGGAGCTGGCGCAATTGCCCACCCCGACAACGGCAACTCTGACCTCGCCGGCCATCAGGGCGCACCCCCTTGTGCTGCGATAAAAAGGTACACTAAACCGGGATCACTCCCCGCCCTTCGCGTCGGTCTCCGACAGCCTCGCCAGGGTGTACGCGAGGCGGCGGATGGCGGTGCAGAATGTCCCCACCGCGAGGATAATAACACAAATCTTGAGCACAGTATAACCCGCGAACCCGCCGATCAAAAGGAGCACCATCCGCTCCGGTCGCTCCCAGAACCCGACCCTGCACTCCAGGGCGAGGCTCTCGGCGCGGGCCTTGGCGTAGCTGACGGTGAGCGAGCCGACCAGGGCCGCCAGGGTGAACGCCAGATAGAGTAAATCCCCCCGCTGGGCCGTGAGGTACGCGACGCCCGCCAGGACCGCCCCGTCCGCCCAGCGGTCGGTGAAGCTGTCCAGGTAGGCCCCGCGCTTGGATTCCAGACCGCGCAGCCGGGCCACCTGCCCGTCGGTCATGTCGAAGAATCCGGCGAGCAACAGAAGCCATGCGGCGCCCGGGAGAGCGCCCAGGGCGAAGAGGAATCCGGCGCCCAGGCTCGCCAGAAGGCCGCAGAGCGTCAGGGCCGACGGCGAGACCTTCAGCCCGGCCAGGAGCCGCGCCGGCCACCCGAAGAGGAACCGAAAGGCCCCCCTCAGCCATTCCCGCCAGAATACCATTCCGCCTAGAAGAGCTTGGCGATCAGATCGGCGGTGCGGCAGGAGTAGCCCCACTCGTTATCGTACCAGCTCAGGACCTTGGCGAAGGTGCCGTAGCTCTTGGTGTATTCGGCGTCGAAGATGGAGCTGGCGGGGTTGCCGATGAAATCGCTGGAGACGAGGGGCTCCTCGCAGTAAACGAGGATGCCCTTGAGGGGGCCCTGTGCGGCCGCCCTGACCGCGCCGTTTATCTCGTCGGCCGTGGCCTCGCGCTTCAAACAAACGACGAGGTCCACCAACGACACGTCGGGGGTGGGAACCCGGACGGAGATGCCGTCGAGCTTCCCGGCCAGATCGGGCAGAACCAGGCCCACCGCATTGGCGGCGCCGGTGGTGGTGGGGATCATGTTCATCGCCGCCGCCCGCGCCCGCCGCAGGTCCTTGTGCGGCAGGTCGAGGATGCGCTGGTCGTTGGTGTAGGAATGGATGGTGGTCATCAGGCCGTGCTCGATCCCGAAGGACTCGTGGAGCACCTTGGCCACGGGGGCCAGGCAGTTGGTGGTGCAGCTCGCGTTGGAGATGATGTGGTGCTTTTTGGGGTCGTAGGCGTCGAAGTTGACGCCGAGGACGACGGTGATGTCCGGTTCCTTGCCGGGGGCGCTGATGACGACCTTTTTGGCGCCGGCCTGGAGGTGTTTACCGGCCCCGGCCCGGTCGCGGAAGAGGCCGGTGGATTCCAGCACCACGTCCACGCCCAACTCGCGCCAGGGCAGTTTCGCCGGGTCCCGCTCCGAGAGCACCCGGATCCGGTCGCCGTCCACCACCAGATAATCCCCGTCTATCGAAACGTCGGCGGAGTAGGTGCCGTGGATCGAATCGTGCTTCAACAGGTGCGCCAGCGTACCGGGGTCGGTGATGTCGTTTATGGCGACTATCTGGTAATCGTACCGGCCCCGGGCGTAGCGCAGGAGCGTGCGCCCGATCCGCCCGAACCCGTTGATGCCGACTTTCATAAATTTCCCCCTTCAGCGTCGAACCTCGGCCGTCCGTCCGAGGAGACCTTCGGCGCCCGTTAAAAGATCCGTGGAGCGCAGCCGGAGATCGAAGTGGTATTCGATCAGCGAAAGCGAGACCCTGAGCGCGCCCGAGAGAACGTCGGCGTCGTGGCGGCCCTTGAGAACCGCCCGGCGCTCTATCCCTTCGAGGAGCCGGACGCCGCCCGCGTTGAGCGGCAGGTGCCCCTCACGCCGGTGCCCGCGGCACAAAACGCGGCCGCCCGCCACGTCCACCGCCGCCCCGCCGGTCAGGTTGTCGTCGCAGGCGGCGCAACGGGAGAAATCGGGCCACAGCCCCTGGGCCTTTAGCAGGCTCTTGAAAAAGAACAGTGATGCCGGGCGGGGGTCTATGCCGCCCTCGAGCAGTTCGAGCGCGGTCCGCAGGAGCTGGTAGCAATCCTCGCCCGCGGCCAGGGCCACCTCGGCCAGTGTGCCGGCGTGGAGGAAGAGCCGCCAGTCGCTCCCGATGCGGGGGGCGCCCGAAAGAACGTGCGCCTCGGAGAGGAAGTCGAGCTCGCGGCCCTCCTTCCGGTAAACGAGAGCCTCGATGACCCGGTAGGCCACCGTGCCGCCGGCCAGACGGCTCTTGGGCCGGCGGGCCCCCTTGGCCACGGCGCGGATGACCCCCAGCTTCGGCGTGAGGAGGGTGACTATTTTTTCCGTGTCGCCCAGGGGGCGGGCCGCCAAGACGAGGGCCTCGGTCTTAAAGAGCGGCATGCCGAACCTGGTCGTTCCCGGCTGGGGGTGGAAATGAAAGAATCCTACCGGCTCTTCGCCCGGGGAGCCGGACGATTCCGGCCGACCCGTTGTCGGTGAATCCGGTGGTCGGTTGGTGCCGGGAAGGAGACTTGAACTCCTACAGGGTTTCCCCCACATGGCCCTCAACCATGCGCGTCTGCCAGTTCCGCCACCCCGGCACCGGTGGTGAGCTACGGCTGCGCTGTCGCAGACACGGCTGGGTGAGTATAGTCAAGGGGGTTTTGCTAGTCAACCCTCCGGTGGCCCGGGACCGCCCTTGCGGGCCCGTCGAAAAAGGGTTATTCTGGGGGGTGTCAGAAATCCCTTTTCCGAGCAGGAACCGTGGCGGTATTCATCTGCGGCAAATGCGGTCACGAGACCGAGGACGTGCGCTGCTGCCCGAAGGTCTGCCCCAAGTGCGGCGCCCCGCGTGAGGCGCTGAAGAAGGAGTAGCGGGCGCTTCGGGCGGCGTTCAGGGAGGTAACAAAATGCACGGCGTTTGCCATTTCGATATCCCGACGAAGAACCCCGCAAAGCTCGCCCCCTTCTACCGGGACGTATTCGGGTGGAAGACGGAAGTCAGCCAAGGTTACCACATGTTCCGCCCCCCGAACAGCATCACCGGCGGCCTGGACACGAAAATCGTCGCGCCGGTCATCTACGTCGAGGTGGCGGACATCACCGCCAAGCTGGGCGAGGTGGAACGGGCCGGGGGTAAAACCGTCACCCCCAGGACCCACATCGGTGAGGGCTTCGGCTACTACGCCTATTTCGCCGACACCGAGGGAAACGTCATCGGCCTGTGGAGCCAACATTAGGGGGAGGGTGATGCTCGAAACCGGAGGTTTCTGCGGAATAGACTGCGACACCTGCCCCGCCCTCCTGGCCACCCGCAAGGGGGACGAGGCGGCTCTGGCGGCGGTCGCCGCCGAATGGTCGAAGATGTACGGGGCGGACATTCCGCCCGAGAGCATCCCCTGCGCCGGCTGCTTTGCCCGGCCCCCGGAGCCCACGGGTTGCCACGCCCACGAGTGCGGCATTCGGGCCTGCGCGTTACAAAGAGGCGTGGACACCTGCGCCGAGTGCCCCGACTACGCCTGCGACCGGCTCGCCGAATTCTTCGCGGTTGCCCCCGAGGCCCAGGCCAACCTGGATGCCCGCCGGAAGGGTTAGTTTCCGCGGCGGCGCGGCTCCGGGCGGGGGCGGTGATAAGAATGACGCCGTATCGCAGCCATCGTTGATCGGTGCGATTCTGGGCGGGGGACGGTGATTCATGCTGGAGCGCGGCGGATTCTGCGGTCTGGACTGCGACGCCTGCCCTTCCCTGGCCGTCGGCGGGAAGGACTACGGGGCGGGGACGATTCCCTGCGGCGGCTGCTTCGCCGGGCCGTCGGACGCGCCGGGGTGCTCCTTCGAGGATTGCCGGATTCGGTCCTGCGCTCTGGAAAGGGGCGTGCCGACCTGCGCCGAGTGCGACCGGTACGTCTGCGGGATTCTCGACGAGTTCTTCCGCTCCTTCCCCGGCGGCGACGGGGCGAGGAAAAACCTGGACTCCCGCCGGAAGGCCTGACGGTCCCCGTTTTTTTAAAAACGCCAACCGACCCGGGGGGTCGGTTTTTTAATCCTCGATCGGTATCAATCCTTCAGGTGCGTCACCGACAATTCGAGGAGCTCGAGCCACTGCCCGAAGAGCACATCGGGGTCCAGCTCGTTCCCGCCGTAGAGGTGGGCCAGGGCCAGCCCCGAGGTGACGGCCAGCGTCAGATCGGAAAGCGCCTTGGCCCGCCGGAGCGGTATGCCGGGAAAGGTCCGCTGGAGGGCGCTCACCAGCAGCGCGCGGAGTTGGTGGTGCCCCCGGACCAGGGCGTCCTTGGCCGTACCGCCGAAGCGGGAGTCCAGGAGGAACTCGACGGTACGCGCCCGGCTCCCGGCGTAACCGGCGAAATCGCTGAAAACGGCGTAGCCGAAGGCCACCATGCCTTCCACCCCATCGGCCGCGGTCTCGAGGGCCCGCTCGAAGCGCCGAGCCAGATCGGCCGCCTCGATCTGCCACAGTGCCCGGAGGAGGTCGTCCTTGCCCCGGAAATGGTCGTACACCGACGCGGGCGCCAGACCGCCGGCCCGGGCGATGTCGCGCATCCGGAGCTCGCCCACCGACCGGTGCTCCAGGAGCCCCCGGGCGGCGCCCAGAATCCGCATCTGGGTCTCGGTGAGGGGTTTTTCGGTCATATCTGACACCTGCCGTCGGGATGGCGGAGCGCTTTGAATGCGGAGCGATCAGTAGAAGGCAAGGGGTTTAAACCCCTCGTCTCATTCATCAGTCGTAGATGTCCACACCTGTGCCCTGGGTTTCGGGAAGCATGTAGCGGCGCATGATGTCGGCGATGGGGATGCGGGGGATGGTGAACTCGGAGAGATTGATGAAACTGGTGAAAAGGGAGAGCAGCGAAAAGCCGGTGTCCACGACGCGGATTTTCATCGTCATGCGCTGGTTCTTCAGGTCCATCGTGACCAGGTCCGGCTGCTTCTGAAACCCGCCCAACAGGCCGCGGACCTGGGTGATCGAGGGATTGGTGCCCTCGGGGTCCAGGAAGAGGAGCATCTTATCCAGCACCTCTTTGCCGATCCGGGTGATGTTGACGGACCCCTCCACGTCGAACCGGGTGATGATGTCGGATAAATCCGCGCCGCTCCCGCTCAGGCGGAGGTCTCCGTTGATCTCCGCGCCTTCCGTCGGCTCGACGCCCTCGATGAGGTAGCCCACGTTCACGTCGCTGAACTCGAGCTGGAGGCTGAAGCTCGGGACCACGTCGGTCAACAGGATGTTGAGCCTGCCCACCAGGCTGCCGCCCAGAGCCTTTGCCGCCAGGCGCCAGATGTGCAACCCGCCGCCGGTGACGCCCCAGGTGAGCTCGAGGTCGTTCGCCCGCATCTCGGGCATCTGCCCCCCGGCGATGCGGACCTCGCCGATGGTCAGATCGGGGGGCGGGGTGAAGGGGGCCAGGAGCTCGTACCGGCGCTCGCCGAAGGGTGACGGGTGTTCCTCGGTCCTCCCGGGCAGCGGGAGGGGCGCGCTGAGGACGACCTTGTTGTCAATCGGCAGCTCCCCCTCGATGCCGGTGACGGAGAGGACGCCCCCCTGCCTGAAGTTTATCTGGTGGAACCGGAGCCGCCCGGTGATCCGCATCGGTTTCGGTCCCTGCACCGGACCGCGCAGGGCGAGCTCCAGCCCCACCTGGCCTTCCACGTCAACCATCCCCGCGCAGGCCTTCATGGGCTCCCCGATCCGTCCCACCCTCCCCTGCAGGTCGAGAGCCGCGGTGGGCGTCCCGAAAAGGTCGGAGACCGCCCCGTTTCCGGTGAGGCTGAAGTCCAGCGAGTCAACTCCGGCCTCGATTTTTTCCAACTGGATTTCTTCCAGTCCCCTCAGGCGGCCCTTGAAAACCAGTGTCACCCCCTGCACGGGCACGGGCAGGTCGGTGAGAACGACATCGGCGACGGTGGCGTCCAGCTCCAGGTCCCCGTCGCCGGAGTCGAAATCGAGGGCGAGGTCGGCGTTGATGCCGTCGGCACCCCCCTGGGGGAGGCCGATCGAGACGTCGGTCAGCTCGAGGGCGAGGTGAGTCCGGAGCGAGCGGGCCAGGGTCAGGGGGTCGGGGTCGTCCAGCGCGCCCGGCGCCACCTCGACCCATCCCCGGATGCGGGCTGTTCCGACGGGCTTCACCGGCGGCAGCTCGACCATCCCGGGCGGGATCAGGCCGAGCGCCCGGTCGAGATTTATCACGAACTCGTCGAACCTGACGGAGGCTCCCCCCCGGCCGAAGTCGTTCACCCTGGCGTCGCCGCGCCAGTGGAGCGCGTCGCCCAGGTCCACCTTCATCCCTACGAGGGTGACGTTTCCGCCCTTCAGATCGGCCGCCAGCGATCCTTCGAGGGAAACGTCGTCGAGCGACACGGGGCCGGGAAGCCCCGCGCCCGCCAATCGCACCGTCCCCAGATTCAACCGCAGCCCCTCGGCGGTGAAGCTGCCCCTCGTCAGATCGGCGGAAAACGTCCCGCTGACGGCGAGGTCTGTCGCCAGGAGGGGACCGGGCTCACCCAGGCTCGACAGGTGACCGGCCCTGAAATCCACCTCGAGCCCCGTGGCGGAAAGGCCGGTCAGGTCCACCGTTCCGTTCGCGGAGAGCGCCAGGTCGCCCGCCGAGTAGGGTCCCTGCTCGGCGCTCAGGATGGAGAGGTCCGCCGCCAGGTCCACCACGGGTCTCGGGTCGTCGAGTTCCACTTCGGTGTGCAGGACGACTTTGCCGTTCAGGCCCACCACGCGGGCCGGCCCGGTGGGGAGCGCCATCCCGCCCTCGACTTGGGCGAGGTCGAGCTCGGCCTCGACGCCGGCCCACCGGGGCGCGAAGGACTCGTCCAGGCGCACGTCCAGGCCCACCGTGCCGGAGACACCGCCCGCGGCCCCGATATTCGGCAGAATGGTGGAAAGGTCCCGGACCAGGGGACCCAGCTCGGCCTTCTCCAGATCGAGCTTCACGACCGCCCGGGGCTCTCCGCTCAGCGTCGCCGTCACCTCCAGCCCCAGGGCGAGGTAGTCGCCCAGGGTCAGCCGTCCCCCGGTGAGGTTGACGCCCAGCGCCGTCAGGTCGGCGTCGAAGGCGCCCCGCAGGACGAGCTCCCCCGCGGGGGCGAACTCCAGGGGGGCGGAGATGTTTATCCCCGAGGCGGCGACGTAGAAACCGCCCGAGACCGCCGTGGCCTCGAGCGGGTCACCGGGGACGGTGAGGTCCAGGTTCAGGCTCAGCTCATCTATGCGCCCCGCGGCTGAGGGGTTTCCCGCCGGGCCCAGGCGCAGGCTCGCGGGACCTGGCTCTTTCCTGATATTCAGGCACACGGGGCCGGGATTCCCGGTGTCGAACCCGTCTAGGATTAGCGACAGGCCCCCGAGGCTGGCCGCGATGTCGTCCGAGACCGTGACGTCCAGCTCCTGGACGGACAGGCGCCTGAGCCGGACGTCCACCGGAAGGGAGTCCCAGGTGAAGGGCGGTTTCTCCTCTTCGCTGGGCGCGACCAGGTGCTCGACGTTCCAGCCCAGGCCTGGAATCTCGATCAGGTTGACTTTCACGCCCCGGGCCTCGACCACGTCCAGGCTTATCCGGTTGTCGATGAGGAGCTTCCCCAGATCGTAGTGGAGGACGAACTCGTCGAGCCGCACGGCCGGCGCACGGTCGAACTCCTCGCTGGAGAGGATCACGAGGTCCCGCACCACCAGGCCGGTCAGGGGCGAGATGAACACGGGGCCGACGGACACCTCGCCCTGGAGGCTTTCGTTGACCAGCCCCAGCACCAGCCCCTTGAGCTTCTCCTCGGGGTAGAGGAGACGGAAGACTCCGGTGGCGACGACGACGAGGGTCGCCACCCCGGCGAGGATGCCGACGAGAATCTGGGCCGTCCAGCGGCCTATGGCAATAGTGGTCTTTGACACCCGTTCGCCGTCCCGCGCCGTTTTCCCCTCGGCCGCATTCACGACTCTGTATTGTACCTGATTTGATACAACGGAGAAAACGTGCCCGAGGTGTGTAAACCTGCAATGGCTGGATGGATGGCGACGCGGTCCTTGTCCCTGCAGGCCGGCGGTCCCCATCCGCCGCCGTCCGGGAAACCGGTCACCTCCTCTCCGGACCCGAGGCTGGCGCCGGGGTCCCCTTTTTGCTATATTGACACCGTGCATCCGACGCCGGAGGCTCCGTTGCGGGTAACCCTCCTCCTGCTCCTCTTCTTCTGCGCATCCTGGGCCATGCCCGGCATGCCGGCGGAGCTCTACGAATACTACGGGCTCACCCAGCCGTACACCTTCGCCGAGCCGGAGCGCCCCGACGGCGTGGACCGGCCCTCCCCGGTTCCCCCCGCGTCCAACCTCACCGTCCGGCCCCTCGTCCTGTTGGTGGATTTCGACGACCGGCCGGCGGACAAGGACATCCACCCGCCGCTGGAGTACGGGAAGATAATTTTCCGCCGCAACCAGGAGCCGGGCACCTTCACCGACTACTGGGACGAGGTGACCGGCAGCCGGGTGCGGATCGTGGGCGACGAGGAAACCGACATAGATTCGGCCTGGATCCGGGTCAGCGGAACCTACGATCCCACCGACGAGGACCTGGATTACGGCTTCTTCACCGACGGGGAGTACGGTTTCGGCGACTACCCGCGCAACTCCCAGGGGATGGTGCGCTACGCCCTGGTGGCCGCGGACCCCCGGATCAACTTCGCCGATTACGACAACGACGGCCCCGACGGCATACCCCGGTCCGCCGATCCCGAACACTCCGACGACGTGGACGCCCTCTTCGTCGTCCACGCCGGCTGGGGCGCCGAGCAGAGCCGCAATCCGGGGAACATCTGGAGCTGCAAGTGGGACCTGGAATCCAACGGAGGCCCCGGGTACTTCTCCACCGACGACGGGGTCAAAATAAATAATTTCATGGTCGTGCCCGAGGAGCTCCTGGACAACGCCGACGACGGCAACGAGCTTCTGATCACCATCGGCGTGTTCTGCCACGACTTCGGGTACACGCTCGGCCTGCCCGCGCTCTACGACACCACCCCCAGCCGCTGGGGCGCCGACTCCTACGGCATCGGTTACTGGGGGTTGATGGGCTACGGCGCCTGGACGGGAATCGTGGCCTATCCACAGCGCGTCCCCCTTCCCGGCAACTGCCCCGTGCACCCCTGCGCCTGGAGTAAGCACCACGCCGGTTGGGTCGCGGTGACCAACGCCACCCAGGGCCGCAACCAGCCGCACGCCGTCTACCGGGCCGAGAGCCCGGCGCCGCCCAACGCCACCCGGTTCCTGAGAATCACCGTCGCCGGTCCGGAGGAGTACTTCCTGTTGGAGAACCGTCAGCAGGTGGGCTTCGACCGCGGCCTGTCGTATCTTGCGCACATAGACCCCGACGATCCGACGCCCTGCGACGGCCTTCTGATCTGGCACATTGACGAGCGGGTCATCGAGGACAACCTGGCGGGAAACACCGTCAACGGGAACAAGCTGCACAAGGGCGTGGATCTGGAGGAGGCCGACGGTTACAACGACCTGGACTTCCGGGTGAACCTGGGCGACGACGGGGACCCCTTCCCGGGAAAGTTCTCGAAACGGGAGTTCGGCCCCGACACGTCGCCCGATTCCCTCCCCTACGGCTCCAGTGAGTCCACCTGCTACATCGAGCGCATCAGCGACTCGGGCAACCCGATGACCCTCTACGTGACCAGCATCCGCAACCCGTTGACACAGGGGGTGATGGCGGGGCCCAACCCCTACTACCCCGAGCGGGACGACCACCTCACCTTCTTCTTCGAGTTCGGCATCCGGGTCACCGTCCGCATCTACACCCTCTCCGGAGACCTGGTGCGTACCATCGGCGAGGACGAGGTGGACGAGGCCTTCGGCCAGGCCACGTGGTACGGGGACAACGACGACGGGAGCCAGGTGGCCACGGGTCTCTACTTCTTCACCGTGGATTCGGGCGCGTATCACGTGGGCCACGGCAAGTTCACGGTCATCCGCTGAAGGGGACCGGTATGCGCGGATTTACCTTCGGTCGCGGATATTACCCACGGTTGCGGTCATCCCTTCGGGCCCGTATGATACTGATAACCCTCGTTCTGGCGAACGTGGCCCTCGCCGGCGGACCGGGCACCGTGGGGGCCGATTTCCTCCGCTTGGGGATAGGCGCCCGTCCCATGGCGCTGGCCGGGGCCTACACCGCCATCAGCGACGACGTCTTCGGCATGGCCACCAACCCCGCCGGGTTGGCCCAGATAATCAACGCCGAGCTGGGTTCCTACTACGCCAACATCATCGGCGACGTGCACCACGGCTGGATCGGATTCACCCATGACATCAGCGACATGTGGAGCTACGGCGTGGAGCTGAACATGGTCTACACGTCCGAAACCCGCCGGGATTCCTACGGCGACCCCATCGGGACCTACAGCGTGGCACTGGGCACCCTGGGCGGAGCCATCTCCATGGAGCCGCTCCCGGGTTTCTCGCTCGGGCTCTCCGGGCACTACGTCATGCAGAAGTACGATCAGGAAGTAGGCCAGGGCTTCGCCGGCGATTTCGGCCTCCTCTACCACACCCGGTTCAACGGCCTTCGGGTGGGCGTGGTCGTGGAAAATTTAGGTCCGAAGGTGAAGTTCCAGGAGCTATCCGAGTCCATGCCCATGGGGGTTCGCGTCGGTCTCGGCTCGAGCATGTTCCAGCAGACGCTCACCGTGACCGGCGACTTCGGCCTGGGCTTCGAGGGGACGATGGAGGCCTGCGCCGGGGTCGAGTGGGAGGCGGTCCGGGGCGTGTCGTTCCGCGCCGGCTACGACATTCTCGGGGACTTCGATTCCTGGTCCGGCATCTCGCTGGGAATCGGCCTGGACGCCCTGTCCGGTCTCATGGTGGGCGAGCTGGACTACGCCTTCGTTCCCCAACTGCCCATGGGCTACGTGCACCGCGTCAGCTACACGCTGAAGTTTTAGTCCCTTCGCCGTGGTTTGGGCGGGTGGAATCGGCTATCCCTTTCGCCGGTTGGAGGCATGCGGGATGCGGGATTGGGGAGGATGGCTGCTCTATAAAAGACGGGCCGACCTAAAGGTCGGCCCCTACATTATCGCAGCCGGCCGGGGTGATGTTTGCCGAAAAAGCGGCGGGGATAGGAACCGAGCGAAGCGAGCTATGCCCCTGGCAAATCCCCCCCTCCGTCCATCCGTCGCGGGTCCGATTCACAGAGGGTTCACCGTTGAGCCCTTTATTAATATCCTCGCATCGTGATATACTGCCCTGGCTTGCGACGGCCGATTCGGCGTTTTTTCCAACGGAGCCCTCAGGGAGTTGATGATGAAGAGAATGCACTTTTTCACCTCGGAGTCCGTCACCGAGGGGCACCCGGACAAGGTAGCCGATCAGATTTCCGACGGGGTTTTAGACTCCGCGCTGGAACAGGATATCCATTCCCGTGTGGCCTGCGAGACCCTGGTCACCACCGGTCTGGCCATCGTCACCGGGGAAATCACCACCGAGGGGTTCATAGACATCCCCAGGATCGTCCGGGACACGGTGAAGGAGATAGGTTACACCGACGCCCGCATGGGCTTCGATTACGAGTCCATCGGGATTCTCTCGGCCATAGACCCCCAGTCCCCGGACATCTCCCAGGGTGTGAATGAGTCTTCCACCCACGAGCAGGGCGCCGGCGACCAGGGATTGATGTTCGGCTACGCCACCGACGAGACGCCGGAGCTGATGCCGCTGACCGCATCGTTGGCCCACCGGCTGGCGCAGCGGCTGGCCGAGGTGCGCAAGACCGGCATCGTCCCCCACCTGCGCCCCGACGGCAAGACCCAGGTTACGGTGGAGTACTCCGATGGCGAGCCCCACCGCGTGAAGACGGTGGTCATCGCCGCCCAGCACGACGAGGAGGTCCCGCCCGAGAAGCTGGTGCAGACGATAAAGGACGAGGTCATCGCCAGGGTCATCCAGCCGGAGTGGCTGGACTCGGGGACGGAGTACCACATCAACGGAACCGGGAGGTTCCTCTTCGGCGGCCCGCAGGCCGACGCCGGTCTCACCGGGCGCAAGATAATCGTGGACACCTACGGCGGCCACGGCGCCCACGGGGGCGGCTGCTTCTCCGGCAAGGACCCCTCCAAGGTGGACCGCTCGGCCAGCTACATGGCCCGCTACATCGCCAAGAACATCGTCGCCGCCAGACTTGCCAAGGTCTGCGAGGTGCAACTGTCGTACGCCATCGGCGTCGCCGAGCCGACCAGCGTCCTGGTCAACTGCGAAGGGCTGTCCGACGGCGTCAGTGAAAAACGCCTGGCGGCGGCTGTGCGGGACATCTTTCCCCTCAAGCCGCAGGAGATCATCTCCCACTTGAAGCTGCTGCGGCCGATCTATCGCGAGACCGCGCACGACGGGCACTTCGGGCGCACGGGCAAGAACTTCACGTGGGAACGGACCAACATGGTCCGGCCGCTGCGGAAGGCGCTGGGGCTGCTCCAGTAGCACAACGCGGGTAGAT
>Ga0307378_10006751_pt1 | contig 15632 bp, 11 predicted proteins | sample UN1MG_FD_202238 | JGI IMG/M metagenome (GOLD analysis project Ga0307378, IMG submission 202238) | Soil microbial communities from Risofladan, Vaasa, Finland - UN-1 | ecosystem: Environmental > Terrestrial > Soil > Coastal area > Acid sulfate soil | place: Finland: Risofladan, Vaasa | collected... | reverse complement strand
CGCGTATAAAATGCTTAACTTCACGCCATTCGGGACAGTCACCATGTTTTTCGCATCATTTGCTCGAGCAAAACAGGGTGACTGTCCCTCATCCCAGCTCGTTCGGTCAAGACAGTTTCCTACCGCTCAAGCAGGTCCGTTTCACTCGCCAGCCCGTCGGCGATGCGGAGCGTTTTCAACGCGTTGCGGCCGATTGTGAACTGATGCGGGACGCCAGGAGGCGTCGCGCCAGGGGGCGTCACGCCGAGCAGCGAGATGCTGACGACGGCGTCCGTGTCGACGCCGCCCGTCTCCAGCACGCGAACGACCAGTCCGCGGCCGTCCTCCGCCTGCTTCAGCACTTCGCACAGAACGGTGTCGGGTTCCACCTGCATGAAAGACACGGTGCCGCCCAGCTTTCCCGCGTGTGCTGCCACCTGCAGCGTGATCGGCGGATTGTTCAGCGAATGCCCCTGCCGCATGGCGCCGGCCTGCCGCCAGTCGCCTTCGTGCGGAAGCAGGCTGTATCGCACCACCTGCCGGCCCTGGTCGGTAAACAGGTATTTCTTGTGCCCCTCGACGGTGCGCGGCTCGTGGAACGCGTAGATCGGGCTGCGGAGGACCGAAATCCGAAGCTCGTTGTCCTTGAAGTCGTAGCCGTACTTGCTGTCGTTGGCGACCAGCATCCCCATCGGCTTGCCGTTGGCGGCAACGCCCTCGACGTCCACCCACCGCAGGCCGGGCTCCTCGTGGCCGAGCGGCTGCCGCTCGATCGTGCCCATCGGCACCTCGAAGATCGCTCGCGGGGCCGATACGTTCACCGGCAGCGACAGCTTGAGCATCCTGTGCCGCTCGCGCCAGTCGATCCGCATCTCGCAGTCGATGCGGTCGAGCCCGTTGTAGATGATGAAGTCCTGTTCGATGGTGGAATCGCCCCAGCACTGGCGCACGCGCAGCACTGTCCGCACGGGTCCGCATTCCACGGCCTGGGCCGATCCGCGAAACCGCCCGATCTCGTCGCGGAAGTCGACCACGCCGTGCGACCACGTGTCGCTCGGATCGTTGATCACCACCGGCACGCAGCCAGGGCCGGTGAACCATTCGATGCCGTGCTGCTTGTCGAGCAGCGACACGATCCATCCGGTTTCGGGGTCGGCGACGATCTTGCAGCGGGCGTTCTCGATGGTGGCGTCGAAGGCGGTCAGCCCTCCCGCAGCGGCCGGGGCCTCCCCAGTGAGCATGCGAAGCACGGTGCACCCGAGGGCCGGCATCCGGGCTACGAAGCACGCGCGCGTCCTGCATCCCCCCGCCTGGTCCACGCGGTCGATCACCTGCACCGGCAGCTCACGCCCATCGGCATCGACCAGTCGGAATTGCGTGTTGAAGTCGGGCAGCAGCAGGTCGGCAACGACCGCATCGGTCCGCTCCCACGGTAGCGTGTTGAACAGCACCAGCGGCTGGCCCGGGCCTTGCGTGTTCATCTCGCGGGCGATCAGGTCGAGTGAATCGGACAGCACGGCGTTCGCGTCCACCCGCACCGCCGCGTAGTCTTCAGCAACATCGTCATACACCGGGCGGATCGAACTGCCCGCCAGGATGTCGTGGAACTGGTTGAACAGCACCTTCTGCCACGCCTGGGCGAAGACGTGCCGGCGGGACGGGCCCCCCAGCGACGCAGCGCACGTGCCCATCCGCTCGGACGCCAGCAGCAGCGATTCGCACTGGCGGTTCTCGCGCTTGATCTCGGAGACGGCGGTGTAGCAGCCGACGGCGTGGTGCTGGAGGTCGTCGTGCACCACCGGGTAATCAGTGGATTCGGCGAGCGCCGCCTGGAAGAACCGGGCGAGCGTCGAAAACTCGATCCGCGGCATGCCCGGCATCTGCTGCACGTTCATGATGTCCCTGATGTGCTCGCGGGTGGGGCCGCCGCCGTGGTTGCCCATGCCGTAGAAGCACGCCAGGTGCGTCGTCGGGGAATTCCACATGCGGCAGGCGTCGGTCACGCGCTCGGCGAAGTCGACCAGCCCCCACGTGCCGTAGTGATGCGGGGCACGCAGCGCCAGCACGCGGCTGCCGTCGTCGGATTCCCACCAGAACAGGTTGCCGGGCAACTCCTTCTCGTGCGGGCCCGGCCGGAAGAACACGTAGTGCTCGAAGCCCGCCCGCTTCAGGATCATCGGCAGCGCGCTGCAGTGACCGAAGCTGTCGACGTTGTAGCCTGTCTTCACGTCCACGCCGAACTTGTCGAGGAAGTAGCCCTTGCCGTACAGCGAGTGCCTGACGAACGACTCGCCGGCCGGGAGATTGCAGTCGGGCTGGACCCACCAGCCGTTGACGATCTCCCACCGCCCTTCGGCCACGTACGCGCGGATCTCGTCGAACATCGCCGGCCGGGCTTCTTCGATCCAGCGATAGGTGACGGCCGCACTGCACGTAAACGTGAGCTGCGGGAATTCCCGCATCAGGTTCAGCGCGCTGCGGTAGGTGTTGAACACCTCGTCGCGGCCCTCTTTCCATTGCCACAACCACGCCGGGTCGACGTGGGCGTTGGCTATCATGTGAACGGTGAACCGGCTGAAGTCTTCCTTGCCCATATGAACGAACAACTCCTCTGGTACGCGGAGGATGCCGTGGCCTTTCAGGCACCCACAATGATCAATGGGGAACGCGGAATGCGGAATGAGGTCCGGCGACCAGCCCTCATCCCGCATTCATCATTTCGCAGGTTCGGTACTCTTCGTGGTATCGGACGGGTCGAGATCGAGCTTTTGTGACGTGTCGTCTTCTTTCGGCTTTGCCTTGGGCGCCGTCTTTCCGGCATCGGACTGCTGCTTCTTCAACTGACCCGCGTTGAATACCTTCACCACCTTCACCGTGTATTCCGCCAGCATCAGCCGCCAGCCGACGTCCTTGCGCACGATGGGGATGCTCAGCGTGTTTTCCATATCGTCGGTGAACAGCACTGCACCTTCGCGAGCTTCCTGATTGGCCTTCACGTATTTCCACGAGGCGATCCGGAAGTTCCGTGTATTGAGGCACGCCATGACGAGCGACGCGGTATCCTGCTTCTTCGGCAGGACACTCCCGGGCTGGCTCGTGAGGAAGGCGACCAGTTGGGCCTTGTCCGCTTCGTCCAGTTGCCGGTCTTCGGGGGCCATCAGTGCGTTGAGCAGCACGGTGTCGCCTGATGCAACGGCCTCCTTCATCTTCAAGAACAATTCACGAGGCCCGCCCGCGATGGTGCCGGCCTTGAATATCGAGGGCAGGTAGATGCTGGCGAGGACGACTCCGACGACCACGAGGACGAGGCAGGCGATGCGGATTCCGGTGGCGAGCTTGCTGGGGGCACGGCGGTAGTAGGCACGCCGCTCGCCGGCCTGGTCGTCGGCTTGGGATGTGGGCGCGACCGGCCGTGTGGGTGGAAGCGGCTTCGCATGCACGCTCCCTGCGGGCTTGGCTGGCGCTGCCGGGGCAGACGGAGTCGGAGCGGCGGGCGGAGGGGGCGGTGGAGGGACGATCCGGTGCAGCGGCGTTGTTGAGGCGTCTTCCGTCTTCCGCCACGAGCCGCGCGCCGACGGCTCATCGAGCCTGGTTGGGCCTGACGGCTTGGGCGGGGCGGCTGGACGCGCCGGCGCCGGAGGCGCAGGTTTCGCAGCCGCGGGCGCAACCGGAGGCGCCGCGGGTTTCGGCGGAGCAGCCCGCGGCACGGGCGCCGATGCAGGCCTCGCCGCAGTCGCAGGTGGAGCCGGCTTCGGCGCTGCCGGCTGCGCCGCCCCCGGAGCCATGAACTCCTGCTTGCACAGCGGGCAGATCACCCGCTTGCCCGCCGATTTCTCGGCGATTTCGATGTTCTTGCTGCACGAGGGGCACCTGATGATGATCGCCATGACAGCCTCCGGTTTCTCCTGTGTCTGCCCCTCTTTTATACCCCGTCCACGGCAGGAAATCAAGGGAAAAGGCGGGCACCCCGTGGCGGCGGTGTGTAAACGTTTCGTGGGCGCAGGTAGGGGCGGGCTGAGCGATGTCTTCTGCGACCGCCGCGGTCGCCGCGAATCGCCCGCCCTACGCGATCAGGGACAAGGGCGGGCGATTCGGGTATCTTCGTTCGCGGGAACGATGCAGCGCAAGGGATCGGGCGCACAAGACCGCGAACGAAGATACCCTCAGCCCGCCCCTACATGCCGGCCCAAGGGCTTCCAGCGAAACAGCGTTGCAGTGTTATACTCAGCGTCTGAATTATCTGCGCATGATCAGATTGCAGCCCGCTTTGCGGGCAGCACGGGCGGGCAACGGTGGCCCGCCCCTACGGGCATTCGCCAATGCGGCGACAGGAAACTCGAAGATGCCCGTTCGCTGCCAGAACGATTTGCCTGGATCTTGTGTAGGGGCGGGCCACTGTTGCCCGCCCGCTGCCGCCGTGGGGCGGCAGCACATCAAGGACATGCGCAATCTATTCAGTCGCTGTGTATAACGGCGCCGTTTATACGCGGATGCCCACGAATCTCTTACACACCCCGTGGCGGCGTGGCGGCATCCCGTGCTACCGTTTTCCAAACTCCAACACCACCGGCTGCTCGACGCCCGGCAGTTCCGTCTTCAGCTCGAATCCCTTCTCGAGCTTCGTATACTGGAACGGCCCCGTGCCGGCGGGGTTGGGCGCATCGTTCAGCGCGGCCTCGCCATCGCGGCAGACCGCGATCCCCGCCCGCAGCATCGCCCACGACACGTGCAGCCTCATCTCCTCCTCCTGAGCCCTGGTGAGCGCCGGGAACACCTGCTTTGCGAAGGGGTTGAACCCGGCCTTGATACGGCCGTACTGCGCGGCCAGTTGCGGCCGCGCTTGCTGGTAGGGCAGTGCCGTGATCCGTATGGTTTCGTCGTATTCCTTCTCCAACTGATCAAGCCACAGGGTCATTGGCGAGATTGCGGGCTGTTTCATCGTTTTGCGCGTGTACGGGATGAACAGCGTCTTCTCGCCTGCAATTGCCTGGCTGAGGAGATGCCTCTTGTTCTCGTTTGCCGGCACGACCGGCTCGATGAGATCTGCTGCCTGGGCGTCTGTAAGGCGCTCCGCACACGTGTCGATCATCATTCGTTCGATCGCAAGCTGCACGAGCATTGAGATGAGCACCATGTTCTTCTCACCGCCGATATGCCGTGCCAGGACGAGCGCGTTCTTGAGATCATCAATCGCATTTGCCCTGCGGCCGGCGGCCCACTCGCATCGTGCCCGGAAGCGAGCGGCTCGGGCAAGTTGCCGTGTCTGGGAAAAGATCGGCAAGAGAGGGGCGGAACCTCCCTTCGCCAGGTCGATTCCCCAATCGCAATTCCGGATCGCCGCCCCTTCCGCAAGGAGCGTCAGGGCGGGCTGGTAGGCTTCGAGCGCCGCCTTCATCTTGTCGGCTGGCTCCGTTCCGAAGTCCGCCACAACCACGTTGTCGATCTCCTTATCCTTCGGGATCAGTTCGAATGCCTTCTTGTAGTAATCAGCGGCATTCGCATTGGCCGCGTCACCTGCCCCGTTCGCTTCATTGGCGGCGTAAGCCGGCGGTGCCGGCGGCTGAGCGGCCCGCCCCGCCTCCTGCTTGTCCGTTTCCGATACGGCGTGAGGCGCCGGCTCGCGCGGCGCTGCCAGCTTGTAGACGCCCACCCCCGCCGCGGCCAGCGCGAACACGGCCACGAGCACCTTCACGAGGCTGCCGATTCCTGCGACCGCTGCAGTCGCTGCCGTTCCCGCGGTCGCGCCCGATTCCGCCGCCGCAATGATCGTCAGCTTGCTCAGTGATGCCGCGAGCGCCGCCGGTGCGGCTGCCGACGCGTTCTCCGTGATCAGCGCCGCCAGCACCGCCGCCGACGCCACCACCCCCGCACGCTTCAGGTTCTGGCGGAGCTGCTCGATCCCATCCTGCAGCCGCCGCGAGACGGTCATCTTCGATACGCCGATCTCCTTCGCGATCTCCGCCTGCGTGCGCCGCCGTAGGAAATGCTCGACCACCACCTCCCGCAACTCCTCGGGCAGCTCCTCGAGGGCGCGGTCGAGATGCGGGGCCAGCTCGGGCCGGCGGAATCGGATTCGTGATTTGCATGGCCATTCATCTGCACGCTCACTTCCTCGCGGTTCTTGCGGGCTGCCCGGCCGCGAAGCTCGTCGATTGATAGATCCGTCGCACACCGGTGCAGCCAGCCGCCGAGCGACGTCCGCACGGTGTCGGCCTTCCGCAGCAGCCGCAGGAAGCATTCCTGCGACACGTCCTGCGAGTCGGCCGCATTCCCCAGGATTCGCAGGCACGTGCCATACACGAAATCCTGGTACCGCGTCACGATCTCCGCGAAGGCGTCGGCGTCGCGGGCACGCCTGAATCGGTCGAGCAGGGCAAGGTCGGTCTTGTTCATCGGGCAACTCCCCTCATACAAACGTGGCTGTTCGGTGCTTCCATTATAAGCCGGAGTGCACGTGGGATTGTAACAGAATTCCACTTCCCTGTTCCCTGTTCTCTGTTCCTTGTTCTCTGTTCCTTGTTCCCTCTCCCCTCTTCGCCGTTCCCTCTTCCTCTCGCCGTGCGCTTTTTGCTGTGGAAAACGAGCAGGCCGCCGGATAGAATCCAAAATACGCTGATTGCGTGCTGCCGCATGGCCGACATTATCATCGATGCCGCCGCGTGACCAAAAGAATGGCTTTGGGCCAGGAAACCTGCACGCCATAAGGTCCACTTGGTCCACTGAGTCCACTTGGTCCACTGAGTCCACTGTGCCCGCAAATGTTGCGCGAAAAACGAGTACAAGGCTACGTGCGGACCCAGCGTCCGCACGTATCTTCGTGGCCTTCTTCCTCGAGGTCAACATGCCAACCGTTTTCTGCCTGATCCCCGAGGACAGGACCTTCAAGCCGCGTGCGGCCGACGTCGCCGCAATGCTGAAGTTCCTGCTCGACCAGGAATACATAGACAACGACGACGTGTACCTCGATGTCGCCTACGAGAGTGGCCGCCATCGACCCGGAGCGAGCGACATGATCACCGTCGAGACCGTCGCCGGCGAGCTTGAGCAGGCCGACGACATCGAGCTGACCGACTTCTTCGTCGAGAACATCCGCGGCACCGCCAGGATTCCGCAGCTCTTCGAGAACAGCGACCAGAAGAACCTCTCGCTGGTCGGCTGGCTGGCGGTGCGTATATTCGAGCAGCCCTATCCGATCTTCGCGTCCGATGAGCGCTACCTGATCAGGTGTGCCGCGTGCGGACGGCAGGCCGCCCAGGATGAATGGAGCCAGCAAGGCTCGCTCCGCCGCTGCCCCGCCTGCGACGAACTCGAAGAACTCCACCAGCTCCAGTTCTCGCCCGCCGTCGAATTCGCCCGGTTCATCCTCGAGATTTCCGAGTTGGTATTCACCGACCCTCCGCCGAGGCTGAAGCCGGAAATCGAGTTTGCCGAGAAGCTGCAAGACATCCTCGGCACCCCGCTGAAAGCGATTTCATACCAGATGTGATGGGGGTCCTGCAGACCCATCGGCAATCCATCGTATGGTCGGTGTTTCGTTTCCCTCAGATTCATTTCCTTCCCCAACTTGACAAGACCGGATTTCCGTGATATAATTCCGTGTCGACTCTCCGTTGGATCATCGTTGGGAAAGGGACGTGAAAGGAGGTTATTTGTCCCCGCGCGAGCTCAGCAGTCTGGTGAGTCGGTTCGACAAATGCTTCTACTGAGGAGATGGAACAATGCACGGATTGGGAATCCCACGAACGCTTCTTGGGCTGATGGCGGCAATCGTCATCGCCGGCAGCGCGAATGCTGCAATCACCTCGTTCACGCTTGAACTCAATCACCACAATTTCACGAGCGATCGATACGTGGGGATCTACGTCGTCTGCGATGTCCCCTACACGGCGTATCTGATCACGGAAAGCAGCGATCCGCCCACGCTTGACGAGATCTGCTGGCACGGCACTATGTCGCCGAGCTACAAGATCACCGACGAGGAAGGCTGGCACACGATTCACGTGTACGTGACGGACGAATCCAACAACATTTACAGTGCCTCGGCTTCGATCTACTACACCACCGTGGTGCCCGTGCCGTCCGAGGTCTCAATAATCCCCGGGGAAGGCTCGATCACGGTCTCCTGGACAACCGACGTGCCCGCGATGGGAGCGGTGAATCGCGCGGCACTTTGGGGAGACGTTGGCTCAGACTGGTTCGAGGAATCGCAGCCCACTACATCCCATAGCTTCACCATCCCCGTCACGGCGGGGGGGATCTACAGGGTGAATACTTACAGCAACGACGTGAAGTCGTCGCTCGTATGGCCCCCGCAGAATTTCCCCGCGGAGGACGTCAACACCGACTGCAGGATCAACATCCTCGATCTGCTGCAGGTCAGGAATCATTTCAACCAAGATCCATCGATGTCGCCCGAAATCGCCCGTAACGACGTGAATGGGGATGGCAGGATCAACGTGCTCGACTTGCTTCTCATCAGGAACATGCTTACCGCGGTGACGTGCACGCCGTGACGGGCCGTCTCCGGATCCAATGATCAGCCCGATGAACCAGGGCAGGCATGTGGACGCCTGCCCTGGCTGTTTTCGCCGCGCCCGTGGCCGTAAGATCCAGCGGTACGCGAAGATCCCCTGATCCTCCCCCGCCCCGCTAAATCCTTTGATTCTTCCTCACCGGCAGTGTAGACTAGGAAGACTGTGAAAACGGAGCACATCCTGGTCAAAATGGTGCCCATCCTGGTGCTGGCGTGTGCGGTAGCCGGCTGCACGCAGCAGGTCGCGCAGCCGCCGGGCCGCGTCACGTCGGTTTCGTTTACCCCCAAAGGTACAGGCGATTCCGGCACGTGGGTGGCGGCCGATAGCCGCGTGCTGCGCTTCAGGAGTACGCGATTCCTGGACAGGCTGGGCCTTGCGTGGCGGACGTCGCCGGCGGCGAGCGGCCGGGAGCCCGCGCGGTTCGCACTGCTCTCGCCCCAGCGGGCACTCGAGCTGAACCAGCAGGGCAAGGGGCGATTCGAGTATTCGCCCACCGAAGACGCCGCCGCCTACCTGCTCACGAGGGCGGGATCCACAATCCTTTACTCGCGGCCGCAGTTCACGATACGCAATGATGAGGGATCGCTGGATATCATCGAGCTGTCGGGCGAGGCCGACCCCGACGCCGCCGCGCTCGACGTGCAGGTCACCGCGTCTGAGATACCCGCGCCCGCGCGCGGCGCGAACCCGCTCGACCGCTGGAAGTGGACAGGCTCCGCCCGGATCCCGATCGAAGCCGGGCGCTGCGCCCTGATCGAGATTCCCACCGACCCGCAACGGCGAGCCGGGGCAAGATCGCGGCTCATGGTGCTGCTCGTGCCAGGATCATTCGCCTGGAGGAACCGCACCATCCGCGACGATCTGCCATGGGGCAAGGTGCGGCTCACCACAATCGAAGGCCGCGAGCTCACCGTGAAGTGGATGCCCACGTGGCTTCTGCAGAAGGGTGATGAAGAATGAGGGAGGAAAAGAGGAAGAGGAAGACGAACATCGAACACTGAACATCCAACGTTGAACATCGAAGGAAGAAGAAACGATCAACGGTCGTAGGGGCGAACCTTTGTGTTCGCCCTTCCGGATGCCCGCTCCTGCGTTGAGAGTTGAACGTTGACTGTTGGACGTTGAGCGTTCATTCCGGCATTCGATGTTCGATGTTCAGTGTTCGATGTTCGATGTTGAGTGTTCGATGTTCGATCTCGTGAACAGGGCGAACACGAGGTTCGCCCCTACAGGTTCACCGCTCACTATTACACGGGTTGCGGTTTTTCGATGCTCGATCTTCTCCTCAGGGCAATGGCGGTGGTGCCGTTCAGGCGAGACCACGCGTCGGTGGGGCTGGCCCTGCGCCGGGCACAGAAGGCCTGGCGCCGCGGCAATCACCGGCAGGCCGAGGAGTTGTTCGAGTACGCACTCTCGTTCGGCGTGACCGATTCACGGCCCTACGTGCAATACGCGTCGGCACTGCTGGAGCAGGGATGGGTCGACCGGGCAACGGAGCTGCTCGCCAACGCCGTGGAGGTGGAGCCGGGGAATCCGGTGCCGTTCGTCTTCCTGGGGCTGGCGCATTCGGATTCCGGCCGGCAGGTGGAGGCGTGCGCGGCATTGCAGGAAGCGGCCAAACTGGCGCCCGGCAACCTGCTTCCTAAGAGTTGTCTCGCACTCGTGCGAATGCGGTCGGGTCAGGCCCGGCAGGCAGCCGCCGGGCTCCTCAAGGAGGGCGTGGCCGACAACCCCCGCGTGCGCGGGCGCATCATGGTGGAGGCGGAGAAATCCCTCCGCCGCCGCACCAGGCCGCCGCTGTTTCAGAACCTGATACCGGCCGCCGCCGATGAGCAGGAGCACGCGGCGCCGGATGCGGGATGGAGTGGCCGCCGGTCCTTCCGCGAGGGACTGCGGGCGTTCCGCGAGGGACGGTTCCGCGCGGCACGGGCGTGTTTCGACGCGGCCTGCGAGCACAAGTTCAATGCGGACGAAGCGATGCTGTATTCGGCGGGGGCGAGGCTGGGCCTTGGCGATTACGCCGGCTCGGCCGACGTGCTGCTCGCGATTCCCGGGAAGGGCACGATTCGCGGAGTGGCTCTGTTTTACGCCGCAGTGGCGCGATGCTGCACCGGCGACTATCCCGCCGCCCGAAACCTGATCGACCAGGCAGTGGAGGCTGGTAACGTGCATGACCTCGAGGAATACATCAGCTATTATCGCGGGTTGTGCCTGCTCGACGCGGGCGACGAGCTTGCGGCGCGGCGAACCCTCGCGGACGCCGCCGAAATCGACCCGGCCCTGCTCGTGCAGCGGCTGGAAGAGGCGGCATCCTGACCGGGCTGCCTTGGGGCAGGAATCTGTCCCTTGCGAAACGGATTGTTCTCAAGACAGGGATTTTCGTGAAGCTGACCATCGACTCAATCCTGAGCACGCGGGAAACGCGCTGGTCGCCATTGCGCGAAGTCGTGCTGCTCGCATTTCCCATCATCATCACCGTCGGATCGAACACGATCATGACGGCGGTGGATTCGTGGTTCGTGGCGCAGCTCGGCCGCAACCACATCGCCGCCATCGTGCCGGCCGGCATCATCAATCACGTGCTGATCGCGTTCTTCGTGGGGATCGTGAGCTGCGTGAGCACGTTCGTGGGGCAGAGCTTCGGGCGGGGCCGGCTGGAGGAATGCTCCCGCTTCGCGTGGCAGGCGATCCACGTCTCAATCATCATCGGCGTCGCGGCGCTCAGCCTGTGGTTCGTCACGCCGGCCATCTTCAGGTTCACCGCCCACGAGGCAGAGGTGCAGGAGCTGGAAAGCCTGTATTTCCGGTACCGGCTGTTCGGGTTCGGCGGCGCGGTGATGTCGGTGGCGCTCGGCGCGTTCTTCCAGGCCACGGGCAGGCCGGCGATCCCGATGGTCGCAACGATTCTGTCCAACGTGGTCAACTTCGCGGGCGACTACGTGCTGATTTTCGGCAAGTTCGGATTCCCCGCGATGGGCATCGCCGGGGCGGCGATCGCCACGAACGTTGCCGCCTGGCTGTGCGCGGTCATTATGCTCACCATGTTTCTGACCGGCAGTTGCCGGCGGGAGTATTCGACGTGGCGGACGTGGCGGTGGGACGGCCCGCGGGCGAAGCAGTTCTTCAGCGTCGGCTGGCCCGCCGGCCTCACACTGGGAATGGACACCGGGAGCTGGGCGGTGTTCATCGCGTTCGTGGTGGGCCGATTCGGCACCAACGCCCTGGCGGCGAGCGGGATCGTCGGCCAGATCATGATGGGCTCGTTCATGCCCACCATCGGCCTGAGCATCGCGGTGACGGCGCTGGTCGGGCAGTGGATCGGGCGGCGCGACTACGACCGCGCGAAAGCTAGATTCCGAGCCGCACTCGGCCTGGGCGTCGCCTACATGACCGTGATGGGGTTCCTGTTCGTCATCTTCCGGCACGACCTCGTGGGGCTGTTCAGGAATGAGCCGGAGATCGTCGAACTGGGCGGGAAGTTCTTGATCTTCGCCGCCGCGTTCCAGTTCTGCGACGCCATCGGGATCGTCAGCAGCGGAGCGTTGAAGGGCGCGGGCGACACCAAGTGGCCGATGGCCGCCGGCCTCGTGGCTGCCTGGGGAATCTTCCTCCCGCTCGCCGCCATCCTGTCGCGCTACACCAACCTCGGCGTGATGGGCGCGTGGACCGGTGCCACCGTCTACATCTACCTGCTCGGTGCCGCGCTCTTCTGGCGGTTCGTCTCCGGCAAATGGCAGAAGATCGACATCTTCGCCCCCCTGCCATCCGAATCCGCCGAGCCGCCAGCAGTGATACAGGGAGGGCAACAGAACAGCGTGATGGAAATGATGAATGATGAATGAAAGACAAATGACGAACGATGACTCGAGGGAAGACATCTTTCAGTCTTCTTGAGCGTTCATCGTTCATCGTTCATCGTTTCGAGGCCTTCCATGTCTTTCTCCTCCGACGACAAGCGATACATCTGGCATCCGTTCACTCCGATGAAGCAGTGGGAGCAGGGCGAGCCGCTCGTCATCGCCGAGGGTGACGGCGCAATCATCAGAGATACCGCCGGCCGCGAGTACATCGACGGCGTGTCGTCCCTGTGGTGCAACGTCCACGGCCACCGGTGCAAGGCGATCGACGACGCCATCCGCGCCCAGCTCGGCCGGATTGCCCATTCCACGCTGTTGGGGCTGGCGAACGTGCCGTCGATCGAGCTTGCCCGCCGGCTGGTGCAGAAGGCGCCGCCGGGCCTCACGCGCGTATTCTACTCCGACAACGGCTCGACCGCGGTGGAAGTGGCCCTCAAGATGGCGTTCCAGTACCAGCGGCAGCGTGCGACCGCGGCGGTCGCCGATCCCAAGCCCGGCAAGACCAAATTCCTCGCCCTCCAGAACGGCTACCACGGCGACACCATCGGCTCGGTGGGCGTGGGCGGGATCGAGCTGTTCCACGGCCTGTACAAGCCGCTGCTGATGCCGGCGATGTTCGCACCGTCGCCCTACTGCTACCGCTGCCCGCTGGGCAAGGCCCGCGAGACGTGCGGGCTGGCCTGCGCCGCCGAGCTCGAACGGATGGTCGACGAGCACGCCGACGAGCTCGCCGCCGTCGTAATGGAGCCGCTGGTGCAGGGGGCGGGCGGGATCATCACCGCGCCCCCCGGCTACCTGCACCGCGTCCGCGAGATCACCCGCCGCCGGGACGTGCTGCTCATCCTCGACGAGGTCGCCACCGGGTTCGGCCGCACCGGAAAGATGTTCGCCTGCGAACACGAATCCGTCTCGCCCGACCTGATGGCCATCTCGAAGGGCGTCAGCGGCGGCTACCTGCCGCTCGCCGCCACGCTGGCGACCGACTCCCTCTACAACGCCTTCCTCGCCGACCCGCACGAGAACAGGACGTTCTTCCACGGCCACACCTACACCGGCAACCCGCTCGCCTGCGCCGCCGGGATCGCCAGCCTGGATCTGTTCGACACCGACCGCACGCTGGAGAAGCTGCAGCCGAAGATCGCCCGGCTGACCGCGCACCTGCAGCGGCTGGCCCGGCTGGAGCACGTGGGAGACGTCCGCCAGTGCGGGTTCATCGCGGGCATTGAGCTTGTGGCCGACCGCTCGACCCGCCAGCCCTACCCGCCCGCGCACCGAATCGGTGCCGCCGTCGCAATGGCGTGCCGGCCGCGGGGCGTCATCATTCGCCCCCTCGGCGACGTCCTCGTGATCTTCCCCCCGCTGTGCATCACCGACGATCAGCTCAACAGGCTGATGCGCGCGGTGAGGGAGGCGATCGGGGAGGCTACGGAAGGCTTTGGGCTATAGGCTTTGGGCATGCGGAATGGACAGAATGGACAGCCCAACGCCCAACGTCCAACGTCCAAAGCCCTCGTTGCATTTCACCCGCCGTTCCGCTACAATGTTCGCGATTCGATTCATCACTCAAATCGCCTGCAATCCCGTTTCAGGAGGAAACGCGTGAAGGTAACACGGTTCAGCGGCAATCCCATTGTCACACCGGGCGACGTGCCGGCGTCGCGGCCTGACTTCGAGGTGGTCTGCACGTTCAACGCGGGAGCCACGGTGTTCCGGAAGCAGACGCTGCTGATGGTTCGCGTGGCGGAGCGGCCGCGGCAGGAAGAGGGCTGGGTATCCTTCCCCGTGCTGAACGCGGAAACGCGTGAGATCGAGGTGCACCGGATCGCGAAGAACGATCCGGGGCTGGACACGTCCGATCCGCGCGTCTTCCGGTACAAGGGCGAGGGATACCTGTCATCGATCTCGAGCTTGCGGCTGGCCCGCAGCAGCGATGGCTTCCACTTCACGGTCGACCTGCAACCCGCGATCCGGCCGCAGGAACCGTATGAGGCGTTTGGCACCGAAGACGCCCGCATCACGCGCATCGGCCGCACGTACTACATCAACTACAGCGCCATCTCGAGCTTCGGCGTCACCACCGGCCTGATCACCACCACCGACTTCGCAGCCTACGAGCGGCACGGGATCATCTTCTGCCCCGACAACCGCGACGTGGTGTTCTTCCCGGAGAAGGTGAACGGGAAGTACGCGTGCTATCACCGGCCCGCCCCGAAGCACCTGGGCACGCCGGACATCTGGTTCGCGAACTCGCCCGACATGATCCACTGGGGCGAGCACCGGCACGTGATCGGCGCCCGGGCGGACGCGTGGGACTCGGGGCGCGTTGGCGGCGGGGCGCCGCCCTTCAAGACCGACCGCGGTTGGCTTTCCATCTATCACGGGGCGACTCCCGACGACTGGTATTGCCTGGGCGCCATGCTCGCCAACCTCGACCAGCCCCACAGGATCATCGCTCGCACTCCCCATCCTATCCTGAAACCGGAGACCGACTACGAGCTGAAGGGATTCTACGGGCACGTCGTCTTCACCTGCGGAGCCACGCTCGCCGGCGATACCATCCGCGTCTATTACGGAGCCGCCGACACCGTGATGGCCGTGGCCGAACTGAGCCTGAACGAACTGCTCGAAACGCTGAAGTAAGCGATGGACCCGTCTTCTCATCATTCTTCATTCTTCATTCTTCATTTCTTCCTCGAGGATGCCAATGAACGTTTCCTACGACCATCGTGCGATAACGCTTGACGGCAACCGCGTGCTGCTGCTGAGCGGCGCGATCCATTACCCGCGCAGCACTCCCGCGATGTGGCCCAGGATGCTGAAGCTCAGCCGCGAGGCAGGGCTGAACACCATCGAGACCTACGTGTTCTGGAACCTGCACGAGCGGGCGCGCGGGGTGTTCGACTTCTCCGGCAGGCTTGACCTGATGCGGTTCTGCAAGCTGGTGCAGGAGCAGGGGATGAACATGATCCTGCGGATCGGCCCCTACGTGTGCGCGGAGACGAACTACGGCGGGCTGCCGCCGTGGCTGCGCGACGAGCCGGGCATCCGGATGCGAACCGACAGCGAGCCGTTCATCCGCGAGATGGGGCGGTGGGTGGCGTTTTCGTGCGAGTATCTGCGGCCGATGTTTGCCCCGCAGGGCGGGCCGATCATCCTCGCGCAGATCGAAAACGAATACGAGAACGTCGGCCCCCGCTACGGCGAGGAGGGCCAGCGATTCCTCCGCTGGATTTCCGAGTTCAGCCAGTCGCTGGAGCTTGGC
>Ga0307378_10006749_pt1 | contig 15634 bp, 13 predicted proteins | sample UN1MG_FD_202238 | JGI IMG/M metagenome (GOLD analysis project Ga0307378, IMG submission 202238) | Soil microbial communities from Risofladan, Vaasa, Finland - UN-1 | ecosystem: Environmental > Terrestrial > Soil > Coastal area > Acid sulfate soil | place: Finland: Risofladan, Vaasa | collected... | reverse complement strand
ACGGTATGGAGCGAGGGTTGCGATCCGGGCGGATGCAAGCACTCAGGACGTATTAGATAACATATATGATTTGCTCGGACCATTTGGGGCTAAAATGTTTAACGAAGGAGATAAACCCCTTAATGAAGGTGCAGACCCCATGGTGACCTTTATTGTGAGGGATGTAACGAGTACTGATATTGGAGATATTACTCCCCCTCCAGAAGGTGAGGACCCAATAGGGGTAGGAGACTCAATAACAGTCATAATTACGGTACCAGCCGCGTACGTAGATATATTGGATGTGTCGCTGTTTCCGGATGTTGGGGATATTGTAGCTTCGGTCACTATGGCCAAGGAAGGTTTTTGACGTATGTCATGCTATGAAGGGATGCATGAACAAAAAAGTTGCTGAGAAAGCTGATAAAATAAGCGGAGACCTATAAAATGAAATGGGGCGTTGTAATATTATTGATACTGGGAGTATTGGCGGCTGGGAGTGCCGCACTACTGATGGGTACTTGGAGGTTAGGTCCATCCGCTTCTGCACAACCGGCGGATATTGAAGTTGGATTGGCAAAGGTATCTCTGCCCGCAGGGACGGTTATTACCACTGAGGATATCGTTATGGATATGGTTTCGAAGGATCAATTGCCGGAAGGGTCGTTTACCAGCCCCCTACAGATTCTCGGTAACGTTCTTGCCATGCCGGTTGTCGAAGGTCAGATTTTAACAAAGTCATGTTTTTTGAAAGAAGGGATTGGGGCGTTACTGGCCTCACAGATTCCACATGGGATGCGAGGGGTTAGTGTTACTATTACTAGTAGGATAATGCCGGATAGCATACTGTTATATCCAGGCTGTGTCGTAGATGTGCTGGTTTGCTACCAGTTACCAAACCGCAGTGATGGGGCAGAAGCGTTAGCCCAAACAATGCTTGTCGGGATTCATGTGCTCGCGGTATCAGGCGATTCGGTTGTATCAAAACCGGCAGAAGAGGGTGGGGCCAAGAGAAGCAGTTCCGGCCGTGGAAGACTTGTTACTCTACTGGTTAATCCGAATCAGGCAGAGGCACTAATGTTGGCGGTAGGAAGTGGCGAATTATCGATGACTCTCCGAAATCCTCTTGATAAGGACCCGGTCGATGAGGAAGGATCTTTGCTGGACCGCGGCAGTCTTGGCCGGAAAGGCGAAACGATACAGCCTACAATTTCGTCGAATGAGCAGGTATTGCTGGAGCAGCGGTCTGATGGCGATAATCCTCTACAAGAGGGTTCGGAAGATGGCGTCCCCGGTCCGATAGGGTCGGTACATCAACCTAAATCGACCAACAAATCCCAAAATAGCAAAAATTCAAGTATTGATGTTGATGTGATTCGCGGCCCCGAGAGAAAAATTGAGAATTTTGATACTCCAGAAAATAAAACCGACAAAACTGCTCCAGAAAAATAAAATATAAGTTCCTTTTGCATACAGACGATATATACTAATACGTGTTTATAAGAATAATTGCGGTCTGTCTGTGAAAGGATAAAGCATGAAGCCAAAAGTTGTAAGACCAGGGGCTTGGATCCACACGATTGGGTTTGTTCTTTTCGTTATATATATAGGCAGCATTTTGCCATCAATAGCTGTCGGATCAAATTCGGACACCATTAATATCAATCCTGAAGTTATCACGTTTATTGTCGGCGAGTCTACAATTGTCAGGGCTCCATGGCCGACGAAGCGTTACGCCGTTACAGATCCGACAATTGTCAACATGGAGCTTCTGACGGCGGAGCAGGTGCTGCTTCAGGGCATCAAAGTCGGCTCAACGGACCTGATAGTCTGGAACGAGGACGAAAGTCAGGTACAGAAATGGAAATTACAGGTAAGGCTGGACACCGCGCGCTTTAAGAAAAAGCTGGATGAACTGTTTCCGGATGCTTCGCTTGAAGTCAGCGAGTCCGGCGAGACACTGATTATCACAGGATTGCTCCGCAGCTCAGAGCAGGCAGAGCAGCTCCATGATTTCCTGGATAAAACCGGAACCACATACGTAGATATGACGAGTGTGGCCGGTGTGCAGCAGGTTCAGTTAGAGATCCGTATCGCTGAGGCCAGTCGGTCGGCATTGCGGTCCCTGGGCATAAATATTTTCCACACGGGTGATGATTATTTTGGCGGTTCACGGCTTGGTAATTTGGGCGGCGGAGACATTGGAGTTCCGTCAGGCACACTTGTGGGTGAAACCATGCCCTTCCAACTCATGGGCGATGTAAAGCCGGCCGCGGCTGTAACGATTTTTGCCGGTGTTCCAAGGGCAGATTTTGAGATTTTCATTCAAGCACTTACTGAAAATCAGTACCTTAGACTTCTGGCAAACCCAACGCTTGTGGCCCTGAGCGGTGAAGAGGCCAGTTTTCTTGCCGGTGGGGAGTTTCCGATTCCGATCGTACAGGGCAGTAGTGGAGGAGGCGGGGGAGGCAATTCGGTAACAATCCAATATCGAGAATACGGCGTTCGAGTGGCGTTTAGACCGGTCGTTCTGGGTGATGGCACAATTCGTTTACATGCGGCCCCGGAAGTCAGTAGCCTGTCGGATGTTGGTGCTGTTGTCATCTCGGGCTTTAGTGTCCCGGCCTTGATAACACGGAAAGCGGAGACCACGCTGGAACTTAACAGCGGACAGACTTTTGCCATGGCAGGTTTGCTCCAAAACACAACTGAGGCTTTTAACTCCCGCGTTCCAGGCCTTGGCGATTTGCCGGTGCTCGGTCCTTTGTTTCGTTCAGTACGCTACCAAAAAAAAGAAACAGAACTGGTTATCATGGTAACGGCCTCACTGGTAGAACCTATGTCTCTTGCCGAAGTACCGCCTCTTCCGGGATTCCTGCATTCGGATCCGAATGACTGGGAGTTCTATCTCGAAGGGCGGCTCGAAAGCAAGGAGCCGGCAAAGATTGACTCGCGTGACGCTAAATGGCTGAAGCAGATGAATCTTGATCGTCTGAAAGGCCCGGGCGCCTGGGATTCCTACAACGAACCGATTTCTTCGAGCCAGGCAGGCCCGACATCTTCTCCGAGTACCGAAGGTGCAGATACACAAAACTCGCAGGCAAATGGAAAAGAGGAAAGCTGAGGATAGATGGAAGAAGGTTGTAATGGATTCAAGCACTTCATAAGCTGCAGAATCTTTTTACCCGTTGAAGACAAAGGATTGGAGAAGTGAAGTCAAACGTGACATCAGGATATAACATATTATTGGTAACGAAAGAATCCGCCACGAAGGACGAGATAAAGTCGGCCCTGGATAAGAGCGACCTTATGGACCTGGCTGGTATCTGTAAAGAAGTGTCGGAGTTGAGGAGTTACTTATCGAATAGAAAAGTACAGGCGGTAGTGATTGATATAGATCCGGATCCTTCACGGCTTCTATACGAGTTAGCCTCGGTCTTAAGTGCATATCCGAAGATATATGTTGTGGTGGTTTGCAGTCATTTCACCAAGAATCTGGCTGTTCAGGCCATGCAGGCAGGAGTAAGGCATTTCTTAGAAAAGAAAACCATTGCATCTGACCTTACTAAAGAACTTCAGCAACTCATCCATGGAGGAGCGAAAAAAGAAGCCGGATTTGACTCGAAAGTCATATCTATATTATCTGCCGGCGGGGGATGCGGCGCTACTACAGTTGCAGTCAATCTTGCCAGTGAGCTTCAACTTTTGTCTTCCAAACCGGTATTATTGATCGATTTGGACAGTTGCTATGGGACAGTGTCAACCTATCTTGGGATCAAGAGTCAGTTTGGCATCGCAGATGTTTTAGCTCACAAGGGCTTGATAGACCGGCACCTTATACAATCAAGCGCCTACAGCTACATGGAAGATTTTCATGTGCTTCCAAGTCCTGTCGGCATGGAGTCTCCAAGGGCCAAATCGATTCAATTCGAAAATCTGCCTGGTGTTCTTGAAGCATGTAGAGAGGTTTACCGGTACACTATAATCGACGCACCACGTATACCGGGAAGTGATGTCGCAAAGTTGGCCGGCTTGAGTGATGTTGTGCTGCTTGTGTTTCAACTTACGGTCAAGGATGTGAATTTTGCCCGATCCATGGTTTTATCTTTGACCAAATCAGGTATTGCAAGCGAGAAAATTATGTCTCTGGCAAATCGGGTCAAGACACGAGGTCCGTTAGTCAGGTTTGAAGATGGTAAGAAGGCGGTAGGGGTAAAGTCCTGCCTGGCTATTAGGAGCGATTGGCGCAAGGCAATGAAGTCAGTTAATAATGCTAAGCCTTTAGCACAGGTTGTACAAAAATCAGGTTTACGTAACGATTTTCGGAAACTTGCAGCTAAAGTAACTACTTATGGAGTGAGTGACATCAGCAAAATCTAAGGGTGATTAAAATGATCGAAAAACAGGGACAAATATTTGAATTAGAAAATAATAGCCATAGTGAAAATAAGGCTTTGCAGAAAATCAAGGCTGATATACATCGGAAGCTGCTGGAGGTCTTAGATCTCAATGAGGCTCGACAAATACCAATCGAGCAATTACATCAGGAATGCAGCAACAGGGTGGACGCTTTACTGAATGCACGACAGTACCCGATGTCGGGCCCCGATAAGCAACGGTTGCTTCGCGAGGTGATGGATGAGGTTTTTGGCTTCGGTCCTTTGGAGGTATTGCTCCGCGATCCGGAGGTTAGCGACATTCTCGTAAACGGTCCGCAACAGATTTATATAGAAAAACACGGGCGGCTTGAAAAGACTGAAGTGACCTTTATGGATGATAAGCACCTGATGCGAATCATCAACCGGATCGGCTCGAATGTCGGGCGAAGGATCGACGAAAGTACGCCGATGCTTGATGCTCGCTTGCCGGATGGTTCTCGTGTCAATGCTATCATTCCCCCTCTTGCCCTTGATGGACCTATGGTTAGTATTCGGCGTTTTGGCGCCATCCCAATTGATATCCACCGATTACTCGAATTTGATACGTTGACAGAGGATATGGCTTTCTTTATGAAGGCCTGTGTGCAATGTAGGATGAACATTCTGATATCGGGGGGAACCGGAACGGGCAAGACCACCTTTCTCAATACGTTATCGCGATGGATTCCGGATGGAGAGCGAGTAGTAACCATCGAAGATGCTGCGGAATTGCAATTACAACGTGAACACGTTGTGAGGTTGGAAACCAGGCCGCCGAATATTGAGGGCGAAGGTTGTATTACTCAACGTGATCTTGTACGTAATACTCTGCGTATGCGTCCTGATCGGATTATTGTCGGCGAAGTCCGCGGCGGCGAGGCTCTGGATATGTTGCAGGCGATGAATACGGGTCACGAAGGATCGATGACTACAGTGCATGCGAACAGCCCGAGGGATGCACTACGCCGACTTGAGAACATGGTGAGTATGGCCGGTATTAACTATCCAATAGGTGCGATTCGAGAACAACTGAGTTCTGCGCTTGATGTATTGATTCATTTGGAACGTATGACAGGTGGTCGACGAAAAGTAGTAAAAATCGTGGAAATTACATCGATGGAAGGTGACACAATCTGCCTTCACGACATTTTTCAATTCGATCAGACTGGTGTTGATGAAGAAGGTCACGCCTCCGGAAACTTTGAAGCTTGTGGGGTTCGCCCGCTTTTACTGAATCGGTTGCATGCGAAAGGTGTGGATGTGCCGCTCGATTTGTTCAAGCGCAGAATTCTTGATAAAGCCGGCTCATAAAATAATTAGAAGTGAGCTTGCCGGCTATAGATAATCAATACTGTAACATGAGACTATATGAATTGCGTTATAAAGGTAAATATAAAACCTGTCTTCGGTCTATGATTCCTGAACAAAACAATATTTTGTACGTTGATTAGTTTAATGTAGGGTTCGAGAGTTATGAACCAGCAACAATTGATAAATATAATAGCCATGATGGCAGTCTTCGGATTGGTTTTTTCTGTCTGGTGTATCTGTATTTTTCTTTGGTTCGGTAAATATATAAGCCGTTTGCAGTCGGTACAAAAGAGATTAGGTATTGTTAATAAGGAAACCGAAGAGACTCATACGCTACGGCTTTGGCGTGAGACCCAGCAAAATACCGGAAATGCTTTCTTGGCGGAAAAACTGACTTTGCAGGAACGCCTGGAACGACTAAGGCGATCTGCCGGGTGGCCTATGTCAGCACAAGTAGTCATCTTGGGAGTAATTTGTGCAGCCATTTTGAGTTTTATAATAACATATTTCTGGGGGGGCAGAATAACATGGGCATTTGTTGCTCCCCTGGCGATTGTGATCGGATTTTGGAGCTACACGCAGCACGGTATAGCAAAAAATGCAGCTTTGCTTGAGAGACAGCTTGTGGATGCGTTAGGCATTGCTGCTCGTGCGCTTCGTGCCGGACATCCTTTATTGGGGGCCTTTCAATTGATTTCCGAAGAAATCGCTGAGCCCTTGAAGGATATATTTCTTAGGATATGCCAGGAACAGATGCTGGGCTTGGATCTGAAAGAGTCTATCCAAAAAGTTGCACAAAGCAGCTACAATTCTGAGTTGAAGTTTTTCGCTACAGCGGTTGCCATACAATTGCAGAGCGGAGGAAATCTGGCTGATTTGATGGACAGTTTGGCATCTGTGATCCGATCGCGAATAAAATTAAATCGGCGAGTTCGTGTTATGACAGCACAGACACAATTCAGCAAGAGACTATTAATTGCGCTACCCATAATCATGTTTTTTTTCATGGATATTATTAATCCTAAATACATGGAGCCGCTCTACACAACGACGATCGGCAGATTGATGTTAGTAATGATGTCTGTGTCAATCTTATTTGGCGCTTGGGTAATGAATCGAATGTGTATTTTGCGTTTCTAAGTTTTAACAAGAATTTATTCAATGTTGCAGGGTGCTGTTGATAATGGATGTTATGGATAACAAAATAATAATTCCCGGACTGACGTTTTTGTCCATATTTACGATTGGAATTGCAGTCCTCATCTTAAAAGCGCAAAGAAGAAAGACGCTGGAGACCAGACTGCAGGAAGGTTCCTGGACAGGAACGGACATAAAGGATTCTCGCAAGAAAAAGTCAGGTTTGCTGAAGTTTCTCGAAGAAATAGGCAATATTGCTTCTCATGGACGTGCGAGCACAGAACTCTGGGAAGAGCTTGTTCGAGCGGGATTTTTCAGTTCAGCCGCACCTTCGGTATACACAGGAACCAAAATGTTGCTGTTCTTTATTGGTCTTGTGTGCACGGCGATATTGGTTATGCCCATGGAACTTCATGCTACAACTAAAATGACATATGTTTTTCTAGGGGGTATTTTTATATTCTTTATTCCTAATACTCTATTGAAAATACGACTGAAAAAACGGCATAATGAAATTAACCAGCATCTGCCTGAAGCAATTGATATGCTCGAGATATGTGTCTCTTCAGGAATAGGTTTGAGTATGGCCTGGAATATCGTTGCCGATGAAATTCGACATGTCAGTCCGATATTGGCCAATGCAATGGGACTGACTAACTTTGAGATTCACCTTGGGATTAGCCGTGTAGAGGCAATGCGGCATATGGCGGCTCGAACAGGTGTGGACAGATTAGCTTCGCTGTCAGCGATACTGGTTCAGACTGAGAGATTCGGTACCAGCATTGCTACTACGCTGAAAGTGTTTGCCACATCTATGCGAGAAGAACGATTTTTTGAAGTGGAAGAACAAGCGGAAAAGATAGCGGCGAAGTTGATGATACCTATGGTTCTGTTCGTTTTTCCTGCAATATTCATCGTAACGGTCGGACCGGCTGCCATAACTATTGCAGAAAGTTTAGGAACCTGGTGAGATCGAACAAAATTTTTAATTAAGGAGAATATTCTATGAAACTGGGCATGATAATAATGACTGTTTTGTTCTGCATTTTGACAATTGGTTGCCAGGAGAACATGGAGGAAAGTCCAAATAAGCACCTTATAAACAGCCAGCTTGTAAATTCTTATAATGATATCGCAATGCAGAATGCGATCGTCACCCAACATACTTTGTTCCCCTACCATTTTGTCACAGATGGGGCAGAGCTTAATGAACTTGGCCGGCGAGATCTTGCGGCATTAACAAGCCACTTTATGAATCATGCTGGACACTTAAATATTCGGCGGCAAAACACTCCTGCGGATATTTACGAAGCCCGGGTAAACATGGTTCATGCAAGACTGCAGGAAGCAGGCATCGACATGGAGCGGATGAGTATTTCGGATGATATGCCTGGAGGTTCGGGTATAACTTCGGAAAGGATTCTGGTTATCCTGGAGCAAAAATCAAAGGGCGCTTCATAGGGAACTTCAACAACATTTACATCTGGGACTAAGTAATGACGGATATGCGATCTGGAAGATTAGATATAGTTATATCGTTTTGTATGGTGGGATTTCTTTGTATGCTCTATCTGGGAGGCTGCTCAGAGTCTGCCGGTTCCGGGCAGAATACGGATTGGGCCATGGATAAGTCGGACCTTGAATTTCAATCGCAAGCCAATAATCCCCCCACGGCAAAAACACTTTATACCATGGCAGATATTCTTGCCACTCAAGGCAGGGATTCGGAATGTGAATATGTGTTGAAAAAGATTATACAGGATAATCCCAAGTTCCTTCCGGCATACAACAGCCTGGCGGAACTGCAAATGCGACAAGGCAAGACAAACGTAGCGATTGAGACGCTCCAGCACGCCCTTAACATTAATCCTGATGATCCTGTACTGTTGAATAATCTTGGCATGTGCTGGATAGTCCGGCGAGATTACGAAACCGCTCTGAAGATGTTTACAAAGGCCGCAGGTATCATGCCCGAAAATGCGAAGTACCGGTCGAACATGGCTGTCGCACTGGGCTTGATGGGCCGCGATAAAGAATCATTATCTTTATTCAAACAGATATTGCCTGATGATCAGGCAAATCATAATTTGAGTATACTCCGGGATGCCGAAGGCACCACAAGACCAGTTCCGGCAACGAAATCCGAAACGCCGGATTTGCAGGAGACCTCAAAATAGGAACGGGTGGGCCTTGCAGTTGTATGCGCCTAACTATGAGGCTCCAACTACATGTCGCTGCCCCGCAATTCTATATGCGCAGGACGGTTTTGAGGCCTCGGCAGGCATCCGCTATGGCTGACGGACTGGTGAGCCGGGCCACTTGTTTGATTATGTATCTGGGGCGCAAGTAGAACTTGCGGTATGCCTTTCTATAGAATTCCTGGACCCTCTCTGCAGAAACAGTCGGCAGATTCATTACCGGGTGGGCCAGATCGTAATCCTCCCAATTCTTGGTCAGAAGATATCCATTCTTGTCGGCCCAGTCGAACATATCTGTTCCAGGAAAAGGAGTAGTAATATTGAACATGGCAACATCCGGATCGACACGAATGGCATACTCCAGAGTCTCTTGCATGGTCTGCTCGGTCTCGCCGGGATTGCCGAGCATCAGAGAGATGCGGACGTCGATTCCCACCTTTTTCGTTAACTGGATTTTGTGTTCGGCCAGTTCCGGATTGGCGCGTTTGCCGATATTGCGAAGTATTTCAGGACTGGCGGCCTCCACGCCGTACAGAATTTGATGGCAGCCGGCCTGTTTCATGCAGCAGAGCAGGTCCTCATCGACGCTATCGATGCGACTGAAGCAGACCCATGTCAAATTGATCTTCATTTCCTCCAGTGCCTGGCAGAAGGCATAGACCTGCTTCTTGGCCACTGTAAATGTATCATCATAGAAGCAAATTTCCCGAATCCCGAAGTTCTCCTGTAAGTACTTGACCTCTTTGGCGACCTTGAGGCCGGATCTGACGCGGAGCCGGGGACCGAATATCCGGTAGCAGAAAGTGCACCGCCCCGGGCAGCCACGTGTAGCCAGCATGGAGATAGCAGGTTGCCGCTTGCTGGCGCCTGCGGCTGGATGATATTTGTTCATTGGCAAAAGGTGATAGGCGGGAAAAGGCAGCGTATCGAGGTCCTTAATCAGGGGCCGATCCGGAGCGTGGCGTATAGTGTGTCCTTCTCGATAGGAGATTCCATCGATTTGGTCGAGAGCCTTCTCGGCGGCAAGATCGAGCATGGTGTTTTCGCCCTCACCCCGAACGACAATGTCTACGGCCGGTTCACCCAAGACCTCTTCAGGCAAAACAGTCGGATGCACTCCCCCCAGAACGATACGCGCATTGGGGCACTTAATCCGGGCGATTCTGGCGATCTCTAAGGCATTGGTAATCAGGGCGGTGGTCGCAGTAATGCCGACTATGTCGAGGTCGCCCATTGAATCGAGCAGAGGGCCAATTCGTTCGAGGTCCAGCCGGTCGGCATGGGCGTCGAGAACGGATACGTCATGTCCGTCCTGTTCGAGCACAGCCGCAATCCAGGCCAAACCTAACGGAGGCATGATCGAGGCTATGCTGTGCCAAACGTTGTCCTTTCGTCGAACCCACGGAGGATTTATTAGTAAGATGCGCATTTATTTGTCCGCAAAAGCCCAGAGATTGAGGAACAGTTCAAAATAGCCAAATTTCATCTTATCTTTCGCAAAACCGGCATCCGACATATATGCCGCCAAAGTCTTGTGGCTGTAGGCGCCTTTGTGGTCGTTGATCTCCGCTGCGCTGATAATCTTAAATCCCGCCAGGAGTCGAAGCAGTTTGTCAGCCCATGGAGCCGGAGTGGTCAGCATAAATCGTCCCTGCGGTTTAAGAACTCTGTAAATCTCGCTTAGCAGAGATGGAAGCCGCTCGGGCTCGATATGTTCGAAGACTGCCAACATGGTTACCACGTCGAAATAATCATGTTCCCAGGGCAAAGTTGTTTCTTTTTGCGGGTCCATGTCTCTGATCGTAATTCCCTGTTGTCGGGCGCGCTCCTGGACATCGCTTGAGACGCCATGGTCGACACCGTACTTTTCGGCGAAGTCCACTTGCGTCAGAAAAAGGGGATACGCACCGCAGCCAACATCGAGTATCCGTCGGCGATTTGGCACTTGCCGCAGATGACGGACGGCAGTCTTACATCTTTTCTTGGCCAGGTACAAATCCAGAGGACCATATCCTCTGACGACACGTTTCGGAGGCCCGGCATGTACCCTGTGAGAGTCAATATCGGTTTTTGTTGATGACCTGTTCAAATCTGTGCAACCAATAATACTTTCAATTCCCTTTAAATTATATCAACACGAACGACCGAAGGCAAACTCTGGCGTCCGCTTGTCAATCAGAGCCGGTCTTGTGAATCCTTGCACATCAGTTCCTGAACGTTCAGCACCACCTCTTGGTGGGGCCAAGTCATTTCGAGGGGCGAGAAGTTCCTCGCGTCAGGATGTTATGCAACTCACGAAAGCGCCAGTTCAACGCGTGCAGCAAGAGTCCGAGAAAAATCGAGCCGGCCGCGAGAATGATCAAGCCGGTGGCCAGTATCGCTAAGGGAACATGATACACTGCTCTATGGAGCAGGTAGTCATGTACGGGCGGGGCTCCCGCCATGATTCCCAGTGCCAGCAAGATCAGTCCGGTACAGCCGAAAAAGGTCAAAGGCTTAAACGAGCAGAAGAGTCTGAATAAATGCCAAACGACGCGGAATCCGTCGTGAAAAGTCCGCAGCTTGCTTTCGCTGCCGGCCGGTCTTCCCTTGTAGGGCACGCTTATTTCGACAATTTTCATCCGATAGTAAAGTGATTGGAGTGTTATCTCCGTTTCTACTTCAAATCCCCTGGAGACGACGGGAATCTGCCCGATAACTCGGCGGTTGAAGGCCCGGTAGCCGCTGAAGATATCAGTCAGGCGAGTGTGAAATATCCAATTGATGGTCCCGCTCACCAGGCGGTTTCCCAACAAATGGAGTGACGGAAACGATCCATCGCTATAATCGGCCAGTCTCGTTGCTACTACCATGTCAGCCCGACCATTTCGCACTGGTTCAATGAGTTGATGCGCATGTGCGGCCGAGTAAGTGTCATCACCATCCACCAGCACGTAAATATCAGCCTCGACTTGTTCAAACATGCTTTCGACAACGAAGCCTTTGCCTTGACGCGGCTCTTGCACGACCACGGCATCATGTTCTCGGGAGACTCGGAGGCTGTTATCGCTCGAGTTATTGTCAAAGACGTAGATACCAGCCGTAGGAAGTTCCTGTCTGAAGTCGTCGATCACCTTGCCCACCGTCATCTCTTCATTATAACAGGGGATAAGAACGGCGATTCTGACATCATTTTCAAGATTCATCGGTTATTCTTCTCCGTATATCCGGCCTCACGTCCGACTTTCAGTCAGAAAAGCATAATCGAGCAACGTTTTAGCCACGTCTATATAAGACAATAGCAGTTTCGGCATTTTAGGACTACCTTCTTTAGCTTTCTTTGCTCCGGTGCAAGCGGACAGACACAGGAAGTTCTCTGAGAAAATCGGACCTGCGCTGGCTGCCGGAACAATGTGCGGCAAGAATCATAAAAGTCATTCTCAAGAGTTGATATTTCAGCAGAATAATTTCAGATGCGGTCTGCGTATGCCGATAATGATAAGTGTGAAACGCTCCGGCTTACGTTGCCCCAGTGTCTGCGACGGCCCCGGAAGGTACTGCCAGATAACTATGATGGCAGAGGCTATATTGGTCCATCAGCAAGCTTGAGACAAAATGCCTGAATCTCTCAAATGCGAACAAGACAAAGACAGAAATGAACTGTTTAGTTTTATTCCTTTCGGGATTTGTGTTTCACTCATATTGATCTTAGCATACATATTTGGATTGGCGCCCATTGGTGAGAAGAGAGAATTAGCTGATTCAGACTGTTACCTGCGTCTGCTCCGCGTCGAGGATCTACATAAAGGGGGGAACTGGTATGATCCTGTGGTTCTCAGGATTAATCCGCCCCACGGACAAACGTCTCACTGGACCAGGCCGTTTGATGTTCTGTTGTTCGCCGGGGCTTTGCCTATCGCTCTTTTCACGGATTTTGAATCAGCTCTTTTCTGGTGGGGGGTTATAATCAGCCCTGTTTTACTTATTGCCACACTTATCGCTCTCCAATGGTCCACGAAGCCTATTTTGAGTTTGAGTAAAGATGGACCGTTCTTAGCCTGTCTTCTGTTTGTCTTTACTTTAATAACATTGTGTTTTTACCAGGCTGGTCGACCTGATCATCATAGCCTTATCAATTTCGTTTTTGTCCTTTCCATTGGTTTTACTTTTCGAATAATTCTAAGACCTATTAGCACTCGCCTCTGTTATATGGCCGGAGCAATCAGCGCTCTATCTATGTGGATAAGTGTTGAGTCAATGGTGCCAGTGGGTATTACTATTGGAGTGCTTGGTCTGCTTTGGCTCTTGGAGGGGGGGGATTTCTTAGATAAGAGCCTCCACTACACCCTCGCGTTATTTGCTGTAACCGGGCTTAGCCTGGTCCTTGAGAGAGCCTGGGATAGTCTGTTTACAGAGGAATATGACCGTTTGTCCATCGTTCACCTCAGTGCCTTCGGTTTTATCACAATATTATGGATTACGATCTATGTGCTTAATCGCTACACACAGCTTTTTCGCCGGCGAGCAAACCGTTTTTCATCTATTCTGGTCGGTGTGGCAATGCTCGCTCTTGCAATATTTGTCTCCTTCCCGAAATTTTATAATGGCCCGTTTGCTGATATCGATCCCAGAATAATTCCCTTTTGGCTTAGCAGAATTGCTGAAATGCAACCTCTCTTATCCTTATCTTGTCCTTTGACGTTACAGTCGCAGCTTATTGTACCGGCCATCGTATGTTTTCCTTTCCTTTTCTATCTACTATTAAAGAATGTGCATAATGAGAACCGGAAAGGCTGGATTTACATATCAATATCGCTTGTCGTCTTCATTTTAATTTCACTTTATCAAATACGATGGCTACTCTATACCCAAGTTCTTCTAAGTATACCTATGGCAAGACTAATGGTCTTGATGCGGCAGCGAGGTCCAAAGACTGGTTTCCGGAAGACATTGAAAAATCTCCTCATTCTACTGCTCTTCTGTGCAGGTCCTCTATGTTTGGGCTTATTTGCAGAGAGATTTATCAAAAGAGGAGATTCAGCAAAGAGTCATCAAGAAGTATCCTTAATTAGGATATGTGATTATTTGGCTCAAGCAGAAGAATGGGGCGGCCAAGACCTGCTGATTCTAACTCATGTTGATTTCGGCGCTGAGATTCTTTATCGCACTGAACATAAAGTGCTCAGTACGCCACATGCTACGGGAACCCCTCACCGTAACGGGCAGGGAATATTGGATACTTACGACATAATGACAGCCGATACGAATGAAAAGGCTCTTGAACTTATACAGAAACGAAAAATTGACCTGATCCTGCTTTGTCTAAAATCAAGCGAATCTGCATATTATTCAAAACCAGGACAAACATCCACTTTCTATATAAGGCTGCGTGAGGATATGATTCCAAATTGGTTGAGGAAGGTGGAACTATCCTCCGATTTGTCTTCTTCATTCTTGTTATTCGAGACTATAGAAGGTTCGGAAAGCAGATGAATGAAGTCCGTGCCACCGCCAATATAGACGATGTCCTCCGACGGGTGCTGCGCGCTCATGCCCCGTTGTTGGTGATTGCCAGCATGTACGTTGGGGCGTGTGTTCTGCTCACCCGAATATACAAGGTGGAGACTCACCTGATTTACCACAGCTGGAAATATTTCATAGCTATCACCGTACTTTATTTCCCGACCTACGGTATCTATTGCATCGTATTCTTGCGGCCACATCGCCCGCTATCTTATATCTGGAACCGTGTACGCTGTGTCAGCGTGGAGCGCTTAGCATCCTTTTTCCTCGTCGTGGCAATCGTTGCTGTCCACATGGTTGCGTTTAGGTATATAAAGCCTTTGATTCCAGTTGTGCATCCGTTTGCATGGGATGCACAGTTTGCCCGCTGGGACACGATCCTTCACGGCACCGATCCCTGGAGGCTTGTCCACCCATACTTAGCCCCACCCATAGTGATGCGGATTCTGGTCACTGCATACGTTTTTTACTTTTACGCGATATTTACCGGTGTCTCCTGGCAGGCCGCCAGGCACAATGACTCCAAAGTGCGCATGCAGTTCCTGCTGACATTCCTTCTGTGTTGGATGCTTCTTGGTACGGTGGCGGCTACCATATTCTCTTCCGCCGGGCCGTGCTTTTATCACCACATTGTTCCCGGTCCTGATCCATATGCCGAACTCATGGCGTATCTCCAGTCTCCAGCCACACCTGCAAGTGTCACAGTGCAAACGCAGAAGAACTTGTGGTACATTTACGAAAACCACGAATATGGCCATCTTTTTTCAATCTCCGCTATGCCAAGCATGCACATAGCCCTGACGTTTCTTCTTGTCTTGGTGGCACGCAGCCGCATTACCCGAGTACTTTCGATCATATTCACGATCGTTGTTGCTCTTGGGTGCATCCACTTGGCTTGGCACTACGCCGTAGACGTCTACGCCGGGATCATCGGTACCTGGCTGATCTGGTGGATTGTAGGTCTCCTCCTTCGTAGGCGGTTGCCATTTTCCGGATGGCGCACCCAAGATGCGGCCCGTCCATTTAATCTTCGTTGATGTGCCTGATAAAGCCTTTGGTGCAATTGCTTACGGCGTTTTTTGGCTAATC
>Ga0307378_10006747_pt1 | contig 15636 bp, 8 predicted proteins | sample UN1MG_FD_202238 | JGI IMG/M metagenome (GOLD analysis project Ga0307378, IMG submission 202238) | Soil microbial communities from Risofladan, Vaasa, Finland - UN-1 | ecosystem: Environmental > Terrestrial > Soil > Coastal area > Acid sulfate soil | place: Finland: Risofladan, Vaasa | collected... | reverse complement strand
GAGCTTGTCGTAGGGCGGCGGGGGCTCGTAGGGAGAGTGAGGGTCGTAGAGATGGAGCCAGGCGAAGAAGCGCTTGTCCTTCCTCGATTCGAGCCACGGCAGGGCCGCGTCCAGGATCTCGTTGGCGGGCCGCTGGACCGTGCCGAGGGAGATCCTCTTGAACTTGCCCAGGTCGAACTTGTCGAAATATGTGTCGAAGCCCTGGTTCAGGCCCCATTTGGAGTCGAGGACGTAAGCCGCGATGAAGGCCCCGGTCTCGTAACCCTTGTCCTTGAACAGCTCGGCCATGGTCTTGAGCTTTTCGGGCACGAAGAACCCGCCGTTGTCGCGGATGCCGTGGAACAGGGGGAGCGTGCCGGTGAAGAGCGTCGTATGGGACGGGAGCGTCAGGGGCGTCTGGGCGAAGCATTTCTCAAAGCGCACACCTCGGGCGGCGAACGCGTCGAGGGTGGGCGTCGCCAGGTCCTGGCAACCGTAGCTAGGCAGATGGTCGGCCCGGGTCGTGTCCAGGGTGATGACGATGACGTTGAAGTCGCGGCCCTGCCGGAGGCGGGCGAACGACGGCGGGCCGGAGAGGAAGAGAAAATAGGCCGCCGCGGCCGCGGCCAGGAGGGCTCCCGCGATGATCAGGACGGTTGTTCGTTTACGCGCGCTCATGAGGACCCGTTAATTCTAGCACAAAGAACGGGGACCCCGGAAATGAGTATCGCGCCCTCCAAAAGAAAAGGGGCGGCGGGTCCGCCCGCCGCCCCTTGGAGCGTCGGCTTGAAGCTCCGGGGCTAGAAAATGAACCGGATGCCGAGCCTGGCCCGTCTGGGCAAGGTCAGACCGTAGAGGTCGTGGCCCTGCGTCGACGGGGCATATTCAGGATCGTCGGCGACCCAGTCGTAATTGATCCGGCTGCCCCAGTTCGTGATCGTGTTGCTGTTGAAGACGTTGAAGACGTCGAAGACCAGTCCCAGTTTGTATCTGGAGGCCAGAGTGAAGATCTTCTCGAGCCTCAGGTCGAGCTGCGCGAGCATGGGATATTGGTATTTACCGGCCGACTCGACGTTGAAGGTGATGCGTCCCTGGGCGAAGTCCCGGCTCCCCGTCCGCCGCTGTTGCGTCCACGTGTCCCCCGAGATGGCATGAAAGTAGACGTTGAAGGCGATGTCCAGCGGCAAGATGTAGGACCCCTGGACCTTGATCATGTGGGTGGGGTCGTAGGGCGGGCGGCCGTCGGCGTTGAGCCAGTAGTTGGGATCGTAGAAGCTGTTCCAGCCGATATCGCGATAGGAGGAGGAGTTGCTGACCGTCCCCCGGGACTGCGAGTAGACGTACGAGGCCAGCATCTGCCACCTGTTCGAGAACCGCTTGTTGAACAGGAACTCGAGGCCCCAGTACTTCCGGTAGGGTTTGACGTCGAGACCGTAGGCCGCATTGAGCTGGGCCGCGATGACGCTCGCGTCGGTAAGGTGCCATTCGGCGTCGTCCCCGGAGGTGAGGTCGTAGAACGTGAACGTCTGGTCCACGATCTCCTGCTCGACCGGATCCCAGATCTCATAGGCCATGTCGACCGGCTCGTAGGTCGCCAGGGCGTTGTAGGACCCCTGGAAATTGTGGAAGGTGCGATTGATGTAGGTGACCGAGAACGAGGCGTCCTTGAACAGCTCCCGTTCGATGCCGAACGTGAACTGCCTCATGAAGGGATGTTTCATCTCGGGGTCGATCACCCAGGTCCCGTGGACTTCCCGGTAGTATTCGTACCAATACTCGCCATCGGGGTCCCAATAATAGCTGACCCTGTCCGACCATTGCGGGTTCAGCCGGTCCAGCATCCCGGCGTAGACCCCTTCCGTGAACTCCCCGTAGTGGCCCTTGAGGATCGTGCTCTTGTCGCCGAGAACATCGAAGGTGAACCCGAGGCGCGGGGCGACCCTGAATTCGCTGTATGGAGTGCCGGAGATGCCGCCGATGGCGCCCCAGTTCTGACTGAGCCGGACGCCGAGGCTGAGATTCAGCCTCTTGGAGATCTGCCAGGAGTCCTGGACGAACCCCTCCAAGCGGGTGAGATTGGTCCGGGTGTTGTAGCCCTCGTACTGGTTGGCGCTGTAGTTCCCGTAATACCCGGAGCCCCAGTAGTCGTAGTAATACCAGTGGTTGACGCCCGTGTAGGCGTAGAGGTTCCGGGCCTGGGATTTCTCGAATTCGACGCCGAACTTGAAGTCGTGGGCGCCCTGGAGGAAATCCTCGGTGTAGGTGGACAGGCTGGCGTTGGCCTGGAAACGCTGCCGGGGATGCTCGGCATAGCGCCAGACGTTGAAATAAGCGCGTTGGGGTTCCAGGCTCGCGGGATTGTCGAGCGACGGCAGCCCCGTGTAGTCCGGGTCGTACTGGTCGTTGTCGAGGATGTAGTGGCCGCTGATCGTCCGGTCGCCGATCATCGGCTCAAGGTTGTAGTAGCCGTTGAAATACGCCGCCTTGAAGTCGAAGAACGTCTTGGAGTTCAAGACGTGGGTCAGATTGAAGTTGAGGACGTATTCCGGGTCGATCTGTTCGGTCGTGGCGGCGGGATCGCGCGTCGCCGAGGCGTTCCGGTAGGTCCCGTTGTAGTTGTCATACTCGATCGCCGCATTGATGCTGGTCTTGGGCCAGAGCTGCGAGCTCAGCTTTAAGAAGAAGCGCGGCTGCTTGTAGTCCTGGGGATAAGGGAAGCCCGTGACCTGGTCCTTGGAGCGGTAGAACTGGCCGCCCGCGAAGAACCAGAGCTTGTCCTTGATGAAGGGTCCGCCGAGGTGGGCGTTGATGTCGAAGAGGCTCTCGACGGGGGGGGTGATGCCCGGCCAGTCCTGGATGTAGGCGGAGTTGTTGTCCGTCCCCCAGAAGCCCTTCTGGTTCCCCTGGTAGATGGTCTCGAAATGGCCCGAGAACTTGTTGCCGCCGGACCTGGTCACGATGTTGAAGATGACTCCGCTGAAGTTCCCGTACTCGGCCGGGAGGCCGATGCCCATGACCTTGGCCTCTTCGATGATGTTGTAGTCAACGAAGACCCAGGCCGTGCCGCCGTCCGGGTCGCCGACGCCGACGCCGTCCATCTGATAGGAGATGCCGCGGCCGCTGGCGGCTCCGTAGGCGGAATCGTTGTTGACTCCCGGGGCCAGGTTGACGATGTCGGACGAGAACTGGCTGTTGGGGATGTTGCGCAGGATCTCGGTGGTCAGGGTCACGGAGGCCGTTTCCGTGGACTTGACGTCCACGGTCGGCGACTGGGCGATGACCGTGACCTGTTCCTGGACCGCTGCCGGTTTCAACGTGATGGTCAAGGACAGCGTGGCCGTCGTGGTCAGGCGGATGTTCTCCTGGACGACTGTCCCGAAGCCCTGGAGCTCGGCCTTGAGGCTGTAGGTGCCAGGAGGCAGGGCCGGAAAGCGGAAGTCGCCGTTGGTGTCGCTGACGGCGCTCCGCGTGCCCATGAGCTTCTCCCCGCTCAAGGTCAGGCCCGCGCCGGGAAGCGGGGCGCCCTGGTCGTCGACCGCCTTCCCCGTGATGGCGCCCGTTTCGCGGGATTGCGAGAACGAGAGCGAAGGTATGAGTAGACAGGTTTTTTTCAAATTTCCCTCCGTTTCATGATACAGACAAACATGATGCTTCAGCCTGGGGATGATGGACCGTGCTCTATTTCACCTCCTCCGGGGATTTGGCCCTGGCTATCCATGACAGCAATGCGCCGGGGGACTGCCCAAGCTGGGGACGCAGGCCTGACGGTGGGTTAGGGGGTGTTCCCTCTTGGGCGGCGTCCTCATTTTCCTTGGCCTGATTATGGACGAGAGGAAAGTCCGATGTCAAGGGTGGCGGAGAGAAATAGCATTGGACCTATGGCTTTGGCCCGACTACTTGAGGCTCTCTTGGCGCGAAGGACCATGCCCAGATTGCGCCAAAAATATGTCGGGGATGCGGAACCTTGAACCCGCCCTTTTCCCATGCTATAGTCGCATCGGCCGGACGTCTTCGAACCGAATTGCGGAGGGAAACCGACATGACCATGGTAGGGGAGAACAGGCGTGGTGCGCCGCATGGCGCGGCGGCGGGGCTGACGGTCCTTCTGGCCGCGGTGATCTGCTGGCCCGTATTGGCGGCACGGACGGACAAGCTCCAGGGTGCGGGCATCCGCAGCTCGACCTATGGCCGCCCGAACGACCCGGGCCCGGGGTATTGGGCGCGCACCGGGACCGAGATCGCGGCCAAGTTCCCGGGCGCGAAACCGGAAGCCATCTGGATCGTGAGCCGGCTGAAGGGCCGCGGCACCGAGATGTCGTTCCCGGTCCCTCCCGGCGGCGACCCGCTCATCACCGGGATGCCCGAAGACCTCAGCGAGCCCGTGCTCCAGCTCTTCGACAAGCTCGGCTACCGCGTCTGGCTCCAGACCGAGCCGGGCTGGGCGCCCGTCGACAAGGCCTTCCACGTGATGCTCGACCGCTACGGCCATCACAAGTGCGTCATCGGGGTCGGCGTCGACATCGAGTGGCACCGCTCCAATAGCCCCGACCTCGGCGACCCGGTGACCGACGAGATGGCCGGGACATGGCTGGCGGCGGCCCGGTCCCATAACCCCTCCTACCGCATGTTCCTGAAGCACTTCCGCGAGAACGTCATGCCCCCGACCTTCCGCGACGGCATCATGTTCGTTGACGACAGCCAGATCTTCAAGTCGGCGGACGAGATGATCGCCGAGTTCGCCAAGTGGGGCCAGACCTTCGCCCCGGCGCCCGTCGGGTTCCAATTCGGCTACCAGAGCGACAAGCCCTGGTGGGGAAAGATGCAGGACCCCGTCAAGGAGATCGGCGACCGCATTCTGGCCGCGACGCCGAACACCGAAGCTCTGATCTGGGTGGACTTCTCGGCCCAGGACGTCTTCCCGCCCGACGCGTCCGGGGGACCGCGTCCCTCCCAAAAAATAGCAGGGCCGGCCCGAGAACCGCCGACAGCGGCGTGGTCCTCGGCGACCTCGCCTCTCATTGCGTTTGACCCTTAGTCTTGATCAGGCCTGCCGCCATCCCATCAAACTTGATGACCGTAGCCTCAGCCTGACCCTTAGAACCTTCCTCTCACCTAAGGTTGTGCCCAAGAATTATCAGGAGCACGGGCGAAGTCAGAAGGCCGGCTCACGAAAGCCGCGCGCGGACGCGTTTTTTGGGCGGAGAGCCGGGCGGCAACGGGCGGCCGGGGATCTATGATATAATGGTTTAGGTTGGTAGGTATCTTAGGGAGGTGAGGTGTCTACATGAAAAAGCAATTCGTACCTACACTAGTTCTCTCGGGCATCCTGGCCGTCCTGACGGCGGCGTCCTCTTCGACCGTTTCCGGGCCGCGCCCGGCCCCCAGCCCGGCAGCCCCCGCCATCGCCGTGGCCGTTCGGGTTTACGACGGCAACACGTTCGTCCCGGATTTGACGCTAAAGGATTTCACCGTGCTCGAGGCCGGCTTCGCGGTCGAATTGACGGCGCTCCTCTACGTTCACAAGAACACGATCGAGCGTCAGGAAGGGATCATGGATGTCCTGCCCAACCTGGCGCGCCAGATCACCCTGCTTTTCCGCATGTCGGACTACAACAACAAGCTCGCCGAAGGCCTCGATGCCTTCTTCAAGACGGGGCTCCTCGCCGGCGACACGCTCGAGATCCAGACGCCCATGAAGAGCTACAGGCTCTCTCCGGATAGCCTGGCGGCCAAGCCCCGCGACGTCCTGGCCAAGGAGTTGAGCGAGCTCATCCGAAAGGACATCGTTCAGGGCGGCATGGCCTACAACAGCGCCATGCGCAACCTGAAAAGGATCGTCCGGCAGATCGGCTCCACGGGCAGGACCGGCCTCGAGGACACGGAGGCGGACACCGACGACGGCTCGAGCCTGGAGATGCGGCTGATGAACTACACCGACGAACTCCAGAAGATGGAGGGAATGCGCGTCCTGAGCGAAGACGGTCTCGTCTCGTTCGCCTCCAGGCTCAAGAGCCAGCCGGGCCAGAAGTTCGTCTATTACTTCTTCCAACGGGAGTTCCGCCCGGAGATCAGCCCCAACACAATCGACCTGCTCGTCATGGGAAACCAGGACCGGCCGGACATCATGGCCGGAGTCCAGACGATCTTCCAGATGTACAGCCGTTCGATCACGCTGAACAATCAGCGGCTCAAGGAGGCCTTCGCCGACTCGGGAGCCCATTTCAATTTTCTCTTCATGAACAAACAGCCCGAAAGGATCTCCGGTGTCGTCATGCGGGAACAATCGGAGGACATCTTCAAGGCCCTGTCGACGGTCGCCCAGGCGACGGGCGGGATCTCCGACACCTCGCAGAACCCCGCCGCCTCGTTCAAGACGACGCTCAAGGAATCCGAAAGCTATTACATCCTCTACTTCAAGCCGGCTTCGGCCGCCCCGCCGGGGACGTTCATGGACCTCGCCGTCAAGGTCGGAAGCCGGAATTACCGCGTCGTCCACAGGGCCGGTTACCTGACGGGGTCCTGACCCGGATTACGTCAACGGCCCGCGGAACTCCCCGCTCACTCGAGGATCTTGAAGTACTTGTACACCGGATAGACGACGCTCCCCTTGTCGGCGCCGGCCGATTTGAAGTAAGAGTCGAGAACCCCCCAGCCGACAAAGCCGTCCGCGGCCTGTGGCTCGAGACAGTAAAAGGCTAAGTTGGCCAGGGGCTGGGCCATGTCCACGCGGAACGTGCCCGCCGGAAATTCCCGGGCCGGCGACGGGGCGAAGCCGCCGTCGAGCTTGATCATGTTATAGCCGCCGCTCCGCCCCCGCCCGACCCTGTCGATCACGAACTCCTCGCCGGAGACCTTGACCGGCTTGGCCAGGATTTCCACCTTGATATTCTGGGCGCGGAGCTTCTCGACGATGAAGTCCAACTCGGCCGGGATGAGATAGCCGCGGGGAACCCGCGCTTCGGCCGTACCCACGGGTTTGCACAGGAACTCGACGCCGCGGACGAGCTCGGGGGCCTGGAGCATGTGCGGCGCGATCTTGGCCCGGACGCTCGTGCCTGGAACGAGCGTCGAGGCGTTCCGCTCCTTGTACATGAGGATATCGACTTTGCCGTAGGACTCGTATTTCCCGGCGACAAAGTTGCGAAGCTCACCCGTCTCGGCTTTGGCCTTGACGGCTTCGACGACGTCCCGGTCAGCGGCCCGGCAGACCTCCTGCATCTCCTTGCCGTGGGCGCTGGCGTACTCGAGGACCCCGGTGATCAGCGAGTAGTGGGCGTAGATGCGGCGTTCGAACGACTCATGCCCCGGCGTCTCGGCCAGGATCGTCATGCGATTCCGCAGGCCGTAGGCGTTGGCGACGAACTTGGCCTCATTCGTCCACATGGCCGCCTCGTGGCTCCAGACGGTCGGCGGCCACTTGCCGTCGGTCTCGCAGTGGGTGAAGACCTCGAGGCCGAAGTTCTTCCGGGTCGCTTCGCGGACGGCGGGAAAAAGCTTCTCGAAGACGTAGTCGCGCGGCCCGGGATGGGCGGCGGGCACGGTGCAGGTGGCATAGCCGATGGCATAGCCGTGCTGAACACGGCCCATGAGATGCCCGTCGTAGATCAACGTCGGGTCCCAGCGGTTGAAGACCGTCCGGTAGAGCCCGGCGATCTCGACGGTCTCGACCCGGATGGCATCGCGGTTGAGGTTGATGTTCTGGGCGTTCGTCGCCGAGCCGAGGATGTGGGGGGTCCCCTCGTTCAAAGTCAGGGTATCGGTCCCGTCGACGTTGAAGTTCGGACAGACGATGATGATCAGGTTGTCCAGAAGACTCTTGCGTTTGCCGAAGAGGATGTCGCGCATGAGCATCATCAGGGCCTCTTTGGCCTCCGGCTCGTAGGCATGGATGTTCCCTTGGAGGTAGACGACGGTCTTGCCGGACTTGGCCGCCTCGTTGGGCGAGGTCACGCGCGGGTTGGCCAGGACGACGGCCGGACACGTCCGGCGCAGGGTCGTCGTGAACATGTTGATGATGGTCATTTTGTCGCTCGACCAGCGGAGGGCATCGATGAATTCCAGGACGTCGGTCGAGGACGCGGTCCGCGCATAATTCGTCTTTTCGGGAACGGTCAGGTACTTGGCCGGCCATTTCCCGTTCCAGCCGGCGGGCACGGAGTCGCCCCAGTAGATCTTCTGGGCGGCGGGGAGATGGGGCGCGAGAAGAGCCAGGAGCGCGGCGATCGCGATGACACGCGGGAAGGTTTTATTCATATTGCCTCCTTGACGTTCGCAGATTGGGGTTGGACCTCAGCATCTTAATTAATATGAAAGATATATTCAACGTTGATGCCGGGGCGGCCGGGCTCTATAATAGGCCCGAACGACGAGAGGAGAGTTCCATGGACATCAAGGTCATCCCCATCGATAAGCCCGAAGACATGAATTTCATCCTCGGCCAGGCCCACTTCATCAAGACGGTCGAGGACCTCCACGAGGCCATCGTCACGACGGCGCCGCACATGAAGTTCGGGATCGCCTTCTGCGAATCGTCGGGCCTCGCCCTCGTCCGGCACTCCGGCAACGACGAGGCCCTGGTCGAGATCGCCAAGAAGAACGCCATGGCCATCGGCGCCGGCCACTCCTTCCTGATCTTCATGACCGGCGGCTTTCCGGTCAACATCCTCAACGCCGTCAAGGCCGTGCCCGAGGTCTGCCGGATCTTCTGCGCCACGGCCAACCCGGCCGAGGTCGTCGTGGCCGAGACCGAACAGGGCCGGGGAATCCTGGGCGTCGTCGACGGCGTCCGGACGAAGGGCGTCGAAGGGCCGGACGGCATCGCGTGGCGCAAGGGTTTCCTGCGTCAGATCGGCTACAAGTTCTGAACTTCATGCCCAGGCCCTCCAAAAAATCCGACGAGGCCGTCCAAACAATATTTTCCCCAAGGGGAGGAATCATGACATTCAAGCGCCTGCGTATTCTCACGATCGTGTTTATTCTGGGCGCGGCCTCTTGCGGCCCGGGAGATAATGCCCATTCCCGTGGAGCGAAAACGATCCGGGCCGGGGACATGAAATTTCCCCTGCAATTCCTCTCGGCGCCGGAGTTCCGGGGGCGGAATACGCCCTCGGCCGAGCTCGACATCGCCTCGAAGTACATCGCTCTCACGGCCGAACGGATCGGCCTCAAGCCCCTGATGCCCGGCGGGTCCTACTACCAGGAAGTGCCGGTGGAGGTGACCACGATCGTTCCGCAGGCGTCGCGCTTACGCCTTGTTGCGGGCGCGGGGGAGCGCGTTTTTTATTTCCCCGGGGATGCCGTCATCGGCCGGAATTTCGAGGCCGGGAAGGTCTCGGGAGAGGCCGTTTTTTTGGGCTACGGGCTCAGCGCTCCCCAGCTTAATTGGGACGACACGGACGGCTTGGACCTCAAAGGGAAGGTCGCGGTCATCCTGGATGCGGCGCTGCCCGACGACCACCTCCTGAAACCGGCCGATAACCGGCGTCTCCTGATGTCCAGGGCCGGCGCGCTGAGAGGGAAGGGCGCCGTCGCGGTCGTCACCATCATCAACCAGGACCGGGAGGCGGGGCTCGCCGAAAAGGGCCTCTCTTTCAGCCTTCCGGAAAGGCTCAGATTCCCGGGCGTCATCACAATGAGCGGGGCCGCGCCGTCGATGGCGGCGCCCACGCTCCCCTTCTATCAGGTCGAGGTCAGGCACGATGCCGGCGCGGCTATCCTCGGCGTTACGAAAGAGGATCTGGCCAAGATGATCGAGACGATCCGCCAGGGAAAGCGCGTGGCCTCCAAAAAGATGCCCGGCCGCAAACTCGAGATCGAGCTCGGGGTCGTAACCCGCCAAGATACGACGCTCAACGTCGTGGCCTATGCGGAAGGAACGGACCCGGCGCTCCGCAACGAATACCTCACCATCAGTTCCCACCACGACCACCTCGGGACGCGCGAAGGACGGATCTATCCCGGCTCGGACGACAACGCCTCGGCGGTCGTCGGGATGTTCGAGATCGCCGAAGCCCTGATGGTCGAGCGCCCGAAGAGGTCCGTCATCTTCGTTTGGAACACGGGCGAGGAAAAGGGGCTTATCGGCTCCTACTATTTCGTCCAACACTGCCCGGTGCCGGTCGAGATGATCAGCGCCAACCTCAACCTGGACATGATCTCGAGGAACGATACGAACCACCTCTATCTCATCGGTTCGAACAAAGTGAGCTCGGAACTCGACGCGAGCATCCAGGCGATGAACAAACGGTCCGGGCTTGACATGACGCTCGACTACAAGTACGAGGACCCGGCCCACCCCGACCGCTTCTTCTTCCGCAGCGACCAGTATCCCTACATCCGCTACGGCATCCCCGGCGTGTGGTTCTTCTGCGGTACGACGGAGGACTACCACACGGATGGAGACATCGAAGCAAAGGCCGATTACGCCAAGATGGAGAAGGTGTCGAAGCTCGTCTATCTCGTGGCCATGGATATCGGGAACAAGCCGGCGCTCCTGAAGCTCGATCTGCGTCCGGAGATCACGGCGCGCGGCGAGCAGAACATGAAGGTCGGGTGGAGATAGGCGTTTTCTTCAGGCCCTGATATCCCCCTTCACCGGGCGCGCCCGCCCGATGGCAGGTTTTCGTTGAGGAAGCGGGTGAACATCGTGTAGAGGTGGAGGGTCGTCCCCTTCCCCTCATAGATGCCGTGCGACCGGTTCGGATAGGCCATCATGGTGAAGGCCTTGTTGTTGGCGACGAGCTCGTTGACCAACAGCTCGAAGCCCTGGTAGTGGACGTTGTCGTCGCCGGTGCCATGGACGACGAGCAGGTTCCCCTTCAGGTCCTTGGCGAAGGTGATGGGCGAGCCCTTCTTGTAGCCGTCCGGATTATTCTGGGGCAGGCCCATGTACCGCTCCTGGTAGATCGTGTCGTAGAGCCGCTGGTCGGGAACCGAGGCCACGGAGATCCCCGTCTTATAGAGGTCGGGATAGCGGAACATGGCGTTGAGGGTCATCGAGCCGCCCCCGCTCCAGCCCCAAACCCCGACGCGTCCGGGATCGACGAACGACCAGGAAGCGATGGCCGCGCGGACCGCCGCGGCCTGATCGGCCGAGGCCAGGATGCCGATCTGCCGGTAGATGCTCTTGCGCCAGGCCCGGCCGCGCGGCGCGGGCGTCCCGTGGTTGTCGAAGCTGGCCACGATATAGCCCTGCTGGGCCAGCATCAAGTGCCAGAGGTAGCCGTTGCCGCCCCAGCCGTCCTGAACGGTCTGCCCGGCGGGTTCGCCGTAGACGTAGACGAGAAGCGGGTACGTCTTGGCCGCGTCGAAATCCGGCGGCAAAATGCGCCAGCCGTCGACCTGGACCCCGCCGCCAATGTCGAGCTTGAAGTATTCCGCCCTTTTCCGAGAGAGGGCTTCGACTTTCGCCTTCAGGTCCTTGTTGGCCGCCAGGGTCCGGACGACGTCACCCTTGGGCAGACGGACGAGCTCCGTCACGGGCGGTGTGTCCAGCGTCGAATAGCTATGGAAGGCCCAGCGGGCCGAGGGGGACACGTCGTAGCGATGGACGCCGCTCTGTCCGGCCGGGCCGACCCGCTCCGGTTTCCCCTTGCCGTCCAGCCGGACGCGGTAGACGAAGCGCTTAGTGGCGTCTTCGGGCGACGCAGTGACATAAAGGAGGCCGTTTCTCTCGTCGATCGCGTTGACACTGAGGATGTCGTAGTCGCCGGGGGTCAGGAGCCGGACTTCCTTCCCGTCGCGGGAGACATAATAGGCATGGCTCCAGCCGTCCCGTTCGCTCAACCAGAAGAGGCCTTTCCCCCCGGCCAGCCAGACGAAGTCGTCCATGACCTCGACCCAGGTCTCGTCCGTGTCGGTCAAGATCGTCCGAACCTCGCCGGTCGCGGCGTCGCCGATGAGGACGTTGAGCGTATTCTGCAAACGGTTGAGGTGCTGGAGGATGACCTCACGGGAATTGCCGGCCCACTCGAGGCGCGGGATATAGGTGTCGCTCGGGTCGCCCGGCGTCTTGATCCAGACGGGATACCCGCCCGCGACCGGGACGACGCCGACCTTGACGGCGGAGTTCGTCTGTCCCGGCTTGGGGTGCTTGAAGCTCGTGACTTTCGGGTAGAGGGAGTCGGTGTTGTTGATCATCGAAAAAACGGGCACCCGGCTCGTATCGAACTGCCAGTAGGCGATGAAGGCGCTGTCCGGGCTCCAGCGGAAGCCGTCGCGGATCCCGAATTCCTCCTCGTTGACCCAGTCGGACGTCCCGTTGATGATGTCGTCGCCCCCGTCATAGGTCAGCTGGGTGATCCTGCCCGAAGCCAGGTCTTCCGCATAGATATTGTTATTGACGACATAGGCGGCTTTGCGGCCGTCGGGCGAGAGCTTGGCGAACATCAGGGTCGACGGCTTGAACCCCTTGCCCAACCGGCGGAGCCGGCCCGAGGCCAGGTCATAGGTCCAAAAATCGCCGCGCGTGTTCTGCCGCCAGACGCGCTTCGAGTTGGTGAAGACGATGAGGACCTTGCCGTCCGGGGACCAAGCATAGTTCTCGATCGCCAGGGGCTCCGAGGCGCCGGGTGGGATGAGCCTGGCCGCGGAGACCAGGACATCGCGTTTTCCGGTCTCGGCGCTATAGAGGACGAGATCGCGGCCGGCTTTGGCTTCGACGCTCGGCTCGAGCGTCACATAGGTCTCGCCGTCGCGCATCCAGCGGGCCGGCCCGAAGCGCTCGGCGGCGAATTCACGGCCGACGAAGATGCGCTCCACGGTCAGGAGGGGATTCGCGGCCTTGTCCTGGGCGATCGACACGGCGGGGGCGAGGACCCCGACCGCCAGAACTCCCCCGACAAAGAAAGCGAGAAATCCGGAGATCTTTTTCTGTTTCATGACACTTTCCTCCTCGGTCAATTCAAACGGTTCTTGCGACCATTATCCATCAATCTTTGAAGACCGCCATCTCGGCCAGGCCGGCATTGACGGTTCCTTCGGAAACCGTATCGACGGCGAAGATCACCCAGGAGACGGTCTTGGGCGGGAAGCTCAGCTCTTTGCCGGACTTGGCGTCGTTCGGAAGCTCTCCCACCCGGACAGTGGACCCATCGCTGAATAACAGCACGCCCGAGAGGATATGGTCGCCCGGGTCCGGCCGGTCGAAAAGCCAAACGCGGCGGACCGGCTGCGGCGAATCCCAGCTAAGCCGGATCATGGCCGTCTCCCGCTCGCCCAGGCTCACCCATTCGTGAAAATTGATCTTGGGGTCGAGGTCGACAATTCCGTCCACGGCCCCCTCGCCGAAATATTCGATAAGCTCGGTGAAGGGCTTGTTTTTCTTGTGGACCGAGGACACGTTGACCCGGGCCCGGAGGGCGACGTTGTTTTCGCTCTTTAGGGGGTCCGAGGGCGGCTGGCCGCTCCCCGCCGCGCCCGGGATATCCACGTCCCCGTCAACCAGCTTGACCTCCTGGAGAGTCCAGGCATAGCGGCTGCCCAAAGGTTCGGCCGCCGTCCGGTTTCCGAAATAGGACTTGTGGAAATTGGCCGAATAGGCCAGCCAGGCCGTCCGGCCGTCGGGGCCGATGAACTTCGACGGAAAGTTCAGGAAGTAGCCCTGCCGGCCGAACTTTTCCATGAACGTGATCATCCGGTAGGGCCCGGTGATCTCGTCCGCTTCCAGGATGTACGAATTCATGTCCTCGACGCCCGGCCAGCCGTCGGTGACGCACATCAGGTATTTGCGGAGCGGAGCGTCATAGGTGATCGTCGTGCAGCCCATGCGGTCGTCCCAGGCGAGGAGAGGCCGGATATCGGCGAAATTCCGGGACCAGACAGGGCCCCCTTCCGGCCCCCGGCCGGCGAAGAATTCATAAGCCCCGAGGTCGTTGATGTTTTTCGGACTGGGGGTCACGCGCGCGAGGTAAACCGCGTCGCCGGCGATCCAGCTCGTCCCGGCGACGCGCGGCGTGGGGTCCCCGTCCATGGCGCCGTGACCGACGAGGTAGGCCTTCCCATCGGGGGAGTGCTCGAGGTTGCGCCCGAAGTCGACGAAGTGGGGCGTGCCCATCTTGACCTGGCGCCCGTCCTTTCCCGATTCGGGGAAGAGCGGATTCTCGGGCGAAAGCGGGCTCGGGATCCAGGTTTTCCCGTAGTCCATCGAGATCCGGAATCCCGGCACCGGCCCGCAGATGGCCCAGCTGTAGAGGTCCCGGTATTCAGGTTTGGACATGTCGAAATCGACGCAATAGGTGCCGTAATACCAGATGCCGTTGTGCACGAGGTTGGCGCTGGGATAGCGGCCGCCGTAGGGCAAGGCCGAGGCCGGCTCGGACCCGAGGGACTCGACCGTGAGGGCCAACGGGTTGTCGCCGATGATCCTGGCGTTGCCCGTCCGGGCCCGGCCGCCGCCGCTCGAGTGGCAGGACTCCTCGCCGATCTCCCCATCGGTCCAGCCGCTGTACATGTTGCCGTCGGACGCCCAGGAAGGATACCAGGTGTCGGCGTCCGTGTAGGCCGCGAAATTATGAGTGAAGGCGATCCCGCGGATGTCCCGCGAGGGCTCGAAGGGACTGCCCTGCGGAGGCGCGGATCCCCAAACCTGAGGCGGCCATGGCTGGGATGTATAAGCGACGGTCTTCTCCGTGATGCCCGGCGAGCAGCCGGCAAGAACGAGGATGGTCAGGCCGGGAACGAGCGGGATCAGGAAGCGCTTCATCAGGTCTCCTCCTATCGACAAGATCATCGTTCGGCGAGACTCTCCCCGCCCGTTCGTTTCCCCTTTTGAAGTTCGGGGCAGCGTCGGAAAATACGGTCCAAATCATCGCGGGTCAAAGCGTCGATGGGAATGGGTTTATCCTGGGGTCGCGTCTGCTTCTGGTTGATCTTCCCGAGCAGGCTCCAACTCCGGGTCAGTCCCTCGGGTTCCTTAGCGGAGAGGTCATAGCGGGTGAAGTCGATGACCAGCTCCGGTGTCCCGGCCTTCCAGTCCCGGAGGAGCGCCAGGCGGAAATCCCGGTTCATGAACCAGCGGACCTCCAGGTTCCGGTCCGACCCGCCGATCCCCGTTCCCCGCTGCAGGAACCTGTAATCCAGGCCCTCGTTGTTCCTATGCTGGCTCCGGAAGGCCAGCCCAAAATCGCCCTGCGTCAGGCATTCGGCGCCGGGCCAGCGCTCCCGGATCCGTCTCGTCCACCGTGTCAGGACGTCAAGGTTCTTAATCTGAGGAACAAGCGAAACCTCCCAGCAATTCGTGACCCAAGCCCAGCCGTTGAGCTCAAATCCCTTGTCAAAATGGGCCGCCGTTGTTTCGATCATCTGGGCCAGCCCAACCTCGGGTCCGAACCAGCCAATTGTCTCGATCGGTCCGACTCCCATCCGGCTGTTCCAGTTCCCGGCCCAGTCAAGCCCCTCGCGCCGCGCGGCGATAAAATCGCATGTCCAGCCGTCCAGGTTGACGCAGTCGACGAAGTCGCCCGTGCTCTGAGCCGGCCGGCAAAAATGGTCGGCCGAAGGGTAATAGGGATAAGAGATCGACCCATCGCCGTCCTGATTGTCGATGGCATACTGGCTCCAGATATTGCCCTGACAGACGTGAATGCCCTCTTCCGCGGCCAGGAATCTCTGATTGGCGGATGAAAGGAACCCGGCCAGGACGCTTTTGGGCCGGAAGCC
>Ga0307378_10006746_pt1 | contig 15637 bp, 9 predicted proteins | sample UN1MG_FD_202238 | JGI IMG/M metagenome (GOLD analysis project Ga0307378, IMG submission 202238) | Soil microbial communities from Risofladan, Vaasa, Finland - UN-1 | ecosystem: Environmental > Terrestrial > Soil > Coastal area > Acid sulfate soil | place: Finland: Risofladan, Vaasa | collected... | reverse complement strand
AAGCCCGAACGGAGGAGGCGTTGTTCCGAGCCATCGCCGCCGCGCTGCAAACGATTACGGATTCGGATGCGGTCGCCTGGTTTGGGCACTGTGGCTATCGCTACACTCAAGCGTGAACTGCTCTAGGCGTGTGGCATCCGAAAGAAGGCCGAACCCCTGAGCCAGTTCACGCAGTTCCGTTCCTCTTGCCATCGTTGCCTCGCTTTCGCGCTTCGGTTCGTGGTAGCGATCACCATCGCTTTACGCCAAGGCCAGTCGTGAGGATTGTGGCCTTTTCCGTGCTTCTGGCAACAGAAATGCTCATGCTGCTCAGCGATGGATGGCTCGCCTCGGCTCGCCCACTTGCACCCCTCTACGGCAGCGTCATCGGCCGCCGCACCGAACCCATCCTCACCCCACCCCCCAGCCAGGGCCGCATACAGATCGCCTTGCCCCACGCAGTCGCCCCTGGCGACGCATGATCTGCCGCAATACTATCCAGCCTCCCCAGGATGGCTTGCCCGGGAACATCTCGACTTCGATAACACCCTTTCGGAACATAGGTGGTTGAATCCGCGCCGCGCCTCTGTAGAATGTCCTTTCCTGGGCACCGGCCGCCTCTGTGCCGCGTGACCCGACGACTGCAGTGGGGGGCAGCGAGTTATGCCGCGGCACGTATTCATCGAGGACCCAGGCATCAACTCTCCGTTTGAGGAACCCCGCGAGCACTTCCGTTTCGGTGACGACGGAATCACCACCGAAATCGTCGGCGAGCCAAGCAACGAACTGAAACGCGCCCTGCGCGCCGACGGCGAGACTTCCGGCGGCGCGGCCATGATTGGGCACCAGCCGTGCGGTGTTGTCCATTGGGGGACAGAACCATGACCACACTCCCACCGGTCCAAGACAATGGCTTTGAGGAACCGCCCGGTCCGGCGACCATGCCTGTGGCGCCGTCTGCGGGTCTCGCTAGTGCATCCGGTCCGCCACCACCGTTGCGGCCGCGAGGATGGGTCGGCGGCACCGTCCTTGTTGCCGTCCTCGCGCTAGCCGGATTGGGTGCTCATGGCCTCCTCTTGAGCAAGGCCATGAGCCTTGAAGCGGGTAAGGTTGCATGGGAAGCAGGCCTGGAGCACAGGACTGCGGAACGGGAGCGGATTGACGAGGAGATACAGACAGCGCGTGCTTCCCTGGGGAAGATCAAGGTTGAAGCCGAGATGGCCAACCAGGAACTGGGATCGCTTCAGTCGGACATTGCGGCCCTCGAAACCGTCCGCCAGAAGACAACAAAGATGCGAGAGAGTCTGGCTGTCGCGTCTGAGGAGCTGGCCAAGGCGCAGTTGGGCAAAGACCAGGCCGAGAAGGCAACCAGCGCTCTTGAGACGCGGAAGGCTGCTCTGTCTGGAGAGACGGCGCAACTGGCGGACGACAAGAACCGGCTTACAGAGGAGATGGCCAAGACGCGAACCTCCTTGGAGAGCCTGACGAAACAAGTGGAGGGCCTCACCACCGCACGGGCTGAGAAGGCCCGTTTGGACAGTCTGGTTGCCGATGCTCAGACGCAGGTCCGCTCGCTGGAAGGCCAGCGCGACCATCTGACCAAGACGGTTGCGTCTTTGGAACAACAGCGGGCCGAAGTCCGGGCACTGGCTTCGGCCCTGGTCACTTGCAGCAGCGAGAAGGCGGCCTTGGACGTTGCCTTGGCGGACCTCAAAAGGCAGAAAGAGATCTTAGGGAAAGATGTGGCCGATGCGCAGCAGGCGGCCGTGGCGGCCAGGCGTGATAAACAGGTTGCAGACAAAGCCGCCTCAGATGCAGCGGCAGCCCAGTTGGCGGCGGAGAAGACGCGGCGCGCGTCCGAGCAGACAGCAGCGGATGCGGCAGCCCGAACGGTTGATGCCGATAAGACACGCTTAGCGGGGGAGTCCCGTCTGCAGCAGGTTCGCGAGGCTCTTGCTGGGGCGGAAGCCGCTCTGCAGACCAAGCAGGCACTCGTGACCCAGAAGGAGAAGGAACTGCAGGACCTTGAGGCACGAGTTCAGAAGTCCAAGAGCACGTCGGATGCGCCGAAGAGCAAAGAAGCCCCACCCAAGGCCGCGGGGGTGACGGGAGGTGATGAATGAGCGACCTGGCCGTCTGGGGCACCGGACTTGGGGCCGCCGCCGCCGTCGTCGTTGCTGCGGCTGTCATGTACGCGTGGCACGCGTACCTCCGGACGCGTTTGCCACTGGCCGTCTACTGGAAGGAGTTGGACACATGCATCAGTGAGCTTAAGGGCCGCCGCGAGGCTTTGGCCCAGGATCTGAAGCGCCTCCAGGAGGACTTGCAGAAACGGTGGCAGGAGTGGACGAGCCTGGAAGCCGAGATTGGGGAGGCGAAGGCCTGGCTTCAGAAGAACCAGGAGAAGGTTGAGCAGATCCCCGCGATGCGCGCGGAGATTGCAGCCATCGAGGAGAAACTCCGCCAAGGCCGCGCCGCGATGGAACAACTCCAGAGCGACACGCTCCAAGCCAAGGATCAGCGGCTTGAGGAGGAGGAGAAGACCACCAGGGCCCGCCTTGGGATAGAGACCGCTCGGCAGGAAACGACCGAACTTCTGACGCTGAAGAAGCGCCTCGAGGGCTACGTTGAGTCGTTGCAGACGCAGCAGCAGGAGCTCCAGACGCGGGTCGGGAAGCTTGAACTGGACTGCCGCAATGCAGAGGCCCTACTCGAACGCCTGCGCTCCGAGGCGGCGCGCGAGGAGAAACGTCTTGCGGCTGCTCGCGAGGCCGCGCAGCAGACTCAGGCTCAGCAGCACAAAGCCGAACTGGCGCGCGACGAGGCTGCCGGCCGAAAGGACAGCCTGTTGAGGGAGATCGCCCTGAAGGAGCGAGACCTTGGCCGGCTCCATCGCGAGCACGAGGCCTTTGCGAAGCAGGTGCAGCAGTTCGAGCGCAGCATCAGGCCGCCGACAAAAGAGGAGCGACTCGCGGACTACATGGCGCCCTTGCTCATTCTGAACAAGAAGAGCCAGGCGCTTAGTGCGTCTGGGCAGGACGGCGAGAAGCTGCGGCTGAAGGCTTGCACGAAGCACTTCGAGGATAGCAAGTACCACTTTCACCCGCGGATGCTACTGGCGTTCCACACAAGCCTCAAGACAGCCGACATCTCACCGCTTGTTGTGCTGGCGGGCATCTCGGGTACCGGCAAGAGCCAGTTGCCACGCCTGTACGCCGAGGCCATGGGCATGCATCTCCTGAACGTGGCCGTCCAGCCGCGGTGGGACTCGCCGCAGGATTTGTTCGGATTCTACAACTACATGGAGCATCGGTACAAGGCTACGGAACTGGCACGGGCCCTTCGCCAAATGGACCTCCTGCGGGGGCAGACAGAGAACGATGATGCCCGCGTCCGGGGGGGCATGCTGCTGGTCCTGCTCGATGAGATGAATCTGGCCCGCGTCGAGTACTACTTTAGCGAACTTCTCAGTAAGTTGGAGATGCGCCATGTTGCGGGTCCACAGGGCGGCAGCCGCCATCCGGCATCCATAGAGATTGACGTAGGATCGCTGGTTGAGGGCGACGAACCGGAGCATCTTCTTGTCGGCTACAATGTCCTGTTTGCAGGTACCATGAACGAAGACGAGACGACCCAGGCCCTGAGCGACAAGGTGATCGACCGGGCCAATGTTCTGCGTTTTGGCAAACCGGCAGACTTGAAGCGCGACAAGCCTCCTCGCCATCAGCCGCCAGAGCATTACATCCAACACACGGACTGGCAGACGTGGCTCACCGACGACTTGCCGACCGACAGGAAAGAGGATTTCAAGAAGACCTGCGAGAACTTGAATGTGACGTTGGCAAGGATACACAGACCGTTTGGGCAGCGCGTTTATCAGGCCATGTATCGGTACGTCGCCAACTACCCACGGTGGGTCCCGGATTGGTACCAGTGTGCAATGGCTGACCAGTTTGAGCAGAAGATCATCCCGCGGCTTCGAGGCCTCTCGCGGGATACGGATGAGAAGGCGGGCGAGGTCCTAGACGAGATCGGCCAGCTGATTGCTGACCTGCACGACACGGCCCTGACGGGTGCCTTCAATGAGGTCTGTGAACGTCCGGTCTTCCAGTGGATGGGCGTGAACCGTGAGCACGAACACGAGTAGCGCGGCCCGCTTTGCTCTGCTGCCGGAGCCGTGGTCCCTGCTTGGCGATGGTGCCGCCGAAGCAGAGGGAACCGCCAGACCGCTCGCGGCGGGACTTGGGCCGCTCCTTGTGGCTGAAGCGAAGTCTGCCCCGCGGCAGGCGGGGCGAACGGAAGGTCTCGCCGCCCACGGTCCGCCTTTCCTACGCAAGGGCACTCCCGGTGTCTTGCAGGGCTACGACCTTCCTGCCTCCGACCGGCACGTCGATGAAGCGTTGGCCATCTACTCCGCAGGCAAGGGTATCGAGGTCTCCTTAACCGGCCAAGTGCCGCGACCGCACCGCCGGGGTGACAGCGAGACAGAGGGAGAGGCAAGTCGGCCGGGGTTGCTTGAGACGTTCGTCGATTCACTGGTTGGCGTTGTGCTGGAACTGCGGGCCGATGCTGAGGCTCTGGCTGGCCACGGCCCAGGGCGCCCGGTGACAAATGACCCGCTACCCTTAGCCCCGGAGCCGGATGCCTTTGAGCGTGGGACCCGACTTCCACTGGCCCGCTTGCCCTGGCCCATCGCCGCCCGGCGCCTCTTGTCGCAGAGCGATGAGCCGCGGATGGACGTCATCGTGCGGATCGCCTTCGAATTCAAGGATGACCTTGTGCGTTTGGCCGAGTCGCCGCGCAGGATCCTGCGAAGGGAAAGGCGCCGCACCCCGGTCGGTCGCGTCCAACAGGTGGACAGCACTTGCCTCGTCTGGCTGGTCCGCCAGCCCGGCCGAACGGCCGTCGAAAAGGCGGGTCCCACCCAGCAGATTCTGGCGGTTGTCCGAACGGAGGACTACGACACCCTTGAGAACCGCGTCCTGAAGGACTTTCTGCACCGGTGCATCGGCGCAGCGGATCTCTACATCAGGGAACACAAAGGCCGTTTTGAGCAGAGCACTCGGTACAAGGCCGTAGCCATCTTGCGGGACACATGCCGGCGCCTCCTTCGGGACACGCCGCTTGCCCAGGTGCGCTCTCTGCCAGGCTTTCCTCAGCCCAACTACGTCCTGCTCCATGACCGGGCCTACCGTGAGTTGTGGGGATGGTACGTGCGGCTTGTCCGCCGCCAGAAGGAGAACGATGACGCTTGGCGTTGGCAGAGGCGTCTCTGGGCCGACTTCGTGCGCCTGCGGGTGGCCTGCGAACTTATTCACGCTGACGCCGGGAGTACCGACTTCTCTTGCCGCCTTCCCTTTGTCCATGACCTCTGGCTCCGCGAGGAACAGGACGCCGGCTCCTGGCTCCACCCGACGGACTGGCCTGGCCCTATCTGGCTCAAGGCCGACGGCCGCCCCGAGGTGATCGCTCAGGTCGTGCACCCTCATGCAGTCGTTCAGGACGAGACCTACGACGGCTTGCCCGTGGCCACGTGGTTGGGCCAGACCGGCGCAGACGTGGCCGTCATCTTCCGCCCCTCCGGTGACGGCACACAGGGAAGGCGCGTCTGCCTTTTCGTCTGGGCAGTTCACAGTGCAGCCGAGGAACTGGACGATCCCCGTGTCCGAACCCAGACGCAGAGGGCAAGCGAGGCGCTCGCGCGACTTCGCGGACACGGACAGTCTGAAGGCACGGCCTTTCGAGGACTGATCCTGAGAAGCCACCTCTTGGGCGGCGTGCTGGACCTGCCGACCCACAGCCCCGGGCACGACATCGAGGTGACGGGGGCGTGTGTGCCATCCGATCCCCGGGCCTGGCACGGACGCGAGGGCGTCTTCGCGCTGCGGTATGCGCTCTATGATTGTCTGGCGCACGTGACGGACGAGGCTTGACATGACCCACATCTCGCTAGGCATGGACATTTCCGGTTGGTGCTCCGAGGCGGTTGTCGGAGCAACCACGGCAGATGGGGACTTTCAGGTCGTCCAGGCCTGGCATTCGGGCGCGCCGAGCGTCTGTGTCCTCCCTCGTTTTCCGGGCGAGAGGCCGCGGGCAACCTGGCCGGCGATCCGCACGCACTGGGCTCGGGGCAGCGGGTTCCCTCGTTCCACGGCCTTGCGGCCACTCTTGGGCCGTGTGCCGACATGGCTGGCGTGGCTGGGGCTTGGGGTGGATGCTGTCAACCCCCAGTGGCGGCACCGCTATGCTGATGAGAGCGGAGGGGCGGTCCCCTTGAGATCCGTGCTCCGAGCATACGCGGAGGCACTCTTCGCGGTTGAACCCCCCGATCCCGCGCAAGCCGTTCAGCCGGCACCCGCCCTCCACGTCATCGCCATGCCGGAGCACTTCCAGGAGCGAGCCCAGGAGAACCTGCTTGCCGGCCTGCCCCGTGACCGGGGCGACGTGCGGCTCCTCTGGCATTCCGTGGCCGTGTGTCTCGCGTGGATCGACACGCTCAGCCCGTCGCGCCGTGCCCGCTATGCAGGCAAGAGGGTAGCCGTGGTGGACGTGGGCTTGGCGGAAGTGTCCGCCACCGTCGTGGAACTGCGCAAGCGGTCAGAGGGCGGCCAGACATTCCTTGTGCCGAAGCGAGACCTTCCAGAGAGCGGCAGTTCTTGCCGGTGGCCCATCGTTCCCTTCGACTTGTGCTTGGCGGCCGAACTGCTTGAAACGTTGGGCGAGCCGTGGGCTTTGCGCGAACTCTGGCAGGTCGCTTGCGGTGGTGCTACCGGTGCTTTGGTCCAGGCTGTGCCCGAGGATGCGCGGGAAGCGGCGACCCTCGTCGAGACGGTCGCAGGTTGGCGGCGGCTTGACTTGTCGCCGGGCCGCTTGGGGCAGGCTGTAGCGGCTGCGGCATCGCGCCCGAAGATCAACGGTCTGGACGAACTCTGGCTGGAAGTCCGTGGCGTCCTGCCCGACCTGAATCTTGATCACGATGGCGCGCGGCAGCCCTTGGCGCGAACCTTGGAGCACGATGTCGCAGATTGGCTGTGCGGCCGAGATGAACCGCCCGATAAGATACTTCTGACGGGGCCGGTGATGCGGTTGGCGGTCGCGCCGGAGGAAACGCTGGGAGACCGGTTGGTGCGCGGTCTCCGCGTTCCTGCCGGATGCAAGGTTCTGGTGGCCGGCCGAGACCTACCGCCTGCGGTGAGCGCGGTCCACGGCTGCGCGATCTACGGCGGCCGCGAACTGGCCGGCCTTCCCACATACCTCGACACGCTGCCGCGTTTCTGCATCGTGGGCAAAGACCGGCTTCGCTGGAAGGATGTGCACTATGACCTTGTGCCGCACTCCGAATGGGAAGGCGGCAAGGAATACCGATCCGACGAAAGGGAACTGGAGCGGCTGCGACACGCCGCCAAGATTCCGAGTGGCCGCCGCCGAGTGCGCTTCCGACTTCTGCGCCAGGACCAGGAGAAGCAACTTGAGCAGGGCTTCGAACAGGCGCCCCCGCGGGACTGCCTGCTTTCGTTCGATGTGCGTCTGCGCCCTGCCCAAGGCTTTGCCCGCGTGCGAATTCTCCCCGAGCAGACCGACCTCTTCGGCGGCAGAGAGGTAGTGCTCGACTGGGAGAAGATGAAGGAGGCCAAACCCCCGCCTGAAGGCCCGCCGGACTTCCCGACCTGTGCCCCCTTGGAGCCAAACCCGTGGCGGATCCGGAACTACGCGGCCCCGGTTCTTGAGGAGTACGTTAGCGCGGTTTCTGCGGAGCGGTGGGCGCGGGCGGAGCAACGCCTGGACGCGGTGGGTAGGCAGTTGCAGAGCGGCGGGGCGTATGGGTCCGCCCCCACGGGCTCTGAGATCCAGCGCTTGGTCAGGGCTCTTTCCCGACACCGCCAACGCTGCGTGAATCTCAAAGTCTATGACAACTACCGGGGCGGCAGGGCGGCTCAACGGAAGGTTGCACTCGAGCAACTCAAGAACCTGATGCGTGCGGCTTCGGGACTCTTTACGAAAACGCCCTCATGGGCCCGCGCATTCCTGGAGCGAGAGTTCCAGCATGTCTTGAGAAAGGCTCGGGATGAGGTCGGCTTCGACGAGGATCACATGGACCCCAACCCCAAGCCTGTTTTCCTCCATGCTGCCGGACGGTGTTTCTCGGATCCAGGGCAGATTGCCCTGTTTGTCGAATGCTTCGATCCTCACTTTCGGCGGCGCATGGAGAACTGGCAGGCGAAGAAGGCCCGCCCGGGGATGAACAACTGGTGCAAGGCTTTTCAGATCATCCTGCGCCTCCATGACGAGGCGGTGCTGCACTTCGAGCGTGAGCAGGCCGACTCACTTGCGCGTAGTCTATGTCTGCTGCTAGAGGCCGAACAGCCCACGGATCGCCGACGCTTGCGAGCCCCTTACAAACACGCGGTCTTCTGCGTCTACTTCCTGCTCAGGTTCCGGGCCCGTCCAGACGGGGCGGACTTCCTGGGCAACTGGGGTCGCAAAGGCACGGTGGCCTGCGGGATACACGACAACCTTTGGCGGCATCGGGACGTTGGGGCATGTCGGCAGGCGACCCTCTTGCCGGATGGTCGCGGCGAGACCATTCAGGCGGCCCTGCTTCGCTTCTTGGAGAGCAAGGCTACCGCCCAGGATATCGTTATCATGAAAGAGGCCCATGATGCCGCTCTGGGCGAGGCGGACGACGAAGACGGGGAGAACGATGGAGACGGTGCTGGCTGAGCGGAAGGCTGTTTGATGATTGCCGACTACGATTACCTTTGGCTCTGGGAGAACGCAGATGCTGCGGAGTCCGTCGGAGCGCTCCGGGAGCGCGCCGAGCGCCTGTGGGGAGCCGAGGGCCGGTCCGGCCTCATGAGTGCCCTGAACGTGCTCCTCTCGGCCAGACTGATCCGACGGGAAGGCGACCACTGGCGCCTTACGCAGAAGGGTATCCAGAAACGAAAGCAGGTGCCTCAACCAGTCGGCCGCCCTGAAGCCGAGGTCCGCTCGCGACACACCGAGCATGACCCGTCCCGCAGTGGGCCCCAAGCAAACCAGGGAGCGGTTCCCCGCACCGCCGGTCAGTCCACGGGCCCGACTGCGCCGAGCACCGTCTCGTTCGGTTCTCCCACAGACCCAGACGCGGTTGTTGTCGGCGTCACGCGTGCGACTCGCCCCTCGTCGGAGGCTGCCGACGCCTCCCCCCGCACGGTCCCTGCGTCGGAGTGTGCGGACCTGAGGCGTCTCATAGCCTACTACACCGACTGTGTGCGCTATGACGAGCGCCCTTCCATCGCCCTCTATGGCGACGGCTACAACCGCACGTTTCTGCCGCTCATCATGTGCGGCGACTGGTCGGCTAGCGCCGCAAACCAAGCGGTGCAAATCACGGTGCCACTGCGGCCTGACCAAAGCGAGTTCGTCCGTGCCCTTGCCCGCGCCCAGGGCGAAGACCTGTTTGTCGGGTACCCGCTCTTCATCCATCCGCCGAGGAATGCGGACGACAGCGGCCTCGTTGTACCCATCTTCTGCATTCCTGCCGTCGCCGAGCAGGACGAGATGCGGCTCCGTGTGACCCTCGACTTTGACGAGGGGGACGTCAACGGCGACTGGCTCCAGCGGCAGTTTCGAACAGGTGAGGAACGCCGGGCGTTTCTCCGAGCCTGCGGCCTGATCGATCCGGATGAGGACTCCGCTGATGAGCCTGCGGTGGATTTCCTTCGCCTGCCTGCGGCTGTGAGTGCGGTGAACGCGTTCTGCGGCACCGCCCTCGTGGACGCGGCGCTCACGCCGAACCGGACGCGCCCAATCGCTGACTTCACGAACGTGGACCGAGGGGTCCACAACGCCGCCGTGCTCTTCCTGGGCCGCCGCCTCGTGTATAACGCAGGGCTGGTGAGGGAACTAAGGCGCATCCTGGCGTCCGCCAGCGACGAGGACCTGAAGAGGACGGCCCTGTGGCACGTCTTCGGCCCTGGCGAGGAGCCTTCGACGCCGCCGGCCGCACTTCCCGAAGGCCTGTCACCTTCCGCGCCAGAGCCTATCCCGTTCTTGCCCTTCAACTATGAGCAGGAGGAGGCCATCCGGCGGTCACTGTCCGCCGACCTGGCTGTCGTTACGGGCCCTCCCGGCACGGGCAAGTCTCAGGTGGCTGCCAATCTCCTGACCAACCTCGCAGCCGCCGACCAAGCCGCCATCTTCGCCAGCCGCAACCACAAAGCTCTGGACGCCGTGGTGCCGCGGGTCAACGAGATCCTCCCTGGGCAAAGTATCCTCCACCGGACTAAGAGTCCTGACGGCACCACATTCACGTGGCGAGATGCTGTGAACCACATCCTCTCGTCGCCTGGCGACTCAAGTGCAGCGAACGAGCATGCTTCCCTGGCCGCCGAAACAGCGGAGCTTTTGGCCAGACGTCGCCGTGCGCTGGATGAGGCCGAGGTCTGGACCGTGCTGGAGCAGGAACTGGGCGAAGCCCAGCGGTCCTGGGATGATCAGATGGAAAACCTCCCCGAGGCTGTCGTCGAAGGCGTGCGGAGCGGCAGAGACCTGCCCGCGGAGTCCGTACTGGTGCCCGTGGAGAAGGCCCTCGCGAAGTTCCCCACCGGTGACGGTTCCGCGTGGGGTCTGCGACTGCGCCGCCTGCTGTGGCGCCTGTGGCACGGAAGACGACTCTGGAGGCACCTGGGCCAAATCGGCCCCGTAGCCAAGACCTTGGGCCTCGCGTGGCCCGAGCGGGTTTGTGAGCCGCAGTCTGTCGGCGCACTGACCGCAGCCGTGAAGACACTTCGCCAGTATGCCGGGCTTCACCTGTTGTACCAGCGCACCGACCGGCTTCAGGTCCAAGCCAGAGCGCTGCGGCCTCTCGAAGAGATTCGGGGCGGTGTGGAGGCGATCTTGCGCCGTGTCCGCGAAAAGGCCCCCCGCCTCCTCGAGACCGCACTTCGGAAGCGCTTCGGGCGGCTCTCTTCCCAGGAACGCCAGCGTTTGCTTCAGGTGCGCAACGCACTTTCCCTGATGCAGGCCGGAGGCTCAGGCGAGGGAATGCGGATTCGCTGGCAGCGGTTCTTCGAAGATCAGTTCGGCCTGCTGATGCACTGTTTCCCCTTGTGGGCGATACCCAGCCTCTCGGCACGTCACGGGCTGCCGCTTACGCCGGCCCTTGTGGACACCGTTGTCTTGGATGAGGCCAGCCAGTGCGACATCGCCTCCGCCATCCCTCTTCTCTACCGGGCCAGGCGAGCCATTGTCATCGGCGACCCGAACCAGTTGCGGCCGGTTCACAGTATGCGCGGGGCCCGCAATGAGCACCTGATGCGAAAGCACGGCGTGCTGACACCGCGGCTGGCCCACTGCGACTTCCTGCAAAGCAGCCTGTACGACGTGGCCGCAGCGGCTCCGGCCGCAGGGGACCCCATCCTTCTTCGCGACCACTTCCGCTGCCATCCGGAGATCGCGGCTTACTGCAACCGGCTTGTGTATGACGGCCAACTCCGCGTGCTCACGGACACATCGCGCCTCCGAGTACCCCGAGGGCGAAAGCCGGGCATCCTTTGGACCGAGGTCGCAGGCACCGCGGAACCCGGAGGTCCGAGCGGCGCCATCTGCCGCGAGGAGATTGAGGCCATCGGCCAGGAACTCAGGCGACTACTCGTCGATGACCAGTTTGAGGGCAGCATCGGTGTGGTTACGCCCTTCCGAGAACAGGCGAAACGGATCAACGACTGGGCCGCGGCGAATCTGCCTGCTGATGCTGTAAGGCGCGCCGAGCTTGTGGCCGCGACGGCGGACGGGTTCCAGGGCGACCAGCGGGACGTCATCCTGTGCAGTCCCGTCTATCAACCCGGGGTGCCACGAGGATCGGAGTGGTACATCACCTCGCGCGAAACCCGCAACCTGTGGAACGTGGCCATCAGCCGGGCGAGGGCCCTTCTGCATGTGATAGGCAACCGGCAGATGTGCCTCCAGAGCGAAGCGAAGCACCTGCGGCTCCTGGCCACGCCCCCATCGCCATCGTGCGAGCCTGAGCCCGGCAAGCCCGTGTTTGAGTCCGTATGGGAACGCCGCCTGTACGAGGCCTGCGTCGATGCTGGCCTCATGCCGCTCACGCAGTATCCCTTGGCCGGGTGCCGTCTGGACCTGGCTTTCCCCGAGGCGCGCCTCGATGTGGAAGTGGACGGCGAGCGATACCATCGAGACGCCTCCGGCCGGCGCAAGGCCGAAGACCTCTGGCGTGATCTCACTGTCCGTGCCGCCGGCTGGATGCCACTGCGCTTCTGGGTGTACGAGTTGCGCGAGGATATGACGGGATGCGTTCGCCGCATTCAGTCTCATCTGGCCGCGGTGGTCCGTGACGGGGCTTCTGGTCGGGGAACTCAACCATGACGTCTTCGTTCGCCCAAGTAGAGTCAAACCCCTCACAACACTACGGCCCGCAACAGGAGAGACAGAGTGACTTTGGCGCGGCGGGGCGGGGATATGGCGGACGGTTGATGTCTATGGTCCCGCGGGAGAACCCGATGGGCAAGATGGAACAGGCACTGAAGTCCGAGATCACGCGGCTCGCCAAAAAGCAGGTGCGGGCGACTTACCTGCCGCTTGCACGAGACGTCCGCCGGCTGAAGCGGACCGTGTCGGCGCTGCGAAAGACGGTAGCGACCCTCACGCGGCTCGGAACCGAGTTGCAGACTCAGCGGACGGCGGACCGGGCAAATCTGGCGGCTGGGCCGGAGGAGGTGAAGGCGGCGCGGCTCTCGCCGGGCCTCATCAAGAAACTCCGCGCGCGGCTCGGCATCACCCAAGGCGAACTGGCCGCGCTCGTTGGCGTGTCGACCAGTGCGGTTGGGTTCTGGGAGTACGGGAAGGCCAAGCCCGAAGGCCACAACCGAGAGGCCCTGGTGGCGCTGCGGAAACTCGGTAAGCGGGAGGTGGCAGGAATCCTTGCCACGAAAGCCGCAGAATCGCCACAGAAAGCCAAGAGCAACTGGCCAAGTAGCGCTGTAGTATCAGGCCACTCCGTGGAAAGGGCATCTCATGAGCGTGGACTCGACACAATGCCGTAAGCAGATTGACGAGCTTATGAGCCTGCCACAACAAATGTGGCTGCTCGGGGCGGGGGTGAGTAAAGAGTCGGGCATGCCCCTGATGCATCCGCTCACCGACCGCGTCGAGGCAATGCTGGAAGGTGACGAGCAAACCGACTTCCGGTCCATCCGCGCCGAGCTTCCGAAGGCCGCTCATGTGGAGCATGTGTTGAGCCACATCGGGGACCTTATTGCCATCGCGTCCAGGTCCGAAGCCAAGAAGGTCACGATTGGCAAGGTCAAACGCGAGCTGACGGACCTCCGTGATCTGCATGCCCGAATCCAACAGCATATCCGGGACACCATGCGATGGGGTTACTCGCCGGCAAACGAGGGCAAAGCGCCAAAGATCGGGAGCCAGGCAAAGCCTATCGTTACCGTAGATGCCCACTGTCGTTTCGTGAAGGCTGTGTTCAATGTCCGTCGGGCAGGTCTTGAACATCGACCTCCGGTCGCTTTCTTCACTACGAACTACGACACGCTTCTGGAGGACGCCATCGCCCTCTGTCGGGTTCCCGCGGCTGATGGCTTCGTGGGTGGAGCCATGGCCTTCTGGGACCCGGATCGAAGGGAACACGGGTTCGACACTCCCTTCTCCCTTGACGGCGGATTCCAGGCCAGGATCTACAAGCTCCATGGCTCCATCGACTGGTTCGTCAGCGAGGAGGACATTGTCGTCCGCCGGCGCGAGGGGGCCGGCTATCCGCCCGACGAGCCCGGCCGCTTGCTGATGGTTCCGCAGGCCACCAAGTATCAGGTCACGCAGAGGGACCCATTTGCACGTCTCTTTGCTGCTTTTCGTCGCGCCATTTCCGACCCGAATCCGGGGCTCTTGGCAATCTGCGGCTACATCTTCGGAGATGACCATGTAAACGAAGAAATCGAACGACCGATGAAGTATCGTTCGAGTAAACTCACGGTCTTGGCCTTCGTCAGGCAGTCCGACGATGCAGGCAACGAGCACGCGTTACCGGCAGCGCTGAGCAGGTGGCTGCAAGAAGCACCATGGAGGGAGCGCCTCCTCGTGGTGGGGAGCCACGGCGTGTACCATGGAAGTCTGGAGAACCGCTATCCGCCAGCGGCGAACTCCCTGCATACGTGGTGGTCGTTCGAAGGGCTGACTAAGCTGCTAGAGCAAGGACCGGAGGCCGCAACATGAGCGCATTCGCAATTGTCCCAGAGCTTCGAATCGGATCGATAGTCGAGGTCGCAGGCACGGCCATCCGCGTCGATCTAGACGGGGACATAGCAGAACTGACGCGAGTTTATGGAGGCCACGTCTATCCCATCGGGCAGATCGCCAGCGTGATCAAGATCCACTACGGCCGCCGTGTCCTTGTTGCCTATGTGCGCCTCCTGAGAATGCGCTCCGAACTGGCAAGGGCGGAAGGCCTGCCTATGCCGCCCCCCTCGGAGGATTCGCGTCTCATCGAGGCAGATCTATTCGGAGAGGCGATATGGCACGAAAGCACGGGCAAACTCGACTTCCATCGCGGCGTAAGACACTACCCTCTGCCTGGGCAGGCAGTCCATCTCACGACGCAGGAGGAATTGCGGAAGATCTTTGAGGGGGCGGAAGCCAGGGCGCTGGAGGATTTGAACCCGATGGTGCCCATCGGTTCTTACGTGGGTGCAGAGGGCACGACATGTTTCGCCAATCTCGACAGGCTTTTCGGCATGCACTGTGCTGTCATGGGTTCCACCGGTGCCGGGAAGTCTGGAACCGTTGCCGCCATAGTCCACGCTGTTCTTCGGCATACGCCAAAGGACTCAGTAACCCTCAGGCCCAGGATCCTGGTCATAGACCCCCACGGGGAGTACGCAAGAGCCTTTGGTAGCCGGGGTGTTGTTTACCGAGCTTACAACATACTGGCAGCAGACCCTGATGCGCCGAGGAAGGAGCTGCGACTGCCTTACTGGCTGATGACTGGCGAGGAATTCCGGGATCTGGTCATCGGGAAGACGGAATGGGAAGCGAGTTCAGAGAACAACATTGTCTACAAGGCGCTGACCCATGCGAGACTCGTCGCGCGCGGCTGGGCCAAATCTGCCGAGGAATGGAACGGGAAGCCATCCGGATCAACCAACGATCCGGCGGAACCGCGCCCGACTGACGAGGCGTTCCGCCCGCAGATCGCTGAATACGACCGGGATACACCCGATGCTTTCTCGCTGGACGAGTTTGCGAGGCACATCCGGGATGAGCAGGGCGTTCGTGTGAAGTCCGGCAAGTGGGAAACCATGGCCACCAGCGACTTCAAAGCCTATGCTTCTGTATTGGATAAGCTTGCCGTGCTTCGAACCGACCCCCGTCTGGTCTTCATGATGTCCGAGTACAAGAAAGGTGACCCTGATCTGCCCGAGATTCTGCAGCAGTTTATCGGCAATGCCGCTGACCCCACGGCGATGGCTGATGTCAGGGTGATTGATATCTCGGGTTTGCCGAATGAGGTCGCTGGTCCACTAATACTACAACGCTACAAAGGCTCAAGATGGTTCATGCTGCCGGCCGATGGGACTGCCGGGGAATGGGCCCCGGGAGGCCATCGCCATGGATGCCGAGACGATTCTGAGGATCAGGCCAGCCTTGACGC
>Ga0307378_10006745_pt1 | contig 15640 bp, 14 predicted proteins | sample UN1MG_FD_202238 | JGI IMG/M metagenome (GOLD analysis project Ga0307378, IMG submission 202238) | Soil microbial communities from Risofladan, Vaasa, Finland - UN-1 | ecosystem: Environmental > Terrestrial > Soil > Coastal area > Acid sulfate soil | place: Finland: Risofladan, Vaasa | collected... | reverse complement strand
TGTCGCCAAGCGTAAAACCGCACAGTTCTAAAAGAGGCGGCACTGCTTCGAGATATTCGATCAGTTGTGGAACGGATTTAATCCGTTCGAGATGTTTTATGATGAAAGCCCGCAGGATGGCGTGTTGCGAGTGCCCTGTTCTTCCGATGCCGTAGTTTCTGTCTGGCAGGATGGAAAGGTCGAGGGCTTGAAAGAGGTGGTAGTACTTTCGCAGCAGCGACGAGTTTCGGACAAGTTCCTGGAGGTCATAAAACAAAGATGTCTGAACGTGATACATAAAAAAATCTCCTACGTTTTGGTTGTAAGTTATTTTTAGAACAGCACTTACATAATAACCAGGATGGAGGAGATTGCAAGAAAAATAACGCTATAAGACGTTATTTTACAAATAGTTATGAATTTTACAGAAGGCTTATATTTCTTAACAAAGGAGATTCGCCTATGAATACTACCACAATCCCTAAAGAAATCCAAGCTCCTAAGCAGCAAGTGCCAACATCTCAGGTTATATCTAAGATCCTGGATAGCATTGACTTGCAGAAAGTACGGGCGTCGCAAAGTGCCGAATCACCCCATCTGCAGACTCGGTCAGCAAGACAGAGAAAGCCGCAAGCCTACACGCTAGATTGAAATCATGCGAAAGGTGGTTCCGGCTTTCTTGCAGTAATCGGAGGGGCCACAGTGACGACCGGGCCCCAGGCTCGGTTTGTCCCCGCTTTTCAAAGAATGCAGAGCGAATTACTATGAATAGAATTGTTGCTTCAACTCATTGTTTCCGCGAAGTCTTACGCCGGACGTCGAATCAGCCCGGACGAATACACGAGTGGCCGGTTGGAATCAATAGAGTCAACGGCAATGAAGAAATCATCTTAATTCCCCCCGGGGTGAACCACGGCAGGTACCTGCGCCATATCCGTTTGGTGTTTTCCGAAAGCCTGAGTCCTTCCAGAAGAGTGGCAGCGGATCCTGCAGCACTGCTTATTGTCGATAATGACGTACATAGGGGGGCTATCACTGGATTTAGGGTCCTGAATTCAACGACATTCGAACCTATGAATTCTCTCTATTTGGCAGGGCCGGGGCTCCACCAAGTTCCCCTGAGCCCATCAGGGATCCAGCCAGGCAGCACCCATCTGGTTCCTCCAGCACGGTTGTCCCGGACAGTCGGTGCCTTGGGACAGGATGCTTGGGAGCGGATTGTTCGATTGCAGTATGTTGTTGTCGGCGTGGGCCGTACAGGAAGTCTTCTGGCTCGAATGCTACTGCAACTGGGCATCCATCATCTCTCGCTTGTCGATTTTGATGAAGTGGAAGAGACTAATCTGGGGGAAATGGCTGACTTTGTCGGTCAAGAGGACCTCGGGAAACAAAAAGTTGCAGCGATCACTGAAAAACTCCTTGTCATGTATCCGGAAGCAGAGATCAATGCCTTGCGCACGTCTATCTCCAACCTGGCTGCATTACACGTAGTAAAACGATCAGACGTCCTTTTCTGTTGCAGTGATCATGATACAGCACGACTTATGACGACTATAGTAGCCAGTATGTATTGCCGGGTACTCATCGATGCAGCATCCGGTATCTCTCATGAATCAGATTCCCGTATTGGCGTTTCCATACGATTGGCTTTACCCGGGCGCTGCTTATGCTGTTTGGGCGGGCTCCGTATGGAGGGAACCTGGGATTGGCTGAGTTCAAACGAGCGAGGATTCCATACCGGGCGTATCTGGACACGAGAGCGCCAGGGCAGCCTGGCCTCCGTCAGCAATTTATCTGCCAGCCTGGCTATGCGGTGTTTGGAGGACTTGGTATTGGAGCGTCTTTCCGAATCAATCTGGCTTCAGGGTGAGTTTTCCAACGGCAGACTGCAAGTAAGCTACCCAAGATCCAACCGTGATGCGAGTGAATGCCCGATCTGTTCCAGGCTAACAGGTCGCGGAGACGATGGTCTTGGTGATGTACCTGCGATTATGCAGGAACTGTGTCAATGACAAGTTTCAACGAGAGACGAATTGGACAGATTTGTTCTTGGCTGCCTGGTTGACGCCGGGCGGCCTGGCAAGCAATGAATCTTAACCATGTGTGTATTGGGATGGATAAGAGACCATGAAGACAGGAATCAGACGCTCATCATCAGCCGGCCAGCAGGGCTACATCAATTACAGGCAACTGACTCTATTACAGTTGCTATGTCGGATCGTTTACTACAGCGATACTGCAGCACTGAATGAGCTACATGACAATCGCTTATTGTTTCACCATAAACATAAATGTAAGTATCGTTTGGCCGAATACATTGATGCATTAAGAGGCAGTGAACTTGCTCGGAAGTGGTGTGGCCGCGAGACTCTGGTTTTAGTAGATGCATACAATTTGACCATCGACAAGTTTTTTAATATTCCCGCCAAGACTGACAATGATGAACAAGCAAGGCTCCAGGGTCATGATTGTCGGTACTACCTGGAAGCATGTATCCAGTACATGACGCAACTGCTGAAAGAAAATTCACCGCCCAATGCTCTTGCAGCGGAGATGATTTTCTCTGAGGCACTGGCAGGGATGGCAGAAAGACAATTCCGCTTTTCCTGTCTGGAGGCAAAACGCAAAGCACGCAGATTTGACCGGCGATATCGGTGGCGGTCTCCTGTTGGAGATCTGTACGTACGGTTGCCATCTGCCGTACCCAGTCAACAATGTCGGACATGGCTCGAAACTAACATCGGCGAGGTTAATCCCCAGCGACACGGCGAGAAGGAACGGGTTCAGGCAATGATAGATCAGCTGCTGGCCAGAAAGCAGATCTTCTTCTTAAGCGAACTACATCATATTGAGGAAGGACTGCCATCAAGTACGGATCCATTACCTTTCATGATGGAAGAGCAGACATCAGTTGACGGGCTTGCGGCCGTTGTTGCCGAGGAGAAGGCCGAGAGCATTAAACAGCAGAGACCTACTATACGGTTGTTGGGCAAAGATAAGCTCAAGGAACTGATCCGCACAGTCTTCACTAGGCTGGCTGATGGAGACTATGTGGAAAAGGATATCGCTTGCAGTTTTGGATTGAGCGCAGCGACTTTTTGCCGTTTCGCCGGTGCTCGTTGGAAGAAAGACAGTAACGACATGACTGTAAATTCTGTACCGGATTTGTGGCGAAATACGGCCCACACCCTTGCGGGCCATTCGGATTTTGTCACTGCGGCCCAAGAAGCCGGCGTGTGGAAGCAGGTACGTGAAATATTAGAGGCCGAGGACGACAGGGAGACTTTAAGATGATTGATAACCTGTATTTTATCCCGCTTATTGTACAAGCCTTACAGGAGCAGGATGTCAGGGCAGCCTTAAGAGCAACTTTCTGTGCCATCAAAATGAAGGGTACTGAAGAACGATACGCTGAAGGTTTCAGGAATTTTGAGCTTTTCATGGATGCAATGCATAGCCGGTTTGAAATGATGACCACACATAATATGCGCGAACAAATGGTTGAGTTGGCGGCCGGGACGTTTGCAGGTACTGCCCAAGAGTTGAACTTCTTATTGCGTATCATCAAATCTCATCCGAAATGGCAGGTTGAATACGAGACGATGTGCCGCCAGGAAATTGATGAGCTTGCACAGAGCTTTCCAGTGATCCATGTCCTGAGTGAAAGAGGTTTGCTGGGAGAAATGGCATTTACAAAAGTGCCAAGCCGTGAATGTTGCGCTGGCATCTTGCCGGGTAGCTACAGGTTAAAGCTGGCTAATACGGGCTGGAATATCTGGGAAGGGGAGTTGACTGCAACAGAGCTCATATGGACAAAGGCCCTGCCCATGGCAGCCGGAGAGGCCGAAATACCGCCTAGCAGTGAGATAGTCCTATTAGATGGAGATCTGATACTCCGTACATATGCAGGCATTGAAAGTGGCAGTATTGAGATTGAATTGACCAGGTAGGAAGACGCAAAATGGGTGAGAGTACACATATGATTGGAATGACGAAAATAGCCCTCGTATCCGGTCAGGGTGACAATAGTAAGGCGTTTATTTCCGCTATTGTTATCCGGGAGGTAGATTTACAGAATAATGAACAATTACGTTTTGCCGGCACTGTTGAGTTCTCAGAATCTGTTAGGAGGCATATAAGACGCACCATATTGCCAATTGTAGATCATATTCTGAAGAAACTGGAGTTGTCGCGGAAAGGTTTCGAGATATCTGCAGTTAATCTCGGAGCAGCCTCGGCACTGGATGTCGGCGTCACTATCTCCGGTCTTTCGGGAGATACAGCGGTATTTATTGCCATGTTATCGCAAGCCCTGCAGATACCCGTTAGCGGCGAATTTGTTACGACCGGTCATATCGCCTCACCAGCGGGTGACATAAGTGCCGTAAAAGGGATACCTGCCAAAGCGGAGGCTGCGAAGAATGATAGGACTATCAAGCACTTAATATACGGTGACCTTGAAAAGGATGAATCATTGAAAGTGCTGTCTCCAAACCAAAGGAATCGCAGCATTGACGCGATAATGGCAGTAAGCGATTCTGTCCGCACCAAAGCGGTTAGTGGGGTAGGTGAACTCATCAGAGAGATCTTTACCGAAGCAGACATTGTTTTGGCCAGTCTGAAAAAGGGGTTCTTTGGCATCTCAACCATGAAGGATTCATCGCACGATCCCATCTCGGATACGATCAAATTCCTGGTTGACAACAATGAGAAGAGGTTCTGGAATGCCCTGCAAAGGTACTTCTCGACAGGAGAGCATGAAAAAGCCAAAGAACTGTTGCAGGCCTTTGCCCAGTTCTTTGTCTCCAAGCAGAGATATCCAAAGGGATTGGGTGCAAGACTTCATCAATTAATCTGTTCACTACCACCTGCGGTCAGGAAACTGAAAATAGTGTTCCCTGTTCTGGATACGGGATCATGCCTTACGTTAGGTCAGCTTGCCGGGAATGTTGATTACCAGGATGTGCTCACTTTACTCGACGCAGCACATGGCAAGAACATGGCGTCGCATGTAGAGACTTGTCCGGATAGCAAACCACTTGTAGCAGGGACGTCAGACTCTGATTGTGTCGTGTTCGATACAGTTGTCTCGCAGATAAAAGCGCAGGCGCTTGCCCAACAGGTGGGCATTCCTATAGATTCGGCTCGGGGCTCGTACATCCTGAGATCATCAACAGTTGAGACCTACGAAGAGTTCGTTGATGTGATAGAGGCCTATTTCATTCATATGCAGCGTTACATCAGTTCCAGTACAGACAAAGTTGAAGACATGACTCGAGCCCGGACTGAGGCGATTGCCCTGCTGCAAAGGACCTTTCGTGACAAGGGCGGCGATCTGGTGGCATTTGCAGGGGCTATAGATGGCACCAAAGGTGGGATGCGGACCGTTCTTGACGCTCTAACAGAACAATACAAAGGTGAGAAGAAGGAAGCATACATCGAACTGGTCTTCTGCGATGCAATAGAAGCTTTGGGCTGGGATGAGCGGGTAAGGTGTATTCGAGGATTAGTCAAACGTGCGGGACATTGCTTTCCGGAAGAGTTCAAGAACAAACCGCCGGAACGATTTGCCAGAAATTACAAATCCATATTCAGGATCTATGTGAAGTCTCTTGACAATATTGATCAGTTTTTACGAACCCTATAAGGAGGACATGTTATGGCTACTATAAACAGTCTATTAGCACATCTCGATGAAGGGGCAATTGCCCAGCGCATAGGAATCGCACATGATGAAGCGCGATTGAGTTATCATCTGCCGTCGAATACTGTTACCAGCTTTGATCCGTTCAGAGATATTATCTCGAACTACTACAACCATCAATTCTCAAAATGTGTGTCCAAGGGCGGCAGTCTGTCACCCAGTGAGGCATATGGTCGAGCCAAGGAACTGCTCGAGCGCGAGTATCGAAAGAAACGTGGAGATATTGTTTCGGCCTTTAATGACGCGAGTAGAGGAACAAATGGTGGGATGCGCGTGGTGTTGGATATCATCTGTGAGGGTATAAAGGCAGAGGTGGTAGAACGATATGTCCAGGATGTCTTCGATCGGCATGTGGCGCCCAATTCCTGGGATCAGAAGGTCGATATGATAAGGCAGTTCATGTCACACTGCAGTGGTATGCTGTCTTCTTCAATTGTTGTCAGCCAGCCCGAACGTTATGCCCACGATTACAGTGACCTGGTCAGATCCTATGTCGAAGGTCTCAGGCAGACCTCGGCAATGTTCCGACGGCTATAGAAATAGAAAGGCCTATCATGCCAACAAAACTCGACAAGCTACTGGCCAGTATCAGTCCAGAGACAATAGTGGAAACCTTCAACAGGGCCAATGAGGCCATCAACACTTTTCATGTGAAATCGGCCCAAATAGAGAAATGGGATGAGTATACAAACTGTATGACTGAATTTCTGCGCCATATTGATCGCCACTGCTTAGGGCTCTGCAGGCCGATTGACGCATCGCCTGATTTTTATTGGGCGCTCTGCGTTCGGGTGCTATCACAGGTGTACGGTCCAAGTGGCGAAAAAGTGGGATTTGAGATGGCCCGGACTGGTAAAGGCGGGGGAGTCCTTGGACTGTTAAGGTCGGTGGCAATGCATGCTGCTGAGGGATATGCCAAAATAGAGATTCAGGCCCGTGTGAATGAGTACTTAAACAGCCTTACAGTTGATCAGCAGATTGAGGCATCCTCGGAGTACCTGGCCAAATACGGTCGCTTTCTTCCCTCGGAAATGACCGAAGCAAGTGCCGCCCGTATTCGAGTTGAGTTCCGCAAGGTACTCGAAAAGCACCCCTGGCTACTCCTGAAGATCCGTGATGCAGGGCGATAGTGGAATTTAGTGGAGATGAAAGCAATAACAGAAACATTTTTTGGAGGTCATAAGATGAGTTCTATAAATCCAGCCACTCGTAAGCAGACATTATCGTTTGCGGCCGTCCTTTTCTTGATGGTCGCGGCTTTCTACGATCCAAGAATCCTTCACAATTTGGCCTGCCATGTTGGGATAATAACTGTGGCCTTTATGGTTGTTTGTGCCTTTGCAGCAGCACATGGTATCCGTAAACTGGCAGATGTATTCTTTCGTGGGTCGGTCAGTCCGTGGTATGCGCGACCGGGGGTAGTGGTATATTTGTGTATAATCCTGCCTGTGGCCAACGTCCTTTTCATAATAATCGACAATCTGTTCTTCAGCATCCCGGAAATAGGTCAGGTTACCTCTCAACAGATCAGGATTTGGATATTCATGGGCCTGGAACTGTGGTGGATTACCCTCCTGGAATAGCTGGCTGACACATCATCAAAAAATATCTCTTAAAAAACACCCAAAATGAAATGGGGCACTTCGCGTTTCCGCTCTATCTATGGGGAGGAGGATTATTGATAGCAGAAAGGGTAGAAATGAGCCTGGAAAAAGCCATTGTTCATTACGCGGGGCCGCACATGCTTGCGGAGAAGGCACAGGCCCTTATCGACGCCGAGGTCGGCAAAGGCTGCGATGGCAATATATTACCCAATCCCGTCGCCCTTGAGCCTGTTTTTGCGCCAATAACCGTACCTAAAGACCTTATGTCTCTGAAAGACAGATCCAGCTGGGTCTATGAATCGGCGCCGCAGCAGCGGGAACTGGTCAGATATCAGGTATGGCTCTCGCCTGACCAGCCCTTCAACTGGAAGTGCCTCGAACTCTTTGTACGACAGCTCTCTTTGGTGTCTAACAGGGTAGGCCTCGAAATTGGCGGCAACCAGGAAAAAATCGCAATCACAATGCTATGCCATCGCAGTGATGAGCCAGTTGTTGTAACGGCCTTCATGAGCAAGCTGAGGTTCTGCAGGCTGTTGGTAGTAAAGCATGAGCTGGTCTTTGAAACAACCCGGGAGGCGTGGGAGGACATCAGTATTTACGACTATTTCCCTCCGCCGCCGTATTCGCATCTTCTGACTCGACCTGATGAACTGCATACGTCACCGTACGAGGCCCTGATAACGGCGATAGCGAACATACCGGCGCCTGCGGTTGGTCTCTATCAGGTACTGTTCCAGCCGGTTTCGCGGAACAATAACTGGCATCGAAATATCGAGATACTGACAGACCTTGAATATGTCGTCAAGCTGGTGGGCAATATTGGGATGGGCAATGTCGGCCATTCCTCCGGTTATACCCAGCAAGCTCCATCCGGGGCCCTTGGCCAGATGGCCGGGGATGTTGAGACCAAGGCACATAACGATAAACCCCTCTACTCGGTGGCATTTCGTATTGCCGTAATCGGCGACATTGACAACAGAGAGAAGTACCTGCAGTCGTTGGGTGTGTTCAGCGGATTGTTTCAGCATGGCGGCAGACCCCTTGATTTCATCACAGAGGCCCAGTACCTTTCACTCCTCTCTCCTGAACAGATCCGGCAGATGTTCCTGCTGGGATTGACTTATCGACCGGGCTTTCTGGTGAACTCCGCCGAATTGACAGGTCTCGTACACCTCCCTGATGCGAGCATAGCCGAGCTGCTCGATACGGATGTAGATAAAGTCGAGACGTTGTCTATGATCACCGGCAGCAAGTTGTCAGAGGGCACACCTATAGGAATAATCGCCGCCGCAGGCCAGGAATCCACTATCTGTATACCGGATGCGTTGCGAATGTGTCATACCCACCTGATCGGCAAACCCTGTCAGGGCAAATCAACTTTGATGGAGAACATGATTATGGATGACATCAGAAAGGGCCACGGCATTGCTGTTCTTGATCCACACCATGATATGGTGGAGCGGTTGCTGTCTCTCATACCCGAGGAGGCCATTGACCGCGTTGTATATTTCAATCCAGGCGATCCTGATTGGATCCCCCTGTGGAACCCTATGCAGAGGATCCCAGGCCAGGATACAGGCAGGATGACCGCCGATCTTATTGGTGTGTTTAAGAGTTTTGTCACAGGCTGGGGTGACCGCATGGAGCATCTGCTTCGCCAGACTTTGCTCGGACTTTTGCACTTCCAAGGCACCTCCTTTCAGGATGTTTACGATGTTCTATGCAATTCGGATGAGAGTAGAGAGATGCGTAAGCTTGTTCTTGAGGTTGTGCAGAACGATACGGTCCGCCAATTCTGGAAGGATGGAATTACCGAATACAGGCCCGATGAACTCGGCCCGCCGAGGAACAAACTCAGCAAACTGCTTCTATCCAACACAGCAGTTTCTCTAATGTTGTCGCAATCGCGAAGCACTTTTAACTTCCGCCACATAATGGATGATGGCATGATATTCCTGGCAGACCTTTCACCAAATCTCGGCATGGAAGTACAACAGGTCATTGGGGGTTTTATCGTGGCGTTGATGTACATAGCCGCACTGAGCCGCAGTGACATGCCAAGGGAAAAACGACGGCCGTTTCATATGTACCTTGATGAAGCTCCTAAATTTGTAACCGACACCCTTGAAAATATTATCGCAGAAGCCCCAAAACACGGTGTAAGCCTGACCCTAGCGCACCAATTCCTGCGGCAGTTTGATACCAAAAAGATTGATGCACTTGGAACCATTGGAACAGCCGTAGTTTTCAATGTCGATAGCAGAGATGCCGGCTATTTGAGCAAGGATTTCAAGAAAAAGGCCGAGGTAACCGATTTCATCGACCTTGAGCAGGGAGAGGCAATCGTACGCTGCGGTACTGAAATCGTGAAAATAAAGACACTGGGACCATTGAAGGAGCCTGAGAAGAATTTTAGAGACCGTATCATCGCAGAATCGCGAAAGAAGTACTGCATGTCGGCCCCGGAGGTTCGTCGAATGATCCGTCAGCGAAAAGAGCGGGCAAATAGGCCCTTTGAGCCACTGGCCCCTGTGACAGACAACCACAAGACCGCCCTCACATCCGAAGAGTTCAAATATGATGGACTGTGATATGGAAAAACGTGCAAGAGAAACAATTGAAGCAATTGCCGCTAAACTCGACCGCAGGTTGATAGAAGGCCGGTTCGATGAACCAATTGCCAAGGTCGCATGGGAATCTAAGTGCGAAGCGAAATCCCCTGTTACTCATAAGGATTTCAATAAGATCGTTGCCGATTTCGTAGAGCAGATTTATGAGAAGGCCCTCAATGCATCCTGGATGCTGACTGATGCGCTTGCTGAAGCGATATTTCTGCTTGAAAACTATTACAACAGCCCGGCGTACGGTCCTGGTTACGCGGCTGCCGTTTTGCACGCCAACGATGCGGCCGAAGGCGGTGTTCAAGCGGTTCTGGCCGGCCTGGCCGAGTCAGTCAAGAACGTTGAGCGAAAGAAGTACATTGATGGTGTTTTCACATGGCATTTGCACAGCTGCAGCTGGGAGCTGCAATGCGAGATTGCCAGGCTCCTGCTGGAAGATTACAGGCCGTATATACCGCCGCTACTGTGCAAATGCGTCCCCGCCCAGCTGGTAGATGAGATCCCGTCAATCATGTACACGTATATTTGCGGTGATTTCACTCTGCAACAGATTTCACTCTGCAATGAAAAGCATTTAACTGCTGAAACGCTACCTGGCCGGGAGATGCCGTAGCCGCCGAGCCAATTGAGGGTGCATTGGCTCGGCGATTAGGGAGGTGATGGATTATGGGAAGAGCAGAGCGAAGTACCGCTGAAAAGATCAGGATTTACAAAAGCCTCTTTATGGGCCTGCTAAATGTCTACGGCACCTACAATACCAAAACGGGCAAAGTTAGGCAGGAAAAAACGACAGTAACGGATGATGTTATACTTGCCCATCTGACGGGAAAACAGTCGTATGGGGTTTACCTTTTGGTCGGTGATAAGACTGGCGCCCTCGCCGTTGACTTTGACGAAGATGAACTGTGTCTGCCTATTTCCTTTGTGGCCGGTGCAAGAAGATATGACATGCCGGCTTATATCGAGCGGAGCAAATCCAAGGGATACCATGTCTGGATATTCTTTGAGAAAGGTGGAGTTCTTGCACGTAAGGCACGGCTTGTCGCCCACGAGATTCTTGTCGATATGGGGAGGCCGGGAACGGAAGTATTTCCGAAACAGGATGTATTGGCGAACGGAGTTTCGTACGGCAATTTCATCCATGCGCCATTGTTTGGGGCGCTTGTTCCAAAAGGACGGACGGTATTTGTTGATCCGGCTGAGCCCACGAAACCATATCCTGATCAATGGGAATTGCTGGCGAGAGTGCAGCGAGTCGGCGAGCTGAGACTCGATGCCGTCATTAAAAGCTGCAATCTGATAGAGCCGCCCCAGGCTCTTGAAAAAACAAAATCCAATAACTGTACGGAATCAGATCGCGATACATCGCCTTTCGGACTGCCTCCCTGTGCTCGCAGAATGTTAGCTGAGGGTGTAAATTCCTACCAACGGGTTTCGTGCTTTCGTCTGGCTGTCCATCTGAGGCGAAACGGCATGCCTTACGACCTTGCCCTGGTGACATTAACGGCCTGGGCAAAAAAGAACCGACCCACAGATGGGAAACGTCTGATTACCGATGCGGAAATAATATACCAAACCAAATGTGCTTTTGAGAATTCGTATCGCAGTTTCGGCTGTGAAGACCCGGCTATCGCCGCTCATTGTAACAAAGATTGCCCATTGTATGCGTATACGGTGGGAAAGTCTTCGGCCTGAACAAAAGAGGAATCAACATTCAGCGGCCTAATTGGAGGTTCATAAGATGACGGAACTAAATGACCCGGGAGTTGCTGATTCGGAGATTGTTCAACACGATATCAGCCAGGAAGTCCTCAAACGGAGGTGCCTGCTTAAAGACCATGCTGGCAACGTAATTGAGACACCCGACCAAATGTACATGCGGGTGGCCGAAACAGTTGCGGAAGTTGAAGCCCGATACGGTACGGCACGGCAGGTTATCCAGCTGCTTCCTGAGATATTCTACAAACTCATGGCACCTGGGAAGTTCCTCCCTAACAGCCCAACCCTGATGAATGCCGGCCAACCCGAAGGATTGCTGAGCGCCTGCTTTGTATTACCGGTCAACGACAGTATCAATGAGATATTTGAGGCTGTCAAGAATACAGCGTTGATCCAGAAAGCCGGGGGTGGGACAGGATTCGCATTTGATAAATTGAGGCCTACGGGCGATGTGGTCGCCTCCAGTGGTGGGACAACCTCAGGACCGATTAGTTTCTGGCGGGTCCTATCCGAAACCACTAATGCAATCCAGCAGGGCGCTAATAGACGCGGGGCCAACATGGGTATGATGAGTGTTGAGCATCCGGATATCCTCAAGTTTGTTCATGCCAAACAGGACCTTACTTCATTTAACAACTTCAACATATCTGTCAAGATAACAAACGCGTTTATGAACACCCTCCGTAAGAATCCAGATGTTCCGCATGTTGTGACTAATCCGAGGACACAGCGACACTATTTTGTCCCGAGAGCCATTGATTTGCATTCTTACCGGATCCAGGACCTGAGACCGTTCGATGGCAGTCGAAACGACTGCTATGCGGTCCGGGATATCTGGAAGATGATTATTACTGGCGCCCACGCAACAGGCGAGCCAGGTATTTGCTATATAGACCATGTCAATGAAGATAATCCTACCCCCAGCTTAGGGGTAATAAATGCCACAAATCCCTGTGGTGAGCAGCCGTTGCTCGACTTTGAAGCTTGCAACCTCGGTTCTCTGAATGTTTCAAAGTTCGTGCTGCCCGATAGTACCGACTTGGACTGGAAAGCTCTTGGCGAGGCTGCTGAGTATGCCGTGAGATTCCTGGATGATGTGATAGATGCCAATCATTGGCCAATTCCAGAAATCAAGGAGATGAGTCTCGGCAATAGGAAGATAGGTCTTGGTATCATGGGTTTTGCCGATACATTGGTACTGCTGGGCATTCGCTACGATAGCGATGAAGCGGTCAGTTTTGCAAAACGGTTAGGTAAATTCATTCAGGACAAAGCTCATCACGCCAGCCAAAAGCTGGCACAACAGCGAGGATCCTTCCCTAATTGGCACGGCAGCATTTGGGATACCGATCATCATACGCCCATGCGAAATGCGGCATGCACGACAATAGCGCCAACAGGAAGCATCAGCATTATTGCCAAGTGTAGCAGCGGTATTGAGCCTATATTCAGCCTGGCCTATAAACGTCGGGCCTTGGATGGAGCTGAATTTCTTCAATTGCATCCACTTCTTGAGAAACTGGGCACAGAGCAGGGCTGGATGAATGAAAAGGTTAGAGACATGTTGCTGTCTGGCGCAGACATTAAGCAAATCAGTGGTGTCCCTCGAAAGATAACAGAGGTCCTGGTTACAGCTCACCAAATCGCTCCGGAATGGCACGTTCGTATCCAGGCGGCTTTCCAATCGAATATCGACAACGCCGTTTCTAAAACCGTGAATTTGCCCGCCAGTGCGACGGTCGATGATGTCGATGAAATATTCCAACTTGCCTACGACCTTAATTGTAAAGGAGTTACAGTTTATCGAGATAATAGTCGCCAAAGCCAGGTATTATCAGCAGTCAAAGTATCTGAACAGCCGGACGAAATTGCGTTAGGTCCGCGAGCACGAGCAAGGGTTACCATTGGTAAAACAAGCAAGTTCCGGATGGGCTGTGGAACGCTTTTTGTGACGGTAAACAAGGATGACAAGGGTATATGCGAGGTATTCGCCAACCTTGGCAAGGCTGGCGGCTGTCCGAGCCAATCAGAAGCCACATGCAGGGCAGTCTCGGCAGCACTGCGGTCAGGCGTTGACCCCAAAGTGATGATAGACCAACTTGGTGGCATTAGATGTCTCTCTGCAGCAGTTGCACGTAAATCTAATAAGGGGATTGATGTCCTTTCGTGTCCTGATGCAATAGCACGAGCTTTGGAAGAAGCTTTGGAGGGGACAAATATAACTCACGAGCGCCGGTATGTTAAAAAGTGTCCCGAATGCGGCCAAACTCTGCGTTTTGAGTCAGGCTGTGATGTTTGCACTTGTGGATATAGCAGCTGTGGGTGAAAAATGTTCCGACACCCCAGCAAACAGATAGAGCGTCGTGATCTTTTTCTGACTCACAAAACCATAAGTGAGCAACGGATCAAATCTCCGTTGCTCTTTTTAGTCGCATTATTAAGCCAAAAATCAAGCCTCAATTACGACACTTTGCTACCGCAATCGCTACAATAATTTGCACTGCCAATCAACCTGTGGTCACACACAGGGCATCTTCTGACAAAACTCATTATCTTCCTGCCGCCTGTTTTATTCGGGGCAACTAATAATATGAGCAGGGCAACAATTATCGTGACGGCGGTGCCGGTGAGGTAATTATTTTTAATGGTTTGTGCGAATTGTGAGACACCACTATTCGCCAGCCAATTAGCAACTACAACAACATTGGCCATCAGAAAGATACAGCCTATAAGGCCCAGCAAAATTATTTTTCGCAAACCAAGAGTCATAAATCTGTCCTCCAAAAATTTAAGTAATCATTTTATGTTTTATACCAACGAACTACTATAGCGCGATGTGTAGTTCGAGCGCAAGGGGAAATTTGATTAATTTTTGAAGAACTAATGTAAGTGGTGTATCTCAGCGCATTTAGAGAAAACATTTTTCTCAAAAAACTGGTCATTGAACGAGGAAATATACTGTTCTTATTCCCTTTTTAGCATTCGCGGGGTTTGTGTTGCCTATCGTGACCACATGTGTGAACAGAGTGTGGTCATGAAATGGTTGCTTTCAGTTCTTTGGTCCGTGTAGCTCAAAAACACTTCACTTTTCAATAACACTGCTATGAGGCCATTCTCGTCAAGTGGCAAAGACCTCAAAATCTAATTTTTTTGTTTTTTTCTTAACGCATAGAATCTACTCCACCAGAATCTTTCCTAATATCAGACCAAACAGCTACTACTTATTCTGCTATACATGCTTTGGGCTATCTGCCCTGCACAAGTTAATGTTTCAAATTATTGCAAATGGGAGCTACAATCTTTTGGCATAATTTACCGTTACAGTGTTATTACATAGTCATCCCATCGCCAAAGTGCTGTATTTTAAATCCGTTACTAAGAATTTTTCTGTTTATCCTCTCACAATAAATAATTTATCAAGTTGTTTTTTCTTTTTTTTGTCCTCACCCAAAATGGGGCGAAAAAAAGAAAAAATAACGGCCGAACTAACTCAAACCTTAACTACATTGGCATCATACAAACATCCATCACAAAGCATCCGCCAAAGATGTATCGCTATGCGTTTGGCAAGACCTACTATCGCCTTCTTGCCATTGCCGGTATTGTGTAACAGTCGATTATATATCTGACGGGCATGAGGATCTATACGATACCATGCCCAGGCAGCCTGAACTAACATTGCCCGTAATTGCCGTCGGCCAGTTTTTGTTATTGGCCCCTGATGGCACGTTTTACCGCTCTGACTTACCTTGGGACACAGACCAGTATATTTGCTTATCTGCTTAGGTTCGCTGAACCGAGTTATGTTAAACATCTCTGCTCGATAAAGGCGCTGGTATTGTGTTTGTATCTTTCGTTGCCGAAGGGCTGGTACCGTGTGATATATTTAACTTTTAGAGCATTTTAAGTTTTTGTGTTCGTATTGCCGATATGTTTTCTATGAAAGCATATTCGATAGATTTAAGAAAACGTGTTTTAGCTGCCTATGATTCTGGTAAATACAGCCTCAACCA
>Ga0307378_10006744_pt1 | contig 15641 bp, 22 predicted proteins | sample UN1MG_FD_202238 | JGI IMG/M metagenome (GOLD analysis project Ga0307378, IMG submission 202238) | Soil microbial communities from Risofladan, Vaasa, Finland - UN-1 | ecosystem: Environmental > Terrestrial > Soil > Coastal area > Acid sulfate soil | place: Finland: Risofladan, Vaasa | collected... | reverse complement strand
GTGACATCATTACACGGTAACCATTAAAGTTTCCAGTAGATGCAAACCCTTGAGTTCTTCCCATGTAGTCCATAGTACCATTTTGGTAGAACCATTTTAATTGATTATCCCATGAAAGTTTTAACAAATGAATGTTATCATTTCCTTCATCAGTAACATCAAAGATAATAAAGCTAAATGAACTTAAAGGTCTTCCATCAATTAATGGATTCTCAATATCATTAGTGTTTAAGTTATCAAAAGCAGGGTTAAGTACAAACTTAACATTAGCTAAGAAAGGAATAGTAAATGAAGTGTAAGCAAATCCATAATCTAAATCCATTCCAGAACCTTTAACAGCTCCAATATCAGTAGCATTTTGAACTAAACCAGAACCATATACTTCATCAGCAATAGCTTTGTTAATCAATTGCATACCAGCAATACCTGTTTGTACAACCAATGATCTTTGTGGATCTGGTCCTTTAAATTCAACTTTACCTTGATAGAAATTGTAAAGTTCAGATTTAAACATATCAAGTGTGAAAGAAGACTTGTTGTAAACTCTTTTAAATGAGTTATCCAACTGAGACCATAAACCAACAGATAATCTAATATCATCTGGTCCATCTTGTTTTACTCTACCACCTTTACCCCACATAAGATAAGTTTCAATGTCTGTAGCAATTTTACTAAGGTGAGCTGCTTCCATATTTGTAATGAAAGTTCTAGTAAGAGTACCATTTTCAAATGCTTCTCTTGCACCAGCTTTACCCATATTAGCAATCAGACCTTCAATAGAAGGAACGGAAGGATTGTTGGAATCTGTGTTAAAGTTTCTCCAAATTTCAGTTACTGGTACAGTACCATCAGCATTCAAACCACCTTTGATCATAAGATCAGCACGGCTAGAAATAGAATAATGTACATGTGCTTCAGCTCCTCCTACAAAGTTGTAGAATTCACGGAAACCAGAACCAGTTTCAATGTCAGAGAATCTTTCTCCATACTCACCTCTTGCAGAACCTTTTCTGAAAAACTTTGTACCTTTAGTTAAATACTTGTTATCCAAAACAGCTGCATTGTTGTTGTTTACCAATTGAACAGTATAGATAAAACCGTCACCAGCAGGGATAATATCATCAGCTGTGATGTAAAGTTCTAATCCATTATATTTGTCATAAGTGATAATATCACCGTGACCAAAAGTTCTTTTGGAAATTTTAATTTTAAAGGTAGTACCATCAATACCTTTTTTTTCGTTTGCTGCCTCAATATCTGCTACAATGTAGGGAAGATCTTGAGCAACAGGAGTTTGCCATTTATACTCACCACGTGCATTGTCCACCATGATAGTATTCTTTCCTCCAAAAGAAGCCATTTGATACAAAGGCATTTCTACCTTTTGGGTCATAGCCCAAAGATCAACTGGTCCCATATCCATAGGTTCAGCATTGCCGAGCATTTGGGTAAGGTGGTAAGAATCAACATGAGAACTAGCTTTGTAGCTTGTATCTCTTAGGAAAATTCCATTGTTTAATATTGGAGTTGCCATAATTTTGATTGTTTTAATTGTTATTACTTGTTTTTGATTGTTATCTATTTTTGATTATTAAATCCGTTTGAATATGTTATTGGTTCTAGGTAATTTCTTACCAATTGGTTTTGTGTTTGTATCATCTTTATCTTGAACACCTAAAGAATTGGTTCCACCTGAATTAGATTGTTCCGTTTTAAGTTTTCTTACAGTTTGTTCAATACTTTTTTGAGCTCCTTTATCCATTATTTTTGCTTTGTATCCTTCAGGATCTTGTAGCAACCATAATGCTTCTGATATTAATGCATAATTTGGTTCTACAAATTGATACTTTTCCAAAAGATGTCCTAATAAATTAGTATTTCTTCCACTTACTGATGGATAACTTGGTTGTACTAACCCGTTATACAACATTGCTTGTGTTCTTTTATCTATTCTAATATCTCCTAAATTACCATCTTTAAGTGTTTCATATACATTAGACATGTATGTTTTAGATGCATATTCTTGTTGTTTTCTTTTGAGTTGTTGCTCTTCAAGTTTTTTTGCAACAACAGATTCTGACATTTTATCTAATTTTGGTTTAAACTTTAAAGCTTGAGTTTCTAATTTTCCTAAGTCTTTCCAAATTTCAATTTCTTCAGCAATTTCATCAGATGTGCCATAACCAGTTGCAAATAAATATTCTCTAATAATTATTTCTTGGTCTTGTTCTTTTTTAACATCTAAAGATCTAGTTTCTTCTACTTGTGATAAAGTTGAAAATAAACCTTTTAAATCTTGTCCTCCATCTGCTACATATCTAGCAGCAATTTGAAGTTCTTCAGGTAAACTTGCAAAAAATTGTTTTGGAGTTTCACGTCTTACTTGATTACCTTTTTCTTCTAAGTTAGCTTCAATTAATTCTTCCCAGTCTTTTGCTGTATATTCATCTAAAGATTTTTCATCATCAAATGGTACTAATTTATCTTCTTTAATCATTTTTGAAAATACATCTGAAATTCCAGAAATTGGTTTTCTTCCTCTTGTTTCTTTTATTTCATCTTCATCTTCATCTTCATCTGTTAAAGAGTCCATAATACTATTAGTTTCCTCTTTAGTCATTTTAAAATCTTCAGTTTCAGATTTATCATCATTACTAACAGTTTCTTTTTTTGATAAATCATCAGCATCATCAACATCTGGATCAGCAAATGAAAAATCTGCTTTTTTGTTTATTCCTGATAAGATATTTTTTTTATTAGATTTTTCATTAGGTAATGTAACTCCGTCAGCTCCTGGAGTTCCATTAAAGATCTCATCTAAATTAATATCTAATGTTTGTACATCACTATTCACGTTGTTTTCTTTTGTATTCATATTTTATTGGTTTTTTTTAATATTTAATACTTATATATACAATATACATAAAGTTTATTGATTATCACAAAAAATAAACTTATATAATTTGAACTTATTAAAATGTTTTTTGCAGTATATAGCTAACACTAATTATTTATCTTTATTTTTTTTAGACTTAGGGTTATCATACTTATTTTTATTTTCTCTTGCTATTTGTAATTCATTTTGTGAAATTGCTATATCTGCTGAAATTTTTTGTTTTTCTACATCTAACCTTCCTCTTTCAATAACACTTTTGCTATTCAATTCTTCACGTTTTAAATTTGACTGTTCTTGATATCTAGTACTTTCTCTGATGTCTTTCATAGCATCTTGATAGTCAGATACTTGATTTTGATTAATATCAGATTGTGCACCAAATCCAGCGGCTCTTATTTCTGCAACGGTTATTTCATTTTGTCTATTCTTTTCATTTTCTTCCATCTCAGCTTGTAACTTCATTTGTGCTTCTTCAGCTTTAGATTGAAGTTGTTTTTCTTGCATTTCACGTTCTTGTTGCATTTGTTGAGCTCTTTGTTTTTCTATTCTTGTTTCTGAATCTTTTAATATATCTGATACTTCTGCAATAGAATCTGCTTTAACAATATTACCTAGTTCATAAATTGATGCTCCTGTTGTATTATTAGTTAAAGCCATTTGTTTTAATTGCTCAAGTACTTGTCTATGATTAGTTTTAGTAGTTGCAAATACATTAAAATCTCTAAGTAATAAATCCGTACCATTTATTATAAAGTTAACTTTATCTGCTTCTGTCGTAATATAGGATAACCTAATACTTGGATTTTTACTATTATAATATTGTGCTAAGTCAGTTCTCATCTGATGAACTCTAGGCATCAAATGATCTGAGTGTTGTACAAAATAAATTTCTGTTTGTGCATATGATTGCTGCATTGCATTAACAACTCCTGTAGCTGTTTGAGCTGATACAGGACCACCTAACCTTTGAGGATTAATACCTATTGCATCAAAACATTGTTGTTTAAAATAATTAGCTAATTGTATTCTACTCATCAATCTATTAGTTTGTTCCATGTTTAGAGTCTGATAGTGTTGAAAGTTTACAGCATTTTCTGTATTAGTAATTGAAGTATCAAGAGGAAGCATTTGAAAATCCTTCATAGCTACATACGCTTTAGCATAATTATTCTTACCCCAATCTTCACCCATTGAATGACGTGGTAATGCGTTTTGATCAAACATAATCACTGTACCTAATTCATCAATTAATATATCAGCAATTTGATTATTAACCATGTTATATCCTACTTGATATGCTTTCATTAAGTCAACTAAAGATGTGGATCTTGTATTTCTATCAGAGAATACTCTACCTTCTACAGGTAATTTGCATCCGTATAAAGAATTGTTTCCTTTAAACTGAAATGGTAATCTTCCAGGTTTAGTTCTATTAACTCCTAAATATATAGGATTCACATTATCATCTACTGTTGTTCTCCACATAGCTGGAACATTTGGTCCAATTTTTACTCCTCCCCAAACTTCATTAATCCAAATCCAATCTATATGCTCACCTTGTAATAATGTTTCTTTACTTTTGTTTTTGAAAATAGAAGTATCATAAACCGGTTTTTCAGTTAATTTATATGTTTCATCAATTATTTCTTGAGTAACTTCACCATCAAATTCAATTTTAGTTAAATGTCCAACCTTTCTTTGTGTCTTCCAATAAATTGTAGATACTCGCATTAGATTACTATCACCAAATCCATCAATGTCCTCACTTTGAGAAAGTATTTGTGAAACAATATCACCACCTTTTATAGGATCACTTATATAATTACTTACATATTGTCTATATGCTAAGCCTGGCATATTAGTATTCCAATCATGAGATTTGGTAGCATCATAATAAGAACCGTCATTTTGATAACCATTAACTTGATATTGTGCAGAACGTATAGGATATATTTTTTGTAAAGAAGTTAATTGTTTCTCTGTCATAAGATATCCATATTTATCTACGACATCTGATACAGTCATTAAATCAATCTTTCCTACATACGCAGAATCTGAAATATATCTTTGATCTGGGGATTTTTGATAAAATGTCAAAACAGGATTCCACAACTCTACATCATAATCATCTTCTAACATACGAAAATGCCAAAACTCTCTATCTGAAATAAGCATATCTTTAAATGCTCTTTCTTCTAGTTCTTGCATTTTAAATCTTTCTTCATCAATATTATGTTGATGAGATGCCCATTCTTCTACCATGCTTCTATAAGACTTACTAAAAAAATCTTCTATCTCTGGAAGGGATTTTAATGATTCTGGTGATAATTGCTGTTTAGCTTCCTCAGATGCTGGGTCCATGCCCATTTCAATCATTGTTTGTATAAGGTTTTTTTCAGCATCAGCTAATAATGATTCCTCAATCTGAATTTTTTTTTGCTCCAACATTTCATTATATGATTTGTCATCAACAGCTCTAAACTGAACTTTATTATATCTTTTAGAAAATTCTCCTCCTAAAACATTTATTACATTTGGAACAATTGGATAAAATTTAAGTTCTAACGCAGAGTCATTCTCTTTAGTTAAAACATCCATCATATCTTTATACTCATTATCTGGTTCTACTATATAATCTGATTTATCAATAATACCTTTAGCTAATTTATAATTCTTTAAAAGTCTTCTAGCATTAACACGTAAAAATTCTACACCTTTTAATTCAAGCCAATCTAAATTCCATGCCGCCCAATCATCAGTTTTTTCCGAAGCAGGTAAGAACTGTATAGGTTGAGTTAAATTAGAAAAAGTAGATATATCTTTAGCTGTAGCTCCATTTTTCAATTGCATTGCATTAAGTACTTTCATTCTAAATATATTTAGTTAATCTATTTATAATTTTTAAATCCACTTCTAATAGGTCTATTACTACTATTATTTGCTGTTTTAGTTTGTCCAATATTTTTAAAAGGACTATACTTTAATTTACTAAAATTATTTGACTTTACCAAAGAATCTTCTTCTGATTCTTGTCTTTTTGTATATCCTCTATTTGATTGTTGTATTTTAACAAATGCAATTAATGCGCCAAATGCTACCAACCTGTCCACGTTTAATCCTGGATAATATGCCAACATTTCTTTAATAAGCATTCCATCAGGGATTCTTTCTACACCCAACGTTTGACTTACTACAACACCGTTTATATCTGTTTCTTCATTTATTATTTCTCTTATAAATTCTATTGCATATGAAATTAAATGACTCTTAAATAATGTACCTGTATTCTTCCATCCATACTCTTGGTATACAGTATTGTTTGAACCAAGATCTTTTAAAAATAATATTTGTTGTTTAGGTACTAAGTATCTTTGCTTCTTTCTGGAAATCATATGTTGTATAAACAAAGATATGTTATTCTCAACTATAGTCCAGGCATTATACCATTCTATAATTAATTCTAATCTTTCATGAGTTTTATTAATATCATCAAATCTACCACACCAAGATGCAACAATTTTATCCTTTTCTAAAAACTGTTCAACATCACCAGATGCTGTAGTTCTAGTTACTTCAGTAGCATTTTTATATACAAATATACTACACAATGAATCAGATGTAGTTGTTTTTCCTTCTGAAACAGGGTCAATGGATGCATAGTAAGCACTAAATTCAGGATTTTTTACAGGTCTTTCCCATACTACAATACTACCTGTTTTATCCACTTGTTTTTTATCTACAGGAAATCTACTTATTGGTAATTTATTAGTTCTCTTAGCAAAAATTCCTTTTTCATCTCTATCTAATTCAATTAATTCAAAAGGATATTCTTTTTCTTCTATCTTTTTTTGTTGCTTACTTAAAATTCCTTGTGGAAATACTGATGCTTTTCTATATGCAAATGCTTCAGCAATATTAAGTGGCTTTTGAGATACTCTTAATTGAAACTGCTCACTGTTTAATTCACTTTTCCACTTCTCCCTCTCTACAGAAATAGCTTCTACTGCTTCTTCAACTAAGGAGTTTCCATATTTATCAATATATGGAGGCATAGACCACTGTTCTGGAATAAATAATCCTGCAATACCAATTGTGCCATCAGCATCTATTAAATTAGTTTTAACCGCATATATATCATTTGCAATAGGATTTGTAATCATATCTTTTAATGGATTACATTGTTCTAAATCACCCACTGATCCAGCAGCTATAAACATACCTGTTGTTATCATACCTGATGACATAGCAGGACGTAAATACTCATATGTTTCAGACATCTTTGGAGCAATACCAGCTTCTTCATGAAAAAAATAAGTACACGGTCCACCTACTCCAGTAGTTGAATTTTTTTCAAATGAACCACCTTGTATTTTTGATTTTAAACCCCTTGCTGTTTTTCTATTACCTACTTTAACTTCAATTTGTTGTTGCCACAATAAAACTTTTTCTGGATTACTCGGTCTATACCAAGCAGTATGTTCATTTAAAAATGTTTTATATTCATCTAAAAATTTCCATGAACCTTTGTCATTTATAAAATCTTTAAGTGATGCACCAATCTTACATATACTACCTTCCTCAAACCAATAGGTATTAATAATTTTACCCATATGAAAATATGATGATGCTATCTGTCTTTTTTTAAGTATTGCGGAATGTTTATTATTTAACTCTGCTAATAATTCATACAATGCCATATGATACTGTGCATCTCTTACTTTAGCAAAACCATACTTTTTTTCTTCCTTGTCAAATATAGGTAAGAAGTTTAACCACATATAATAATCTCTAGTTAAATACCAAGATTTATTTTTGTCTTTATAAATAACCCCTTCTCTACATTTGTTTTTTTGATCCTCCCAATATGTTGTAAAATCTTTTGATCTAAAAGGTTTATTACAATAAAAACCTTGATTATTAAAGATTCTAGCTTCTTTATTAAACTCTTCTGCTAAAGCATTAAATGCATATTGTCCAGGTTCACTAAATATATTAAGTATATATTCAATAAATTTTTCTTTGGTTTCAAAATCTGTAGTTTCCCAATTATCATTGTAATAAGTTGGAATAGATTTATACATTTATCAATATTGCAAAAATATCCCCCTCTTGTATTAATAAATGTTCTTGATCATTATGTTTCATAGAAACAGGTAAACAATGCTCTGTATATTGAACTACATCCCCAACTTTTATTTCTGTTACAGTTAATCCTACACCAATTACTGTTCCTACATTTTCTTTTTTTTGAGATCCGTCAGGAATAATAATATTAGTGTTTGCAAAATATTTTTCAGCTTCCTTTTGTTTTATAAGAATTTTTTTTCCTACTGGTATAATTTGTTGTGTCATTATTATTTATTTTTTGGTTTATTTTATTATATCTGATCATATGCTAGTCCTGCACCACCTCTAACTGTACTTTCTTGTTCTAATTTCATATCAGTAAAAGCTCCTTTATATGAATGTCTAATCTGTTCAAACTTAGCTGCTGCATTAACCATAGAATTTATATTACCATCTCTTCCATGTTCTATTGCGGTAACTTCCATATACTTAGCTAATCTATCAAGCATAGATTTAATACCAACATAAGCTCTATATGTAGGAGTTTCATAAAGTTTTTTACACATATCTAATGCATATCTTATTTTAGAATCTTCAGGAGATTCTTCTAATTTAATTTCTTCAATTATAATATCTTCTTTTTCATGTTCAGGTAAATTAAAAAAAGGATTCATATCAGGATTTGGACAAGACATATAAAAAATGTATTGATAAATCTTTAAATAATTATCAGGATATTCTTCCATAATAACATTCAAAAAAGGTAATGCATAACAATGTTCTGTAGGAATTACCTTGGAATTTTGTATATCAAATAATTTTATTAGCATAGTTATTGTTTATTAATTTTATTCAGTAATGATAACAGGTACCGGTATTGGTATAGCATATGGTTCAGATTGATTCATAAATTCATATATTTCTTCATAGGTATTTGTTACTAATATTGGTTGTCCATCTGACATTACTTGGATTAATCCAGGAATAAAAGATCCATTTACTTGTGAAAAGTATTTAGATATAGATGATATAGATTGTTTTGTAATGCATACTGGTGTCTGTGTGTCACTATTAAAATATTCATTTCCTGTAGGTGTTCCCTGTATTTTTACTCTCAATATAGTTATTCGTGTTAATGTTATAGTTTGTGCCATGATTATTTATTTTCTTTTATCCACATCATCAGTGAAGTAACTTCATCTAGAAGGTATGGTAGTTCATATAATTTTATTGTATCTAAAACTGGTTCTCCATTTAAACTTTCATTAATTGGATAGCCATTTTTATCTTCTCCAACTTGTTTAAACTTTACATGTTGTATTACCAACTTACCAATTTTTAATTTAGGATTGTGCTTTTTAATAATATACGCATAAATACTGAGTTGTAAACTATAATGATTGAGATTACAGTCATCTAAATGGTTTACAGGTTTAAACATTTTGTTTGTTATTCCTTCCCAACTGGTAAATCCTTTTTCTTTAATTTCTTTATTTGTTTTATAATCATAAATGTTAATATACCCATTTACTACTTCAACTAAGTCTGCTTGACCACAAATACCAACAGATTTTAAATATACTATATGTTCCGGATAAATTCCTTCTTCTAATTTTTGTTCAGAAGCTAATTTACTACCATTACTACTCATTAAAGGTTTTATAATAGGTATTTGTATTCCATCACGTTCTATAGTATTAAAATCAAGCATATCTTTTTCTCTTTGATTATGGTAAAAATTACCTAGATCAACAGCTCTCTTATTTTCATTATCCCAAGCCTCTAATATTTCATTAGTTGTCATACCATACCACTTAGATTTTTTATTCCTAGAAGACTTTTCAGCTTGATTTTTTGAATCAAACTTAGGTTTAAACTTTGCTATAAAGGATGTTACACTTAACCAATTTATATTGTCATTGTCTACACTTTCATATGTATGTCCTTCTTCTTTAAATATTATTGCCATAATTTAATGTTATTGAAGTATACCAAAATTGTCCTTCTTGACTAGTTAGCATACTTGTTATTTGACTATTAACTATATAATTAATTTTTATCATTTGTTTCAATTTGTTTTTTAATAAGTTCTTCTTCTTGTTCAGATGTTAATGCACTCCAAAAATCTTTTGGACATTTTGAATATAAGGATCTTATTTTAAATCCTAAGCTACAACCACAATCAGAACAACAAGGTTGTGTGCCAGGAGCTAAACAACTAGAACCTTTTAAATCATGTGAGGTACATTTCTTACATATTTCGTATCTATCTATTGCTACTGCTTCAATATGTTCTTTTTTAAATATTTTGTTTTTTATACCTTCTGCAATTTTATCAGCATTTTTAAAAATATCAATATATTTTTCCCAATTTTTTTTCATTTATTTTTTTTTAGTTTAAAAAGTTTTTTATTTAAAATATCTTCTTCTTGTTGCTTTAATATATTTTCCATTTCTAATATATTAGAATTAATATTTTCACTTTTAGCATAACCATTATATGTTCGTTTGACAACATTACCTAACATACTTTTTTGTCTTTTAATTGATGATTCTAGTTTATTTTTTCTAACAACAAATGTACCTAATCCATCAACATAAATCCTTGGAAATTCCAATTCTGATAATTTTTTTCTAAGTCTAGCATAATAAAATGATACAAAATCATTTACTAATTGTGGATGTACGCCAACTTCTTCTGCTATACCTTTTCTAAATTCACTATGCTTCTTGGGATTCATTACCTAGAATTTTATAATTAAGTAATACTAATCCCCTTGTTTGAACATTAATATTTTTATTTATTGTGATTGTTTTTTTATTTGTTCCAGTCTTAATTAATAAATTTTTCTTTTCCGCTTTTGAAATTGCATTTCTAGCAGATTGTGGACTTTTAAATATATTTTTATTAGTTATTAAATCACAAAATTTAGATATTTCTATTTTAGAAATTAGAGAAAGTTCAGATAAAAAATCTAAATCAGTATTACTTATTAATATGTTATTAAAAAAACAATATGTAAGTATTTGATACTTTATTGTCTTATTAACGTCAACCCTTAATTTTAAATCTACATTAGTTACTATTGCCATTTTATAAACTCATTATCATGTCAACAAAATCAGGATGAGGATAACAATCTGATTTATCTCTTCTGACATTGCCATGTGTTAATAATCCTTTTACCTTTCCATAATATGCATCTTCTTGAAAATCAAAAGCTTTTATTGGTCCATACTGTTTAATCCATTGTTTTAAACCAAATCTAATATCAATAGCATCTCTTTCTCCAACATATTTAATCCATTGTTCAGTTGCTTTGATTTGTTTTTCAGTATAACTATGCCATTTTATACGACCTTTAAAGGGTTTATCTAAAATTGTTGTTTCTGAATCAATACATTTTGAATTTACATAGGTTTTATTATCATTGTCTAGATAACCCATATTACATATCTCTAGACCAACTGATTGTTTGTTCATTCTACCAGATCCTGTAGTTCCAAGGTGCCATCCTTGGCACTTTTCTGGAAATGCTTGAACCATTACTCCATCAGATTTTGAATTACCATCTCTATGGTTTTTACCACCCAGTACAAACTCAGTTGCAATACGTCCTCTAGTATCTCTACCCCAATGATCTATTGTAGTATATGGGTTACTATTTCCTGCAGTATGATGCAAAAATATATATTCATTTTTAATTGGTCCTTGTATGTATTCACCTTTAGGTAAAAAATATCTATGTATTAATTGACCATAACGAGTTTTAAAATATTGTCCATTAACATCAGTATCTTCATCAATTTCTTCTAATATTATATTTTTTTTATTTAATATCAAAATCCATGCATCTGAATCTACTATACCTGTTACAGGTAAATTATTAGTTAACTGAAATCTAATAACAGCTTTTTCAGTAATTGGTCCAAATGCACCATCTACTTTAATCTTTAATGCTGTTTGAAGTGTTTTAACATCAGCTCCAGTATCTCCTTTCTTTAACATTTTCATAATAATTAATCTATTTGAGATGCTGCATTTTCCATTGCTTCTTTAAAAGCTCTTGCTTCTTCTGAATCAACAGGTACTTGTCCATCTTCTTTTTGAGAAGCATATGCTTGTGCCATATATATTTGAGCCTGTAATCTTTCAGCTCTTGATTTCTCAATAGTAGCTAAAAGCACTTCATACTCAGCTTGTACTTCTAAATGTGGGATGTTTTCTTTGTAGAATGTAGTAATTTCTTCTCTACGTGCAAATAATTCTTCTTTTGATAAAGATGAATCTTCATCATTTGCTAAGGTTTGGTTTTTTAATTTTTTCATTATTTTTAATTTTAGTTAAACTTTATAAACGCAAAGATATATAAAATTAGTTTAACTAAAAAAAGTTTAATGATTTTTATTTATATTTTTTTGATTTAAACTTTTTTAGAAGTTTTCTTCATTTGGTCTTATTTTAAATAAACCTAATGTAATCCCTTCTAATAATGAGTTCTTAGACCATAAAAAAACCCATCCTAATAGTGATACAGGAATAATTGAAGACCATGCTGCAAAATCTTTTTCAAAAAAGAGATTCATTACAATCATTGTTATTCCTGAAAATAAAAACAATACTCCAATAAATGTAGTCATTCCCTCCCTTAATCTATTTTTTAATGTCATGTTATTAATGTTTTATATTTTATTTAATCAAAACAGGAATTAAAATTCCTGTGCCTATACCGACCCCAAACCAAAAACTTTTTTTATCATAAAATCTTAAATCATCTTTTATAATAATGTTTTGCATACTCTCAGTTCTAACATAAGGGTTAGAGTATTCTACAAATACTATTGGTTTAGCCTTTTTAAATAGTCCTTGAGACTTATTACCTATTGTCAATGATACCTCATTATTAAAATTTAAAACATCAATAAATAGCCCTTTTTTTTGTATTTCACCATTTATACTATACCACTTATCACTAAGTGAGAATTTTTTAGGTAAAATAATGTAATCTGTAGTGTGTATAGAGTCCCCAGATAAACTATCTATTAAAAAAGGTACAAATACACTGTCTATTTGTGTTATTGTCTTTAAAACAACTTGAGATTTAATACTCTTTAATTTTTTTATTTCTAAAAGATTATTTAAAATTGCATCATTTTGGCTCAAAATAATTTGTTCCTGCTCAACTACCCTACTCCCATTTTCATTTATTGTTTCTAAATACTTCTGCTCTTTTAAATCAAACTTTAACATTTGTTTTTTAAAATCTGAAAGCTCTACCCTTGAATTATAAAAACTATGAGCCAATATTAGTATTGTAACAAATAGTAACAGTAGTATCATAGATTCTATAATTATTTTTTTCATTATGGTCTTATTAAATCTTATTATTTGCTTTTTTTAATTCAACAATATATTTTTTTATTTCTGACAAAGGTGTTTTATCATTTTCAATTGTTTTAAAAACAAAAGATCGATAGTACCCAATTTGGTCTATTTGTCCATTATCTTTCACTTCTAAATACTTATTTCTATTATCACTATAGCTGGAGGTAAAAAGATCTAAATCATCCAATACTTTTATAATGTTATTTTTTACAAACAATTTATCCGTATTTCCTACAGATGATGCATCTTTAATTGTTTTTAAAAAAGATTTTTTTGTTATAGGTTTAACAAAAGTTTTTATTTGTTGTTTTTTAGTTGCCATAATTAAATTTTAACAATTCCACTTTCTTAAAGCAAGTGCTTTTCTTGTTGGTTTTCCTTTCTCATCCTTCATAGGGCCTTTAACTCCACCCATTCTTGCACAAAAACTTTTACGTCTTTTTGCATCTTTACTTCCAGCTTTAAGCTTAGAAGGTTTAGTAGTAACAGCAGTCTGTAATTTGCTACCTGGATTCTCTTTACGGTATGAAGCTACACCTTTAGCATTAAGACCTCCTTTAGGATCTTTACCAGCACTCCTTGTCCAAGCTGCTGTCTTTGCCATAATTAAATCTTTTTACCAGAAGCAATGCTGTTAAATTCTTTTGCTTTCTCTGCAGCCATTTTTTTTACATCATTCATTAACTTTGCATTCTTTTGAATTTCAGATGCTCTCTGTAATGTAGACATAGCAGATTCAATTTCATATTTTCTCATGTCAGCTTTATTACCACCGAAAAAAGAAATACCAACTGAAGAAGAACTCTTCTTAGCTGGTGTTCTTTTGTTTGTTGTTTTTTTAATTGCCATTATTTTTTCTTTTTAGTAGTTGCTTTAATTTTTTTCTCTTGTTTAAGCATTTGCTTAGTAGGTTTTTTACCAGAACCCTTAGCAGAACGGATGTTATCCCAGAGACCTCTTTGGGACACACTACCGTCTTTTCTTTTAATCATTTTTTTATTTTACTTTCTAGAATTAAAGTTCTAATCCTTTGTGCTGTATTCTTAACATTCTGCATTGATTTTCTAATACGAGTTCCCGCTACATTGTTTCCAGAAGAAAACTTAACGCTATCTTCATGAGCAGCATTTAATTCTTTTTGTATTGTGCCTAATTCTTCTAACATTTTTTTTAATAATTCATTCATTTTATTTATTTTTTATTTAATATTTCATTTAATTTAGCACATTTTTCATACTCTTCAGTTTCTATAAACCAATCAATCATATTTTCTAGTTCTTCTTTAGATGGTCCGGCATCTGGATCAAAACCCATTAGCATGCTTTCAGTTTCCAAGGTCTGCTCTAATAAAGTATCAAAAGTAATTTGCCCGGTCAGCACTCTATATGAATTATCAAATGCCTTAGCTAACATTTTATCTTCTTCTTGACTTTTATATATTGCATCCATTATAGGGTCTTGATCCTCTTCTTTTTTATTAATCATAATATCAATAATTTTAGTTTAGTAGAATATTTCTATATAGGTAATATACGCAATTTTGCAAAGATATAAAAATTATTCTATATGTATAATTTCTCACGGGACACAAAAAAAATTTTTTTTCCCAATTTTTATACACCCCCAGGTAACCCAAATATTGTATGTTTTACATCTTGTATGGGATCTACCAATCTGCTCCCCACCTAATTTATGCGGTAACGGTACCCCCGTGTAAGAAAGTGGTACTCCTATTAAATTTTTTAAAAAAATGAATGTATTCTTCAGAAAGGTACAAATCAACGAAAACACAGGCACAGCCATGATTCGTTGCACATCAGCACCACTGGTCCACAAGGTGGGTAAAATTGCTGGAATTGAAGTGGGCTCAAGGTCTACACAAGATGTTGTGTGGGGTAATTTTTCACCTGTAGACCCAGAAACAGGTATTGTATTAAGGGCTAATAGTCCAATCATACAAGAAATAATGAAAAGATGTGAGCCTGACACAGAGCTGGTTGGGTATAGGTTTAATTATGATAACCCTGTTGTTGATATGAAAACAGGTGAGGTAACTCAACCTAAAATGTATTGGGTAGAGCAGTATGATTTAGCTACTTTAGAAACCATAAAGTAAAAGTAGCCACAATGAATAAGTTGGGGGTCTAATATCTGACCCCTAACTAATTCTTGGCAGGAATAAACTAAATTATTAACCAAACAAAAACAATTTATATGGATAAAATTATTGAAAAGTATTTTATATTTCCAGGTTCTGTATTAGTACACTATACCATTGGAACAAATGGTGTA
>Ga0307378_10006743_pt1 | contig 15641 bp, 18 predicted proteins | sample UN1MG_FD_202238 | JGI IMG/M metagenome (GOLD analysis project Ga0307378, IMG submission 202238) | Soil microbial communities from Risofladan, Vaasa, Finland - UN-1 | ecosystem: Environmental > Terrestrial > Soil > Coastal area > Acid sulfate soil | place: Finland: Risofladan, Vaasa | collected... | reverse complement strand
CCTTAATTAAACTTCCCACAACCCTTACGCCAAAATGAGGTTTACGACTCATGTTGCGAAGTATTATAATGCAACCAAAATTTCTTGTCAATGAATACTGTTTACTTACGCTACCACCTAATTCCAAAGCCGGCGTGGAAACTCCAATTGCTACCTAATAATCTAATCATCTATTTGTGTAACCTCTCGTAAATTGTTCCAAAAGCAGTTAACCTTGCTCTTAATTTTTTTGGGTTGTGAATATCAAAATAGTTATCACATGCTTTTATAAATCTGGAAAAAGCCTGCGTTCTTTCATCAGCTCCAGTGGTACGGGGAAAAATGTATCTAGATGCTCTTCTGAAAGCAAAATGCCACAATTTTCTAAAAGTTTCCGGCTCTTCAGTAAAGCTTATCATTTGACCAAGATTCATCCCCAGATGTTCCAAACCCTGAAGTACTAATGAAGTAGCATTGGTATCACCGCGGTCAATTGCGGCAACAGCTTCATCCAAATTTACTGTCTTTGGTTCTCGACTATCTAAATCTGAAAATTCTACACTTTTACCCTGACCAATCGTTTCCGGCACAATCAGCAAAGCCTGTTCTTTTAAAACCTCATCTTGTCTGGTAACTAATCCATAAATAGCATCCAATATTCCTCTGGTTTGTTGCCATTGTTCAAGATTACCGCTCGACCCAGTCACATTTTGCGGATCAATCGATTTTCTATAGGCCTGATATTTAACATCCAGGTCCAGCGGACTATCTTCTAAAGAATGAAATTCTAACCCATCCATTATCTCTCTGGCTTTTTGAATAAGACTGTAAGAAACTTTTTCATTTCCATGAATATAGCGCTTGACTAGATCTTCAAAGCTTTCTACTCCGGCTGCTTGCAATAACCCCGGAAATTCTCCGTTTAAATGTACAAAAGTATCGTTTGGCGCCCATGTTTGCCATTGTTTTTGAGTTTCCGGCAATTCAAGTCCAATAACAGTTCCAGGCTGACCTGCTGTTACAGCCACTGAGGCACTTACTATATCAGGTCTCTCTGACTCTGAAGGTCTTGGAGCAACATCAACTCCTGCTAAAAAATCGGTAATAATTCTATTTTCTGCGCTAATATTTGCTAAAAAACTTAAAAACTGCTGGTTATATTCTCTTGGTACTCCCTTAGTAATCTCAGCAATCCACTTATCATAAGTAATGGTCTCAAAACTACCCTTTTTCATCACTCGCCAATTAAACGGATTATAAAGATCAGGGTCTAAGCCCTGACTTAAAATTAATCTTTGCAATGAAGGTCCCATTTTTCTGAAAGCTTCCTCACTTGCCTGAGCATAAAATGCTCTTAATTGTTCAACGTTTTCAAAGTCTTGTGTTCCTCTTTCAATTAATGATTCAAAAATCTGGGCGCCAATAAAACCACTGAAAGCGCAATCTTGAATATAGGCAACTGCCAGGCCTGTTTGTGATAACGAACCGCCTGTCCATATAAATTCTTCCTTCCCTCTTGATCCTCTAATCTCATAATTAAAATGTTTTAAAGCCGGTCGGAAAAGCTCTGCAGGTAAACACTTGTCTCGATCTACGTATCTTTCTATAAGGTCTCCAATTCTTTTCTCATCTTCCCGAACAAGTCTTTCTAAAAACTCATCAACTTCTAATAAAGTAGTATCTTTTAGGGCATCCCTGACTAAAAACTGCTCCTTGTTTGTATTTGATAAATTGAGTGCCAAATAGCTTAAATAAACCATTAAAGGATCTTCTGGCGCTAAAACAATCCCTTTTTTGGGAATATCCCTTTTGCCATAAGCTGCTTCCAAACTCCTTCGTAAATCATCCCAATCAGCATAAATTTCATAAAGAGTTGTTTTTGTCTCTACTTGTAGTGTTTCTAATACTTTATCTAATTCTTCCCCAGGTAAACCAATTGCCAACAGCAAACGCTGACGGATGTCAGGATAAACACTCGGATATGGGCCATCGAGCAATCGGGGCAGCAATTCAACAGCTCCGCCTCTAAGTAAATCCCGAGCTATTTGTTGAGACTGCGAACCGTCTAACATATGCGGAACTAAAGATTCGGTCTTTTCTATACCTATGTATGGAGATTGGTCTCTTAGTTCAGAAACTATCGTTAATTCTTTTTCATCTACCATATTTAATGTTTTTTCAATTTGATAATATTATTAAGCTTTAATTAGCTTCAAGTCAATAACTAACTACAGCTTTTGCAGCTCCTGCCAGCTTTTTTAGGTAATACTATCCGCTTGTACCCATCAAAATCAAATAATTAAATAAACCCTGTGTCAGTTGGTGCGTGGATTTTAGGAGCAAAGTTTGCTTTTCAAATACTTTCTCATCTTGCTGCCGATTTCCTTGTCTTTGAGCATAAAGTCAATCACGGTCTTATGGTAGTTAAGTTTGTTACCCACATCATATAAATGAGCATTTTTAAGTTCAACCGCCAACACCTGCTCCTTATGACAAAGCTTAGTAATAGCATCAACCAACCATATTTCTCCATCCCGACCCGGTTTTAATTTCTCTAAAATAGGAAAAATTGCCGGAGTAAGAACATAAGTGCCGTAAGCAGCCAAATCAGACGGCGCTTTTTGCGGACCGGGTTTCTCAATAATCCCCTTCAGCTTAAAAATCCCCGGTTTGAAATCTTCAATGTCGCAAATCCCCCGCTTGTAAAACTCTTCACCTTGAGCTTTAATGCCGCTGACAACCGAGCTTTGATATTTTTCAAAAACCTTAAGGCATTGGAGTAAGCGCGGCGGTTTGGCCACAAAAAACTGGTCGCCCCATAAAACCGCAAAAGGTTCGTCACCCACTGCCCGGCGGCTGGATAAAACCGGCGTGGCATTGCCATAAGGCCCTTTTTGCCGGACAAAAATAAAGTTGGCCATTTCCGCCACTTCGCGGATTTGCTTTAATTTGTCTTTTTTCCCTTGCTTTTTTAAACGCCACTCCAATTCCGGCAAATAATCAAAATAGTCCTCGATGGCCCGCTTATGCCAAGAAGTGACGATAATAATATCTTTGATCCCCGACTGAACGCACTCCTCAACCACATATTGGATAGCGGGTTTGTCTGCCACCGGCAGCATTTCCTTGGGTATAGCTTTGCTCCAAGGAAGAAATCTTGAACCAATACCGGCAGCCGGAATAACAGCTTTAGTAACTTTCATCTTATAGGGATAACTTTTTTAAGTATTTGGCAAATTTCGGACCAATATCTTTACGGTCTAAGGCAAACTCAACCATTGTTTGCATATAGCGTAACGGGTCGCCAGTAGTCATCCATTTGCCTTCAATCGGCTGGGCAATAACCACATTTTTTTTGGCCAATTCATTAAGTAAATCTGCCACCCATAGTTCATTGTCCTTACCGAACTTGCCATTTTTAACATTTTTTTCCGCCTGTTGGATTACCTTGGAAGTAAAAATAAAGCGGCCAAATTGGGCCATATCAGACGGTGCCTCATCAGCCGGTAGCTTTTCCAAGGCTTCTTCTATCTGGTTTATTCTCGTGCCTTTTTTATATCTGACAGTCGCATAACGGTTGAGTTCTTCGTGGGGAGTTTTTTGCACTGCCAAAATTGCCGCCGGTTGGTGTTTGTAATAAACATCCATTAACTGTTTAAGACAAGGAACTTTGGCTTTGACCAGATCGTCACCAAACATATAGGCAAAAGGCTCATCTTTACCAATGATATTTTTAATGCATATTAGCGGCGTGGCATTACCATAAGGAAGATGGCGGCCTTGGCGAATATAAATAAAGTTGGCCATCCTATAAGTGTGGCGGACTTCCTCCAAGGCTTTTCTTTTACCATTTTTTTCCAGTTGGATTTCCAGTTCCAGGTTAGTGTCAAAGTGGTTTTCCAAGGCGGATTGGCCAAAACGGGTGACTAAAATAATGTCTTTAATCCCGGAAGCAACCGCTTCTTCAACCAGATACTGAACAATGGGCCGGTCAATAATTGGAAGCATTTCCTTAGGCTGGTTTTTGGTTGCCGGAAGAAATCTGGTGCCGTAGCCAGCGACCGCAATCACAGCCTTGGTTATCTTTTTCATTACCTCCATATTTTATTACCTTACCTTATTTATTGTCAACTCTAGTAAAAACCGATCTTGGTAATTTGTTTTTTTATCATCTTATGTTAAAATCAGTTCTGTGGTAGAATTACCAACTATCAGCAAACTAAAGTTCGGCGTTGGCCCAGTTCAGTTTTTGAAAGAAGCAAAAACTGAACTGAAAAAGGTTAAATGGCCGACCAAAAACGAGGTAGTCAAAATGACCACTATAGTTATCGGTATCTCTGTTGTAGTTAGCTTATTTATAAGCGGTTTGGACTTTGTCTTTACTAAATTAGCAGGATTAATCTTAAAATGAAAAAGACAAAAAAGTCAATAAAAATCAAGAAGACCGAAAAAAAGGAATTCGAGCAGGTTCTTTCCGAGCCGACCAGCAACCATATTGTTATTAACAAAACTAAAAACAAAAAAGCCCGTTGGTTTGTCGTCCACACCTACTCCGGCCACGAAAACAAGGTGGCGACCATGTTAAAACAGAGAGTGGAAAGTATGCATCTAACTGATACGGTTTTTGAAATTATCATTCCCACCCAAAACAAAATCAGGATCAGTAAAGGCAATAAACAAACTATCGCGGAGAAAATCTTTCCCGGCTATATCCTGGTAAAAATGCTCATGAGCGATGACACCTGGATAACGGTCAGAACCACCCAGGGAATTACCGGATTTTTGGGCGTAGGCAACGCTCCCACTGCTTTGGACGACAAAGAAGTAGAAACAATCTTAAAATTTATGAAGATGGAAGCGCCCAAATATAAAGCTAGTTTTTCCGTTGATGAAGCAGTCAAAATTATTGAAGGTCCATTTGCCAATTTTTTGGGCACGGTTGAGAGTATTGATGACGAAAAAGGCAAAGTTACGGTTTTGGTTTCCATTTTCGGCCGGGAAACGCCGGTGGAACTAGATTTCTTGCAAGTAAGCAAAATATAAGAAAATTTAAAGCGAAAAACGTAAAATAATTTAAAAAGAGAAATTCAATAAATCTTTTAATTTTTTAGCTTTTATTTTTTATCTTGACTGAGCGGAAGTGAAGGAATATGGCAAAAAAAATAAAAACAATCCTTAAATTAAATATTGAAGCCGGCAAAGCCAATCCTGCACCGCCCATTGGTCCGGCTCTGGGCCAGCATGGCCTGAATATCATGCAGTTTTGCCAAGCTTATAATGAAAAAACCAAAACCATGAAAGGAATTGTTCCAGCACAATTAACTGTTTATGAAGATCGTACCTTTGATTTTGTTCTCAAAAAACCACCAGTATCAGAATATATCAAAAGTAAACTTAAAATATCAAAAGGTAGCAGTGAAGCTGGCAGAACAGAAGCTGGTACCCTAAACCAAAAAGACGTAGAAGAAATCGCTAAAGAAAAAATGGTAGATTTTAATACTTCTGATTTGGAAGCGGCCAAAAAAATTGTGGCTGGCAGCGCTAGAAGTATGGGAGTAAGAATAAAATAAGAGCAAAAAAGAAAAATATGGGTCAAAAACGGATAAAACTAGTCGATTTAACTCAAAATACTAAATCCTCCAAAGCTGGACAAAAGAGAAATATCATAAAAAGCGGCAAAACCCAAGGCCGTCTTACTGATATGGCATCCGCTACTCTGGTCGAAGCAGAGGAAATAAAAAAGAAGGAAACAAAGGAACTTAAAAAACTGGAAAAAGCCATTAAAACTGACCTCAAAGAAGAAAAAAAAGTCACCAAAACTGCACGCAAAAAAAAACTTCGCTCCCGTCGTTATCGTCAACTGAGGACTAAAATTGATCGCAAGAAGCTTTATCCTATAGCTGAAGCTATAAAGATTTTGTGCCAGATTACCAACTCTAAAATTGACGAAACTGTTGAGATACACCTTGTCTCGCATGAAGACAAATTGTCCTCTGCAGTTAGACTCCCCCATGGCACAGGTAAAAAACAAAAGATTGTCATTGCTGATGATAAAGTTATTGATACCATAAGTAAAGGTAAGATAGATTTTGATATATTAATTGCGTCACCACAGATGATGTCTAAAATCGCCAAAGTAGCCAAGATTTTGGGACCCAAAGGCCTGATGCCCAACCCTAAAGCAGGCACAATTTCTGACAAGCCGGAAGAGCTAAAAAAGAAGCTCGAAGGAGGCGAAGTAAGGTTTAAAACTGAAACTAAAACGCCGCTGATTCATTTCTGTTTAGGCAAGATTTCTTTCGGTGAAAAAAAACTCGCGGAAAACCTAAAGGCATTTTTAGAGGCAGTAAAAGTAAAAAATATTAAAAAAGCTGTGCTTACCTCTACCCAATCTCCGGGAATAAAGCTTGACATTAAACAAAGTTTATCTTAAAATAATTTTACCGAAGACCGTAGGCTTTAAAATAAGACCTACCGAGGAAACCTTAGAGTATTTAGAATTTAGGGCGCTCCTCGGAGCGCTTATTTATTTTGTAACTATGCCATCTGCAAAAAACATCAGCGAACTAAACAAATTAAAGGAAAAATTTGAGCAGGCCAAAACCGTGGTTTTGTCTGATTACCGCGGCCTTAAAGTAAACCAAATAGCCGCTTTAAGGCAAAAAGTTAAAGATGTCGGCGGAGAAATTAAAGTAGCCAAAAACACTTTAATCAAGTTAACCCTGAAAAACCTTAAATACGAAGTTCCTGATGAACAGCTTAAGGGACCGACAGCCGTCCTTTTTAGTTTTCAGGATGAAGTTGCTCCTCTTAAAATTCTCTATGACTTTTTCAAAGAAAATGACTTGCCAAAAATTAAAGCCGGTTTTCTTGAGCAAAAGTTAATCACTGAAGATAAAGTTATTGATTTAGCAAAAATCCCAAACAGGCAAACTTTATATGGGGAAGTGACCGGAGCTCTTCGCTCACCTACTTTCGGCCTGGTTTATGTTTTAAAAGCAAATATGAGTAATCTTATCAATGTTTTAAAGGCAGTAAAACAAAGTAAAGAATAAATCCTAAGACCTTAAAGGTTAAAAGAAAGGCGGTGACAACAATAATGGCAGATAAAAACGCAAAAGCAAGCGATAAAACCACCAAAAAAGCTGAAACTAAAGTTCCAGCTAAACTTGAGAAAATCGTAGGTGAGATAGAGAAACTCTCTGTTTTGGAGCTTGCCGATTTAGTCAAAGTTTTGGAAGAAAAATTTGGCGTTACGGCAATGGCGGCAGCACCAATAGCCGGTACTGGGGCAACAGCCGGCGCTGAAGCAGGAGCCGGAGCTCCCCAACAAGAGGAAAAAACCGAATATAAAGTAGTTTTGACCGCGGCCGGGGCCAACAAAATCGGTGTTATTAAGGCAGTTAGAGAAGTGAAGCCGGATTTGGGCCTTAAAGAAGCCAAAGATTTGGTCGAGGCTGCACCCAAAGAGCTTTTGGAAGCGGTTAAAAAAGAAGAAGCTGAGGCAGCTAAGAAAAAACTTGAGGAAGCAGGCGCTCAAGTCGAACTCAAATAATGGGCTTCAAACCCCAGGGCCGGACTGAACCTATTTTCCGTCCATGAAAGGACGAAGTATTAAGGTTTCTCGCCCGCCAAGATTTCCTGAGCGGAACACGAGTGAATAACTCGAGTGAAGCTTCAAGAATATCTGGTGGAAATAGCCGATGCGAAATATCAAGAAATTTGGTGGGAATAAACTCACTCGTAATACTCGTTCGTTTCCAAGGGGTTCCACCCCTTGGCGGTCGCTTTGCTCCCTGACACCCCTGTCACCAGGGGTATTAAACCCCAGGTGACACCAAAGGGGAATCCCCTTTGGAAACCCCATTGAGAAAATTGTTCTCCAGACTTGGAAGCCTGGGGTATATAATTTTCTCAATAAAAACCCATTAAACCTCTACGTCTTCCCTATTTTGCCATAGACTTTACTTTCAAGTCAGGAAGAATTGTTTCTACTGATGACCCCTACGATAGCTTAAAAAAAATAAAGACAAGTAGTTAGAAGTAAAAAAACAAATAAAATTATAGGCAAAATTAAACTTTTAAAAGTCAACAATTTTGATTTAGAAGGAACCATTGGGCTCTGAGTGGTCATGTTTGATATTGGATATTCACGCACAAAAACGCGCGTTAACTGTTGTTGGGTTTTAAATTTATGCAGTAAATCCTTATGATAACGGCGCTGACCGCCGGTGGTTCTTAAGCTTGACAAAATCCGTTTTTGATCCCAACGCCGCAAAGTTTTAGCGGAAACACCTAAAAAATCAGCTGCTTGAGAAACAGTGAAAAGCTGTTTTTTCGGTTTTTGTCTAGTAGAAAGAGCAGGATCCATTTTATTCTTAAACTTGGCCTAATTTGTCCAAGTTTTAGTGCTTATAGTATACAGTATGGCATTTCTGTGAAAACAATGTCAAGAAGCAAAAATATGATAAAAACTGTAATCTGGAGGATTTAAGTTTAAGAAGTAAAATACGAAAAGAAATTAGCTTTCGAAACTTGATATATTTTCCTAGTTGACATTTTTTGTTCTCCTATGATATGTTGTGTATGTATTAATATGTTGTTGTATTTTAAAATTGATAGATTGTTATAGAATGATATGTTGAAAAATTAAATCTGCTTTCATAAATCATTCTAAAGCATAAAAAAATGGCGGACCAAAATATATCAAAGATTAGCTTTTCGCATCAAACTACTCCTGTATCTGGTGTTTACAAAAGTGGAGGCAGACCCAAAAGAAAAGTGTCTTTGGATAATCTCCCCGACCTATTGACTGTTACCGAAGTGGCAGATTTGCTAAGAGTTTCTCCCCTCACCATTAAACGCTGGGGTAAACGCGGCAAGTTGCCGGCAATCAGAATTAATTCTCGCGGCGACCGTAGATATAAAAAGGAAGCGGTCCTGTGGCTTTTGGGAATGCAGGAAAATAAGCAATAGTAAAGTGCTTAAACTCCACAAAAGAACTTTTGGACTTACTTTTCCGAACACGGAAACTTAGGATTTTGGATTTCTTGTGCCGTACCAAACTTCATTCTCGTGCGAAAAACCAAACGCCTAAATAACTTCACCAACAATTCTTTAACTACTAAAAATACAAATTTTATTAACCTAAGTTGTCTTCTCCAACGCCAAGGTTGGTGGCAAAGCCGCCAAAGCCATTCTAAGTTCAGTCGCTGGACAATTTTGGGTGCTCTTAGTACCTTACCCGATAAAAAATCAAAAGCGCCACCAACACCCATCCCTACATTGACTTTCAATTTTGCCAAATTGTCAGCAATCCACTTTTCCTGCATGGGCGCGCCGTAAGCTACAAACAACAACTGCGGCTTAAATTTGTTAATGCGCCAAATTGCTTGACGGCGTTCAGTCAACGTTTCATTTTGAATGTCCAGCGCACCGCTGAAATAATTAATTTGTAATTTTTTATTTTCATTTTTTAATTTGCGCGTGGCATTTTCTGCTACACTATTTTTGCCGCCTAACAAAAAAACGCGCCACTTTTTTAAAGCAGCCAAACGTAACAAAGACAACATCAAATCAATCCCGTTTAATTGCTGAAATTTTTTGCTGAAAAATTGGTGTTGAAGGATCCTGACAGCCCAAACCACGCCGATTCCATCCGGAATGGAAAGCGTTGACTGATTAAGTATCTTTTTAAACCTATAGTCGTACTGACTAATTACTATGTGCTCTGGGTTAGGTGTAGTAATTTGACCATGTTTGTTATATTTAACTAATTTTTCTAACCTTTTAATAATTTCGGGCAAAGGAACAAAATCCACCTTTACTCCTAGGATTTTTTCTGTCCTATAAGTTCTGAAACTTTTATGCTTTGGATTCATTTCTTAATTTTTTTAGAAAATATTTTTAACTCACAACTATTTTTTTTGTGAAAAGTTTTCTCAAATTTGCTTGATAAACTAGTAAAAAATGACAAACAACATAAAATTAGCAGATTTTCGATTTGACTGCTAAGAGTAACCTATTAAACCCTTTCACTCTCGGTAAATAATAGATATTTTTAATGTAGAAAAATTCAGAAAATTGCCTCTTTTTTTCTAATTTTTAAGTTGTTTTTGAGGAATTTGAAATTTAAGCTTTAATTTTATATATTATAGGTATATAGCAGTATTGGATTAAACTACAAATGTCCCCACTAATGCGTACTTTATTTACTCTATAATTTAATTGATACATTGGCTGAATTTATCTTTAATCTTTAATCTTTAATCTTTTACCTTTAGTCTAATAACCTATACTATACCTCTTTTTGTCAATGCTAAAATAACACCAGTTTTCCATTAATTTTTAGCTCCTTTTAAGCCTTTACCATACTCCGTTTATAGGCGTCTAAATTTTCTAGAGCAATACCCGTGCCCTTAACCACGCAAAGTATTGGCTCTTCAGTTTTAAAGCACGGCACTCCGGTTTGCCTTGTCAGAAACTTATCAAAGTGACTCAAAAGCGCGGTGCCGCCGGACATTACAATCCCTTTGTCGATGATGTCGGCGGCCAGTTCCGGTTGCACTTCAGACAGAACTTTTTTAACCATACCGGAGATTTGGTTTAGGACCGGTTCTATCGCTTCGGTGACTTCGTTGCTGGTGATTTCGATCTTCCGTGGTAGGCCGGAGATATTGTCACGGCCTTTAACCATCATCTTTTTGTTCGCTTCCCTTTTTAGTTTCAAAGCCGAACCGATTTTAATCTTGATATTCTCGGCGCTGTTTTCACCAATGATTAATCCCTGCTTTTTGCGAATATAGTTGGCTATTGCATCATCAATCTTGCTGCCGGCCACCCGAATACTATGGGAAACGACCACAGTACCTAAGGAAATCACGGCTGCTTCGGCCGCACCGCCACCCATATCCAAAATCATGTTACCTGAAGCCTCGGCAATGGGAATGCCGGCACCAATTGCCGCAGCCAAAGATTCGTGGATAAGATAGACTTTGCGGCAACCGGCTGAAAGGGCAGCGGTTTCCACTGCTCTTTTTTCAACCTGGGTACAGCCAGCCGGAACGCAAATCATTACCTCGGGTTTAAACAAAAATGAACGACCGCAAATCTTGCGGAGGAAAAAGTGCAGCATGGCCTCTGTTATCTTGTAGTTAGCAATTACCCCTTCTTTCATTGGTTTGGAGGCAAAAATCGTATCCGGAGTGCGGCCAAGCATCTCTTTGGCTTCTTTTCCCACGGCCAGAACTTTTTTGTCCCGCAGGGAAACAGCCACGACTGTTGGTTCGTTTAAAACTATCCCCTGGCCTTCCAAATAAACAAGGGAGTTGGCCGTACCTAAATCAATACCTAGCTTTTTAAAAAACATAACTTAATTGTATCACAGAAAAAAATATTGAGCAGTAAAAAGAAAAAGTGTTATAATAACGCCAAATGAGTAAAAGAGTTCTGATTAGCCTTGGAATTATTTTTCTTCTGCTTGGCGCCACTTCAGTGGCGATTAAATTTGCCAAAGGCTACCGCTTGGATCTTAAAAAGAAAAAAGTGACCAGCACCGGACTTTTAGTGGCCAATTCCTCTCCTAAAGGCGCCCAGGTCTTTATTAATGACAAGTTAACTACTGCCACTGATGACACTCTTAATCTTCCTCCTGATGATTACCGCATAAAGCTCGTCAAGGACGGCTATATTAGCTGGGAAAAAACCTTAAAGCTGGAAAAAGAACTGGTAGTTCAGACCAACACCCGTCTTTTTCCCGCTGTTCCCGATCTAAAAGGACTGACTTTTTCCGGAGCCTTAAACATGACACCTTCACCGGACGGCCACATGTTGAGCTTTAGCGTTGCCTCAGCCTCGGCCCGCTTGAAAAACGGCCTTTGGATTCTTGAGATGGCTAATTCTTCCTCTTTTTCTTTCGCTCAAAGCCCGCGGCAAATAGCCCAAACCAGTAAAATATTTGATTTTAGCCAAGCTAAACTCTACTGGTCACCTGACAGTAAGGAAATTTTGGCTAGGACAAAAGAAGATGCGGTTCTGCTTCAGGCTAACCAGATGAATAAATCAATTGACTTGAGGGATGTCACTGCCCAGTTGTCGTTAATAGTGGAGGAATGGGAGGAAGAGTTAAAACTAAAACAGCAAGGTCAGTGGGAAAAATTGCCTGAAGAGATGCAAAAAATCGCCTCTGATTCAGCTAAAAACGTCTATTTTTCTCCTGATGAGGAAAAAATCATGTATACTGCCACTGCCAATGTTACCATCCCGCAAGGCCTGATTCCTTCCCTGCCTGCTTCCAATACTCAACCGGAAACCCGCACTCTTGAACCGGGTAAAATCTATGTTTATGATCTTAAAGAAGACAGAAACTTCTATCTTATTGCCAGCCAGGAAAATAAAACTGATGAAACCGTAAAGACTGGTAAGACCAGTGATATTGAAAACAGGCTTAAACAGATCCAAAATCAATACTCGGCTTTAGCTGTGCAGCAGCTCCAATGGTTTCCTACTTCCCAACACCTGATTTTGACTGAGGCGGACAAAATTATCATCCTGGAGTATGACAATACCAATCGGGCAACTGTTTATGCCGGGCCTTTTGCCAATTCGTTTGTTTACCCCTGGCCAGATACCAGCCGGCTTCTGATTTTGGCCTCGCTTAACCCCGATTCCAAACTACCTCTTAATCTTTATGCTATTGAGTTAAAATAAGACATTACCATTCTCTTTAGCTACTCTCAATTCTGATTCCTTGTCTTTCCTTCAAAGTATAATAAGTGGAGTCCAAGGTTCTATAGGAGAAGAACCAAAAGGCCCATTAAGAACTCGCTGAGCAGCTCTAAAGGGAACGTCACACTTCCCTCTTAAAAGATCGGGGACACGGAGACATTTCGTCTACTGGCAATAATTCTTCACTGCGTAAAGGTGCTGGAACCGCTTCACCTTGACCTGCAGCTTGTCCTGGAACTGGAACTTTCTCGTCACTCATATTCTTCCTTTTTTAACTATCTTATAATATATCTTATTATATCATAATATTCGTAAATATATCTTTATATAATAATACTCTTCTTAAAATACTGTCTAATATACCTTAGGGTCAAAACTTAAAATATCAGGATCTCTAAAGAGACCTGTAAGCGCAGCCACAGTTTCGGTAAAAGCCTCGCTACGTCTTCGCTGCCAAGCCGCAGCGTCTTTTTCAGCTACCCTACTATCGCCAGCAAGCCAAGTAGTTGTTACCACAACATGTAGTTATTCATTTAATTTTTCTATTCCCCCAAGAAAAGAAGGATTTATTATATTGCTTTTGCTCATTGTAAACTCCTTTAATTTTTTTAACTTAAGAGTTTGTTTTTTTATAAAGTGTTCACACTGTAAAATTTCATTCGTATGTGTTTACACTTTAAAATTTTTCAAATTTTAAAGTGCTCCCACCAGGAATCGAACCCCACAAAATTTTATTGCTAACTCACTCGGCAATTTAGCCGTGTTCGTTGCCATAAAATTAGCGGGGCAGGCCTGGACTTAAGACTTACTTGTGTACTATCCGCTGTGCCGCCAGAAGGAATCGAACCTTCATCTGAGGTTTAGGAAACCTCTACTCTATCCATTAAGATATGGCGGCTTAAATTTGCGCGTTTTTACAATATTAACCCCTGTTCTATCCATTAAACTATAGGAGCTAAAACTGGCTTGATTTTACCATATTTTAGGCCAAAAGAAACGGGCTATCTCCACACCGAAGTCAAATCTATAGACGTCTTTCCCATGTAAATGGGAATCTATACAGATATTGAAGCTCCGAGGGCTAAAAGCCCTCGGATTCTTTCTAATATTTTACCGTGCATTCTCAACTTTAAGCTGAAATCCTCCGAAGCGAAAATAAGTGGACATCCAATCTGGCTATCCATCCGATGGCTAATAGCCATCGGTTTTTCGCGAAGGGGGAATAAATTATTTATATAGATTCCCGCTTTCGCCCCGCTAAGTGTGGCTTTCGCGGGAATGATAAAAAAGCTATAATATATAAAATAAACTTGAAAACCAGCTGTTATTTATACCGGAGCGTAGTTCATCGGCAGAACGCTCGGTTCGGGACCGAGAGGCACTGGGTTCAATTCCCAGCGCTCCGACTAAAATGAAAATAGGAATATTGGGCGGAGCTTTTAATCCGCCCCATTTCGGCCACCAATTAGTAAGCCAACAAATCCTAGATTTTACTGATCTTGAAGAAATCTGGCTTACTCCCTGCTTTAAACACACCTTCCAAAAGGAATTGGCCCCTGTTTCGTATCGGGTAACCATGACCAAGATGCTTGAGAACAAAAAAATCAAATACTGCGGTATAGAAATAGATCAGAAGCTTTCCGGCGAAACCCTAGAATTAATGACCCTTTTAACTAAAAAATACCCCCAACACCAATTCTCCTTTATCATCGGTTCGGATAACCTTAAGTCGTTTAAAAAATGGGGGCAATGGCAAAAATTAATCAGTACTTATGATTTTTATGTCTTTCCCAGGCCGCGTTTTGGCTTTAAACTGGATAAATTTGGCTTGACTAAGCCAAATTACCGGTTTCACCTAATTAAACATCATCTTTTGATTCATACGAACATTTCCTCCACCAATATCAGAAAAAGGCTTAAACAAGGCTTATCAATCACTTACCTAGTACCTCAAAATATAAACTTGTATATCAAAAAACATCGGCTTTATAATCAGACGTCATTCCCATGAAAATGGGAATCTATATAAATACTAATTCCTTATTCTTATAGATTCCCGCTTTCGCGGGAATGACAAGAACACTATATGTTTAATCCGCAAAAAGAAACAAGCAGAATCATCAAATTTATCCGCTTAACTTTGCAAAACCAAGGGTTTAAAAAAGTCGTCATTGCTGTTTCCGGCGGCGTTGATTCCGCTACCTGCCTCCTCTTATTAGCCAAAGCCATCAAACCGAAAAACATCACGGTTTTAAAACTTCCCTACGCTAACCAAGATATGAGCCTGGCTGACATGGTTATAAAAGCAGTGGATATACCGAAAATTAATATTTTTGAAGTAAATATTAAGCCAGCGGTGGAGACGATTATCAGGCTAAATCAGGGTAAAAAGCTTGAAAAGAGTAAAATTAGGCTCGGGAATATTATGGTTAGGTTAAGAATGGTCTTTTTATTTGATCTGGCCAAAAAAAATCATGCTTTAGTTTGCGGTACGGAAAATAAAACCGAGCATTTGCTTGGCTATTTTACCCGCTTTGGCGATGAAGCCAGCGATTTTGAACCAATAAGGCATCTTTACAAAACCGAGGTTTTAAAGCTGGCTTTCTACTTAGATGTTCCGGAAAAAATTATCAGCCAAGCGCCAACAGCCGGACTTTGGCCAGGGCAAACAGATGAAGGTGAATTTGGCTTCAGTTACAAGGAAGCTGATCAAGTCCTCAAACTTTATCTTGAAAAAAAACTTAAGCTTAAAGAAATCGAGAAGAAAGGTTTTACGAAGACAGGAAAAATTATTAGCCGAGTGAAGCAAAACTTATTTAAACACCAAACTCCTTATTCTCTTTCTTCAAGAGAATAAATCCATAGATATTCGCCTTTATCGTAGTCAAAAACTTCTGTTGGGCTAAAAATCAGCTTTTGCTCTTTGGCACTGGTCT
>Ga0307378_10006742_pt1 | contig 15641 bp, 17 predicted proteins | sample UN1MG_FD_202238 | JGI IMG/M metagenome (GOLD analysis project Ga0307378, IMG submission 202238) | Soil microbial communities from Risofladan, Vaasa, Finland - UN-1 | ecosystem: Environmental > Terrestrial > Soil > Coastal area > Acid sulfate soil | place: Finland: Risofladan, Vaasa | collected... | reverse complement strand
GCAAGGACGCGACACCAACACGGCGGAAACCCCGCCGACGCAAGACCATCAGCGGCATGCGTCAGGACGGCGCCGAACCCGCCGAGGCCGATGAAACCTAACTACCTGGGACAACGGGATAAGCCTTTCTAGAGTTTCCTTCCCATCCATCTAGGATTGGTTAATTTGGCATTTACTATGTTTAAAACTGCGCTCCGCAAAGCCGTATGCCCCACCAGCGCGCAAGCCCAAGCGCGACCTCGTCTCCAATACGGCCTTCATCTACTAATTTCTCACTGGCCGGCTCTGACACCCCGCTTTACGTTGCCCGCCCGATTGACACGCTGCCGAGATCGTATCGCTAGTCTTTCTTTACCGATTTTGCGGCAAAATGGCTCTTCGGGTTGAACCGCGCCTTGATATGCCATCGCCTCGGAGACAACGAATGCCCTGGACGAGCTTTACCCGCTTAGCCCGCACGGGCCGCACCAGGACCTGTTCGATCGTCCAGTTCGTTGCTCTATGTGCGTTTTTGACCGCAACGTCGATCGTTCTGCCTGCGTCGACGGCGCATGCGTGCGATGTCACCAGGCGCGTTTTCAACAAGACCGATCAAAATATCTACGTGGAGCTTTGGCGAGGCGAATCCAGGGAATGGTCGTCGAAGGATCCGATAAAACCCGGCGCCGCCCTTAGCCTCAAATACCTTACCATCGGAGACTCGATACTGCTCACCGGCCCGGAACCAGTGCGAGAGTGGGGGGCGAATTCTTTCGGTGTGGTCCTGAATATCTTCCGCTGCGATTTGCTTCGCATAAGCGGGGCTTCGAAACTGGGAGGCTACGACGTGAAAGTGAGCCGCCGGTCGAACGCCGACATCCTGGTCGAGGCAAAGCGCTAGGGCGGATGAACCCCCGGGACCGGGGAGCCCTGGCCCAGCGGGCGGCGCTGATAGCGGGGCGCTGCGCCCACGCCAAGAAGTTCAAGCGCCATAACCGGGAGCTGACGTTCCTGTGCACACGCTTGGGCCGCATCATTCGCGACATCGCCCGCAAGATCGACGGCGATGCGGCGCTGGAGGAGGTCTTTGCCATGCCTTTGAGCAAGGCCATCGCAATGGTTGGCATGCGGTCCGCCAGAGGTCCGATGCTAGGACAATCGCCGCTACCAGAACCCGTCCCGTTCCGGCGAAATCAGTCGTGCCGTCGCCCGTCGCCGCAGTAGATTGTCGCGCACGGGCCAATCAAACACGACGGCTGTCGCCAGGAAGGTCGACCATGCAAAATCCGTTTGAAACCGAGGAGCGGAAGGCCTTCCGCGAAACGGTGGCGCGCTTCGTCGCGGCCGAGATCAAGCCGCATGTCGACGAATGGGACGAGGCCGGCGACGTTCCCTGGGAGATCCACGAGAAGGCCGGCGCGCTCGGCTATTTCGGTTTCGGCGTCGAGGAGCAGTATGGCGGCCTCGGCTTCGATGACGCCTTCATGCGCGCCGCCGCCACCGAGGAGATGAGCAAATGCGGCGCCGGCGGCGTGGTCGCGGCGCTCGGCGGACGGCTCATCTCCATCGGAGTGATCCAGCTTTTGGGCTCCGACGAGATAAAGGCGCGCTCGCTGCCCGACATCGTCTCCGGCCGCAAAGGCTCCAGCCTCGGGGTCACCGAGCCCTCGGGCGGGTCCGACGTCGCCAATCTGCAGACGCGCGCCACGCGCGACGGCAACCATTTCCTGCTCAACGGCTCCAAGACCTTCATCACTGGCGGCGTCAAAAGCGACTTCTATGTCATCGCCGCGCGCACCGGCGGGGAGGGGCTCTCGGGCATCTCGCTCTTCTTCGTCGACAAGGACACGCCCGGTTTCAGCGTCACGCCGATCGACCACAAGATGGGCTGGTGGTGCTCAGATACGGCGACGCTCTATTTCGACGACGCGCGGGTGCCGGCGGAGAACATGATGGGCGAGGAGGACCGCGGTTTCATTGCGGTCATGAACAACTTCAACCTCGAGCGCGTGGCGCTGATTGCGCAGGCGCTCGGCATGTCGAAAGTCTGCCTGGAGGAATCGATCCGCTGGGCGCAGGAGCGCCAGACCTTCGGCAAACGGCTGATCGAGCACCAGGTGATCCGCCACAAGATCGCCGACATGTCCGCGCGTATCGACGCCGTAGAGGCTTACCTCAACCAGATATGTTGGCTGGTCAACGAGGCGGAGATGCCGACTGCGGAGATCAGCAAGGCCAAGTTTTTCGCAACCAAATCGCTGGAATTCTGCGCCAGCGAGGCGATGCAGATCCTGGGCGGTGCCGGGTATCTGCGCGGCAATCCAGTGGAGCGCATGTACCGCGAGGTCAAGGTCGTCGCCATCGGCGGCGGCTCCGAAGAGATCATGCGCGATCTGGCCGTCCGGCAGATGGGGTTGTGACGTTCAGCCGGTTGCTGATTTCGCTTCGACGAGAAACCGTTCCCGCAGCTCCCATTTCAGCACCTTGCCGGTGGCATTGCGCGGCAGGGCGTCGATGAAGTCGACCGAGGCCGGCACCTTGAACTTGGCGAGGTTGGCCAGGCAATGGGCAATCAGTGCGCCTTCGTCCAGCGTCTCGCCCTCCTTGACCACAACGATCGCCTTGCCGACCTCGCCCCAGCGCTCGTCCGCCACGCCGATTACGGCGGCCTCGACGATCTGCGGCAGCTGGTAGATCACGCTCTCGACCTCGGCCGGATAGACGTTCTCGCCGCCGGAGATGTACATGTCCTTCCAGCGATCGACGATGTAGACGAAGCCCTCTTCGTCCATGCGCGCCGCATCGCCGGTGCGCAGCCAGCCATCAAGGAACGCCTCCTTGGAGGCTTGCGGGTTGTTCCAGTAACCGGGTGTGATGCTGGGCCCGCGGATCACCAGCTCACCATTGGTGTCGGGTCCCACGTCCTGGCCGGCATCGTCGACGATGCGGATCTCGGTGTGCATGACCGGTTTGCCCGCCGAGCCGATCTTACGGCGAGCCTCGGCAACATCGAGCAGCGTGCCGGTCGGCCCGGTCTCGGTCATGCCCCAGCCCTGCACCAGCGGCACGTCCCGGCCGAGCCAGGCATCGAGGATCGGCTTGGCGCAAGGCGCGCCGCCGACGCCCGCCATGGCGATGCGCGAAAGGTCGGTTGTCTCGAACTTCGGATCCTGCATCATGAACTGGTAATGCGCCGGAACGGCAAAGAAATGCGTCATGCCGAGCGCGGGGTCGCCCATGATGTCGAGCGCCGCACCCGGCGCGAACTCGCGCATCACGATGATGCAGCCGCCGGCATGCAGCACCGGGTTGGCGTAGCAGTTAAGTCCGCCGGTGTGGAAGAGCGGCAGGACGACGAGCTGCACCGTATCGGGCGTAATCCGCGAGGGAATGCCGATATTGACGCAGTTATAGAAATTCATCGCATGGGTGATCATGGCGCCCTTGGGCCGCCCGGTCGTGCCCGAGGTGTACATGATCATCGAGAGATCGTCTTGGGTCAGCGCCTCGATAGTCGGTGTGCCCGAGGCATCCGCCAGCGCGCGCTCATAGCTCGAGGCCGGATCGTCGATATCGATCTCCAACAGCGCCGGGATCGAGCATCTCTTGGCCAGCGCCGCCGCCATCTCCGCAAAGCCCTTGTCGTGGATCAGCAGTTTGGGCGCGCTGTCGCCCAGGATGTATTCGAGCTCAGGCAGGGCGAGGCGCCAGTTGAGCGGCACCATGACCGCGCCGATCTTGCCGCTGGCAAACTCCAGCTCGAAGAACTCCGGGCCGTTTGGCGAGAGAATGCCGACCCGATCACCTTTGCCAATACCCTGTGCCTGCAAATGACTTGCGAGCCGGCAGGCCCGATCGTTGAGCATGGCGAAGGTCAGGCGCCGGTCCGTCTGCACGTCGACGATGGCCAACGCGTCTGGGCGGTGGTTTGCCTGAACTGCGGCCCAGTCGTAGTAGCGCACCGGCGACATGGCGTTCGGTCCCCCTAATTGCAGACTATCGACCCCGAGGCTCAAGAATGATTCGCGCTATCCCGCCCCGCGATTCGATTATTGCGCCAAAGGCTCGTGGAGGGGAGTGTTTCAACCGCCTCGGCCATTTCCGAGCATGGGCCGCCGCCACAGGCGTGTCCGCTTTGGGCCCGAAAGCGGAGGTGATGGTCAGCGCGATGACGGCGCAAGGCCTGCATCGGTGAGGATGCGCCTGCCAGACGCGAGAAGCTCTGCTTGCCGCGCCTTTAGATCGCCATAGAGTAATCGGCCGTCTCGCTTGACGAATTTCCCGGCGACCATCACGGCATCGACGTTGCCCGGGCCGGCCTGGCGTACGATCGAGCGCACGGCGTCATGCACCGGAAACAAGTTGAGATCGTTACTGCGCAACAGGACGATGTCTGCTTGCTTACCTGGCGCGAGGCTGCCGATGCGGTCGGGCATCCCCATCATGCGCGCGCCATCAATCGTCACCCATTGAAGCGCCTCGCGACACGTGATCGTCGCGGTGTCGGGCAACGTCTCTCCTTTCTCGATCAACGCAAGATTGTCGATATTGCGTTGGACGTTCATGGTCGTTCGCATCGCCGTGAACATGTCGCCCGCCGCGGCTGGTTCGACGTCGGCGCCGATAGTGAAGGGCGCTCCGAGCGCGCGCAGCTTCCCGGTCAGCGGATAGCCGAAGCCCATCTGCAATTCCACCTCGACGGTGACCGTGAAGTTCGCTCCGGCGTCGACCAGCGCGCGGATCAGATCATCGTTAAAATTGTTCGCGTGTACGATGTTGGCACGCGCATCGATCAGGCCAAGGCCGATCAGCTTCTCAAAGCTTCCGGGCGCGAGCATCGACCCACCGCCGGTATGCGCGCTGACAATCAGGTCGAACTCGCGGGCCAAAGTGTAGTCCTCGACGCAGACCTCGTGGATCGAGTATTGCGGCCCGAGGATGGCGAGCCCCATCGTGACCAGCCTGCCGTCGGCGGAGAACCTTCCGCTTCGCAGCCGCTCGATTTCTGCCCGCGGCATCGAGACTTCGCTGAAATGCTTCTGGCCGGGCTTGGGGTCGGGCTTTGGCGATCCGTGCAGGAACAGCGCCCGTGCGCCCGACGCCTCGAGCCCATCGATGGCCGCATCGGTGTGTTCCGGCGTCGGATTGTTATGACACCAGTCGACCAGGGTCGTCGTCCCCGCATCGAGCTTCGAGAGGGCGCCGACGAGGTTGGCGATGTGGATGTCGGCTGGACCAAAATGGGTGGCAAGGCCACGGTGCATGGCGCGCATGTATTCCGGTACCGTCCAGTCGCCGGCGATGCCGCGCAGGCCCGTCTGCCAGGTGTGCACGTGCGAATCGATCAGCCCCGGCATCACGATCCGATCGGTCGCGTCAACAACCTCCGCACCCTCGGCGGCCGGGATGCTGCCGATCGCGGTGATGGTGTCGCCGTCGACGAGCACGTCGGCCGGCGCGCCGTCCGGCAGACCGGGTTCCATTGTGACGACGGTGCCGCCCCTGATCAGGATTCTGGACATGGGTTTCTCGCAATGGGAGGGGGTGTGCTGGTCGGGCCGCCAAAGACCATCCCGCGGGGCTGGATCAGTCAGGTGGTCCCACACAGTTGGGCAGCTTGGCGGCCTGCTTAAGGTGTATTCCGCCTGCTGATCATGCCGCTTGAATTCTGTTTATCATATCCTGTTGTTGTTGAGCCTGCGGGGATGTGGGCAAGGGGTGAGCCATGTCCATCATATCCACAGGTCGCTCGGCCCCGTAAGCCTCGAATGTCGAGTTGGGACGCTTGCCGGCTTTCAGTCAGCGGGCTTGGGTAGACGGCGCCGGAACATCCTCCCCACGTTTTCCCCACGAAATCGCGGCATGTTCTGGCATCGTTCGGCATACGCTGGCATAAGCTGAATGCTAAGCCGTTGCCAATAAGCCTTGAAACAAAAAGGCAAAATATGGTGCCGCCGGAAAGGATCGAACTTTCGACCTCACCCTTACCAAGGGTGCGCTCTACCACTGAGCTACGGCGGCGCCGTTGAGCGATGGCTGCGCTCGTCAGGGCGCGCACAAATTGCCATGCGCGCGCGCCCGCCGCAACCAAACAACAAGATGCCTACGGCGAACGCCGGGTATGTAAGAGGCCTTGGCTTTGCCGCAAGTGGCACCGCCGACAGGCTCACGAGGTTATTGATGCGGGGGCGGCCCCCCGCGCAACATTCTTGCCTTTGCCATCCAGGCGCTTGACCCGCGCGCATCGGCCCCGCACCATCGCTTTCCTTTTCGGCAATAGTCGGGGAGCGGCGATGCCGGATCGCGACGACAGCACCCAATCGACAAAAGTGTCGCCAGAAATGACGCCAGAAATGACGCCAGAAATGACATCAGAAAAGACGCCGGGAAAATCGGCGCGGGGGTGTGATGCCCGCGCGGTGCGCGAGGCCCGTTCGGCCGAGGCGCTGCGCCAGAACCTGAAGCGCCGCAAGCAACAGGCGCGCGATCGCGAAGACGAGCAGGGCGAACGGGGCGAGAGGGGAGAGCGGCATGACCATGAGGACAAGGGACCGGACGCAGGCGCTTGAGGAAACCGCAAGCGAGCCTGCTGAAGTCGATATTGAGGCGGCCCGCCTTGAGACCGCACCTGCCATCCAGTACAAGGACATCCGCGACGAGGACCGGCGGGTTCCCGGCCCCGGCGCCTGGCTGGACCCGAGTTTGGCGGGCCGTGGACGGGCGGATCAAGAACCGAAGCTAACCCGGGGCATAGAGCAGGCAATGGACAGTATACGCATCCGCGGCGGCAATCCGCTCAAGGGACAGATCGCGATCGGCGGCGCCAAGAACGCGGCCCTGCCGCTGATGGTTGCCGCGCTGCTCACCGACGGGACCCTCGAGCTTTCGCGCATGCCGGATCTCGCCGACATCAAGACGCTCTCCAATCTCCTGATCCAGCACGGCGCGGAGATCGAGATCGGCGGCGGCGACGGGGTGCGCGATCCCGAGCGGCGCACCGCCAAGATCACCACCAAGACGATCAAGAGCACCACCGCGCCTTACGAGCTGGTGCGCCGGATGCGGGCGAGCGTGTTGGTGCTGGGTCCCATCCTCGCGCGCATGGGCGAGGCCAGCGTCTCGCTGCCCGGCGGCTGCGCCATCGGCACGCGGCCGGTCGATCTGCACCTCAAAGGGCTCCAAGCCCTGGGCGCGGAGATCGAGCTCGAGGGCGGCTACATTCATGCCCGCGCGCCCAAGGGTCTGGCCGGCGGGCGTTACGTCTTCCCGATGATCTCGGTTGGGGCGACAGAGAATATCCTGATGGCCGCGACGCTGGCCAAGGGCGAGACCACGTTGGAGAACGCGGCCATGGAGCCGGAGGTCACCGACCTCGCCCGCTGCCTCGTCAAGATGGGCGCGCGCATCGAGGGCATCGGCACCGGCACCTTGCGGATCCAGGGCGTCGACAGTCTTGCCGGCGCGGAGCACGATGTCGTCCCCGACCGCATCGAGACCGGCACTTATGCGATGGCCGCGGCGGCGACCGGGGGCGAGCTCGAGCTTATCGGAGCGCGCGCCGACCTCATGGGCGCGGTCACCGAAACGCTCGCTTTCGCAGGTGTGCAGTTCCAGAAGACGCCGCGCGGCTTCAGCGTCAAGCGCTCGCAGACCGACCTCATCGGCGTCGACATGATGACCGAGCCTTATCCCGGCTTTCCGACCGACATGCAGGCCCAGTTCATGGCGCTGATGGCGCTGTCGGAGGGCGCCTCGATGGTCACCGAGACGATCTTCGAGAACCGCTTCATGCACGTGCCCGAGCTTGCGCGCATGGGCGCCGACATCAACCTGCACGGCGGCTCGGCGATGGTGCGCGGCGTGCCCGCGCTGACCGGGGCGGAGGTGATGGCAACCGACCTGCGCGCCTCGGTCTCGTTGGTGATCGCAGGTCTGGTGGCGGCTGGCGAGACCACGATCTCTCGGGTATATCATCTGGACCGTGGCTACGAGCTGCTGGAGGAGAAACTCGGCGCATGCGGAGCGGAGATCGAACGGGTGAGCGGGGGCGCGGTCTAGACCCCGCCGGCGCGGCGCAAACGGGCGAGCGCCTGTCCCTGCGCGCGGCCGACGATGACGACCTTGCCGTCCTCGCTTCGGTGCTACAGGACGCCGTGATCGCGATCGGCGACATGCGCTACATCGCCTCTGAAAAGCTTTTCGTCATGCTGGCCAGTCGCTTTCGTTGGGAGGCCGTCGTCGATGGCAAACCCGAAAGCGTCGCGGAAGGCACTGTATTCGAGCGCATCCATTGCGGGGTCGCCTTCGAGGCCGTGGAAGATGTGAAGGTGCGCGGCATGGATCTGAAGGATCGCAGCCAGTATCTCGACCTCCTGACCGTGCGGGCGGAGGCCGGCGCCGTGGTTCTTACCTTTGCCGGCGGGGCCGCCATAAGGCTCGACGCGCCGCGTGTCAGTTGCCATATGCGCGATATGGGCGAGCCCTGGCCCACCACCAACCGGCCCGAACATAAGTTGGCCGAAGGCGGTTAGGCCGGCGGGCGCATTAGCAATAAATTGCCGCCCGTCTGTTATCCTGCCGATCCACCAGCAACCCGGAACCCGTTTCGCCCCCCCCATGTCGTCCAACGAACCACTCGTTCTGGCCCTGCCCAAGGGGCGCATATTGGGCGAAGTCCTGCCGTTGGTCCGCGCGGCCGGGATCGAGCCGGAGCCTGCCTTCGGCGATCCCGAGACGCGTGCGCTCCGCTTCAAGACCAATGTCGAAGGGCTTGAGATCATTCGGGTTCGCAGCTTCGATGTCGCCACCTTCGTGGCCTTCGGCGCGGCCCATCTGGGGGTCGCGGGCAACGACGTGCTGATGGAGTTCGACTATTCGGAAATCTACACGCCGCTCGATCTCAAGATCGGCAAATGCCATCTCGCCGTCGCCGAGCCGGCGGAAATGAGCGCCGCCGACGATCCCGGACGCTGGAGCCATGTGCGGGTGGCCACCAAGTATCCGGCGATTACCCGGGCGCATTTCGCCGCGCGCGGGGTGCAGGCCGAGTGCATCAAGCTGAACGGCGCGATGGAACTGGCGCCGGCGCTGGGGCTTTGCCGGCGTATCGTCGACCTCGTTTCCACCGGCGAGACGCTGAAAGCCAACGGCCTGGTCGAGGTCGAACGCATCGCCGATATCTCCTCGCGCCTCATCGTCAACCGGCCAGCGCTGAAGACCCGGCCCGATGAGCTGGGCGGCTGGATCGAGCGCTTCCGGGACGCCGTCGCGGAGCATGGCCATGCCGCTTAGACTGGATGCGGGTGCGGCCGGCTTCGAGGAGGCCTTTGCCGCGCTGATCATGGGCAAGCGCGAGCTGGAAGAAGACGTCGACCAGGCGGTGGCGGCGATCATCGCGCAGGTTCGCGCGCAAGGCGATGCCGCGCTGATCGCGCTCACTGCGAAATTTGACCGCTTCACGCTGACACAAGAGACGATCCGCATCAGCCAGGCCGAAATTGATGCCGCCGCCGATGCTGCCGATGCCAAGGCGGTGGCGGCGCTGGACCTGGCGGCTGGGCGCATCGCGGAGTTTCACCGCCGCCAGCTTCCGCAAGATCAGGATTACGCGGACGGCGAGGGCATACGGCTGGGCACGCGTTGGACCGCGGTCGAGGCGGCGGGGATCTACGTGCCCGGCGGCACCGCCGCCTATCCAAGCTCGGTGCTGATGAATGCGCTGCCGGCGAAGGTTGCCGGCGTCGACCGCCTGGTGATGACCGTGCCGACGCCGGACGGCGTGCTCCACCCGCTGGTGATGGCCGCCGCACGCATCGCCGGCGTCGATGAGATCTACCGCGTCGGCGGCGCCCAGGCGGTGGCGGCGCTGGCTTATGGGACCGAAAGCATCGCCCCGGTCGCCAAGGTCGCGGGGCCCGGCAACGCCTTCGTCGCGGCGGCGAAACGGCGGGTCTTTGGCATTGTCGGCATCGATATGATCGCCGGGCCCTCGGAGATCCTGGTGGTCGCCGACGGCGCCAGCGATCCGGCCTGGATCGCCGCCGATCTGTTGTCGCAGGCCGAGCATGACGCGTCCTCGCAGTCGATCCTGATCACCGACGATGCGAGGTTCGCGGACGCCGTGGCCGCGGCGGTCGAAACGCATTTGAAAGCGCTGCCGCGGGCGGATATCGCGCGGGCGAGCTGGGAGGCGCATGGCGCCATCATCACCGTCGCCAAGCTGGACGATGCCGCTGCGCTGGTCGATCGCATCGCGCCGGAGCATCTCGAGCTTGCCGTCGACGATCCCGATGCGCTGGTAGCCAAGATCCGCAATGCTGGCTCGATCTTTCTGGGCCGCCACACGCCCGAAGCGATCGGCGACTACGTGGCGGGACCCAACCACGTCCTGCCGACGGCGCGCAGCGCGCGTTTCGCCTCGGGGCTCGGCGTGCTCGACTTCATGAAGCGCAGCACCTTCGTCGGCTGCACGCCCGAAGGTCTGGCCGCGATCGGCCCGGCGGCGGTGACGCTGGCCGAGGCCGAAGGGTTCGATGCGCACGCGCTCTCCGTGGTGCTGCGCCTCAAGGACCGAAACCTGAATGGGCCCCCGGGCGGCCGCTGAGCCGGCCGGACAAGCCGGCGTCTTGGGGGCGTAGCGAGCCGTGAGCGAGGAAACCAACCGCATTGTCCAGATCGAGCTCGACGAGCGCACCGTCGTGCGGCGCAGCGCCGATGTCGAGCACGAGCGCGCGGTGGCCATTTACGACCTCATCGAAGCCAATTACTTCAAGCCGAACCTGAAGGGCGCCGGGCCTTACGCCCTCACTCTCTCGGTGCAGGAAAACCGGCTGGTCTTTGATATCGCGGACGAAACGGGTGCGGCGTTGGGCGAGGTGGCGTTGGGGCTCGTTGCCTTCCGGCGCCTCGTCAAGGACTACTTCACCGTCTGCGAGAGCTATTTCGAGGCGATCAAAACCGCGCCGCCCTCGCGCATCGAGGCGATCGACATGGGCCGGCGCGGGCTCCACAACGAGGGCTCCGAGCTCCTGCGCGCCCAGCTCAAGGACAAGATCGAGCTCGACTTCGACACCGCCCGGCGGCTCTTCACGCTGCTCTGCGTCCTGCATATCCGGGGGTAGGGGTTGGCTGATCTTCCCGGCAGCGTTCTATTCGCGTGCACGTCGAACTCGATCCGCTCGGCGATGGCCGAAGGCTATCTGAAGTTCCTGCACGGCAACCGCGTCTATGTCGACAGCGTCGGCGTGCGCGCGCGCGAGGTCGACGGTTTTGCCATCGCGGCGATGGCCGAGATCGGCATCGATATCTCAAAACATCAGGCCAAGACCTTCGACGATCTGCAGGACACGACCTTCGACATGGTGATCTCGCTGTCGCCCGAGGCCCAGCACAAGGCGGTGGAGATGACCCGCACCATGGCGATCGAAGTGGTGTTCTGGAACACGGCTGATCCCTCGGTGGTCGAGGGCTCGCGCGAGGAGATGCTGGAGGCCTACCGCCAAGTCCGCGACCAGCTCATCGCCCGCATCAAGGAGCAGTTCCCACCGGCAGCCAAGCCGGTGTGACCCTACCATTCGCGCGTTTATCCTTGACCGCGCTGCGGGCAATTGGCCATGCTCCGACCGTTCGCACGGCAGGAGGAGCGAGAATGGCGAAGGAAGAGCTGCTCGAATTCGATGGTGACGTGGTCGAGCTGCTTCCCAACGCGATGTTCCGCGTGCGCCTGGAAAACGACCGCGAGATCCTCGCCCAAATCTCGGGCAAGATGCGCAAGAACCGCATCCGGGTCCTGGCCGGCGACCGGGTCAAGGTGGAAATGTCGCACTACGACCTCACCAAGGGCCGCATCAATTTCCGCTACAAATAGCCGCTCCACATCATGACCGACACCAAGACGGGGTCCAGCCAGGGGCCGGCGCTCGTGCTCGCTTCGGCCTCGCCCCGGCGGCGCGACCTGCTGGCCCAAATCGGCATTATTCCCACGGCCATCGAGGCGGCGGACATCGACGAAACCCCGCTGCCCGGCGAGCGGCCGCGCGCATTGGCCCGCCGCCTAGCCGAGGCCAAGGCGCGCGCGGTGGCGGCGAGCCATCCCGGCAGCACTGTGCTCGGCGCCGACACGGTGGTCGCCTGCGGCCGCCGCATCCTGCCCAAGCCGGCCGACGCGGCGCAGGCGCGGGCCTGCCTCGAACTTCTGTCCGGGCGCCGCCACGCGGTTCACGGCGGGGCCGTGTTGCTGTCCCCCGACGGAACCGTGCGCGCGCGGGTGGTGGAGACGGCGGTTGCCTTCAAGCGTCTGGCTGAAGACGAGATCGCGGCCTATCTGGCAAGCGGCGAATGGGCGGGCAAGGCCGGCGGCTATGCCATCCAGGGCCGCGCCGCACGCTTCGTGAAGGCCGTCTCGGGCTCTTATCCCAATGTCGTCGGCCTGCCGCTCTTCGAGGTCGCCGCGATGCTGCGCGGAGCCGGCTTTCCGCTCGATCCATGACCAGCAGTGGCGCGACGTCAAAGCCTGAGCTTCTGATCAGCTGCTCGCCCGGCGAGGCGCGCTGGGCCTTGCGCGAAGCGGACACGGTGGTGGCGCTTGGCGTCGAGCGCAGCCGCGCCGGGGTCCAAACCGGCGATCTTTATCTGGCGCGGGTGCGGGCGATCGTGCCTTCGGCGAATGCGGCTTTTGTCGATCTCGATGGGCAAGCCGAAGGCTTCCTCGCTGGGCGCGACGCACGGCGCAAAGCGGCCTTCGCCGCTGCCGCAGATACCGCGGGCGGCGTTGCCGAGAGCGACGATATCGCGCGCCTGGTTACCGAGGGCGAGGCGCTGGTGGTTCAGGTCAAGCGCCCGGCGCTCGGCGACAAGGCAGCGCAGGTGACCAGCGCCGTGTCGATCGCCGGGCCGCGTCTGGTGCTGACGCCCGGCCGGCGCGAAGTGCTGGTCTCGCGCCGCATCGCCGATGAGGGCGAGCGCGCTCGCCTCACTGAATTGGCCGGCGGTCTGGCTGGCGCGGCCGGGCTGATCGTGCGCACCGCGGCTGCGGGGGCCGATGCGGGTGTCCTTGAGGATGAAGCCGGGCGTCTGGTCGCGCGCTGGCAGGCATTGCGCGAGGCGGCGCGAGACGCGTCCGCGCCCGCCGCCCTGGCACGTGAGGCGACGCCGCTCACGCGGGTGCTGCGCGACCATGCCGGAAGCGCGCTTGACCGCATTCTTCTCGATGACCGGGCGGCGCTTGGGCAGGCCAAACGCTGGCTTGAGGACTTTGCCCCCGATTTGGCCGACCGGGTCGACGCGGCGGTGGGCACGCCGCCGCTATTTGCCGCCGAAGGCGTGGATGAGGCCATCGAAGCGGCGCTGACGCGCGAGGTCGGCCTTGCCGGCGGCGGCTCGCTGATCATCGATCCGGCCGCCGCGCTCACGGCGATCGATGTCAATACCGGCGGCCGCACGGGCCGGCAGAACCGGGCCATCCTGGAGACCAATCGCGCCGCGGCAGGCGAGGCCGCGCGGCAGATCCGCCTGCGCAATCTGGGCGGACTGATTGCGATCGATTTCGTGCGCATGCGCGAGCGCAGCGACCGCGATCAGGTCCTCGACAGATTGCGCTCGGCCCTTGCAGCGGCGGTGCCCGAGGCGCAGCTGGGCGGCTTTTCCCGCTTTGGCCTGGTGGAAATCGTACGCCCGCACGACCGCGCGGCGCTGCACGAGGCGATGTGCGAGCCGACGCCGTATGGCGGCTGGCGACGTTCGGCGGAGACGGTGGCGCTTGAGGTCTTGCGCGCCACCCTTGCCGCGGCTGCGGCGCATCCGGGCCGGGCGCTGGTCGTCCGCGCGGCACCGACCGTGATCGATCAGCTCGCAGGACCGCTGCAGGGCGCGCACCAGGAAGCCGAGGGCCTGCTCGGGCTCACGATCGCGCTTGATCGCGAGCCTGATTTTGCCGGCGCGGACCAAGAGACCTTTGACATTTCGCCCGCCTGACCGCAGGTTCGGTGCGCCCAACTGCGAAGGGGGATGGCCGACACATGGCCAAGCGCGACAACGTCACGCCAATCAGGGAACGCGCCTGCCCGATCTGCGGCGCGCATGCCAGCATCGATCACCGTCCGTTCTGTTCGGTGCGCTGCAAGGATGTGGATTTATCCCGCTGGCTCGGCGGGCATTATCGGATCGCGACCAACGAGACGCCGGCCGAGGTTTCACCCGATCCCTCCGACGAAAATGAATATTGAGCTAGGGGACTATTGAGCCGAGGGACTATTGCGTTGAGGCCGATGCGCCAGACAACGCCGACCCCGCGCCGCGCCCGGCGGTTTGCCGGAGCGGAGCGGGGGACAGCGTCAATCGAAGCGCGCTGTTAGGATTTATTGCAGCGAAAGCGGAAGGTGTAGATCCGCTTGCCGTCTGGGATCGTGAGTTTGCGGAACGGGACCATGCGGTAGCCGGGGCCATCCAGGGGCCCACCTGAGTGCCGGAATGAAGTCGACACGATCGGGCGGGTGACCGCCCCTTCGCGATTTTGACCGGTCCAGCGGTTGCGCTTGTCGGATGTGCGGGCGTAGATGTAGAACACTCGGTTCTGCGTGTTGAGCGAATTGATCCGCACCTTGTGCGGGCCAACGCTGGCCCAGCCCATGGTACGCCAGCGGCCATCGGCCTGGCGCGTACGCACGGCGACGTTGACGGTCGTACCGCAGCGGTTGCTCAGCATAATGCGGAAATCACCGGGGGCGGCCACCGCGTTCGCGGCGGCCAGCATGCCACTGGCGACAAGGCCCGTGGCCATATAGGTATAAAGTCTCATGACGTACTCCTCCAATGCTCTTCGCGATGGAGGTAGTACCAACAAAGTTTTTAAAACCTCCTAAAGCCGAGACCAGCCTGCCGGAGAACCGCGGATTTCGTGGACTTTGATGGGAAAAAATCGCCGGCGCGGGCCGCCAACTGGGTTGCTGGCTGGGCCGGGGCGCGGCGGCGGCGGGGCGTGTCGGGGCCGCGGCGGATGGTGGACAGTTTCAGCCAAACACCTTATATACGGCACCCGTTCGCGACGCCGCCGTCGGCCCGACCGTTACGGCGTCAACAAGGAGCCCAGGTAGCTCAGTTGGTAGAGCACATGACTGAAAATCATGGTGTCGGCAGTTCGATTCTGTCCCTGGGCACCAGTTAAAACAAGGGGTTAGGCCAATCAAGCCTAGCCCCTTTCTTATTGTAGGTAACGTTTGAGGTAACGCTAGACGGTGTTGGTGCGCCCACGCAGGCGCAAGCTAGTTTTGAGGTGTCCATTCCCTACCCACCTGCCGTCAAGGTAGCCACAGCGGCCTCAAAGTCGGGCTACTCGGCTCGATGACTGGAGCGCGCATCAAACGGGCATAATGCGGCTCGGGTCCGCGCCTCGTCGCCCCGGCTTTCGAGCTCACCGTGCCTGCGCCGGGGGCCTTGCCTATGGGCGGCTCACTGGACGGCGCGTGCTCTCCATTTTCTGACAACCCATCACACGAAACGGAACGGAGATGCACCGATGAGCACTTCGATTGACCGATTGCCGCGGCAGTTAACGTGATGGTATGGACGCCCCCTGTCGCGGCGTTGGATGCGCCAGAATGGAGAAGTTGCTCACTCACTCCAGACAGAAGGGGACGTCCATGACAGAGATTATGACGATCGGTTTG
>Ga0307378_10006740_pt1 | contig 15644 bp, 13 predicted proteins | sample UN1MG_FD_202238 | JGI IMG/M metagenome (GOLD analysis project Ga0307378, IMG submission 202238) | Soil microbial communities from Risofladan, Vaasa, Finland - UN-1 | ecosystem: Environmental > Terrestrial > Soil > Coastal area > Acid sulfate soil | place: Finland: Risofladan, Vaasa | collected... | reverse complement strand
TAACTACGGCCAGAATATCCAAAAGCGAAGAGGATAGATAATGCATAAAATGCAATGTATATCCTTTGTATAAGACTGGGCTTCCAGATGCGATTATTGCAGCAACAGCGAATGAATATAAGTTAACACTTGTTACTGCTAACGAGAAGCATTTTAATGTATTTGAAGAAATCGAGGCTGAATATATTAAAGAGAATGTATAGTAGTTAATTTTTTTAAACAGGACTCTATTAGGTTCAATCTCATCAAAACTGAGCCAATGCAATATGCCCGACACCTTCAAACTCGCTCCCCGCACAACATTCCTAAAACCCCAGAAGAATCGCCCAGTTCCTAAATCTACAGACCTCCCCCTGCTCCCCATTCACAGCAAGCCCCCGGTGCCTGTCTGCAGGATGGCCACCAGAAATTTTCGAGTTTAAGAGGGCTTAAGGACAGCATTTCAAGAGGGCCTTCTGGGCGACTCTCCTTGGGCTGGATGTTTTAATTTTAAATCCTAAAATTGGATTCAAAATCATGTTTGTCTTTCATTAGATATTTTTTAGTATTGCGGTTTAGATATCTCCTGGGGTATAATATGTTACAGTTAGGTATGGACGTTGTGCTTCAACTTCTTCTTTACTGCTAAAACTGTAAACCGATTTAGTCGCATTAAATAACCAACCATAATTCTGATTAGGATTTTCATAGAAATATTTTACATCGGTAGTAACTGACCAATTTGTGTAAGTAAATTCATCTGCATTTACAATTGTTCCGGTAGCATTTACTAGTGGAGATAATGTAAGTTGTGAGGTTCCATTTACAACACTTTCATTCCATGGATCTTTAACAACATAAAACTCAATAGGTGTATCTACTATTTTACCAGCATATAAAGAGATTGTTGCAGATGTTATGATTGAATTTTCTTGAATTGAAGATAAATTAAATCTAATAAGCCCTGCTGTCTTAAATTTATCAATAAAAATAATTAACTCCGATCCATGATTTGATGCATCACCATATACTATATATGTATCATTAACATATGTCGAATCTATCACATCTGTGTGGTATCCTTTCGGAATCTCAATAGAATACTCATTACGATCGGGCGCACCTAGTGGGAATGTACCAACTTTAGAACACCACGTTGAATTATCTGAAACATTGAAATAATAATCCCAATTCATATTTATATCAGTGATATTATTATACGTATAATTTTGAGAATTATATTCATCTGGAATCAAATTATTCCACATCCCGTCTGGATACCAGGTTCCGTAATCCCTGCTTCCATCAGGCAATAAAGTCCAATTTCTAACATATAAAGTAACATTTACATTATTGTCATCATAATCAGTGACATTGAAAGCTATGGTAATATTATCCCCTACCTTAGCATCGAAATTATAATAAGTACCATTAGTTGATTCATTATTGGCATATACATTAGAAATTACAGGAGTCCAGTCAGTAATATTATCCTTTGAAACATTAACAATGTTAGAAATGTTGGAATGAAGACCTGATTCATCATATACAACTATTGCAATAGTCCACCAATCACTTTCTTTTGGATTAAACACAGATTCTATAACATAAAATTCATTTGAACCATTTAACAGTGGACGTTCAATAAAATTAATATATGGTGTAGCTTTCTTAAAATCTGACCAATTATTAATCATATCTTGTCCAGCAATATATCGAATATCATAAAAATAGGCAGACCCTTCTTCATAACCATCGTCGCCAACAGCAGTCCAATTAAGACCTATTCCCCCATCAAGGGGGTCACATTTGTTAAACGGATAGATACTAAGATCTGTTATATCGCCAGGCGGGATCGTATCATAAAGCATTTTACCAGTAATGAGATTATAGGTTACAGTATCATTGAACAATTTATTACCATCAGAAAAAAGAATATTAACACTGGCAACCTTATTCAGGTTAGAATAACTACCATTAATCCATGAAAAATTAACAATATACCCATGGGATTCTACAATTGTCTTCATTTTATCTTCAAATTGGGGAAGTACAGAATGAGAAAGATTAAATGGGTCTAATTTACCTTCATCAGACGACACCATCATTGCAACTCCGTATTCTTTCCTGATATTATCAAAATAGTCAAACGAAACATCTGTTTGGTGTGGAGTTTTTTGATGTCCGGAGCTGGCAGCAGAATATAAAACGCCCCCCATTCCAACAATTATTACAGCAATTACAAATCCGGTTAATACAATTATCTGTCCTGATGAATCGGATTTGAAATAGCTGAGGTTCTTCATTTATACCACATCGTAATTCTTAATTCTGTTAAACCATATGAATAAACTTTTGCTGTCGTGGAGTACATGATACTGTTGAAGATTAGACGTTCTCTATTTGGACTAAAAGTAGATTGGTCATGTCCACCAATATAAATCACTGTACCTTTATCAAATGTTGCCTCAATAAATGTAATTTTTGGATCAATAAGATTTGTGCCATCAAAAGGAACAGCCATAATATTATTATCAGGATTAAACAACCCTGGAATTTTTAGTTTAAAAGAAGAAATGGTCCCATTTACACCTGGAAGGTCGCCACTAACAGTATATGTTTGGGCAAGAGGGCTGAAATATGACCCGTTTCCTCCAGATAAGTTATAATATTCTTCAAAATTATCTAGTTGGTCATTTCCAATCAATTTAATTGTATTATTATCTGATTCGGGAATTATATTAATTCCAATGAAACTAGTATTCCATGGAATACTGGCGTTATAAACATCAGAAACTCTCTTCTCGATTCCTTCAATAGCTTTACATTCAACAAGAAGAGTACCCCCGTATGAAACCCATTCTATAATGTTTCTGACCACATCATCAGGCATACTATTAGTTGTAATTTCCGTATGTGGAATAAAAAGTATATCATAAAAGAAAAGTTCTTGATTTAATATATTACCATTTTCTAGCACATCATATGGTAATCCAGAATCAGAATAATAATTCATCATAGTTCCGTGCTTGGGATATACGGCAATTTTAGGACTGCGGACAAGCCATGTGGTAGAATCATAATCAAAATATTCAACAGATTTATGGATTGTCACTCTTCGAGATGGATCATTATGCAAAATATCTGTGTTCAAAACCATCGGATCTGAAGGGATTCTGTCTATTGCTATATTTAATATCTTTACATTGCTGGAAGTAATATTAGACACTGTTAAATTATTTGATGTATTTGTATTGAACATCATCATCCCAATAATTTTTTTATCATCATTATCGTCAAATGCAACACTTGTTGTATCCACGTTTAAATACTGCGAATCAGTTCCATTGGTATAATTAGTAGATACACTAATATTCTCACCAACAATTGTAAGATTAACATAACGAATAGAATTATCACTCAGATAAAAAAATAAGTTAGTGGAAATACCTGTCATAGAGGCTGCAAATTCAATAAGATCGATCTTTTTTGAGGGTACAGATATGGGATTTTGAGATAGATTCAGAATATTATTTATATCAATTGGGTTCAAATCGGCAGCATTAATTACATATGGTCCGCCCATGTAGCTTCTGTTTTCAGTAATACCCGGGCTCTCATTCCAGGGATTATCTGTGGTATTAATTGGTGTTGTACTCCAAAACGGACGTTCATTACCAATAATATCTAATTCTCCCCTTGGATCCTGCAGCAACTGGTATACAGGTATACCCATTTCTAACACATTGGAGATGAGATTATAGGCTGTAATCACATTAGTTTGATTATTATCCATTGGGATAATAAGAGAACCATTTGCAAAACTTTTTTTGGAAATAAAAATGCCTGAAAGATTTCCTATACCATATAATGGGATACCTTTTATGGCTATTAAGGAATTAATAGTGATGCTATCTTTCGCAGGATTGCCATTTCTAACAATCCAAAACCCTCTTCTGCCGTCATATAATTCAATATTATATTCTATATTATCCGGAAGAGTTTCATTAATAAAATCATCTAAGTCATCGAATCGTTTTTCAGAGATATAGTATTGCATTAAATTATCATAATCTTTTGTTGAATTGCTATATTGTAGTAATTCAATGGAATTTTCACCAAAATGGTACAGCTGGGTTTCTGCATAAGGGGCAGATTGCTGAATACTTGATGGGGCCTGGGAAACGACAAATAATAAAGCTGCAATAATCAATAAAGCCCCCAGGAAGGCTTCGATTGTCATCATCTGAGCTTTTTCGTCATCTGCAATATTGTATACCATTGTTCACCAAACCCACAAAATAGTTTTAGCTCTATAAATATCGCCTTGTAATTTCATGGAAGAGTTAAGCCAGGTAATTCCACCGGTTGCTGGAGGTGATAGAACCCCTGGCTTAGTTACATTAAATTGAATGTAAATAATGTCTGAATATTTCCAGTACGGTAATGATTCATTTATGACCCATTCAGGAATGGTAATTGAAATTCGGTCATTTGGTCCTTCTATTGGAATTTGAATATTATTCCCCATTTCAATTACCCCACTATAACTACTCTCAACAACGATTTCATTACCATTAAGTCGAATACCTGGATGTGTATCATTATTATTTGTTATAGTATCACCAAGTTTAATGTCATCAATTATAGGGTGAGGATCAGAATCCGTCCAATATGAAAGATTGGTCCAATTAGAAATCGCAAAAGTTAGACCATCCATATCTTCAATAATGCCGTAGAATTCGGAAGGAATTGCAAATATGGGCTTTGTTAGTACACTATTACTAGGTCTTAATCCATATAGATTTCCCGCATTCAAATCATCAAAATAAAACTGATTTATCATAGTATATCGAACAACTGACACCACATCTCCTCTATCATCACCAACCATCTCAGATGCTCTTTGATCAGCGGCATTAGCATCAAAATCTTTTTCACCAACAGGTCTTATTTGCATATAAAAATTATACCGTTCAAGACCTATAGCTCTAGATACATTTTCATATTCTATATTTTCTGTATCATTAGAAGGAAATTCCCACCAACGCTCCCTTTTTTCCCCATAATGTTCCATTACTGTATCTATTTTATTGCCATCTAGAACAATATCACCCTTTGTTTTTAGTAAACCAATTTTTTTTACATTAGAATAATGATCAGAATTCCATTCAAAGTTCCAATCGGTTCCATCTGATATACTTTGATAATACCCCTCATCCTTTGTTAATAAATCAATTGAACGATCAGCTGTAGGATATAGCTCTTTAGTATATCCGGAATAGGGTGTCATCATATTATTTACTGTGGTAACTGCAAATAAAAATGCAAGTAACAATATCGCAACAGCAGCCAAAAAATCAATGCTGATATTTGCTTTTTCACTCTTCGCTATCGATATTGATCTAATATTATCACCCCTGGTTCAGCAAAATGGTTGTAGTGTTGCTCGTAATTTTGATTTTTCCTGAAGCACTGGACACAGTTCCATTGATCTCGATCAATTGTTCAACCGAATTTAAAGGCACAAATACTGAAACACTTTTTCGTATAGATGTTAACTTTAAAGCACTTACATTTGTCTCAAATGGATTTTCACTTTCGTCAGATATTTCAATAAAATACCCGGTTCCTGCTATTTGAGTGGGAATGTCCATGGTCAGACTATTGATCCCCATAGTCGGAGAAGTTAAATATGATTTAGTAATAACAGATGAAATTTCATTGCCTACATCAGTCATTTCAATCTGGATTGCCTGTCCTGATGATTGATCAATTACCATATTAAATGCCAGCAATATCACACCAAAAAATATCAAAGAAATGGTAAAAATAATTATATATTCAACAGGTATTGCTTGCCCTTTATTGTCATCAAGCAGCTCCCTCATAAATACTACTCCGCATTTATTTCGATCTTTGTTTCATAAATTGAAAGATATATATCCCTTGGAATATCTTCTGGATTTCTTGAACCTGAACCAATAATAATAATTTTTTCTGTGTTTTCACCAAAATTATTAATACTAAATAGCGAGCTTCCCGATGGATCAGCATTTGTTAAAGTTTCCTTAAAATAACGACTCCATGAATCATTATTCTGGCTCGTGATTGTAATTGTTACTCTGTCCACATACCATGAATTACCCCATGAATTACTACCTTGCACTTCTGATTCCATTAATGTCCTTATTTTGCCAGAATTTGTGCTGCCAATTGAAGTATTCGAACCTGTAATATTGATAATATGGATCATCAATCCAATATTCCCTGAACCTAAATTGCTTGCATATATCCTTGGTTCAGCTTCCATAAAAGAACTAGTTGTGTATTTTGAAAAAACAGCCCCATTTTCATAATAAACTTCCCGGCCTTTATATATGTAGGATATTGTTCCTGGATATACTATTATAGACTTAGAGATAGACTTAGAGGTAAAATTAATTTGAATTTTCGTTTCATTTGGCTCGACAGATAACGATCCACCACCAAGGTCCATTTTGGTGATCCGGCCAGTGCCAATGCCTGTGACTGGACCATTGGTAACTTCCAGGATGTCATTTTGAAGAACAATAAATGAATTTGTCGTGCTTACCAATTGTGTATTTTGTTTTGCAGAATCAATAAACGGGACCCCAGAGGAATATATAATTGCAATTGAAACAGTGACAATACTGAGAATTAATATAATTCCAATAACAGGAGATACTCCATTATTGTCCTGCACAACATTTTTAAATTTCATAAATGACAATCCTTTTAATATATAATTATCGTCCTAATATAAAACATTTTATTGAAATAGATTATAAAACATTTTATTGAAATAGATTATAAAACATTTTATTGAAATAGATTATAAAACATTTTATTGAAATAGATTATAAAACATTTTATTGAAATATAATATAAAACATTTTATTGAAATATATTATAAAACCATCTACAATTGAATTATTTATTAAGTTATTGGTTAAATTCTTTTTCAGATATAACACTTCGATACAACGTATCCCTCTGCACAGGCTCCTTCCCTGCCCCCTTAATGATCCACTCAAACTCATCCGGCGGCATATACTCCCCATTACTGGCCCCCGCACTCTTGGATATCTTTTCTTCCATCAGCGTCCCGCCAAGGTCATTGGCACCACAGAACAGCGCATACTGGGCCAGTTTTTTCCCCAGCTTGACCCAACTGGCCTGAATGTTTTTCACATGCGGGTACAGCAAGATCCTGGCAAGGGCATGTACCATAAGATCCTCAACACCTGTGGTGGCATATCGTCCCTCTGCCAATAATCTCTCTCCCAGCGGGTTGTTATAAGGCATGAACGGCAGGGGAACGAATTCTGTAAACCCTCCGGTTTCAACCTGTAGATCTCTTATTAGCAGAATATGTTCGATCCTCTCCTCCATGGTCTCAATATGTCCATACATCATTGTAGCAGTAGTGGGTATACCAGTATTATGGGCGGCTCTTACCACATCAATCCACTGGGACGACGTGATCTTATCAGGACAGATCTCCCTTCTGACCCTATCAGACAGTATTTCAGCAGCAGTACCAGGCATAGTGTCCAGCCCTGCGTGTTTCAATGCTTCCAGAGCTTCTTCAACCATAATGCCACTGTTACGTGACATGTGAAATACTTCCATAGGAGAAAAAGCATGAATGTGTAATTTCGGGAACCTGGATTTAATACCTTCAAGGATCTCACAATAATCCTCAAGGAACATATCATTCATCAGTGCCCCCTGGATGCATACCTCAGTTGCTCCCTGTAAGACCGCTTTCTTTGATTTTTCCACAATTTCTCTGGTAGTTAATCTGAATCCTGAATAGTCTTTAAAAGCACAGAAACTACAGGTTCCTATACACTGATCTGAAAAGTTGATATTCCTATTAACAATGTAAGTGACATTATTACCGACCAGATCGGTTCTTAAATAATCAGCTAACTTAAAAACAACCTGGGGTTCACATTGAATTAATGCCAGTGAATCCTCTTTAGTAGATATTCCTGCATACACCCTTTCCAAAATTTCCATCGGAATCTTTGAAAAAAGATTTCCTGGAATCTTTGAAAAAATCTCCAAAGGCTCTTCTATTAGCTGGACAATTTCTTGCTGGCCCATAAATATCACATTATTGAGTTTTTCAATCCTGTATGATATATAAAGTTTTATAGATGCCAACGCTGCAAGTAATAATATCTATGAATTCAATTGAAGCTAAAGTTATAGGATTTGGAGCTCTGAATCTTGACAGGATATTCTATGTAGACAGGATAGTAAGACCTGATGAAGAAGGTTTCATCAGGTCAGTAGAGAACCATCCTGGCGGTTCAGCTGCCAATACTATAGTCGGTCTGTCAAGACTGGGTGTACCAACAGGATATATCGGGAAAGTAGCAGAAGATGAAGCAGGAAGGATCTTATTGGAAGACCTGGCCAAAGAGAATGTAAATATTAATGGGGTCAAAACCGCCCGGGGAAGAAGCGGAGCCTGCCTTATTATGGTCGATGGAAAAGGTAACAGGGGGATATTGGTAGATCCGGGAGTGAATGACACAATTTCAATGGCAGATATTGATCTGGAACTCGCCAACAGTGCCAAACTCATACATATCACATCTTTTGCATGCCGGGATGCTGAAACGTCCTTTGAAACTCAAAAGGAGTTAGCAGCCAGCACGTCTGCTGAAATAAGCCTGGATCCCGGTACATTATACGCAGAAAGAGGCATGGAAGCATTGATGATTTTTATCCAAAAAGCCAGGGTAGTGCTGCCCAGCGACCATGAACTGACACTTATGACAGGATGCCGGGATATTCGGGAAGGAGCTGACATGCTTATTGATACCGGGGCCAAATGGGTGGTTGTGAAACGTGGTGATAAGGGCTGTTACGTAACCGATGGCTCTACTGGAATTGAGCTGCCCCCCCAGAAGGTTGATGTTGAGGACACTACTGGTGCAGGTGATGCATTCAATGCCGGTTTCATCTATAGTATGCTGCAGGGAAAGGACATTGAAACCTGCGGTAAAATAGGAAATATCACAGCATCCATCAGTCTCACAAAGCGGGGTGCTCGCAATGGCTTACTGTATAGGAATCAGATGGATGCTCTTATACCCTGAGTTTCATTGAGTACATCTCTAAAAGAAAAGCTAATAGCATTTGATTTTAAATGTAATTAAGAACCTAACATTTTTAACTTATACTCTTCATCAAGAAATTCATGACTGAATTTCCGTTCAAAGCGTAAAATCCAAATGAATTTACACGTAACCAGGTTGTATTTTTGAATATTGTGGGTTTTGTAAATGACCATAATCATTGCGTAATCGAAGCTAATATCTTGCCAGGGGGCTTTTGTACTACTCTAGCCAGTAGCAGACCTACTCTAGCCAGTAGCGGGCTAGCACACGTATGAAATCCTTCGGGCTCCATACGTGGACGGGATGTAAAGAATATAGGAGATAATGGTTTGAAAATATCAGTAATTGGGTCTGGTTATGTTGGTACTGTGACTGCAGCATGTTTGGCAGAACTGGGTCACGAAGTTATATGTATAGATATCGATCCTGAAAAGGTTGATATGATAAACAGGGGTGTACCTCCGATATATGAAGAGGGGCTGGAGGACCTGCTTAAGAAATATGCTGGTACAAGAATCAGGGCTACAAGTGATTATGATGATGCTGTGAATAATACTGATGTGTCATTTATCTGTGTAGGGACGCCATCTGATGCTGATGGCAATATCGATCTTTCCATTGTGAAAGCAGCCAGCAGGAGCCTGGGGCAGGCCATAGGGAAAAAGAATGATTATCATGTGGTCGTGGTAAAAAGCACTGTGGTTCCGGAAACTACTGAAAATGTGGTAATGACACACATTCAGGAAACATCTGGCAAGAAGGCTGGAATAGAATTCGGGATTGCCATGAATCCTGAGTTCCTGCGAGAGGGAAAGGCAGTCTATGATTTCATGCATCCTGATAAGATCGTGGTGGGTGCCATTGATGAGCGCTCTGACAGGGTTGTTTCTTCGTTATATGCAGGTATTGAATGTGAGATAACACATACCAATCCTAAGACAGCAGAAATGATAAAATACGTTAATAATTCCTTTTTAGCAACCAAGATATCCTTTTCCAATGAGATAGGCAACATCTGCAAGCAGCTGGGTATCGATACTTACCAGGTTATGAAAGCAGTTGGAAAGGATTTCAGGATCTCACCCTATTTCCTTAATTCGGGTGCCGGATTTGGCGGTTCATGTTTTCCCAAGGATGTTAAGGCGCTTATCGGGAAGGCAAAAGAACTGAGATACAAGCCACAGTTACTTGAATCTGTTGTTCAGGTCAATGAAATACAGCCATTGAAGATGATCGAGCTTCTGGAATCCAGATTGGGAAAACTGGATAGTAAAAAAATTGCTGTGTTGGGTCTTGCCTTCAAGAATGATACTGATGATATCAGGGAATCCAGATCGATCCCTGTAATTAAAACATTACTGAACAAAGGTGCAATAATCTCTGCATACGATCCCATGGCAGCAGATAACATGGAAAAAATATATCCTGATATAGAATACTGCGATTCTGCCAAACAGGCTCTTGAATCCGTAGACGGGTGCCTGGTGATGACAGAATGGGATGAATTCAGGACATTATGCAGTGAATTCAAAACCATGCACCGACCACTGGTAATTGATGGCAGGAATGTTATCCACTGTGATGATATAGAATATGTGGGTCTGTGCTGGTGAATTGATGCCCTCAAGACGATGTGAATATTTTTCTGAATCTGTTATCAGGGATATGACCCGGCTGGCCATACGCCACGATGCTGTTAATCTTGCCCAGGGTTTTCCGGATTTTCCGGCACCTGAAGAGTTGAAAATAGCAGCACAAATTGCTATTATGGACGATCATAATCAGTATGCCATCACCTGGGGTGTGAAGGAACTGCGTGAGGGGATATCCCGCAAGGCTGCCGAATTCAACAGGATAGAAGCTGATCCGGAAAAAGAAGTTACCATAACCTGCGGCACCACCGAAGCTATGATGGCATCCATGCTGGCAATTATCGATCCAGGTGATGAGGTGATTATATTCGAACCATTCTACGAAAATTATGGACCAGATGCTGCCGTATCAGGGGCAAAGCCCTGTTTTATCCCTTTTAATGGGGATGATTTTACTTTTGATCCTGATGTGCTTGCAGCAGCTTTCAATAAAAAGACAAAAGCACTGGTATTGAACACGCCTAATAATCCTTCAGGTAAGGTCTTTTCCAGAAATGAACTATCAGTAATTGCAGATCTAGCCTCCGATAATAATGTGACCGTGCTTACAGATGAGATATATGAGCATATCATTTACGATAATGCAAAGCACATCAGCCTGGCTTCTATGGGTGATATGGCCCAGCGTACAATTACCATTGGAGGCTTTAGTAAGACGTACAGTGTTACCGGATGGCGTGTGGGTTATGCTCTGGCTCCTGCTCATTTGACTGATGCAATTCGTAAAGTCCATGATTTTCTGACAGTAGGTGCCCCGGCCCCGCTACAGCATGCATGTATAACTGCTCTGAATTTGCCCAAATCTTATTATGAAGAACTGGTGAGGATGTATGATAAAAAGCGTCTCATGCTATACAATGCACTGATAAAAACCGGGTTTCAATGCACGCTTCCACAGGGAGCTTATTACATATTAGCAGATATATCAGGGTTCGATATGGGGGATGATGTTTCGTTTGCCCATTACCTTGCATCTGAAATTGGGGTGGCTGCAGTTCCAGGGAGCAGTTTTTTTAAAGATAATGATCTGGGTTTTAACAAGCTAAGATTCACTTTCTCAAAAAGTGATGAAACATTGCATGAAGCCATCAGGAGACTGGAAAACCTGTAACCCCTTTTGAATTATCGATGTACTTATCTATTAGAGATTCCTAAAAGAGATTAGGTGACAAATAATGGCAAGTGGTGAACAATCACAAACAGGGGAAAATGTAAAGATTACAACAGATCTAATATCACTTGAAAATCCAATTATTATTGAGGGTTTTCCAGGGATAGGTTTAGTAGGAAATATTGCGGCACAGCATTTGATAGACGAGCTTGAAATGGAATATGTCGGGACAATTGAATCTAAATACTTCCCTCCAATTGCTGTTCTGTTTAACGGCATGGTCAATATGCCTGTCAGGATATATGAGAGCAAAAAACACAATATATTGACAGTTATCTCTGATATTCCGATCCATCCGACCATCTCATATGAGGTCAGTAAGGTCCTGATCGATTGGGCTCAATCTTTGAATGTAAAAGAGATTGTCTCCATTGCCGGGATAGCCACAATGACAATGGGTGAGAACAAGGTCTTTGGGGCAGCTACCAGTGAAGAGATGCTTGAAAAGATCAAGGAACATGTAGAGATATTCCAGGTTGGTACTATCAGTGGGATTTCGGGGAGTGTAATGACAGAATGCAATATGCGAAAAATTCCTGCTATCAGTCTACTGGGTGAGACAAACAGCCCCAATCCTGACCCAAGGGCAGCCGCCGCAGTAATTAAAATCCTTAATAAACTCTATGATTTTTCAATTGAGATAAATAATCTGATGGAACAGGCTGAACAGATCGAGGTGGAATTACAGAAACTTGCTGAACAGGTTAAATCCTCAGAGCAGGGCGATCAACCAAGACGTGAGTTCCCGATGTATGCTTAAGGTGATGTGAATGCAATATATAGCAATAACAGGCATTTCTTCACAGGTACTAAAAGAACTCCAGGATAACCGTGTTCGCACTATTGAGATAAGAAGTCCACATAATTTTTTCTCTGTACATGCAACTGATCCCGGAGACATGATTTTTTTAACCAGATCCAGTTATGACGATATTAATTCGGGAACGATTGGCCTGTTAGCTAAGATCAAGGGAAAACAAGTCTCTATTCATAGGATCTTGCATAAGTCAGATGAGATCTTCGAAGAATGCGAGACCTTTGCTGCCAGATTGCAGCTGGAATTGGATGGAATAGGAAGAGTGCGAAAGGTTGAGGAAACAACACTTGGAAAACCCTTAGTAGTGGATGCTGATAAGGTTACTTATCTGGAAGCCAGGTAACTTTACATTTTGAAAAAGACAATAGCACCAAAGAGTTTTTAAGGTTGGAGTTATATTTGGAGTCCACCATAAACGCTTATGGGCTCGTGGCTTAGCCAGGATATAGCGTCGGGCTTCTAACCCGAATGTCGTGGGTTCGAATCCCACCGGGCCCGTAAAGAACCAAATTGCCTCGGTGGCTTAGGGGTATAGCGCGTCCTTGGTAATGGACTGCGATTAATCTGCAGGACTCCAAATAGGACGAGGTCGGGGGTTCAAATCCCCCCCGAGGCTCTTAAAATTTTTTTATACTCCTAGCTTTTGATGTTGTTTTTTTAGGAAAATCTCTTTTATCGTATATACTTTTAGTATTTTAATGTTTTACTGAATTTGACCTGATTTCCTTGGATATTTCTTTTGAGATTATGTTCAGTCCGGTGAGAATGAAGATATCACCTGCGCCCCCATCCATCTGTTTTACTGCAATGCTACCGCCGAAGCCCACAGCACAGTTTCCCTTCACCCAATCGTTAAGTAGCATAGTAATTAGGACTGAAGCAGCCCTTCCCTAAGTCCCATCGACGTGCTTGTCGGTGAGATTGCCAAACAGTGGGAATTTTTGGAATTACTGGAAAGTCATCTAAGATTACGGCCCACGGTTGTTCAGTATGGACTATTCAATAATTGCAGAGCTTCATAAAATAATTATTGAAATAATAATTTTTAATTAGAAGTGGTATTTTTTATCAGTTTTCTTAATCTGATTTAAATTTGAACCCGTGTCGAAGATTTATTTTTTCCATCTTCTCCAGGAAACCAATACCAGTAGCTGTCGGACTTCCACAATACATATAAGTTAACAGTTATAATTCTTATGATTAGAAGTACAGGCGATGTCTCACCATTGCCAAGTAAGCGGCGATGCTACCATAAAAACCGAAGAGCAACGGCACATAAGTGACGAGGACCTCGAACGAATCGAAATACGGGAGGTGTTGTTAGAGGTAGAAGAGGTGAAAAAGGAGTATGCAAAATTCAACGCCTTAATCCCCGTATGTGATTTCGCGGCGAGCGATGCAGGACATGCCACTACATTGGCAAAGGAGATTTCCTCAGATTTGGAGCTACTTGGTCAACCACAGACTTTCGATCTGTTCACTAAGGATAATGTAAAAGGTACTTTTAATGTTTCTGATCTCGACAACGATTTCAATAATCAACAAAGGATGTTCTTTATTAAGGAAAATCTATTGAAAACATACCTCGGAAAGAACGATCTTATTCTTATTTGGGCTATATGGGGTGGGAGTACTCATCGGCTCAGATCGATAAACTTTTTCATGGACCCGATTGTCCTGAACAAAGATATGCTGTATTTAATTTTATTCTGCGTTATGAGTGATTGTGAATATGCAGTAACGTTTTTACAAGAATCAGACAATAAGGAGTCAGTTCATTTTTCCATATATTGTGATTTTTCGTCAAAAAAAAATAACAAATAATCTACGAGTTTGTTTTTTAAGAGCATACATCTATCATACAAAGTTGAACTTAATATTGGCTTAAATCAAATTGAAATACTCCCTAATCTTTTAAACCTCATTTATTCTTAGGTATCTTTTCTTCAATCATTTTCGCAGTCCACATATCTGCCCAGTGCAACAGCAACAGCAGCGGCTCCTCCCTATGCGACACAGACTTCCCCTCAGGTACATACATCCCATCATGGTAGGCTATAGCCTGTGCTTCTTCATCACTGAGCGATACATATTGTGACACCAGATACAGACTTCGCAGCGCCAGCCCCATCGAAACGAGATCCTGGTTTATGGAATATTTTCCTGTTACAACACCGTCCTTTACTTCCTGGATGTAATACGGCTTTCCTGGCATACCGACTTTGCCCACATCATGGAACAGCCCAACGATGATAGATGATTCATCCCTTATATGAGGAGCCAGAGTGTCCTTGATACGCAGCAAAATCTCTGCCACACCAACACTGTGCAGCAGTAGACCACCTTCTATATTCAGGTGATATTTTGTGCTCGCAGGACTGGTCAACCATGTAGTTTCATTGTGGAGCAGGTCTACGAATTTCTGCACCTGGGGTTTCCTTTGTGTTATTCTATCCAGCAATGATCTGTAACGCTGCTGAATTAACTGTGAATTGTTTTTGTGCGACATTTAATCAACCCCAGAAAAGGAGTAAGAATATAAAAAATAGTATGAATACTATAAAAAACCAGACAAGTTCTACTATTCGATAAATGATTTCCCAAATAATTTTCAATGTCCAGTATATGATATTAGCCATCAGGCTCCACTTCCATATTCGTTGTTAGTCATTATTTAACCACTCCTCTTTTTATTGTTAGATCCATCCCTGATCTTCCCTCAAGTGTATGCCGAAGGATTGTCGTTGTTCTCTATTATAGTCAAGAACCTAATATTTATTAATTTAAAGCCTAAATTAGCCCCCGGTTTTTAAAATTTTCAAATTATCGGACAGCCTCGATATTAAGTAATACTTTAACTTTAT
>Ga0307378_10006738_pt1 | contig 15651 bp, 16 predicted proteins | sample UN1MG_FD_202238 | JGI IMG/M metagenome (GOLD analysis project Ga0307378, IMG submission 202238) | Soil microbial communities from Risofladan, Vaasa, Finland - UN-1 | ecosystem: Environmental > Terrestrial > Soil > Coastal area > Acid sulfate soil | place: Finland: Risofladan, Vaasa | collected... | reverse complement strand
TCTCTATGGGGGTGTGGAGTGCACCTGGCGGGACATAGAAGAACCAAAAACAGTAACAGAAGCAGGGGGGTCAAGTATAATCGTACAAGAGGGTTTGGACGAATCCACAAGCCGCGCCTATATCTATCTTACACCCCATAAATGGTTTTCACTCAGTGGAGAATATTTTTATGAGCGGTTTGAAAGGCCTAATGAAAGTAATGTATTAGAACTATCCAATGTCGATACGCATAAGCTTTCCCTTGGGTTTAATTTTTTCCATCCCTCTGGCCTTACTGTAAAGCTGAAACCGACCTATGTTGATCAGGAAGGGAAGTTCAAAGACGCAAGCGATAATACATTAATAAGCGGTGACCAATTCTGGGTCATTGATGGCTCCATCAGTTATCGCTTGCCAAAACGATATGGTCTCATCACGGTTGGTGCCAGAAACCTCTTCGGCGAACCCATCCAGTTTCAGGATACAGACTTTAATAATCCCACAATCTATCCTGACCAGATGGTCTTTGCCAAGATCACACTGTCGTTTTAGAAAGGTTTTTAATTAATTTAATTGATAATGATTTTACTATATAAGTGAGGGGGTGGTTCCATTGGATGGAATTTAAGGCAATAGGGTTTTTAAAACCGAGTAGTTATTAACAATAATCTTATAATTCCATGTTAAGGGAGAGTAAAAATGGCTGAAAAAATAAAAGTTGAAATAGAACTAAATCCAGATGATCCTACAGATTTTGATATTTATGTGAAAGGTAACAAGGGAAATAAGAAAGAAGAAAAAGAGAAAGAAGAAGAAGATGCAAAAGAAAAGAAATTAAGTGGTAGACTTACGGTTAGTAATCCAACGATCTGCTATTATCAGGGTGGCGTTTTAAGATGTATTTCATGGTAGAATTCATCCTGAAATATAAATGAAAAATTCTTATTGAACTCAAGGATAAAAAAGGTTTATATTTCATTACTCAGGCTCTGCGCTTTTGTTATGCTTATGAAATACAACAAAAGCGCTTTGAGTTCTAGTTTGCCTATACAGTTACCTGTTAGTTAATCAACATTTGGTTGCCAATTATGTTAGGCGAGAAAGGGAAAGTGTGTGCCTGATTCTCTTTTCCTATAAAACGTATCCCAATTACCGGCTTATCCTTGCAGCCAATCGAGACGAGTTTTATGACCGACCCACTGCACCAGCAGCCTTCTGGGATGATGCACCAGACTTGCTTGGAGGAAGAGATTTACGACATGGCGGGACCTGGCTTGGTATAACGAAAAGTGGACGAATAGCTCTTGTTTCTGACTTTCGCGATCCAGCCGCAAAGAAAAAAGATGCGCCTTCAAGGGGACTCTTGGTCAGCAATTTTCTTAAAGGTCAGGAAAAACCGATTGATTATCTTAAAAAGATTACTCACAAAGCATGCCAGTATAATGGCTTTAATCTCATTTTAGGTGATAAATCTCAACTCTATTACTACTCAAATAGAAATAAAAAAGCTCAGGAAATATCACCGGGAGTATACGGCTTAAGCAATCATCTCTTAGATACTCCTTGGCCAAAGGTTGAGAAAAGCAAAAAAGCCTTTACATACCTTCTCTCTAAAAAAGAAAAAATCTCTCCAGAATCAATTTTTAAAATTTTGGCAGATACCACAAAGCCGGATGATAAAAGCCTTCCCAATACGGGTGTTGGTTTAGAGCGAGAAAGAATACTTTCACCAATTTTTATCTCATCCCCTGATTACGGAACGCGCTCCTCCACCATCTTGCTTATTGATGAGGAGAATCATGTTACCTTTATTGAAAAGGTTTTTGATTCTAAGTCTAATCAGCCAAAAACAAAAAAATATGAATTCGGAATTCATAATAAAAGCTTTTGAATGCTGTTCCAGCCCTATACATTTGACAAAAAGAATGAAAAGAAATCAAAGCAAAGTGTGGATTTTTGGGTCTTTCTATATTAAAATTGAAACTCGGTCATAAAGAGAGCCTAACACTCAAAGAAATTGTGCACCAGCGGTTAAGTGAATAATGTCAAATAATATATATATACAAATCCATAAAAAATTCATCATTTCAGGTATCGGATTAGTAGCGATTTTATTGATAGGAACCATAGGCTACTGGTTTATTGGGGGCAGACAATATTCACTTCTTGACTGTCTTTATATGACGACGATTACCATTGCAACGATTGGATATAGCGAGGTGATCGATCTATCTAACAATCCTGCTGGAAGAGTTTTCACTATATTTATAGCCCTCTCTGGTATAGGTGTCCTCTTTTATATTATTACAAACTTTACAGCTTTCGTGGTAGAGGGAGAATTAAAAGATACATTTTGGAGGAAAAAGATGGAGAAAATGGCAAAAAACTTTAATGATCACTTTATTGTTTGTGGTATTGGAAATGTCGGTGGGCATATCGTGAATGAGCTCTTTGCTACAAAAAGACCCTATGTATTAGTAGATATAGATAAAAACAGCATAGACAAACTTTCAGAAGAACTTCGAAATCAGGCTTTCATAGAAATGGATGCGACTCATGACAGCAGCCTTTTGAAAGCTGGGATAAAGAAAGCAAAGGGATTGTTCGCGGTAACCGGCGATGATATTCATAATCTGGTGATATGTCTCACTGCAAAACAACTGAATCCTGATGTCAAGATTGTAGCCAGGTGTAATGAGATTGAGAATATTGAAAAGATGAAAAAGGCCGGAGCTGACTCGGTCATCTCGCCCAGTTTTATAGGGGGCTTAAGAATGGTTTCTGAAATGATAAGACCATCCGTGGTTTCATTTTTAGATTTAATGTTAAGGGACAAAGAGAAAAATTTACGCATCGAGGAAATTTCTGTTCCTGATTCTTTTGTTGGAAAACCTATCTCAGCGTTGAATCTAAAAAAATACCATTATTTGCTCCTTCTTGCTCTTAAGACAAAGGATGATTTGATATACAATCCTTCCCGTGATTACATTCTTCATTCAGGAGATATTTTAATATTCATGAGCACCCCTGAAGAGAGGCAGGAATTAAAAGAAATCTTTTATTCTTAAATATAATTCTCTTTCAAATGCCTCTTAGCTATCTTTGGAATGGAGTGTCCAGCAAACCAGACAATTTTAGCATCTTAAAGAACTCTTATCTTTAACCACTTCAAGGGAACCGAAAAGAACCGAACAATATAATCTTGACTTTAACTCTCTGTCAGATATAAGATAATTTTAGTTCTCGAAGGCTTCTTATTACAGTTAGTTCTATAAATAAAGAAAAACTAAAAGCATATGATAAAACAAAAAGGCATTTTTTTTGTAATATTTTTCTTTATGCTTTTATTGACCAGCTGCGCAAAGACCGATTATCAAAAAGCAATGGAGGGAAAGTTTTCTCCCGAAGAAAATCAACAGATCATAATTAGTCAATGTCGTGATTGTCACGCCCATAGGGATTTTGATTCAAAAGCCCACTCAGAGAAAATAACTCAATTGTATAAAGATCCGAAATTTAAGGGTACAAAGGACTGTAGGGTTTGTCATTATACTAAAAGAGAGAGATTCAGCAGAATAGTACAACCATCTCGATTTTTTTACCATCCCAAGACAATACGACCCGCGACCAAGACAAAATAGCCCCTTTATACAAATATTATTTTTTTAGATGAATCCTCTGGTAGTAACGCGGATCAAGGATGTCTCTTATCCCATCCCCTAAAAAATTAAACCCTAAAACAACTATCATGATTGCCAATCCAGGGTATATGGTCAGATAGGGGGCAACAAGGATAAATTCCATTCCCTCGTTCAGCATAGAACCCCAGCTGGGAATGGGCGGCTGTGTTCCCAGTCCTAAGAAACTCAAACCAGCTTCTGCTACGATTGCTCCTGCCATTCCAAAGGTCGCCTGGACAATAACAGGTGAGAATATGTTTGGTAACAGGTGTTTCATAATGATTCTGAATGGATTAGCTCCCATGGCCTTCGCTGCTAAAACAAATTCAAATTCCCTCACGGACAACATCTGGCCTCTTACTAAACGAGCATATCCCACCCAGCCTAAGAGACAAAGAGCAATAATGACATTGTTGAGACTTGGGCCAAGGACTGCCATGAGGGCAATGGCCATAAGAATGCCAGGAAAAGCCATAAAAATATCAATAATCCTCATAATAATATCATCCACAATACCACCAAAAAAACCTGCTATCGAACCAATCATTAATCCAATGATCAAGGATATTCCAACAGTAAAGATTCCTACCTTAAGAGAAACCCTTGAACCATAGATTATCCTGCTTAAGATATCTCTCCCTAATTTATCCTGTCCTAGAATATGACCTTTTGAAGGTCCAGTAAGCCCTTCATCTAAATTTTGTTCTGTAGGGCTATAAGGCGAAATAAGGGAGGCAAGAACAGCAGTAAGGCAAAGCAATAGAATGATCACAATCCCCAAGAATGATAAGCAATTAAACCTCTTCATCTTTATCACCTATTCTTCCTATTCGTATCTGATTCTCGGATCAATATAGGCATAAAAAAGGTCTGTTAAGAAATTTATCAATACATAGCTCAAAGAAATAATCAAGACACATCCCTGCACTAAAGGATAATCTCTTGTATTAATGGCCTGAATGGTTAATCTCCCAATTCCTGGCCAAGAAAAGATGGTCTCTGTAATAATTGATCCAGCTAATAAGCTTCCAAATTGAAGACCTAAGATGGTAATGACAGGGATCATGGCATTGCTTAATGCATGCTTTACGATAATCATAAATTCTCTCAAGCCTTTTGCCCTGGCAAAGGTAATATAATCTTCTTTTGTTACCTCCAATAAACTGGATCGAACCATTCTCGTAAGAATTGCTGCCAGAGCTGTTCCCAATGTTATAGCTGGCAAAATCAGATATTCTATACCCCCCCTTCCTGATACAGGAAGCCACCCTAATTTTATAGAAAATAAAATAATCAGAAGAGGGCCGAGCCAAAAATTAGGCATGGATATACCCAGAAGAGCAAAGAACATAGACCCATTATCAAAAACAGAATACTGCCTCAATGCAGCAATAATCCCGAGAGGTAGGGAAATCATAAGGGCAACAATCATCGCACCGATAGTTAATTCCACTGTGGCGGGAATCCTTTTTAGTATGGTCTCTAATACAGGCTGGTTGGTATGCAAAGACCTCCCTAAATCCCCTTTAGCAGCCCTTAACATAGAGGAAAAATATTGATAGGCTATCGGTTTATCCAGTCCCAATTCCTTTCTGAGAAACTCTCTATCTGAAGGCCTGGCAGTCTCTCCTAGCATGAGGTCAATAGGGTCTCCTGGGATGAAATGTATAATCAGGAAGACAATCGTATATACCCCTAAAATTACAGGTATCATTAAAAGAAGGCGTCTTACAATATATTTTCTCAATCTAACATTTCTCTCGTTTTGTTATTTAATATAAACGTCCTTCAGTGAATAAAACTGTTCTCCAGGATAGAGTTTAAATCCCTTTATCTCTTTTCTCATAACAGCAACATTTTTGAGATACCAGAGACTGATATAGGGTAAATCCTCTGCAATGATTTTTTGTATCTCACTATAAATTTTTTTTCTTTTTATTGAGTCTAAAGTATATCTTCCCTGCTCGATTAGCCTGTCAAGGCTTTTGTTAGAATATCGACCTCTATTTGCCCCTTTTGGAGGAATACTGCTTGAATAGAATATATAGTAATAAATATCAGGATCTGTTATTCCGACCCAGGTGAGGGTATACATTTGAAAGTTGCCAGAACGAATATCTGAAAAAAAGGTCCCCCACTCATAATTCCTCATCACCATTTCAATTCCGATCCCCTTTAACTGTTCTTGAATAATTTCAGCAATTCTCTTTCTTATCTGATTTTGGGAGGTTTTATACATTATTTTAAAACGCGGCTTTGGTCCATCTCCATCTGGATCGCGGTAGCCTGCTTCATCCAATAATCTCTTTGCCTTTTCTGGATTATAAGGAAACTCCTTAACACGGGGTTCATAAGCCCAGTGAGACGGGGACAAAAGTCCCGTAGCAGGAATTGCAAGCCCTTTTAATATATTATCTATGATATCCTGCCTATTGATAGCATGGGCTATGGCCTGCCTAACCCTTTTGTTCTTTAATATTCGGTCTTCAAGATTGAATCCAATATAAGAATAATTTATTCCTATCTCCTTTATCACCTTTAATTTTGGATTCATCCCCAGTCTCGGCAACATATCAGGAGAAACAGAATTTTGGATGAAGTGAATACTCCCCTTTTCCAATTCAAGGAGCCTCACTGTTTGGTCTGGAATAACCTTATATATTATCCTGTCCAATCGAGGCTTTCCTTGAAAATGTTCCTTATTTGACACAAACTCCAGCCTTTCATCATACACCCATTCCTTTAATTTAAACGGTCCTGTTCCTACAGGTCTGAGACTTAGATTTTTCTTTTTATCCATACCAATATGTTTAGGAACAATCGCCTGAATCATATTACTTAGAAATGGGGCATAGGGTTCATTGAGTGTAAAGGAGACCGTATATTTATCGATAATTTGAATTTCTTTAAGGGGTGCTGTACTTGACCTCTTAGGGGATTTTAAGGAGGGGTCTCTTATCGAATCAAAGGTATACTTCACATCCTCAGCTGTCAATTCAGTTCCGTCATGAAACTTAACCCCCTTTTTTAAATGAAAGATATATGTTAAATCATCTGGATTTTCCCAATGAGTAGCAAGGTCAGGAATGATATTAGAGTGCTTATCTTTTTTGACAAGCTTGTTATATACAATATCAATGACATGTAATGAAGCGATGTCAATAGCAAGCCGCGGATCAAGATTGGTAGGATTGCTCTCTACCCCTATAATCAGGACCGATCCCTTTTTCCCTTCTTTAGAGGAACAAGAGAATAATAAAGCGCAGGATAAGAAAATTAAAAAAATCAGTCTTATCTTTCTCTTTTTTTGATGCATAACTCTTCCTGATATTAATAAAATTAGGGTAATATATTTTATAAAGATGTGTCAATAGATTATGTTTGGAGTGGAACAAAGAGTTTGGCTAAGATATTTTTTGCAATGGAAAGTTCCCCTTACGAGTTTTCAGGTTAAAGGTGAAGCGAGCAAGGAAAAAAGAAGCAGCTGTCTGAAGCCGAAGGCTGAGTTTGCTGCTTCGCCGAAGCGAGCGAACCTGAGACCGCTTGGAAAACTCGTCGGGGTGCCCTTTTTTGGTTCGTTTTTTGGGCAAGCAAAAAATGAACAAAGCTGGTTAAAGAAGTCTATTGCTGTTAAACTACGGAAGGAGCAGAAAAATCTCTCTTTTCAAATAGCTTAAGCGGAGTTCTTCTTTGATTCCCTTTGCTTTCTAAAGACAAGAAAGGGAAACGTGTTTTTGCAATGGAAATTTCTTGACAGCTTCTTAACAGATTGTTTAAAGTCAATTTTTACCAGAAATACTTTTAATAAAGAAATGATGGGAGTCTCTATGATAGAAATCTCTATTCCCGGCTATAAAAATTTAAAACTGAAACACCTTGTTTTGGATTACAATGGAACCCTTGCTTGTGATGGAAAACTTCTTGCCAACGTAAAGAAAGGCTTAGAAGCCTTAGCTGATAAGCTTCAGATTCATGTTTTGACAGCGGATACTTTCGGTAATGTCAAGTCAGAACTTTCTGAGGTCTCTTGTAAACTCTCAATAATTCCTTCTGAGAACCAAGAGACCTATAAACTCAATTACATTAAACAACTGGGACCTGAGGTTACTGTTTGTATTGGGAATGGCCGAAACGACCGTTTGATGCTTAAAGAAGCATCTCTTGGAATCGCTGTAATTTTAGAAGAAGGAGCAGCTATTGAAGCTTTACTCGCTTCTGATGTTATCTCTACCAGTATTCACTCAGCACTTGATCTACTAACTAACCCTTTACGCTTGGTAGCTACTTTGAGGTCTTAATTTTAGCAGGAGACGAATACAAAAAGTCAAAACGATACCATCCGATTATTTACTAAAGTTTCAAATAGAGGAGACTCTGTGATGACTTTTGCTAACCGCGTTACACATTTAGAACCTGAGGGCGCTTATGAAGTGATGGCTCGCGCTCAGGCATTGGAAGCAGACGGGAGAGATATAATTCATATGGAGATTGGACAGCCCGACTTCCAAACCTTTCCCCACATAAGTCAGAGCGGCATCAATGCCATTGCTTCTGGCTACACCCGTTACAACCCTCCTTCGGGTCTTCCTCGTCTAAGAGAGGTTATTGCCTCTTATACAAGTTCGCGCCTTAACCTGAAAATCCTTCCAGAGCAAGTTGTAGTAGGGCCAGGGGCGAAACCTGGGTTATTTTTCCCAACATTGGCTTTAGTCGAACCTGGCGACGAAGTCATCTACCCTGATCCAGGCTTTCCAACCTATCCTTCTATGATCTCAGTAGCCGGTGGCCTGCCCGTTCCCGTTCCGCTAAAAGAGGAAAATAACTTCTCATTTGACTTGGAAGCTTTTGATAAACTTGTGAGTGAACGAACGCGGCTTATTGTGCTCAACTCACCCGCAAATCCTACTGGTGGCGTCATCCCCTTGAGCGATTTGGAACATATCGCAGCCGCTGTGAAGAAGTACGACTGCTGGGTTATTTCAGATGAAATCTATGCCCGTCTGGCTTATGATAATCTTCAGGTCCCAAGTATCGCGTCTCTTCCAGGCATGCTTGAGCGCACTATTATCGTTGATGGCTTTTCTAAGACCTATGCCATGACCGGCTGGCGACTTGGTTTTGCTATTATGCCAGAGGAACTCGCTGAGCGCGTGAGTTTATTGCTGACACACTCCATTGGATGTACTGCAACGTTTACACAAATGGCAGGCGTGGAAGCGCTGACTTCCACCCAAGAGATGGTAGATACAATGATTTCAGAGTTCCAGCGTCGTCGTGACCGAATTGTTGCTGGGCTTAATGCTATCTCCGGTATTAAGTGCCAAGTCCCCCAGGGTGCGTTTTACGTCTTTCCAAATGTAAAGGCATTTGGCATATCCTCACGTGAACTTTCATATCAGCTGCTCGACAAAGCCGGGGTAGCTCTGCTGCCAGGCACTGATTTTGGAAAGTTCGGCGAAGGCTATCTTCGACTTAGCTATACTACACCAATGGATAATCTTGACCGCGCTATAGAACGGATATCTGAAGTGTTAAAAAAATAATCTTTTTGAGCAACAAAGTCACTTTTTTTCTCAGTTTTCAACCACCCATCGATTTTTATCTATTTGATAAAAGAGAGTTCCAGCTTGACTTTTTGCCCTTGATATATATTATATCATTACTTGCATTTTATATCATTCAGAGACAGCTGTGACCATTAATATAAAGACAAAAGAGTGGTTTATTCTCTTCATTTACATACTTTTCATCCTATCAAGCCTTCCCTTTATGCCTGAGATTTGGAAAATTTTAAGAGAAAATTTTGGACAATCTGTTACTTATATTCCTCATTTCCTTGCTATGGGGTTTTTTTTAGGGTTTATAATTTATATCTCTTGTTATAAGAAGAAAAAATTGTTATTCTATTTTTGGCTTGTTTTGTTTTTTATCATTTATTTTTTACTCATGGAAAAATTAGAATTGCCTGCAGAGCGCATTCATCTGCTGGAATATGGTTTGTTAGGTTACTTTACCCATAGGGCATTGGAAAATGACCTTACTAAAAAAAGTATATATTTGTGGGCACCTTTTTTCGTTCTTTGCGTATCCGTCTTGGATGAGGGAATCCAGTATTTGTTACCCAATCGAGTGGGAGAGTTGAAAGATACTTTTTTAAATGAGGTCTCGGGAATCTTAGGTCTAATGATTACAGGATTGATAATCAGGTCAGAATATCCTATAATTAAAGAAAACAAAAATAAGCCATCTATATGAATCGTTTTATATTTATCATTATTACTTTAATTTCATTTCTGTTTCATCCTAAAGGCGGGCTTACCTATAATTCTGCCTCTCAAAAACTCAGATGGGACATCAACAAGATAATTAATAACTCCTGTGTGGATAGAACAAATGTTGGGATAAAGATTGTCTCCCTCAAGAACAAAGAGACCCTCTTTTCTCAAAATGGAGATAAGCTCTTTATCCCTGCTTCAAATATGAAATTGGTAAGCACTGCTGCAGCCCTTGTAAAACTTCATCCTGACTATACCTTCAAGACCAAGGTCTTGTTTGACGGAAAAATATCCGAAAATATCTTGAAAGGGAATCTTTATCTAAAGGGCTTTGGTGACCCACTTCTCGTTTCAGAGAGGCTCTGGTTAATCTCTAAGGATATTTATAATCAAGGAATTAAAGTCATTAATGGAGATATTATAGTCGATGATAGCTTTTTTGATAATGAGAGGCGCGGATGGGGATGGAAGAAAAATCACGGTCCCCTAGCTTATTTTGCTCCTGTTGGGGCCTCTTCTCTCAATTTTAATGTTATCACGGTAATTGTAGAACCAGGGAATAAAGTTGGATCAAAGGCAAGGGTTATTATTGATCCGAAAACCGAGTATATAGAAATCGTAAATCAAACAACCACAACAGCATTAAAAACAAAAAGGCGTATCTATGTAGATAGGGTTCCGAACAAAAATGGTAATAGAGACAAAATAATTATAGGAGGAAAAATCCCCATAAATTCAAAAAGGATCCTTCTCTACAGGAATATTTCAAATCCTCCAATGTATTTAGGAATGGTTTTTAGAGAATTTTTGATAAAAGAAGCGATCAAAGTTAAAGGAAGTGTCAGGATAAAAACAGCTCCATTTGACGCCAGTGAGCTTTCTCAATATCAATCAAGGGAGTTATTTCGCATCATACAATATTTAAACAAATTGAGTAATAATTTTGTAGCTGAACAGATACTAAAAACAATGGGTGCAGAGATTAAGGGAGAGCCAGGAACTTTTGGAAAGGGAATTGAGAGCGTCAAAGATTTTTTAGACAGCCTCGGTATTCCAAGAAACAACTATACGATTGCAGATGGGTCCGGTCTTTCTCGACTCAACCGTTTGTCTCCTTCCCAGATTGTCAAGGTCTTAACCTATATGTATAATGATTTTCAGGTTCAAGGAGAATATCTCTCTTCACTGGGGGTAATGGGTGTTGATGGTTCTGTAGATGACAGGCTAGAGAATACTTTTGCCAAAAGGAGGATCAGGGTAAAGACCGGAACGCTTTTTGGGGTCAGTGCTATCTCAGGCTATGTTCAGACAAATACGAATGAGATACTTGCATTTTCCATACTGATCAATGAAAAGAGGTGCAGCCACTATTCAAGCAAAAAGATACAAAATAAAATACTCCTCTTGCTGGTAAATTTTCATGAATAATTCTCAAAAAAAATAAATCTCCAGAAACAATAAAAATACTTGACTTAAATATCTCTATCATATAAAATTTGCTGGTCTAAAAAAAAATTAGCTTTTTTTAATTAAAAAATCAATGGGAAGGAGGTGAACCGAATGAAAAAAACAATTATGGCTCTGCTCTTCACCATAATTGCCGCTTCTCTTATATATGGGTGTACTACTGATATGGCTAAGATTAAATCCGATATGCTGGGAATCGATGTGGCCAAGGATGCATTCAATGAGGCATGGAACCTATATGTATTTAATAATTATTCTGATACAAAAGCTTATGATGTCTATAATTATACCCTCGGAACAACTTACGCGGAACAGGCAAAAAAGGCATATGCAAAAGGAAAAGGACCACAATTTGAGAGAGCCAGGGTCTTTTCAGAATTAGCTATACCCCATCTAAAGGCTGTCCAGAAAGCTTATATGGATGCCGAGATGAAGTAAAATTTCATGGAAAAGGGGGTGTTTTAAAGAATGAGAATGAAAACTTATTTTTCAATATTATTGATAGGCATATTTGCCCTGAGCATCTTTATGATCTCTCCTTCGGTTTATGCCGGAGATTACGTAAACCTTACTAAGGCAAAGCTCGGCGGTGAGTTTAAAGATCAATTAAAGGCCGTATATACAGCTTGGGATAAATACGCAGCAGATGCAAAGAAGATCTATCCAGAACAGGTTGCCGAGATACAGGCCCAGATAGCTATTGCAGAGGCAGCTGCTGCAGAAAATGATATGCCCAAGTTTAAAAAAGAGATGAAGAAGCTTAAGAAGGCTCCAAAAACCCTAAAGAAATTGGCATCGAGAACTAAAGAATACTTTGCTCCTCGGGGTTTAGAGCTTAAATAAGTTTCCCAAAAATACTAAAGAACTAAAAATAAAAAGATCTTTTACAGCATAAATCTATATGTTGATAGAGAAATTAAGACGCCTAGAATCGTAAGTGATTCTATGGCGTTTTAATTTCTCATGGATCAATTATTGATTCTCTAATTCTCTGAAATAAAACTGTAATCAATAGCATTATTTAAGCATCGCTGAATCTTCTTTCCTGAATTTTTGCCTAAAAAAAGAATTCCTTAAAAAATGAGAGGTTTTTCTATTTTTAGAAATAAATACAATATGTTGTAGCATTTTTATTAAAAGATACATTATATTGTACTTTAACCTTGACATACCCATAAACTTCTTATATACATAATAAAAATGACTCTTTCATGCAAAAAGGGGATCAATCTTGAAATACAGCTGGGTTTATAAAGAGGAGGATCCTAAGCTTCAAGGGATTATCTCAAGAGAATTAGCTGTATCCCCTATTCTTGCCAAGCTTTTGATAAACCGTGGCATAACTGACCCATCTTCAGCTCATAAATTTATCAAGCCCTTTCTTAAGGATCTCTATGATCCCTTTTTAATGAAGGATATGGAAAAATCGGTTCATCGGATAATCCGTGCGATCAAGGCAAAAGAAAGGATTTTGATTTATGGGGATTATGATGTAGATGGTATTACAACAACCGCCCTTTTTATCAATTTTTTCAGAGATCTGGGTGCAGAGGTTGACTATTACATCCCTAATCGATTCAGCGAAGGTTACGGATTAAATATCGATGCTATAAAAAGAATAAAGGAAAGGGGGGTTGAGCTTATCATCACAGGAGACTGCGGCACCAACTCCCACGAAGAAGTAGAATTGGCAAATCGACTGGGCATAGATATCATCATAACTGACCATCACGAACCTCTCCCTCCTTCTCCTAAGGCCTATGCTGTCTTAAACCCAAAGCAGGAAGACTGTCTTTATCCTTTTAAAAACTTAGCCGGTGTTGGCGTAGCTTTCAAACTTATCGTAGCCATTAGGGCTGTATTGAGAAAAAATGGATACTCGGTAAAAAGACTACCCAACCTGAAAAAATATCTTGATATGGTCTCCCTGGGAACCATTTCTGATATGGCCCCCCTCATAGATGAAAATCATAATTTAGTGAAACATGGTCTAAAAATGATAACAAACAGTCTGAACATTGGAATAGAGTCATTAAAAGAGATTTCGGGTATTTATGGAAGGGATATAGGTGTATCAGAGGTCGGTTTTATTTTATCTCCAAGAATAAACTCTGTTGGTAGATTAGGAAATGCATCCATAAGTGTGGAATTGTTAACCACAGATGACAAAGATAGGGCAATAGAAGTATCTCAGATCCTTGACAAACAAAATAGGGAAAGGCGATCTATCCAAGAAAATATCCTTATGGAAGCAAAGGATATCATTCAATATAGCTTACCATCAATAAAAGATGAAGATATCCTGATCCTCTCTTCTCCTGACTGGCATCAAGGCGTCATTGGGATTGTTGCCTCAAAACTGGCTGAAGAATATAAGCGCCCTACGATTCTGATATCCATTGAAGGTGAATCTGGAAAAGGCTCTGCAAGAAGTATTAATTCCTTTAATATCTACGAGGCATTGTCTGAGTGCAGAGATATGTTATTGAATTTTGGTGGACACGAATATGCTGCTGGATTTACTTTGGAAAAGAAAAATATTAACGGATTGAGAGAAAGATTAAAGGGGATTTCTGATAAGAAAATTAACAAATATGACATAACCCCTGAAATTATTTTAGATGCAAAAATACCTTTTAAGGAATTAAGTATTGACTTAGTCAATAATATAGAAACCCTGGGGCCATTCGGCTTTTCGAATCCTGAACCGATTTTTAGCTCTCATGGAATAGAGATTTTGGGAAAACCAAGATTAATGGGGGTAAGAAAAAACCATTTAAAAATGAAATTAAAACAAGGACCCTATGTTTATGATTCCGTAGGTTTTAATATGAGCGATAAAATAGATGAGATAAATGGTGCTTTGATTGATATAGCTTTTATACCAGAACTCCATCAATGGAATGGTTCAGAGACCATAAGGTTGAAATTAAAGGATATAAAAATCAATCAATTCGATTATTAGCCCTATCCATCAGCCTTTCCCATTCCTTATCAACCCTCTTTTGAATAAATTTGATATCCTTTTCTTTGAGATGCTTAAATCTCCCCTGCAATTTGAGATATTCTTTTACTGATATCCCCTTTGGTATTTTATTAATCGTGTATTTTACCCCTTTTTCTACTTCATAAAGGGGGAATATTTTTGTCTCAACAGCTAATCTTGCCATTTTTATAGAGAGTTCAGGTGAAAATTTCCAGCCTGTTGAACAAGGAACAAGGATATGAAAAAACCTTGTTCCTTTAATCTTCCTTGCCTTTTTCATTTTTGCTATGAGGTCATCTGGAAAAGCCACAGATGCTGTGGCTGCATAAGGTATCCCATGAGCTGCCATTATATATACAATATCTTTTTTGGGGTGGCTTTCCGGACTTTCTTTTGGGGTAACCGCTGTCCATGCCCCCCAGGGTGTTGAAGAGCTTCTTTGAATTCCTGTATTCATATATGCCTCGTTATCATAGCAGACATAGATAATATCCTCATTCCTCTCTGCTGCACTTGAAAGCGCCTGAAAGCCGATATCAAAAGTCCCTCCATCTCCGGCCCAAGCTAAAACATTCACATCGCTTTGTCCTTGAACCTCCATCCCTGCTTTTATCCCTGAAGCGACGGAGGCTCCTGCTGGAAAAGCTGTATGAAATAAGGGAACCTTTAGGGATGAATAGGGAAATATCCCTGCAATTGTAGACCAACAGCAAGCCGGCATAGCGATGACTGTCTTTTGTCCGAGAACTTTCAGGACATAGCGCATCGCCTGAGGAGCTGTACATCCGGGACAGGCCGTATGTCCCGGAAACATATATTCTTCCTTGGGAACCTTAAAATTCATCTTTTTAAACCTATCCAGATGATATCATCCTTTGGCTTAGTATTCAAAGTAGTATAATCCAGAATCTCTTGAATGATATCAGGAGTTACATCCCTCCCCCCAAGACCTGTGATATAGCCAAAAATCGGGGGCCTGTTCAAAACATCTTCATTATACATTGCTGCCTTAACTTCTTGAAAAAAGATACCGCTATGACCAAAAGATATATTTCGATCAATAACCGCTACCTTCTTTGTCTTTCCCAAAACCCTTCTTACCTCTTCTGCGGGAAAAGGCCTGAATGTTCTTACCTTTAACATCCCAACCCTTTTCCCTTTTCTTCTGTATCCATCCACTACGACCCTGGAAGTCCCTGCAATCATTCCAGAGGTAATCAATATGATCTCTGCATCATCACAATGATATTCTTCAACGAGCCC
>Ga0307378_10006735_pt1 | contig 15654 bp, 13 predicted proteins | sample UN1MG_FD_202238 | JGI IMG/M metagenome (GOLD analysis project Ga0307378, IMG submission 202238) | Soil microbial communities from Risofladan, Vaasa, Finland - UN-1 | ecosystem: Environmental > Terrestrial > Soil > Coastal area > Acid sulfate soil | place: Finland: Risofladan, Vaasa | collected... | reverse complement strand
CGGGACACCATGGTGCTGAAGATGGACGACGGCTCGTGGCTGATGTACGCCACCGACCGGGTGGATAAACATGACGTGGTAACCGCTTTTCGCTCCATGGACCTCTATCACTGGGAATACGCGGGCGTGGCCTTCACCGCGACCAAACCGGCCCCGGTCTGGGCGCCGCTGCCCAACTCGGCCTGCGAGTCGCCGTTCGTGATCCGGATGGACGACGGCTATTACCTCTCCGTCTGCCTCACCAACTATCCGTTGAACCGCGACCCTTCCGTCTACTTAAACACGCTCGTGTTCTTTTCCGAAGACCCGCTCGACTTCGGGGTGTACCAGGCGGGCTGGCCCGACGAGACCGCCCGGCTCGTCGCCCGCTTCGACACCCACGCGGCCGAGTACATCCTGGATCCTCAAGGCAACTGGTGGATCACCTGCTCCGGGTGGCTCGGCTGGCCAAGGCCGAAAGGATGCGAGGGCGGGCAGGCGTGCATTGCGGAGCTGAAGTGGGAGAGAATAGCAAGTAGCCGGTAGCCAGTAGCTAGGGAACGGCAAGAAGGCCCAGCAATTGAGGGATCATTCAGGGGCCGCATCGAAAAAGAACGGCAAGAATGCTTGCTCGGGCTTGATGCCTCGGGGAGATTCGATTTCTTGCGTATTCCATTGTTGCGGGTTATTAATTAAAACAAACAGAAGATAATTTAAAAATACAATAAGTTTATTAGCTATATCCATAACCTCGTCGCTTAATTTTCTCCCGGCTTCTTGGAAGTCAGGATCGTCAACTATTTTTATGAGGCAACTTGTCATGAGTTCATGATTAGAATAAAAAAGACTGAAGCCTTGTGCTCTCGACAAATATATATCGAATGTTTTATCAGGTGATGGTTTTTGTATCATATCGTCAATGATGGAGTTCATGGTTATTACATTATCATTGGAATAATGAAAAGCGAGTTCGTTTCTTATCTTGTGGATAATATTTTTTCTGCCAAAGTATTGGTTTAGCTTCTCCTTGGCTTCTTTCGCTTCATCATCTAATTTACCATCATATTTTTCCGATAATTTATTGCCAAAGTAATTCCTCTTAAGAAAATCCCAACATTCATTCAGTTTCCCTATCAATATACCAAGACAAAAAATATATTGCGCTTCCTGAGCTCTTTTTTCCAATTCATCATTGAATTGCTTTCTGCAAAAACCCATCCATTTGGAAAGCATATTGATCTCATTAAGCATCATTCCGGCGTAGAGAAATAGCACCAACTCTTCTCGTTCCATGGAATCAGTCAATTTGGCGAATGGTATGGTTGCCTTTATCATAAGAGGCGGTTCTTCCGGGATCGGGATCGTTTGGGCAAGGTTCTTATTTCTTTTTACCTTTAGCTTTTTTACCATTTTTGCCCTCCTTCATCCTTTTCCACCAGGGCCCGAGGATGGGATCGGCGGCGATCCTGGATTCGGTGATGCGTTGCTGCTCGGCTTCGGAGATGCCCTTAAACTTCTTCAAGATTTGGCGCTGGATGTCATGCTTCATTTTAACGCAGTCGAATTTCTTTTTCTTCATGGCTCGATCACCACGCACGGAGTATTGAATAGAATAACATGGTAACCCCGGTATCGACAAATGGATCTCGCCGCCTTGAGACGGCGGTTTATGCCGCCCTTTCAGGGCTGAAAAGGTTTTGAGAGAGCTTCTTTCCCAGGGCTTCCGCCCTGGGTTGTCGAAGGCCGGCCTTTCAGGCCTGAAGCTGTTTTGTTGAGCGTCTCATTGGGATGGCATGGCGGCCATAGCAAGGACTAAAGCCCGGCACTTAGTTGTTCAGAAATCAGGAAACAGACCCCGGGCGATCATCAGCCGGAGCGGGAAGGTCAAGCATTTTGGCTTGGGCGGATTCGAGGATGGAGTCGCGGATGAAGGAGCTGGCCTGTAGTATTTCGATGCCGATCAGCTCGCCGTGTTCGTTGAGCTCGGCGGTTATGTTCGGGCTTAATTCGATGCTGTTGGCTTCCTTCTCGTCGGAAATGGCCAGATGCAGGACATCCTCATCCTTGAAATATGTCATTGTGGTCTTATTCATGCACGAACCTCCCCGCCTTGAGGCGGAAATTTATCCGCTCCCCGGTGAGCCGGGAGCTAAAGCTATTGTTTCGAGAAGGACGCTGAAGCGCCCTCCTCACCGTATTGGACGCATTTCCATACCCGCCATAAATGACGTGCCTATCAGCCTGCGGAGCAAGCCCGGTGAACCGGGCTTGATGGAGACCGCTAAAATAGACCTGAACCCCAATGGATTAGCAATCCTGACTGCCGCGGCCTCTTGCGTTTAATCCTTGGCCGTCTCGTTCATTACTTCTTGATTATGATCTTGAGGTTTCCGGGTTTCTGCTCCATTTTCTGGCCGACGGTTTGGCCGCAGACGGTGCAGATGTAATCGAACTTGTCGCCTTCGGGGAGGACGAGGAGGATGCGCTTGCGCACGGGGGTTGGGCGCTTGCACTTGGCGCAGAAGAGCTCGGACGCTTCCAGATCGCGGTATTGGCGGACCATGTCAGATTATCTCGTTTATGCTTTTGTCTCCACCGTGGCGCGCAGCTCCTCGGCAAAGTCTCTCATCCCGGCGATGGCGGACTCGATCTCCTTGGCGCCTTCCTCGATGCGGCGGGCGACTTCCTGGACCTCGGCCACGGAGCCGGCGAGCTGCTCGGAGGCCGTGGTCTGCTGGTTGGTGGACATGGTGATCTCGCGCACGGAGGACGAGGTGGACTGGGCGAAATCGGAGATGGTCTTGAGGGCGGACACGGCGGCGGTGATGAAGGTCCCGCCCTTTTCCACCTTGGCCCGTCCGTCCTCGGCCAATAACGTGGACTCGACGGTGGCCTGCTGGATGCTCTCGATCATGGTCCGGATCTCGTTCGCGGCCTCCGCCGCGCGCTGCGCGAGCCGGCGCGTGGCCTGGGCCACCACGGAAAACCTCCGTCCCTCCTCGCCCGCGCCCGCGGCCTCGAGGGCGGCGTTAAGCGACAGCAGCTCGGTCTGCTCGGCGATGTCCTCCATCCACTCGACGATTTTGTAGGTCTCCTGGAAGCGGGTCTCGAGCTGGGTCATGGCGGCGCCGATGGCGGTGACCTGGTCGGAGATGGCGGCGAAGCCCTTGCTGGCCTCGTCGAGGGTCTTTTCGCCGTCGAGGCTGGCGTTCAGGGTGTTGCCGGCGAGTTTGTCCACTGACTTGGCGCGCTCGGAAATCTGGCGGGCGGTGGCCACGATCTCCTCGGCGATGCTTCCGGTCTCCTGTACCGATGAAGCCTGCTCGGTGGCGCCGGATGACTGCTCGGCGCTGACCGCGAGCACGGTGTTGGCGGTCTCGTCCATCTTGGCGACGCCGTCGCGCAGGGTGTTGAGGATGCGGGCCATTTCCTCCATCTGGTCAACGATGGTGTCCATCATGCGGTTGAGGGACGAGCCGAGGTCGGCGAACTCGTCGCTGGTGACCAGACGGATCGGTTCCAGGAAATTGCCGAGCTTGATGCGGTCACCGATCAGGTTGAGGGTCTTGACGGGCAGCGATATTTCGTAGGCGAAGAGGAGGATGAGGACAAGCCCGACCGCCATGGTGACGCTCATGAAAAGGGAATAAAAGAGTATGAGGTCTCCGAGATGGCTCTGGTAATACCTGGTGGAGCGGATGCCGGGGTCGGAGCGGTGGAGCACGGTGTCAATCAGGAGGTTTTCTTTCCCCGGCGGCACAAAGGCCCGTTGCAGTTTGACCTGGTTCTCGAAGATGCCTTGGGTTTGGGAGTAACCCACGGCGGCGCCGAAGAGCTGCCCGGCCAGGATCAGGGGGCCGAAGGTGAAGAGGAGCTTCATGCGGAGACTGATGGGCCAGCCGGCGCGGCGGGCGGCGACGGTGCGGCGGGAGGCCTTCACCGAATAATCCACGATGGGCCGGACGGCCCAGTTGGCGAGGTTCAGGGCCAGGGGCATGAGCAGCAGGCCGGCGATCAGCCCCGCCCCCACCCCAAACCACAGCGTGGACAAGGGCCAATCCAGGGAGCGGAAGCTGATGGCGAGGTTGACGGGCGTGACGGCCGTGTAAAAGATGAACCCGAGCGCGGCCATTTTCGGCCCCAGCTTCATGGCCTGGTCCTGAATGGAGGAAAGGTAATCGTCATCGTACTTTTGGTCCGGGCCGATCCCGCGCGCGAAGCGCATGAGCGGCCGGCAGATCAGAAGAATGGTTGTCAGATAGATCAGGCCCCCGATAACGGTGATGATGAAGCCTTTGGCGGTGATGATCTTCTGGTCCGCCGGCGTGGCCTGGAGCGTGAGCCGGTAAAAGGCCAACACCGTGGTTGAGCCGAGCGCGCCGCCCGCGACAACGAAGCTCACGAGCCGGGCGAGAAATCCGCGCAGGGTGGGGGCGGCTGTCGTCATCATCTCACCGGGATGTTAAAGGCGTGGGCGATGCTTCCCCATGCCAGGTCGCGGACGCGGGAGGCGAGCGGGCCGGTGATGAGCTTGGCGGCCAGGGCGTAGGTGAGGGCCATGGGCGGGATGGGGCAGCCGGGGATGAAGGCGCCGCGGTCGCGGTACGGCTCCGCGCAATCGCCGATCACGAAGGTCTTGCCCTTTTTCAGGTTATCGGGGACCTCGGCGATGGGCTTGCCCACGATAAAGTTCAGGCCCTTGACCGGCTTCCAGCGCCGGACCTGCCACCAGCGGTCGAGCGTGCCCCGGATCATGCCCACGCACCCCTGCGGGCAGGCCAGCTCGGTCCCGATGAAAAAGCGCATCGAATGATGGTAGTCCGCGAAGTCCGTGCGCGGCCGGATCAAACGGCGGGCCCGCTGTTCCAGGAGCGCGGGATTATCCACCTCCACCTCGGCCAGGTCAAGCGGGCCGATGCCCTTTTCGTGGAGCAGCTTGAGGTGCTCGACCTCGTTGGGATCATAGCCCATGAGCCGGCAGGCGGCCACGTCCGCCGCCATGCCGTTCCGCGCGGCCAGCACCACGCCCAGCGGCGCCGGCTCCGCGTGCATCGGCCCCTGGCCCTCCCCGGCCTTCACCGCGTCCGCGATCACGAAGTCGGGCACGCGCGCGCGGTAGAGGTCCGCGATTTTCTTGTGGATGTTGTAATGGTGGTTGGTGAGCCGGTCGGCCGCCAGCAAAAACCCGATGTGGTTCTTCACCGACAGCGTAACCGTGGCGTACATGTTGACCTTGATCTTGGGCAGGCTGATGAACAGGTCCGCGTCCATCAATTTTTTGGGCAGGCTGAAAGACGACTCGATGAGCGCGTCCTTGACCTTGACCTCCACCCGTTCCTCATCCTGAAAATACACCGGCTCCGCGATGCCCCGGAGATAGGGCAGGACCCCCATCGCCACGAACGCCGCCTGCGACGGACCCACCAGGCAGTCCTCGCCGACCCATACCCGGCTCGCGCCCAGGTCCTGGAGCGCCTTAGCCACTCCGCCCACGAACTCCGGCTGCGTGTTCACTCCCCGGTTCAGCGGCGGCCGCGCCGGATAAACAAAGCTCGGCTTCAGGAAGACGCTCTTGCCCTTGACGGCCAGCCCGTCTTTCTCGATGATCCCGCGGACCCGTTCCCGGATCTGCTCCGGGTCGTAGGCCTGCTGGTCAAATATGTAGGCGGACGGTTTCATCTGCATAAATCGCGTTGCACATTAACATTGCCGGTATCAATCCGCAAGGCGAAACGGGGATTGCTTCCGTAACCTGCCCGGCAAATCACGGTCCATTATACCACGTAACCGTGGCCGGCGGCCTGATGGGCGTATTGCTGTACTTGATGGCCGGACGGCCCAGGGCGAGGGCAAGATAGGGCTTGCGGCCGGGGGGCACGCCCAGGCGGGGGGCGAGCTTTTTGTTCCAGTCCATGGCGAGGCTCATGAACCCGATGTAACAGGTGCCGAGGCCCTTGGCGTGGGCGTAATTGATGATGTTGGTCGAGGCGATGGCGCAGTTTTCGCGGACGAACCTGCCTTTTTTCGGGCCGTGGATCAGGATGAGGGCGGGGGCGTGATGGAGGACCAGGTCGCGTCCGGACTCGGTCCAGGATTTATACATGTCGAGGCGCTCGAGGTAAAGGCCCAGGTTGCCGGTCGGGTTCGCGCGGTTGATGATCCAGAACAGGGCCTTGCCCCACGGCTTGTCGAGCGCGGCCCGGAGCTTCAAGCTGGTCCGGAACACGGACGCCGCGGTCCGCGCGATCGCCTCGCGGTCGGTGATCACGGTGTAGCCCACGTCCATGGTGTTGGAGGCCGTGGGCGAGTACGCGGCCAGGTCCAGGATCTCCGCGATCAATTCGCGATCCACCGGCTCGTCCTTGTAATGCCGCACGCTGCGCCGCGTGAGCGCGATCTCGCGATAGCACTCGGGGTCGAGCCGCTTCCGCTCGATGGGACGCGTGCCCTGGCCGGAGAGGCCACCGTGCTCCACCGCGCCCGCCGGACACACGGCCACGCAGTGCGAGCACAGGTTGCACCACTCGGGGTGGCGGGGCACGGGCGCGTCATTTTCCAATTGGATGCATCCGCTCACGCAGTCCTTGACGCACAGGCCGCAGCGCGTGCATTTTTCCGCGTCAATCCGGATTGAAAACCGCGGCATAACAAGTCCTCCGATCAGAATCATTGAGAACCAGTGACATGGCCATGGATTTTTTCACGCAAAGGCGCAAAGCTCACAAAGAACCGGGACCGGATTTCTTCTTCGCGCCTTTGCGCCTTTGCGAGAAAAAAAGTCCTTATCCCGCCGGGTAGACCTATGAAGTCGGCTTATCGAAGAAATGATCAGCGAACTCGGTGAGCTCGATAAGCACCCTTTCCACTTCCGCGCGCTTTTGTTCGATCACGGCCTCGTCCGCGTCCGCCGGCACGTAGATGGAATCGGACGCGCGGTAGACGAAGCGGGCGTAAGGGAACGGGATCTTGGTCTGGTCCCAGCTCTTGGCGGTGATGCAGCGGTCGGCGTTGGGGCCGACGCAGAAGATGGGGAAGCCGGTGGCCTTGGCCAGGTCAATGATGCCGCGCTTGGCCTGGTACACCGGCCCCTGCGGGCCGTCGGGGGTGATAACCAGGTCATAGCCCTTTTGGCCGTACTCGATCAGCTCTTCCAGCGCCTCCTGGCCTCCCTTGTCGCGGCCCTTTTGGGACGACGAGCCGCGGACCGCGCGCAGGTTCTTGAAACGGCTCATGGTGGCGGAGATGATGTCGCCGTCAAAGCTACGCGACACCATGATCACCGCGCCCGCGCCCTGGCGGTACTGATAGGCGGTGGGCCCGAACATGAGGCGGTTGTGCCAGACGGCCAGGATGGAGGGCTGGTTACGGCTCGACACGCGCGCGAGCAGCTCGTCCGCGTTGATCAGGGTGAGCAGCTTCTCGTTGTTCATGAGCGCGGTGCGGTCGAACCACGCCATCCACTGGTGCGCGAGCGGCGGCAGCAGGGTCAGGATCAGCTTGCGCTCAAGTCTCTTGGTCCATTTTTTCTTCCGGGGGCGGCCCTCTCCGGGCTTCGGCGCCCCGCTGTCTACCGGTTCTTCCATGTGCTCTCTTTCCATCATTCCGGACGAATTATCGCCGGGAAAAAATAAGATGGATTGTAAGGTAACATGAAAAGCGGCAGCCCTCAAAAGGCAGGCGTTTGATTTGGAGTGCGCCGGAGAATCATGTAATACTGAAACAGGCGCGGGCGGCAACGGCCCGGCGCCTGAAGTCGCAATTCATTGTTGATTGGAGACCGGATGCGGGTCGGCCTGATATATCGCGAAGGCTCGGCGGAGGCCCGGGAGCTGGCGCAAAGGGTGGTGGACCGGCTCAAGGAGCTGGGAGCGGCGGCGTGCATGCTGGCCGCGCAGGAGCCGATCGCGGGGACGGAGTCCTGCGATGAGCAAAAGTGGTCTCATGACCTGGACCTGGCGGTGGTGCTGGGAGGCGACGGCACGCTGCTCCGGGCGGCGCAGCTTTTGGAGGCGGACATCCCGGTGCTGGGCGTGAAGCTGGGCGGGCTCGGGTTTTTGACGGAGGTGCGGCCGGAGGAACTGTTCGGCGCTCTGGACGATGCCCTGGCCGGCCGGGCCCGGGTCATGGAAAGGATGGCGCTCACCGGCCGCATCATCCATAACGGCGGGAGCCAGGGCTTCCGGGCCTTGAACGAGGTCGCCATCACCTGCGCGGGCATGCCGCGCGTCGTCATCCTGGACACCTGGATTGACGGAGTGTTCGTCACGTCCTTCCGCGCCGACGGGCTCCTGGTCTGCACCCCCACCGGCAGCACCGCTTACAACATGGCCGCCGGCGGGCCCATCATGCACCCGGCGCTGCAGTGCATCACCATCACCCCCATCTGCCCCCACACCCTGACCTCGCGGCCCCTGGTCATCCCCGCCGGCTCCACCGTCACCGTCACCCTGGCGGACGGCGACGTCAAGACCGTGCACGTCTCGCCCGACGCCCAGAAGTCGTGGCCGCTTGAAGCCGGGCAGAAGGTCGAGATCAGCGCGGCGGCCCGCGGGGTCAAGCTCGTGTGCTCGCCCGCCATGAACTATTACGAGATCCTGCGCACCAAGCTCCGCTGGGGAGAAAGGTAGATGCTCGCCGCCCTCCGGATCAAGAACCTGGCCATCATCGAATCCCTGGAGCTTGAGCTCGGCTTGGGCTTTACCGTGCTCACCGGCGAGACCGGCGCGGGCAAGTCCATTCTGGTGGACGCGCTCAGCCTGGTCCTGGGCGGACGCGCGTCCGCCGAGCTCATCAAGACCGGCGCCGAGGCCGCCGAGGTGGAGGCCATCTTCGGACTCGCCGACGCTCCGGCGGCGCGCGAGTTCCTGGCCGCCGCCGGTCTGATGGACGAGGGTGCTGACGAGGACGAGGTGGTGGTCCGGCGCATCATCTCGCGCGGTGGCAAGAACCGCGTCTGGATCGCGGGCAAGATGGAGAGCCTGGGCCGCCTCTTCGAGCTCGGCCGCCGCCTGGTGGACATCTACGGCCAGCACGAGTACCAGACGCTGCTCAACGAGGACCAGCACCGCGGCCTGCTCGACGCCGCCCCGGAAATCGCCCCCGTGCGGGAGCGCTATCACGCCGCCTATGCGCAATGGAAAGAGGCCAGGGACGAGCTGGGCGCGCTTGACCTGGACGAGAAAAAAAAGCGCGAGCGGGAGGACCTGCTCCGCTATCGCCTCCGCGAGATCGAGTCCGCGAACCTGACGCCCGATGAGGACGACGAGCTCGGGCGCGAGCGCGAGATCCTGAAGCACGCGGAGCTGTTAAAGGGCGCGAGCCGCTTCGGGGCGGACTACTTATACGAGTCCGACGCCTGCGCCCTGGGCGGCTTGCGCGAGCTCACGGAAAAACTGCGCGAGGCGGGCGCGCACGACCCGTGGCTCTCCACTCAGGCCGGCGAGGTCGAGCAGGCGGTGGCGGTGTTGGAGGAAGTGGCGCGCGGCCTGGCGAGCTACACGGACCGGATCGAGGCCGACCCCGCGCGCCTGCAGCAGGTGGAGGACCGGCTGCACGACATCAAGGAGCTGAAGCGCAAGTACGGCCAGACCATCGCCGACGTGCTGCGGGCCGCCCAGGATGCCCGCGACGAGCTTGACCGGCTGGGCCGGCGGGAGGAGTTGCTGAACGAGCTGGCGGCGCGGGTCGAGGCCCGGGAGAAGGAGGCCCGCGTGATCGCCGGCGAGCTCAGAAAGGCGCGGGTCAAGGCGGGCAAGGAGCTCAGGCGCCGGGTGGAGCAAGAGCTTAAGAGCCTGGGCATGGACCAGACGCGCTTCGAGGCGCGGGTGGAGCCTGAAGGCGGCGGCGAGGGCGAGCTCGGGCCGCACGGCGCCGACCGCGTGGCCTTTTTCCTCTCCCCGAACCCGGGGGAGGACCTGAAGCCGCTCTCCAAGATCGCTTCGGGCGGCGAGCTGTCGCGGATCATGCTGGCGCTTCGGGTGATGCCGTCCGCGGAGGCCGACGTTCCGTGCCTGGTGATGGACGAGGTTGACGCCGGCATCGGCGGCGCGGTGGCCGAGGCGGTGGGCCGCAGGATGCGGCGGCTCGCGGGGACGCACCAGACCCTGTGCGTGACCCACCTGCCCCAGATCGCCGCGCTCGCCATGAGCCACGTGCGCGTCACGAAGATCCAGGAGCGCGGCCGCACTTGGGTCGAGGCAAGGACGCTTTCCGACGTTGAGCGGGTGGAGGAGCTGGCGCGCATGCTCGGCGGCTTGGCCATCACCGAGACCACCAGGGCGCACGCCCGGGAACTGCTCGACCTCGCCGGGAAAAAGGAAGGGCCGCAAAAGAACAAGTCAGGCGTTAAGAGGCGGGAGGGAAGGGCGAGCTGATCCAGGGAAAAAGGATCCACCGGTTACAAACCGGTTGCACCGCGGTTGACAAGTCCCGGATGGACAATCGAAAATAGCCCGGGAATGCATTCCCGGGAATCGGAGACCGATTATCAATTATTGATCTCTGTAAAAGTTGTGCGGCCAATATAGGTGGGGCCGACACTCCTGTCGGCCCTGGAGCAGGGGACAAGAGTGTCCCCTCCACCAACATCAACCACCGCCCGAACCGGCGGCCATTGCGCCAAGGCAAATCAGGTCATGGTAGTTCGAAAGAAAAATTCCGTTAGATCATCCCCTGCCGGACATCATGTAAAATCGCCCGCGCGGTCCCGCGCCCCGGAGCGGCCGGAGGACGCGCTCGAGATTTTTATCCGGGCCGTGAAGAAGCGCCGGGAGATCGGGGCGTGGGAGATTTACCTGGACGAGGAGCGGCGGCTGGCGATCGAGTCCAGGGAGGGGGAGGTCGAGTCGCTGATCTCGGCCCGGGTGATGGGCGCGGCGGTGCGGGCGCTGGTCAGGGGCCGGGTCGGGTTCAGCTACACCAATGAGTTCACCGCGGCAGCGGTGCGGGACGCGGTGGACCGGGCCATGGCCGCGGCGGCGCTGATGCCGGACAGCCGCGCGCCCGGCTTCGTGGCCCCTCCCGAGCGGGGCTGGCCGGAGCTCGACATCATGGACCCGTCACTCGACCGCGTTCCCCTCGCCAAGAAGGTGGCGCGGGCCAGGCTCATCGAATCGAGCGCATTGGCTTATGACCGGCGGGTGAAAACCGTTCGCGGCGCGGAATATGAAGAGTTGAGGGGCGAGGTCTGGGTGGCCAATTCGGAAGGCGTTGAGGCGCGCTCCGCGGTCACCCTGGTTTCCGCCTCCGCCGAGGTGATGGCCGAGGACAAGGGCGGCGCGCAGGCGGCGTCGGAACTTGAAACGGCCCACTACTATGATAAACTTGACGTGGCCGTGGCGGGGCGCAAGGCGGCGGAGCAGGCCGTGGGCCTGCTCGGAGCGCGGCCGGTCCGCGCCGGGAAGTATCAGGTGGTCTTGTCCGCGGAGGCGGCGTGCGGCCTGATCTCGGTGCTGGCGCCGGCGGCGTGCGGAGACGCCGTGGCCAATCACCGCTCCTGGCTCGAAGGCAAACAAGGGCAAAAGATCGCGGGCGCGGCCGTCACCATTGTTGACGACGCTCTGATGGCCGAGGGGCCGGGCGCGTTCCCGTTTGACGACGAGGGCACGGCCTCGCGCACGGTCACCGCGGTCCGCCGGGGCGTGCTGGAAAATTTTCTTTACGACACGTATTATGGCAGGATGGCGGGAACGGGTTCCACCGGCAACGGCCTGCGGCCCACGTATTTCATCCCGCCGGTGGTGGACACCACCAACTGGGTGCTGCTGCCGGGGACCGCAAGCGAGGGGGACCTGATCGGCCAGGTCGAGAACGGGCTCTTGGTGGTGGAGCTGATGGGACTGCACACGGCCGACGCCGTGGCCGGAGAGTTCTCCATGGGCGCGCTCGGCTACCGGATCAGGAAGGGACACAAAGGCGGGCCGGTGACCGGCATTACCATCGCGGGCACGCTCAAGGAGACGCTGCCCAGGATCGAGGCTGTCGCGGACAAAATAAAATTTTCAGGGGATTCGGGATCGCCCGCCCTGCTCATCGCCGAGATGGACGTGAGCGGTCCCGGACGGGGGAGAAACGGATAATGGAAGTTAAGGCCTTTGGCGCCACCGACGTGGGCAAAGTAAGGGCGGCCAATGAAGACTCGTTCCTGCTGGACGAAGAGCTCAAGCTCTACATCGTGGCCGACGGAATGGGCGGCCACCAGGGAGGAGGCTACGCCAGCTCGCGCGCCGTGGCCCAGATCAAGGCCGAGATCCTCCGCCAGGAAGGCAAGCAGGAATCCACCCAGCCCTTGAGCGCCGCCTCCGGCCGCACCCCCGCCCAGATCCGACTAAAGAGCGCCCTGCTCCTCACCAACGAAATGCTCTTCAAGAAGGCCATGGAGGACTCGACCCTGCGCGGAATGGGGACCACGGTAACCGCCATCCAGCTCGATCACGTGGTGGCCAACATCGCCCACGTCGGCGACTCCCGCCTCTATCTGATGCGCAACGGCGACCTCTTGCAAATCTCGCGCGACCACTCCTGGGTCCAGGAGCAGGTGGACGCCGGCGTGCTCTCCGAGGAAGAGGCCAGGGTCCATCCCCTCAAGAACATCATCACCCGCTCGCTCGGCCACGACCGCGAGCTGATCGTGGACCTCGACCGCCGCGAGTACCAGCCCGGAGACCGCTTCATGCTCTGCAGCGACGGGCTCACCAACATGGTGGATGATGAGACCATCAAGCAGGTCATGCGGGGAAAGGACCTCGAAGCCTCGGTCAAGGAGCTCATCCGGCTCGCCCTCGAAGCCGGGGGCCAGGACAACATCACCACCCTGATCGTGGAGATCAGAGAATAAAGCCCAGCATGGCCCCGGCCAGCAAGACCATCAAGGACACCTACGAGATCCTGGACGACATCGGACGGGGAGGAATGGCCCAGGTCTACAAGGCCCGCCAGCTCTCACTGGGCCGCATGGTCGCCATCAAGGAGATCAAGCCCGCCATCGCCGCGAGCCCCGAGCTGGTCGAGCGCTTCAAACGCGAGGCCCGCACCGCCGCGTCCCTGATCCACGAGAACATCGTCCAGGTCTATAATTTCGGCGAGCCTCGGGAGGACTCGCTCTTCATCGTCATGGAGTACGTGGAAGGCTTCGATCTGAAAAGCCTGCTCGCCAGGTCCACGATGGTCCCGCCCCGCATCGCCGCCATCGTCATCCGGGAAGTGGCCCGCGCGCTCGCCTATGCCCACGCCCGCGGGCTCATCCACCGCGACGTCAAGCCCGGCAACGTCATGGTCTCCAACCAGGGCGAGGTCAAGCTCATGGACTTCGGCATCGTCCGCGAGATGGACTCGGACCTCACCAAAACCGGCGCCTTCCTCGGAACCCCCAACTACATGGCCCCCGAGCAGTTCCTCGGCGAAGAGATCGCGCCCGCCACCGACCTCTTCTCACTCGGGGTGGTCCTGTTCGAAATCCTCACCGGACAAAAGCCGTGGAAGGCCGACGGGGAGGGCGCGCTGGCCAAGAAGGTCCGCCTCGAGACCGAGCCGCGCGTCCGCTCGCTCAACCCCTCCGTCCCCCGCCGCCTCCAGAAGATCGCGCACCTGTGTCTCCGCAAAAAGCCGGCCCGCCGGCCGGCCGACGCGGAAGAGCTCGCGCGAATGCTCGACCGCGTGATCGGCAACGCGAGCCGGGAAGAGCAGCGGCGCGAGCTGGCCGCGTGGGTCCGCGAGATCACCGGCCAGGACCGCGAGCCCACGCCGGCATCGGCCTCCGGCCGGGACGCGGACTCCATGAAAAAGATCCGCATCCGCGAGCGCTCCGGCCCGGGCGTGAAAAAATCGGAGCTCTCCGAGGTCCAGGCCAAAACCAGGGTGTCGGGGGCGCGCGGGCCGGACGGCAAGAAGCCGGTCAAGTCCGCGCGAGTGCTCGGCAAAACCGGCGCCGGCTCGGGGGCCTCCGCCGCTCAAAAGCCGGCGGCGGACCAGCCCGCGCCGGATCGGCCCGAGCCCATCGAGCTCGGAGAGGCCATCATGAAATGGACGTGGCGACTCATCCTCCTCGCCATCGCCCTGCTCGCCGCCATCACCGTCTTCCTCATCTTCAACCCCGCCAAAAACTCCGCCGGCCCGGACCACAAAGACGTCATCGAGCGCATCATTGACCGCCTCCGTCCCGGGCCGCAGTGAATTTAATTTTCAAGGCGGGGTTTCACACAGAGGCACGGAGAACACGGAGCCAGAAGAGAATAATTTTCTTCTCTCTGTACCGCTAACATGCAAGATGCATAAATATCTTTGCGCTTTTCGCTAAATCATGACCGACTGGCTGAAAGAATGAATGAACAAGGATGTAAAGGATATTCAGGATAAAAAAATCTTATCCTTGACATCCTGAATATCCTTGTTAATAAACTCTTTGGTTGCGGCCTTGAGCCGCGCTGTGTTCTCTGTGCCTCGGTGCGAAACTCCCTCTAAAAAGAATTCACCCCTTCTCCAGCAGCCGGAAGGAAATTTTCCTCTGTTCCAGGTCCACCGCCACCGCCTGCACCCGGACGCGGTCGCCGATGCGGAACTCGAGGCCCGAGTGTCCGCCGCGCACCGCCATCTCCTTTTCGTGGAACTCCAGGTCCGGGTCGAGCGTGTCCGCCGGGACCATGCCTTCAACAAAAGCCTGGTCCAGCTCCACGAACAGCCCGAACGCCGCGACCCCGCTGATCACCCCCCCGAACCCCTCGCCCAGGTGCCGCGCCATCCAGCGCGCGCGGTAGTAGTCAACCATCTCCCGCTCCGCGTCCTGGGCCGCCCGCTCCCGCTCCGAGCAGTGCGCCGCGGCCCCTTTTAACGAACCGCCACCCGATGGTTCCACGGGTTTATGACCCGTGGCCCCGCTCCCCTTGCGTCTGCTCGTGGCGGCGATATCGCTGGACCCGGGTTGAAAGCCCGTGCCGCCCATGGAGAGGAACTGCTTGAGGATGCGGTGCACGATCAGGTCCGGGTAGCGCCGGATGGGCGAGGTGAAATGGCAGTAGCGGTCCGCGGCCAGCCCGAAGTGCCCGCGCAGCTCCGCGCTGTACTCGGCCTGCATCATCGAGCGCAGACACATCACCTTCACCATCATCTCGTAAGGCGTGCCCCGGGCCTTATTGATCACGAGCTGGTAATCGCGCGGCCGGATGTGCTCCGGCTCCGCGCCTTTCTCCAGGAGCCGGAACCCGAGCGGCGCCAGCATCTCGGCCAGCGCCGTGACCGCCGGAGGCGCCGGCGGCTCGTGGATGCGGTAGACCATGGGCTGGCCGCGCTCGGTGAGGAACGAGGCCACCGTCTCGTTGGCCGCGAGCATGAACTCCTCGATCAGCTTGTGGCTCCAGGTCTGCTCGCTCCGCAGGATGGCGCTCACCTCGCCGTCGGGATCGAGGACCACCACCGGCTCGGGCACGTCCAGGTCAATCGCTCCCCGCTCGGCGCGCCGCTCGCGCCGAAGCAGGGCGAGCTCGCGCATGATCTGGATCGCCGGCCACGCTCCGGGCGGCCGCTCCCGGAGCCCGGAGTCGTGCTCCATCTCCTCGACCTGGTCATAAGAGAGCCGGTGGTCGCTGTTGATCACCGAGCCGTACATCCGCGATTCCAGCCTCCGGCCCCGCCCATCACAATTCCTCTCCACCGTCATGGCCAGCCGGTCCTCCCCGGGCTTGA
>Ga0307378_10006734_pt1 | contig 15654 bp, 35 predicted proteins | sample UN1MG_FD_202238 | JGI IMG/M metagenome (GOLD analysis project Ga0307378, IMG submission 202238) | Soil microbial communities from Risofladan, Vaasa, Finland - UN-1 | ecosystem: Environmental > Terrestrial > Soil > Coastal area > Acid sulfate soil | place: Finland: Risofladan, Vaasa | collected... | reverse complement strand
TGCGAAAACCGAATTGGCATTTACCATTGTCCCGTGTGTAGAATCAAAGGACATATAAAAACATTGCGTAAGGAGATGATATGGCTGAATACAAAAGAGACGTAGTATACTGCGCATGTGGCGCGGAGGCTATTGCTATCGAGCATGAGAGGTGGATCGATAGCGAGGAGACGGGTCTCGGATTCTGGCGGTACAGTGGCTATAAACGCAAACGCCATCGGGCGCGTCATATCTGGCATATCATTCGATATGGTAGGCCATACTGCGATATGGTCGTCCTCACGAAAGAGGAACGACACAAGCTCATAGAAATACTGCGATCATACGACAAGGAAAAGTAATGGCAAAAGCACGAAGTAAAAAGAAGCGATTAAATAAAATCGAAGGACAACTCGATGTTGTCAAGGAAGAACTCGGCGAGGTGAAGGACCAGGTGACGAACCATATCCCCACCGCACTCAATGATTTAAAAAAAGGTAATGAAAGTTTATACAACTTAGTAAACGAGAACGCAAAAATCAATTCAAACACCCTTAATATAGCAATGAAGATTGTCGGGTTTTTGGCAAAGTATACTCCCTTTCGGGAGACAGAGTAGCTGTAAGAAATAATATTACTTTTTCCTTACACATTGTACCAATCCGCATACATATATTAATATGTGCCGACGTTATGATACTCATTCAAGGATTATTCATGCTACTATTCGGTAACGAGTTATTGCGTTTTGTCGCTTTTTACTGCTTGATAATATTCTAACATATCGGCATCAACGGCTACACAAATACCACCGATCATATACCATCCGTCCTGAAGATATCGATTAACTTCTTTTTCGAGTTCTTGTAAATCTTTTCCACGACAAACATGATAAATCTTTTCCATCGTTTCCTCTCCTCATTCAAAGATTGTTCTTAGGTTATTTTTTATTAAAATCTTTTCTTATTGCTCGTTTTATAAAAAGTCGCGCCATTATAAATAATGCTCCCATTGCGGCACCATAAGTCACTATATATATAATAGCCCACCATATATTTCTCATCGCCCCTCTCCTTCATTCAAGGATTATTCATACAGCTATGCCGTAAGTCTGCGAATACAACGTTCTCGCCCTTGAAACTTCACCATACATGTTTCACAATAGAATTGCGTATTGCTTATATCCCCCGGAACCGTCTGTACAATATGATATCTATGCATGCTATCGCGTGCGACGTATCGATAACGAGTAGCGAGGGGGCTGATATATTTATGTTTTGCAAGTTCGGCTCTAATCTCTTTAATTTCCCAGTCCTGCAGTAAAAACCATTCTCCGTTAGTATGGGAATCCCGATACCGATGATGCAACGCTTGCTCGATTTGAATGACATTTTTCACGTTTTCTAAGCAAACAAGAACGGGGGGCAAGGGCATACTTCCCATAATGGTATTAATTCGCCGAAAGGGATCTTCGTGTATCGTCTGGCCGATTTTATAATATTGGTCATACTGTAGTATATAAATGTACCCATGATTTTGGTAATTGTAAGAGCGCGATACGGGGGAATCGGTATGGCCTATCTGCGATTTAATATAAGCCTGTCTCGCAGTCGACGCTTCATTTTCTGTGCGATAATGATTGCTACGCTCGATTTGTTTGCCCCCAGTATACACCCTATGGCACCAATACCAGGTCCAATAATTTCCTCGTTTCAATACACCTTTCAGTGTTGACATTTGCCCTCCCACTCAAGGGTATTCAAGTTAAAACTTTAAAAGTATCGTTGCTATAAATCGCTATACATAACGAGTTATAAATCTAACTCTTTATGCCATAAATATTTACTTGGCTTTATAGTCTATATATACTCTATACATAGTCCTTCATAAAATGAGGTACGAGTCCTACAGGGCCCACACTCTAAGTGACTCAATTCCTTGTAATACCGTCAATTAAGTGACTCCATTCAAGCCGTCATTCAAGTCAAAAATGACGAAATAAAAAGTCACTGAGGCCACTCTCCCCATTCTGCTACAGCTATCTGCTTTAATGCCTTGAGGCGTTCAATCAATGTATCAATATCACAGATATGTAAATAATTTGAACTATCGGGATCTTTGTTAAGGGGTTTATTAAAAAATCTCTGCAAATTAATACAGCCATCCCCCTTAATGGTTGCTTCATACCATCCCTCCGGATCTTGGACCTTAATCCAATATTGACTTTTATCAACGGTCTGCCAATACTCTTTACTCATCGTACAATCCCCCATGTTATTATTCCTCACGCAATCTCTGTAACTCTTCGGGCGTGGTATCGATATCCATTGTACCGAGTTCGCTGCGTAGTGTCTCGTTGTCTGCTTCCTCTGTGAGTTTGAGAACATTACGGGCTATCCTTCCCCGGTCTATCAACACTTTTGCATATATTCGATTATCCAAAGTATAACTCTCCTCACTTCCATAATACTCCAATGCTACTCTATACTTCTCAATGATGTCGAAAAGATATCCGGCTGCACATAATGATTCTGTACGACTATACGGCCACTCCTCTTTTAAATCTTTTAGTGTGAATGTATATCTATCTTTTGATTCACCCATCACTTAACCTCCGATTGTCTATAGGGCTTGTCTGCTTCGAGTAGTTCGGGATTCTCGTAGATGTTGCCGATGATTTCCCAATATTTGTGAAGAAATAATGTATGCATGGGCTGGGCACAATACCAGCCATCAATAAGCCATTCGACTTTATCCCGGTCTCGCACACCCGTTCCGTCATGATATTCTAATATATCCCCTTCATATATCTCCTTCCCGTTCTTGTCGTGGAGACCTGTGTATTGATCTTTAGTTCTGTGTTTGATTTCTTCGGGTCTCCATGACTTTTGATCTGTGGAATAAAGCCAACAAGGCAAAGCACTCCAAGATTTATCCTTATCCCATACTCCTGTATACCATTTTTCATAACCTACTATTTTGTTGAATCTATTTATGAGTCTAAACTTTATATCTCTCATCGTGTACCCTCCGATTGCTTATAGAGTTTATCCTCTTCGAGTAGTTCGGGATTCTCGTAGATGTTGCCGATGACTTCAGTTTCTCCCCGAACCATTTGACTTGTCAATCCCAAGCTAGAAATACATCCATTGCTTTCTATATATTGTTGTGACGGATGATTGAATATTTTAGAATGTCCCCATATAGCCTCTGCCCAAACCCCCATCATTGGACAACCATATTCTTCGCAAATATCATATTGTCCGAATCTTACCACACCCTTTGTTATGTCTATGTTTTCATGTTCTTCGGTTGGCGTGGACATGTCTGAATAAAGTATATCTCCTTCGTATATCTCTTTATCATTCTTGTCGTGGAGACCCGTGTATTGCATAAGGATAGTATTTGGTAGAGATGAAAGTATTCCGTTTTCCAATTCCCAACCATCGTCACTGTCTGGATAAAACATTTTTTTACTTGCATATGCCCATGCACGAAATTTGATTATTCTTGAATTGTCCATAATTATTTCTCCTCTTAGTATTGGCATTTCTTCTATTGTGTTCGTTTAAAAGTAATATTTCTAGGTTTTCTGGTCGATTATCTTTCTTGTTGCCGTTTTTATGATGAACTATTTCGTTTTTGGTTAAACACCGTCCAAGCATTTCCTCGGCGATCAATCTATGTTCTGCTACATATAATTTCTTAGCCCCTATCGCATTAGGATGACTAGGACAATAAATATAGATATAATCCGAAATATAAATCCTGCCCTTATAAGCTCCTTTTCGCCTTGTTCTTGGCTTTGTATCTTTTCCTCTAAATGTTCTTTCTCTCATCGTGTACCCTCCGATTGTTTATAGAGTTGAGTAAAAATACTCAATCCTTCTCGCAAATGGTCTGGCTTGAGGTGCCCATATGTATCCTTCGTCGTGCGTATCGATGCATGGCCGAGTAGTTCCTGGACAATAGCAACGCTCACTCCCGCAGCTATCAATATCGTGGCGAACGTGTGACGCAGGTCGTGGGGACGTAGGTCGTCGGGTAAGCCGTACTTGAGCTTGATGACAGGCCATATCTTACCGCGCCATGCCTGCATTGACATGGGACGATGGGGATCTCGCCCAGGGAATACCCATATACTCGGTTTCGCCTCAAGTTTCCACTCTTTCATAATGTTAGTATACAATACGGTCATGGGTGTTACAAGCTGTTTACGGCCACTCTTCAGATGGTGAATGATATCACCGTCAACGGACTGGCGGCGTATCGTCATAAGCATATCGTCAAAGTCGAGGTCATCCCACTGCAGGCCTTCTATCTCGCTCTTGCGTCTCCCCTGCATACCGGCGGTAGCGATGATAGCACGGTCACGTCCCTCGAGCTCGTGTAACATGGTCATGAGTGTTTCCGGCTCTACCGTAGGATGTTCGGTCTTGGGGCATCCGGGGAGCCGTGTCTTGAGCGGGCTCTTGTCAAGTATGCCCTCCTCGACGGCCTTGTTTAATATCTTGCGGATAGTGCGCATGACGTTGTATGCGGTAGCCTCGGTATCGTGCCGAATGAAATCATTCTTGAGGCGGAGCAGATCGGCATTGGTGAGGTCGAATATCTTTACTCTTCCTATTAAGGGGTACACATGATTGCACATCGCCCGTGTCTTGGCAACCGTGGTCTTGCGATTGTTCAGCTCGTCATACTCTCGGACGTACCATTGGCAGAGCTCCCGTACCGTCCATGTCTCGTGTAACTTATATTGTGGGTTGTATGTTCTACCTTCGCAGTCATTAATATATCTACGGCGTGCACGTTTCGCATCGGCCTGGGTGGGATAGCTCCCGCGCTCAATCTGCTTCCCGCCGGTGTGTAGCTTGTGCGACCAGTAGAAGTACCACCGATCACCTCGCCTGTGTGTTCCTTCACCGCGTCTCATTGCCTATCCTTACCATCGTATACCTACAGCAATAGTTGTAGCTTCTTGATCTAATTTGATAGTCTCTCTCCATACAATGGAACTTTGATTGTGATAAACCGGATGACTACACCAATGGTAAATATTGATATAGAATATTTTATAACTAATAGTATAACCGATTTTATATGTATCGAGAAACGGAGATACGGGATTGATTTCATCTGCCGGCAGAGACCAAACCTCGATTCCACTATAAATTGAATTATCGAATATCCATAAGTCGAAATCATAAGAGATATTAACGATAGAAAATATTTGTTGAGTATTTGGATTCTGGCCTATTTCTACATTTCCATGTATTTCGCCAGCGGGGATCTCGGTGGGATTGAATACATAAGCACTCAATACAAGCAAGAAGCACACAATCAATAAGGTTACGCGTTTCACGGTATCCCTCCTTATTCGGCATTCTTGACTATCGAGTTAAAATAATATACCAAGCATTCATCGGCACAATAATAATCCCAATGGTTTACGGGGAGTCTGTGCCGTTTGTGCCGTTTGATTCCTGCCCATCCTCCCCGGTCTCTTCCGCCGGTTTATCCAAAAGCTTGTATTGTCGAAACTGTTCGCGCTCTGTGTCCTCTACTTCGATAGCCTGCCTAACATAAAATATAACTTGCTCCCCCATTGTTCTTTCTTGGCGCTCAGCCTCGTCACAAAGTTGTTTATACAACGACGTAGAAAACCGGATGTGAACCTGTTTATCTTTCTTCTCTTTATCCATGGTACCACTATTATGTACCAATTGTAGCCAAAAGTCAAGAAAAAAAACTTTCCCGATTTTCGATTTAGTACTTGACATTTATTTACAAGTGGTATATTATAGGTATAAACGTTCAACAATGGGAGGGGACGATGGAAAAAACACGCACAATTTCAGTAAGAATGCCCACCGATATTTACAATCACATTAGGCGGACGGCACGGAGAGAGAGACGGTCATTCGGTAAGCAGATCGTCCTCTACGTCGAGCAACAGATACGCGCAGATGAACAGCGCACGGAGCATTTTCCTACGCTTACCCATTCAGAAGCAGAGGAAGTTTATTCAGGCGTGAAAGCGGGCTGGCCTACAGAAGATGGAGATAAACCCGTAGCGGAGGAGCGTTTGCCCGAAATAGAGGATTTTCCTGATCAAGAAAAGGGGGAGGAATAGGAAAGTTGAAGCGGATGGGGATACACGAAAGAGATGGAATATACTGGATGCCTACCAGAAAACAAAAAGAAGGTAATAGTTATAATTTTATTTACGAGGGTGTAATTCAATGTAGTAAATGTAAACAATGGTATTTGATTAGTAAACATAGTTTCTACCAAAGAAAGTTTACTCTATGTCCTCAATGTGCCCAAACCAGAATAAGATATGAAAATCATTTTGAAAAATATGGATATATATGGTCTAGGGGCGGCAATGATCGTTGTCCGGGGACATTAATGCCATGTATAAAATGCCATAAACCAAAATGGATAAATTTATCCTGTTATGAAATGGGTATCGGTATTCATCATCCGGGATCTAGACGTTTCAACAAATGGACAGGCCTGTGTCAAACTTGCTACAGTAATTCCCTCAAAAGCAATGGAAAATATATAAAGGAAGGATATGTACATATAAAATTATATGATAATCCTTTTCCTTCAATGACAAATCAAAAGGGATATATAGCAGAACATAGATATGTAATGGCAAAACATCTAGGACGCTGTTTAAACTCTAATGAACTTGTGCATCATAAAGATGGAGATAAATCGGATAATAATATTGATAATTTAGAATTAACTAGAAGAGGAAAGGCACATAAATCAAGTTACAGTGATGCCGTGGCGTATGGCATGTCTTTAATGCTTACCATCTTGGCAAAATATAATTTGATACAGAAACCGAGTACGGGGCAAGAGGCAATAGATAATGTTTGAAGAACCAATTTGTCATTTGCTACGCGAGCAACTCTTGTTTAAAATACAGGCTTGCTGTTTCTGCAGGAGTAAAGACATCTTCCGGCTTGGCCTTACCGAAATGCACATAGTAAACCTAAGTAACCGGCTCAGTATTGAGCATAAAGTTTTTTCGAAGCCTATATGGAGTATGGAAATTGACAACCAAAGATAAGGATAAACGACAACCGAAACAACTCATGCACTTTGAGCCCGATATGTCACGTGACTGCAAGCTACGCAAGCCGGACCGTGTGATAATTCGTGAACTCTTATATAAGAGGCAAAGTAGTGCAAAGGTCGAATCCAAAAGGGAGTAATGATGCGTTTTTATTCATGTAAATGTAGGCATTTATCTCCAGTGTCATGGTGGTGGGGTAACGACCGCTTCCCGCTTTGGCACTGGTGATTATAGGAGGTAAGAAATGAAAGAGCATGATACTCGTTACAAATCTCGACACGTACTGACGGATGAGGAATACCACAACATGCTTTATCGTGGTATCACCATCGAAGAATATTGGCACCAGGCACAGGAAGCACGCCTGAAAGAGATTGGCAGGGGGAAGTGTGAAAATCGAAGAGTTTAGAGATGTTATTAAACGATATCCCGCAATCTATGCCAACGGATATACCGCCTGCAAGAAACATAATGGCAATATCCTATATTATTTACCCCCATATCTACCGGGCGATGACCGCCGTACTGCATGGACACGGGGATGGGGAGACCGGCAGACGGAGGAGATGAAGGATGTTTAAATGTACCGACCCCGATGGCAAAGGGAAATGTCCCCACGGTGTCGAGAGTGACAAGCTACACACGCCACGCAACACTGACTTGAAGCTGTGCGATGATTGCTATCGGGAATATCGAAAGAAGAAGGAGGGGCGGGCATGAGTAATTTTAAAACCGTAGGCGGTGGACTGTGTGTACTACAATGCGTAATAGAACGCTTAAAGTTTTTAGAGGTAGACCTGAGCGGAGAACTCTCAGAAGAAGCCATAAATGCAATGACTCTATTACACGGGGCTTTAGTAATTCGGGAACAAATAAAAGAAGCCGAACTGGAATGTGCACAAAGCAAGGATAATTTGAGGAGGCAAAATCATGAGCCGGGGAATGTATGAACGATATCGAAAGAGTCGATGGAACCCGTTTGCGATTGTGACTGACACAATGTTTATGTTGAACTACAACGGATGCGGGATGGAGAAAGGCATCATAAGGACATACAAAGCAATCATAGGCGCGGCGAAACGTCGGCATGAGTCAGCCGAGAAGGAGGTGGCATGAACGAATACATCAGAGATGGTTGTATATATTCTCACGATATAGAGGTGGGGATGAGGTGTGCTTTTTATAATGAGTTTTTTTTTCGCCACAAGGGGGCATCAAAACCCAACTGTGCGTGGTGTCCACACTATTTTCAAGAGCGGCGACAAGGAGAGCAGCGCAAAAAAGACAGGAGGCAGAAGGAGGTAACACCATGAGCGGAGACACGGCACTTGAGACTATCGAGGACAAGTCGGTGGTCGCTACGGCGACATTGGAGGAATATCACGCCGACCGAACAAAGGTACTTGAGTTTGTAAAGAAGGAACTCAAGGAGGGGATAGACTACGGCGAGGCGTATAAGGGCGCCGGCAAGCCGAGCCTCTTGAAGCCCGGAGCGGAGAAGGTTTGTATACTCCTCCAGATAGAACCTGTGTTCTTTGCCGACCGCGACACATGGACAATGATGGGGAAGCAATCGGGACACGTTAATCTTGTGTGTTATCTACTTAACCAGGAACGCAAGCTACGGGCATTAAAAGAACTGAAAGAACTCGGCAAGGATAACGAGGCAACAATATTTAAGACGTGCGCAATCGCCGAGGGACGCGGGGCGGGTAGTCTTAGCGAGAACACAGCAACAAATGACAATAGCCTGATAAAGAAGGTGGAGAAGCGTGCCCTTGTCGATGCCGTGTTGCGGGTGGCTGGACTATCTGAGATGTATACACAAGACGGCGAGGATACACAGGGGGCCGGATCTCCCGAACAAGGACAGGGCAATCCGGATATCCGATGTGGGCCCCATCCGACTGTGGGGAAGGCGAATATTGATTTTAAACACAGTGGCGAATGGCAAGATGTACACGATGCCATGATAGGAATGATGGACGATAACGACTGGCACGGTGATGTAATGTACGGTGGCAGGGTCAACCATTTGGGTGTCATCAAGGAAAGATTTGAATCTATCACAGCCAAGCTAAGTCTCGGTAGCATGAACAGGCTATACGACCAGTACAAGTTATTACTCGACACGGCGAAGAAGCAACACGATGCAAAGGGGGCAATCGCATGAATCTATTGAGCTGGATTTTGGTAGGATTGATAGTGACACTGTTTAGCTTGATAATTTTAGTAATAGCCGCACGGGCGACAAGATAAGGAGCAATCACATGGAGACTGACCATCGCGGTAAGCCATACGATGAATTTCGAGAAATAGAGAAACCCGAGCCAGACTATCCACAGGCGGGCCCACCGCATGACAAGACAACGTATATGGGTAGGATCCGTGACAAGATTGATACTGCCGACAATGCGTTTGCGAAATCATCACGGGATTATCGCAGTACCATGAGCGAGATGGAGGATGAAGTCAAGAAATGGTATGACTTGGTGAATAAAACAATCTCAATGGTCAAAGACAAGACTTTTGATATCGTAACATTACGAGAATACCTCATCGATATGAGACGAAATATCAAGGGAGGGTGATATGGGTTTATGGGTAATACGATATCGATATATTTCGCCTGATGATTATATGACACCATATATGTATTTGCCAATACAACAAACTGGCATTGAAGCAGAAACAGAAGACGAAGCGTGGGAGAAACTTGTTACTAATAAATATGCAGGGCCACGAGATAACTACAACAAAATAGAAATATATAAAGCGGATTGAGGGGAGGATGATATGCCGTTACCGATATGCTGTTTAGATAAATGTGAAATGACCGTTGCCCGTAACGATGTGATGGTGGCGGAACCGATTGGTTGGGGCGTGCGTAAGGTTTGGATAGGCGACCGTTACATATGCCCGAAATGTGGCGCACAGTTTGTATGGCGTGCCGACAGGGGGCAGATAGTGACGGACATATCATATTATACCGAACAGTATAGACCGACGGAGGTCTTGGAGTTTACACGATGAAAGGAGAAGCAAATGAGTAGAAGAGTCTATCTGAGCAGAGACGGGCGTGGTGGTGGTAATGTGGAGTTGTACTTACACAAACCAACATATTCCCAAAATCAGCAATGGTTCTTTGAGACGGACGGGTGCGAGACGTTTTTCTGCTATGAAGAGTTCTTGCGAATCACAGGCTTTAAAATCAAGCCGGGTGAATGCAAACGAGTTCGTATCGAGATTAAGGAAGTATAAAGGAAACACGATGACCATCGTTAAGGTTGATCGACACTCGGCGTATAAACAAGTACACGACTATCTCAAGCTGCAGAAGAATGACGTGTATTTCAATATCGATATCAAGCGATGGAGGGAGCGGAGGACGATAACGCAGAATAACTTCTTTCACCTACTATGTGACGACCTGGGGCGTGAGCTTGGTATGGATCCCGCACTCGTTAAAGAAGGCATCAAGCAGAAGTACGGATACAAGGAGCGATTCGGTGATGTACTCGTACCGAAGCCGTCAAGTATGTGCAACAAGTTTGAGGAGATGTCGGCACTCATCGAGGGGATATTCATCGAGGCGGGGGAGCAGGGCGTTGATATGCGAGAGTTTATTACCGAATGGGAGAATATCAAGCGTCACGAGAAATGGGAGGCGAAGCAATGATAATCGTACTCATAATCACACTCGTAGTAATCATAATATGTGCGGGGCTGTATATCCTGGTTAGCGAGTTTCTGGAGAACGAACAACGCGAACTTATTAAGGCACAGCGTGAGTATATACGGTCGCTTGAACATCAAACCAATCGGATGCGGGAGAGGAACAAATGAAGTGGTTAATAGTTGTAATGATTCTTTTTGTTGTGGGCATGTTCGTGTTCGTGGGATATGCAATCAATAGTTGTTGTGTTTACATCGACGAACACGGTTTAAAATCGGTGGCAGAGGAAATATGGGAGGGGAACGATTAATGTGCAAACGTTCTCACCGGAGACACGCCTATACATATGGGCACGAGCCAATCATACGTGCGAGTGTCGGTGCGAGAAATGCCTACGAAATCAATGCCTTTCGCCACACCATATCGTCGCAAACTCAAAGACAAACAGACGGAAGTATGGTAATCGACGAATACAGAGCGCGGATAACGCTATACTCTATTGCCAATACTGCCACGATAACTGTACCGCCAAAGTACGAGAGAGACGATACGCCCTTATCGCACAGTGGGATGCAGAGATGGCAGCCGAGAGTGCCGTGCATAGTGCTTGATGGAGAGTTACCTATACCATAAAGGAGAATATCATGAAGAAGATAGGCAATGTGAGGGTTGAGATTGAAACCGAGGGGCAAAAAGAATATTACATAAGGGGTATCGATTTCGAGGCAGAAGACTGGATTCCGAAATCAGCCGTCACCGACATACGCGAGGAAGTGGATTGGAGCAAGGTCAAGGAAAATACGCCGGTTGTAATGTGGGAACCGGGCAACGATCCGTATGAAGATGGGGTTGTTGGTTTTTATGGATACACTAAAGCCGACAAACATTATTCCTCTTGGATGAGGTCGGGAGAAAAAACCATTATGTATTACAATATCATGCTCCTCACCGACTGGCTGAAAGAGTACGGAGATAAGAAGCAATAACATTGACGTTACAGACTGCGCCCGGTCCTCCTTCTCGTAGGGTTAACGACTCTGCGGGTAGTCCACCGGGCCGGTCGATTTAGGAGAATCAGAATGAGTAAGAGACATACCGATACGGACAAGTGGACTAATAACCGATGGTTTCAGCGATTACCGGGCAAGTACAAGCTGCTGTGGTTTTATATGTGGGATATGTGCGATAACGTGGGCGTCTGGTCGGCTGACCTTGACCTGGCAATGCTAATGCTAGGACCAAGTTTTACTTTTACCGAAGACGAGGCACTAGAAGCGCTTGGAGACCATGTTGAAGTTATCGATGAGAAAACGAAAGAATGGTGGATTATCGAATACTGTGAGTTTCACCATGCGGACTTTTGCGAGAAATGCCGTGACGGGATTCCCGACATACCAGAAAAAAACAACGCACTTAGGTCATATTTTATCCTAATGAATCAACACCACTTATGGGATAGATTCTTAAAAAGATTAGAATCTCAGGGGTATACAAGGAGTATACGTACCCCCCTAGGTAAGGAAAGGCTAGGTAAGGTAAGGCAAGGAAAGGAAAAGAAAGAATACGCACCATCCGTACACATGACAGAAGCCGAATACGACAAGCTCGTGGATCTCATCGGTAAGGACAACACGAGACGATGTATCGACAAGATATCGCATTACAAGGGCGCAAGTGGCAAGACTTATAAAGACGATTATCGGGCAATATTAAACTGGACGGTTAAAGAGGTGACGGGCAAAGACCCGACTGATTGGGAGGCAGACAAAGAACGCAAGCAAGAAGAGGAACGCAAGGTAGGGGAAAAGAAACAGGAACAGCGTACCAAGGAGCCGATACCCGATGAGGCGCAAGCCACCATACACACACTCGTACATGGTGTGGGTAAATCGATGGAGGATGGGGCGTGAAACAGACACCGGAGAATCTTGTCAAGAAAGAAATCAAGGACTGGCTTGATACCTATGGATTTTTTCACTTCCCCCTTACGCAAGGGCTTGGCTGCCATCCTGGATTGCCCGATAGGATTGCGATTAAAGATGGCCATGTATTGTTTATTGAGATTAAGGCGCCGAAAGGAACGATGTCGGAAAACCAAGTGAAATTTAGTTTGAATGTATTAGGAGCTCAAGGATATTACATAATAGCACGCGGATATGAGGATATTGATACGTATTGCAGACGACGAGGATGGCTATTCTAAAGCGAGCCGAAAAAAGAGGATAAGGAGCAATCACGATGAGTGAATATACAGAGATAAAGAAAACATGGGAAAATGGTAACATAGATATAGATGATGTAGATGTACTATTCGACATCATCAAGAAGCAGAGAGAGGCGATTAATGAATTGCTCGCTAATATTGAGCTGGCCCATCCAGAAGAGTACAAACAATATCGTGAATTGCCATCTGTAGATAAAGCACTCAAACTCACAGAGGAGTAAGACGTGGACATAGCGGGCTTAGGATATCACATCGATGGTGAATGTTGCATATGCGATGACGACAGGGCGTATGCCAGCCCACATATCAAATATCAAGAGTGGCGTATTGCCTTGCGTCCTGACGAAAAAGCCATATACCGCAAGAATAACTATGTATCGCTTGTGAAATATGTATATATAGCGGTGAATGGATATACGGATAATGTGGTGCGTCATCGGGGCAAGGGGCTTAAATGTATTAATCCCGACCACCTCTATGCAAGCGAACCCTCCACACGACACGAAGGAGATAGAAATACAGTATGCCTTAACTGCTTTAACCTTATGTATGTCGAGAATACACACGGCAAACTTGTACGCTGTGTTGTGAAGGCATACAAAGACGGAGAGGCGTTTCTTGTCGAAGAAGCACTCATGAATAAAGGCAGAATACGCTTATGGTGTCCCTTCTATGATACTGAAGATGGTCATGGATGGGGTACGCTTCGATATAAAGAAATGAAAGCCAACCTATTACAACCCACCCTTCTCTGTTAACTGCTTGTAACACACACAACATATCGTATACTTATCTAATGCAAACCTTAATGATAGCGATACAGCAGATATTGAAAAAGAAAGAATACGCCTTGTGGTATATGCATTATTGCGGATGGACACAGACAGAGATTGCACTTGAATATGGCGTGTGTCAGCAGACTGTTTCGAAGCGGTTGAAGAAAATACGCAGGAAACTAAAAAAGAGGGTGTAAAAAGTACCAGGATTACTACATATAAGGTATATGACAGTGAAAGAGAAAAAGCGACTGCGGGAAATCGACGACATCGCCAAAAACCAATTAAGCCATAGAACCGATTTACCGAAAAGCGTGCAAATCAGGTTACACGGAAAAAGGGTAAGTATCCGAGAGCTCCCGTATTCGTCTATCTCCCACAAACAATTATCGATAGGCTTACCAGTAGGGGTAACGCCACACACCTATCTGCCGCCCGAAGAGCGTACATACGTGGACGGGCGAATATGGACGATTGGATAATAGTCAAGGCAATCTTGCAATCGTGTGTATGATAGTCAACTCAATATATCGCGTTAACGGCTTATTAACACATTGAGGAGAAATAGAGTGTATCCCAAACCCGTACCGATACCGCATTATGGCCCAGAGTTACCGACTGCAAAGCCAGAACTGGGCGATTGAACTCAATACCGAGTACGATTGTACCCTATGCCATATAAACCAAAGAAAGAATGTGGATACCCCGGCTGTCCGAAACTGATACCCGCAGGAATGCCATATTGCATTGAACACAAACGAGCAGAACAGAAGCGATACGATAAGCAACGTGGTACTGCAGCACAGCGGGGATATGATGCACGTTGGCAGAGATACCGTAAGCAATACATTGTAGAATATCCATTATGTATAAACTTCAATGAGTGTCACAATCCTACAACGGTCGTAGATCATAAGCAACCAGTAGGCAGGGGCGGAGACTTCTGGGACCCGAACAACCATCAGCCTATGTGTAAATCATGTCATGATAGGAAAACCTTTACGCATGACTCTCATTTGTAAACGGTGTAATAAGTCATTTGAATCGACACATAGTAGACGGCAATATTGTTCTCGTATATGTAGCAATCGAAATGCGAATGATATGACGAAAGTGAAATTCATGGAGAAATCAAAGGTTATAGTATGGAGTTGCGGGGGGGGTATTGATAGTACGGCTATAGCTATATTAATAATTCAAGGCAAACTCCCCCGGCCTGATTTTGCGATAATGGTTGATGTCGGCTATGAACCACAAAGCACATGGAATCATGTTAATAATATTCTGAAGCCCCGATTAAGAACAGTTGGTGTTGAATTACACATACTACGATCTAATGAGTGGATAGACACTTCTCTTGTAGATCATCGGGGTTGGTGTTGTCTCCCCGCATATTGCAAAAAAGATGATATTGTGCAGAAATTATCGACGAGATGTTCTGGGAATTGGAAAGTTAAGGTTGCAAAAAAGTGGTTGCGTAAACAAGGAGTTGAAAAGTGCGAACAATGGATTGGTATGGCGGTAGACGAACAGAGAAGAGCAAAACCAGATGTGAATAAATGGATACATTTACGGTGGCCCTTAATTGAATTTAAAATGACGAGAGAGGATTGTATTTGGTTAATAGGTGGGGCAGGATGGCCACCCGCTCCCAGGACCTCCTGTTATTTATGTCCACAGCAAGCAGACAAACAATGGCTTCGATTAATGAATGAAGCACCTAAAGACTTTGAGAAAGCCTGTATAGCTGAACAATCGATACAATTACAATGTCCAGATGTTTTCTTGCATCGGTTCTGTGTACCTCTAAACAAGGCAATAGAGCGACTACAACAAAAGGCATTCACTTATGAACGGCAGATGGGGGGAGGGGGGATTAAATCCCTAGAGGCAACTGGCCTAAGAC
>Ga0307378_10006733_pt1 | contig 15654 bp, 21 predicted proteins | sample UN1MG_FD_202238 | JGI IMG/M metagenome (GOLD analysis project Ga0307378, IMG submission 202238) | Soil microbial communities from Risofladan, Vaasa, Finland - UN-1 | ecosystem: Environmental > Terrestrial > Soil > Coastal area > Acid sulfate soil | place: Finland: Risofladan, Vaasa | collected... | reverse complement strand
CTTCCAGTAATGTTGCTGTCCATTTCTCTTCGTAGAGATCCCATGTGCCTTCTGCTATTTCAAACTCACGGTTACTGTTATAAGTATGCTTTATAATGCTATCAAATGACAGGGAGCTGCCCTTTATGGTACCGGTAAGCTTTTGTTTTGCCACACGGTTATTGCTCGCCAGCATCCTGGCCAGCTGAATAACAAGAGAATATTCATCTTCACTTCCGGACCGATACCAGGTAGAGGGACCGGTCCGGGATCCATCGCTCCGTTTTGTAATATTATTATATATCAGGCCGGCATTGTTATAATCAGGGGCGTCGGCAATAAATGCATTAATATCCGGAAGAGTGCCAGGCTCGCTGCTATTATCAAAAGTTGCAACTGTCTCAAGCTTGCCTGGCAGGATCTCTGAATCATGAAGGGAATAAACCCTTACGTTGGAATATGCAATCCCTGAATATACCTCATATCCGGGTGGGCCTGCAGATTGGATCCTATATAGACGTACAAGGAGGGTCCCTTCGCATGGAAGCGGGCCATGTGTAACCATAAGCGGGATCCATACAGGTTCCTTAATTGAAGCTGCAATCATTTCATTATCAAAAACGCTTGTAGGAGTAGTGCTCCATCCTGATTTTGTCAGGTAATAATAAGTTGAATCCCCATCATAGAGGCGCACCAAAATTTTAACAGGCATATGGATTGCGTTCATTAGATTCGCATAGGGATTGTGACCTATTGGGGCGATGTCCATTCTGAATATAAAGTCGTCATCATCGGTATTTACAACTTCAATTGATTGTTCCAGATAATGTGCATCTGTATTTTCATAAGCTTTCAGGAATGCATAATATCTGTCCTCTGTAGCTCTTCGGTAAATCTCCCAGTTAGTTGGATCTGGTTTCGTCCAGGATTCAAATAAGCCAAAACTGGAAGAGCTGTATTTCTTAAAATCATGGTTCTCCAGCCAGCTGCCCTTATATCCAAAGTCATGCGTTATCTTGACTTTTTTTGCTCCGGGCTGCATGCCCTGCTGAAGGGTTCCGACCGGTGATACATCAACACCAGACCCGGGATAACCAAGGATAAGAGATGTTACTGCAGGCCCTGCTGACTCATAAACACCGGCATAAGTATATAATTTCGGAGTACTCTTTTTATCATTATCGCATACGATCCTCCATCGGCCTCCACACTGAGAGATCTCTGCATTATATTTCTCAAGGATCTTCTCTAAGACCTCATAGCAGTTATAATCAGCATACAGAGAAGCATTTTCATAGGTTTGTGCCAGGGGTGAATAGGTTTCATTGTGGTTTGTTTCATAAAGATCTATGGCTATGGAATAGCCCAGGGCGAGCCCTATCTTATCGAGACAGTGACGGATGATTGCCAGCTGATCCTGTGAGCCGGTAAGTGTGAAATCTTCATTCTTTAAAAGGCCGAGCCCGTCGGTTGCCGTGAAAGAAACATCAGAAGGAGCCGGTTTATATTTTGCCTGGTATTGCTGGGGGGCCACAAAGCCGGCCCAGAGTAACGTGGTATCCAGGTAAAGCTGGGCCTTTATGTATTTCGCATTATTAGTATAGAACTCAAGAAGCTCAAAATCGACCTCCTCACGGATAGAAAACTGAAGAGATGTTCCACGAATAACCGCGGCCTTATCCTTATTCAGGAAGAAAGAAGGCTTTGGTATATCGCGATCAATCTCCGCACCTGCATATCCATCAAATAAAAGTTTGAGCTTATAAAGATTACTAAGCCGCGAGGTGCAATAAAGCTCATATTTAAGACCATATGCCATTTATGTTCTAATTCCTTTCCGTGTATTTTCTTCCTCTATGGCTGCCACAAGTTCCTTCCCGTCAAATTTGAACGTGCCACCAATTTTAATCTCCACCTTTTGAGTAGCAGTTGCAGCCCGGGTATCATATGTATATGTATTTATATTTGTAGCAACAGCAGTAGATCCACCTCCGGATGCAGCATTTGCAAGAGCTCCACGGACCATACTCCCCACAGCTACAAGAGCTACTCCTGCAGCCAGGGCAACCGGCCATGCACCAGGTATCTTAAGAGCCTGATCTATTCCTGCTACAGCCAGGGCCGCACTTATAACTATCTTCCCGACAGTTATAGCAAGATCAGCAAAAGCTGCAGCCATCATCTTACCAAAATCTTTAATGCCGGCATCACCAATAGCCAGGGCACCCAGGAACTCTCCAAGGCCCGTTGCCATGCTTTCAAAGGCTCCATTGATAGAATTACTTATATCTACCATGGTCTGCTTAATCTGCTTCTGGAAGGCAGGCATAGGAGCCAGTGCATTACTTATAACCTGGTTAAAATCGGGAAGCTTAAGGTTGCTTATAGCAGTATTCGTTATGGATATTGTTTCGGCCTTTTTCTTCTCGAGCTCAATTTCAGCATTAACTACCTTAAGAGCTCTAAGTTTTTCCCGGGAGATCTCACGGAGCTCCATGGCCTGGGAGCGCAATAAGGTATTTATTTTTGCCTCCTGGTCAGCTATCTCGCGGCGCTGTTCCCTGGTAGGATCCGAGGCAGATATCTCGAGCTGCCTCTTCATGATCCGGAGGCGCTCTTTTTCGAGCCCCACCTGGTCGCCATATACACCCTTGATTAATGCCTCGGCTTGCTGAAGCAATGAAAGTTTTTTCTTCTCGTCATCGATTATCTCTTTACTCTCTAACCTTAGCTCCTGTACTTTCTGTCTGCGCTCCTCGAGAGTTGTGATAAGCTCAACTTCACGGTCCTTGACTTTATTCATTGCTTCGGCCAACTCCCCTGCAGCTTTCCAGTCCTCTTTTATTTCCTTACCGATACCACTGAAGGCGGTTTTCATCTTATTAAATCCTTCACGGAAATTTCCGGAGAAGATATCAGCCAGGCCGGATCCGAAGTTCTGGATGCGGTCGATGATATTATCAAATACCGAGCGGATCTTTGCCAGGATAACAGCAAATTTATCGGCACCTTTACCGGTATCTTTAAAGTAAGTGATCAGGGATCCCAGGGCAACTAATATAGCACCTATGCCGGTAGCAATAAGAGCAAATTTCAGGACCTTCAAAGCAACCGAAAGAATATTACTGCTAACCGCAGTTGCTTTAATGGACTGTCCCATAAAATTAAGCGACTTGGTAGCAGTATTGACCGAGCCGTTCACAGCACCCATATTGATGCCGAACATGGATGCAAACTCATTGAGCTTGCCGCCAGCGGATCCTTTAAAGTCATCAACAGCCCTGTCTCCATCCTTCAGGCCTTTTTTAAAGTCGGAAGAATCGACACCAAACTTCGCTTTAAGATTGCTTATTACTGTTCCCATTATCAGGAAATACTTTATTCATAAAATCCTCTGCTCTCTGGAGCCTCTTCTTATACTCCTCTTCCGATATCGACTCGATAATACCTTTCCCTTTTTTATCCCAGGGAAAGGGCCAGAGCTCTTCTGCTTTCATTTTATCCTCTTCTCCGACCTGAACATTCCAGAGCTTGACTGTGGATGTCCGGATTAATTCAGCTGTCTCTTTAAAGCGATCAAAAACATCTTCATTATATCCACCCATTGCATCGAGAAAATCACCAACCAGCATCATACTAAAACGATCCGGATCGTACCCGAGGCATCCGAGAGCGAACCTCCGCATATAAGCCCAGGTAAACTTGGTTATATCACCAAGCTCTAAGCCTTCTTCCTGAAGTGTATCAGCGGAAACTTCGTCGGGGCTTTGCTTTTTTTTTGAGCCGCTCCCTGTGTCTGCTCTGTCAATATCTCAGAGAACATAACAATGCCGGCCATATCGATAAGCCGACCGAATTGTTTTTCATCAAGATCGAGAGTGCGTCCTTCAGCTTCCTCTCCCTCGCTTGCTGAACACCAGGCAATAGTACGGAGTGTGTCCACATCGGCTTTAGCCTCAGCGAGGTCTGTCATCTCCTTACCTGTTACCCTGGTAAATTCACCCAGCGCGTTCATGTTCCACATAATCCGCACCTTACGGCCATTGGTCAGTTCCAGGTAGTCTGCTTTCATGATCCTAAGCCTCCTCTGTAGTTGTAGGATATGTTCCGTCGGTTACTGAGCCTTTAATAGCTCTGAGCGCACCGGAGAAAGATGCATGCTTCTTCTCGCTTCCGCCATCTTCTGAATAATCGGTGATCTTGGCATTGCCATAAGTGATCTTCTCACCTGCAGACATACGGCCATAGGAGAATGAAACAGTGGCGCCGGTCTTGGCCGCTGCCCTAATTGTTTCAAAATCCTCATGAGTTGTACTTTCTCCGGTATCCATCTCAATGGTTTTCCCGGAAAAGGGCATCTCCTGGTCATAATCGATGAAGTCATCTGTAGGGACACCCTCATCTTCTTTCAGTAGGATCGACTCGAAATTCGGCTTAATCTTCAGGCCGGTTGTTTCGAGTCCTTTTATAAGCTTCCCCCCGATTAACAGGGTAAGCATATATCCATAAACATTTGTTGCTGACATATCAATAATTTTTAATGGTTTGCGCTTTCAATGTAAAATCTCAGTATATTGGTATAAAGACGGCTCTCCTGGTCAAAATCAGGATCATCACCTTCATAGCTTACAGTATTTATTACGGTACTTTCAACCGTGGTTCCGGCAAGAGCTTCGAGTGCAGAGATGATAGATCCCTTATAGGTATTTACATCATCGGGAGAATCATCCACAATAGCCACATCGCAATCATAAGCATATCCTGCAATACCTTCCTTTAGCCTTATAGGAGTCTCTCTCTCCTGGTGAACACAGAAAGGCACCTGGATATCTTCATCACCAATAGCAATAAAAGTATTGGTGATGATACCTACTAATGTGGTTTGTATTGCTGCGCTTATCATCTGAGTGCATTTTGCTTTAAAAACTTATCAACTTCTTCCACTGCTTTCTTCTCAAATTCTTTCTGTGCCTGGGCCTTGCTCTGATCCCATGCCCTCTCGATAAACCTCTGCGGCCTGATGCCTCCCTGGAAGTCAGCACTTATGCTCCTGCGTTGTTTTTTGAATGAATGTTCGCGATCGCGGTTTGAGAGAGTTCCGTAATTATGCCAGTAAGCAATCATATATGGATCCCAGTCCTGGCCGCGTGAATTGCGAAACACTCCGTTACCTGAATAAATACCGACGGCCATCGTGAGGCTCTTTCCCTTCCCGGGCTTGATCTTAACAGCTTTCTTGAGACCTTTCAGAGATCCCGGGAGATTTGTTACTATGGCTTTTTTTACCGGATCTGCAGCTTTGCGAAAAGCAGCTTTCACCGGTTTTATATAACCATTCTCCGGGAACTCGCGGATGATCCGCTTAAGATTCTCAGCACCGATCAGTTCGAAATTTGAGCTCATTCGACTATCTTCTCTGCAAGGATTTCAAGGAACAACTTATCAGGAGGATTTACCGAGAGTATGTTATATTCAACTCCATTATCGATTATCCTCATGGTTTCAGTTATGGCATCATCCAGATGGGTCCTGTATTTGAACCTGGGAGCTATTATCAGCCGGTTGTTCACAAACCGTTCCGGTGATTCGCCGGCTGTTTCCCGGGAAGCCCATTTATAACAGTAATGAGTATAGGTCTTAACCGGAGCTCCCATGGAACTTTTTGTAGAGCTCAGTGATTTGAACTCTATCCTGCGATCCATCTTTCCTATTGCACCCATATCAATATCTCTGTATCCTGTAATTACGAAGCAATCTTTCAGCTGCACTCTGATTGACACTTACTCCTGCATTCTCCGGATTAAGATACCGGTCAGAAGCAAGGAGAATAATGGCATCCTTAAGAGATCCGGGCACAGAGGGAGCACTCCCGTATCCATTTGTGAACTCTATCTGTACCACGTTCATTTTCTCATCATCAGTAATGAAAGAATTAAAGAAACGAAGGCGGCCGGTGAGCTCTGTATTATCGAGCTGGTAATCGCTGGCATCAACAGTTGTAAGCTCCGATGCTCCATCAGCGTAGTATTTTACCGATGAGATAGCATCAACGGGCCCGAGAGTAATCTCAACCTCGTTGCCATCGGGATAACCATCGAGATACATAGTATATGTTGCCCGGGCTATCTGCCGGCCGATATCAGTCTGCACCTGGTCGATTATCGAAAGAAGGATCTCCTGCAGGTATTCATCCTGATCATGGTTATTGATCTCGATGTGCAGGTTGCGCTTCAGCTCATCAACCGTTATTGGATCCCAGGTGGGTGCTGTCTTTATTTTGTATCTCGTTTCCACAGCTTAATTCCTATTTCTCGAAATATTCTGCAAGCTGCTTCAGCGTTCCCCTGCCGATACCTTTTACATCGGATAGAGATTCGCCGGCCTCTTTCACTTTTTCAACAGTATCAAACCCTGCATCAAAGAGAATGTCGCGGGCCGGAAGATCTTCCGGAAGCGGATTCTTTTTCTCATCTTCCTGATCTGGGACAGGTATTATATATCCCTGGTCCAGGAGTTCTTTTACCTTGTCAACCTTTACGCTTCCTACATCACCGGGGAAATATCCGTATTTGGGATGTGGCTTTACCCATTTAACTTTTATATATCCTTTTTTCATTATTGTAGATTTAATGTTTGAAAAAAGAGGCCGGCCTGAACCGGCCTCTCCCAACCTAAAACTAACCTGATCAATGAAGAAAACCAGACTATGTGGTCAGAGCATCTTTCATTGCGGCAAAGCTTGCCGGATGACGAAGTGCACTATCCCAGAAGCTGTTAATAACAATACGGACCTTATTTCCTATTGCCTGTGAGAGCGGATCCACGGTTACATCAAATGCTCCAAACTGAGCGATTATCATCTCAAGCCAGTTACCAAAGATGATGGCGGAACATACTGCACCGGAACTGCCTTTCTCAAGAGTACTCGGGCACTGTGTTGATACGGCCGCATTGTATCCGATAAGCTTGTCAGATACATCAACCGGCCATATTCTTGCAGCGGATTCAGCGTAACCATACATATTGGATGTATCATTAAGCCCCGTAACAATAGGAGTGGTCTGCAGCTTATACCTTACTTTCGGATTTGTAAGGAATGCCAGGTTCCCGATATCAGCATTATCGACCGCAACCTCTTTGATAAGAGAAAGCAGGTGAGTCATTGTAGGAGCAGCTCCGTCTGTACCACCGGCCACAGCTCCGATGCCTGAAGTGGCAAGCAGGCCCGTAGGGCCATTTGTTGCACCAGCTATAAAAGCTGCATCGGCTGCTACCTGAATAGCCATAATAAACAGATTACGCACCAGCTGCTCTACATTCATTGGGCTCTGGAAAATAAGAAGTTTGGAAACATCCTGGTAACATGCAAGCCTCTTCGGGGCGAGAGGTACTGCTTCAGTATCGCTGCCTGCATCGGCTGCATCAGCAACCTCGGTGGCCCAGCCTGCAGTTGCAGCTGTAGCAACACGCGGAATACTCACATTACCTGTAAGTCCTGACATAGTTTGGGCCCCCAGCTTAACACAGAACATCTTTGCATAAAGAGCATCGATAAATCCCACGATATCAGTCGGCACCAGGGGTGCTGTTGCAGTGGTGATATCGGCCCTCTTATGAGATCCAATCCGGAGCACTTTCTGTGATATACCAAAGCCTCCGACAGACTCTCCGAAAGCGGCCAGCTCTTTCTGTGCTTCCTGGTGCATTTCAAGTTCAAGGCCTGAAAGACGACCATTGCGCAGAAATTCAGCAAGGGCCTTAACAAATGAGTACTGCTGCAGGTCGCGTTCTTCTGTTTTTGACAGTTCAACTTCGCTGCCTGCGGCACGCAAACGGAGGTGTGACTCACGCTGTTCCTCGAGTTTGATCTCCTTATTGAGACCATCCACCTCTTTCTGAAGATCCTCCCACCGGGTACTTTCTTCGTCGGTGAGCTTCTCTGCCTTATTGGCTAATTTATCCATTTCAGCCAGAAGGCCTTCTCTCTTTTTTTTCAATTCGAGTGATTTCACTTCTTTATTGGATTTAGTTAAACATATAGATATCAGCCTTTAAGGCTTGTTATTCTTAATTTTCGGGATTGTTGCTGCCTCGATATCATATCGGCCACTGCCTGGGGATCCTGCAGCTGCTCCCTCACCTTATCGGGATCGGTCTCTTTTATCCCGAGATCCTTACCATCGAGAAGATCGAGTATATCACGGACGCGAAAGTTTTCGATTTCACTTAAGCGAAACTTCCCTCCCAGCTCTTTGAATGCATACATAAGGGCCACATAGCCCTCTTCGCGCATGCGACGCAGAGCGAGATCTCTCTTACCCGCATCCGGATTGGAGGGGATATTAACGACGGACCATTCGAGCAGCTCCTGTCCTTCAAAATAATATGTCTCCCTTTCTTCTCCCTGGGCTTCATCGCCATCGCCATATTTGCCATTGCCAACCTCCAGAAATCCAACCGAGCTCCTGGAGAGGGATCCAAAGATTATCTTCCGGAATATTTTCTCTGCCATGGCATTACTTTCAGCCGGCTCAAATTCTGCGTCGGCAATAAGCTGGCGCTCTTTCTTGGCTCCCTCGACTTCAATGCGGTTGCTCTTACCGATGATATTGTCGGGATCCGGATCAGTGCATAAGCCCCCGGAGAGGTTATGCTGATAAGCTATTACCGGATTCTTGCGGTAATTTTCAATCTGCCAGTTATCCTGGTTAAGGACCGTATGGTGCCGGTCGCGGGTAAAAGTTGACAGGATAAATGGTATAATGCGGCTTTCCTCTGCTCCTGCAGGGATCTCACCACGGCTTCCGTATGTGTATTTTTTACTCATTTTTCTTTGTATTATCTTTACCTACAATGTTTGCGGGAACTCTTATAACATCGCAACCCTCGAGAGGATTGAGATTAAGCAGTGAGCGGCCCTCGTTGGGAGTCATAACACCTCCGTTAACCATTTCCTTTACATGGTTTGTGACGGCTGCCAGGTCGCCTCGCAGCAGGCCATCGAGGTTGAATCGTATCCGGATAGTACCCCTTTCTTTTGGAGTGAGAAGCTTTTCTTCAAGCTCCATCTCCTGGCGACGAAGCAGGGGACGAAGAGTATATTTTACAAACTGGATATCCAGGTGCTCTATATTCGAGAATGTAGCCTTTGAGAGTTCTGCAATAAGGTGGGGAGGAACATTGAAAATACGGGCCACTTCCTGCAGCTGAAATATTCTTGTAAGTATGAACTGTGCATCTTCCGGTGAAACACCGAGGGGCTTATATTTCAATCCATACTCCATCACCGGGGTGGAATGATCGCCAGCAGCTCCTGAATAAAACGCATCCCAACGCTTCTTCCATGCCTTAAATTCCGTATCGGACATATGGCCCTCGGTTTCAATTACAGCCTTCAGGTTACCCCCTTTTTGAAAGAAGGAAGCTCCGTATTTCTCAGCTGCCAGGCCAAGCCCTATGTTTTCACGGGCCACCGTAATGGGTGATTTGCCCCAATAACCATTAGTTGAAAACATTTTATAATGAAGGATCTCTTCCGAAAAGAAGGTCCCCTTTATTCCAAGCATCTCATCGCTCACCTGGTAGAAAATCCTTCCGTCGCTGTATTTAGCCTTAACCGTGGATGGATGAACAGGAAGTAAGGCTTTCGGGATCCCGGACTGCCTGTTATCTATTATCGATATACCATTCCCCCAGCCCTGAAGCCAGGCATTCATAAGCTCATGCCAGGTGAAGCGGGACATGAGTGAATTTGGCTTCGTCAGTAAATACTTAATATCATGATCGATGGGTGTGCGGGTACGGCCTTTCTCTTCAATTACTTCAATCGGTAGAGATGCCGGCAGCTCCGAAAGAAGCCTCATGCATGACCAGACAGCTGACATCTTAAGAGCTGTCTCTTCTGTTACAGGTATCCCTGCTTCAGTGATAAGCCCTAAAAACTCGGAGAAAGGTTTTTTAAGCCCGGTATCGGAAGAGCGGGCAGATGGTTTTTTAAATATAGATTTAAGCCAGGGCTGTTTGCTCATTACTTCATCTGAACCTTATTTGAACCATGAGACTATTTTGCTCAATTATCAAATACAAAGTTCTGAAGGAGTAATGGCTTAGTTATGGAACATTGTTTACAGGAATAGAATTGAGATATTAACAGATAATTTCAAGTAAAATAAGGAACTTGGAAATATTTGAACGGAGTTATTAACAATTTAGGGAGTCTTTTTTGCCCTTTTAAATTTAAAATCTTCCCTGGCAACAAGATATGGCCGGCCATCCATATCTTCAATCAATACAAAGCCGGAATAAATCTTAATAACCGTACCATGAAAATCAAGGAAGATCTCGACCCCCTTGGGCCAGTGAAAGAATTGAAAGCTGCAAAAATCGCCGGGCTTAAGATCATTCATCTTCCTTAACTTCAACTAAAGATATTTGAAAAACTCCATCACAATAGATCCACCACTCGGACCATCTTTTCGTATATCCTCTATGCCATGAGAATTTCAGCGGTTTACATCTGTGATGAATTGCACATAGTTCATCGATTTTCTTCTTGAAGTCCTTAAAATAATCCTGTATCTTATCTCCAGGGATAAGTTTGCGGTCCATTTCATAAGCAAGTTCGTGAGCTGCCGCTTCGAGCTTGTTTTTTGCAGTCCAGTGATTGGCCGTAATTCTTGAAAAGAATGTAGCATTTCTTCTCTCGGCATTCATGTGATTAATCATTAAATCATTCATTGCTCCCATAGTCATATTATTTATTTAATCGTTGACGAAATGAATCATAACTCGAATACCGGAACTCATTGAAGATCTCATAAAACTTCTGGTTAAGCATATCAAATACAGCCTTCTCGGTGATCTTAGGATTATCTTTTCGCCGTGCCTGAAGCTCTTCCCAGAATACCTCAATGAATCCCTGCCTGGTGAACATCCGGATAACCTGGTTATCAACTTCAACACGATTTACCTGTGGTTTTATATAAGGTTTTTTACTCATACCATTCTAAGTGAGTGTCCGTGAGTATATATAGCTTTAGTATCTTTTGTATCATTAATTGTCATGCATTCTCCAATACCCATGATAATTGCCACAATACCATCGATCTTCTCCCGGGATCTCTTCTTATCAGGCTTTATATTTTCATTGATATCGGTATAGATCTGAACATTGGAAAGCATCCACCGAAGTACCGGGTCGTTAAGATGATCAGGGATCCCCGACATAACAAGCTTCTGAAACTCCTTAGTAGGAGCAGTCATATTCATAATCCCCTGGGCAAACTCATCCATCTTATCCTGGGGAAAGCCGGCCTTTATCAATCCCTGAATTACTCCATGATATGCCTTGGCCGGATCAAAGGCCATCCCCTCACATTGATATTCTTTAAGGATCTGCATTATATCATTAACCATCGTATCGATATCGATCACATCCCCGGGAGTTGTTTTAATCCTTCCTGCTCTGGTCCATGTCAGGTAATCAACCTTATCCCTCTTCTCCTGGATCTTAGCTTCCGGGATCCAGTAGAACATCTTAAATACCGGCCTGCCGTTTATTTCAGGGAAATAAAGGCCAAGCGCATTTATATCAACATGAGAAGCCAGGTCAAGTCCCCAATAAGAGCGCTTACCCTTAAGTGCTTCCGGATCCGTGTCATATGAACAGCGCATCCATTTATCATCGGAGATCCATACTTTAGGTGCATCTACCCAAAGGTCGAGATTCTTGGTTTTAAATGAAACCTCTTTGCGCGGATCATTGACTGCTCCCTGAAACTCGCTTTCGAATCTTTCAGGAATAACTGATATACCGTAATTCGGATTTGCTTTCTTCCAGGCTGTCGGGTCCTTCCAGTCGTCGCCTTCGTCGGGTGTATATATAACTGCGAAAGTATCATCCTGGGTGAGGATCCCTTTCAGGATATCAATACAAAGCTGCCGATATGTATAGCATGGAAGTGTCTTATCGCGTCCGGAGGTGGTTATAATCACAATAAGTGGCTGACGTCGGTTAACAGTTGCGCTTTGAATATTCTCAAATACATCATTGTTTTTCCATACATGGTATTCATCTATCACTGCTCCATGGGGGTTGATCCCCTCCATGGTATCTGAATCACGTCCCAGCATCTCAAGCTTTGAAGATGTGGTCGGTATGTTTATGTTTTTTGTCAGGATCCTGGTCCTCTTCTTCAGTGCCGGTGAATGTTCTATCATCTTCTTCGCCATACTGAAACATAGCTTCGCCTGCTTCTCGACACTGGCCGCACAATAGATCTCGGCTTCTTCTTCTCCATCAAAAAAGAGTAGATAGTTAGCAAATACAGCTGCAAAGGTTGTTTTTCCGTTTTTCTTTGGCATCTCGATATAAGCGTAATTGAATCGCCGGGTCCCGTTTTTTTTGTGCCATCCCAGGAGAATGTATATTATCGCTGCCTGCCATGGCTCGGGGGTGAATTGCACCCAGGAATTTTTGTCCGGAGAATGTTTTAATAGAGTGCAAAAATCAAACATTCTACTGGCTGCTTTCTTATCGAAATACCATCCATGCTCCGGGGCAACACGGAGATCTGCTGCATGGCGCTCAAATGTTAACCTGGTAATTGCGCTTACAACTATCTTTCCCGAAAGGACTTCGGATATATATTTCTCCGCCTGCTTAATCATAATCAAGTGAACATAAACCTGTCATTTGTTTTAATTATTGTTGTTACAAAAGGAAACTTATCTACAGGCACCTGTTTAATTGCTTCGATAAGACAGGTTGAAGATGTGAATATTACATGCATCTCATTGTTAAATGATATCTGGATATACAAACATTTATCAGACCCTCTCTCCCTGAATGCTTTTACTTTTGATTCTTCCATCTTAAATGCGTGTATAACAATCTCCTTATTAAGGATCTTCTCCATCTTAATCTTATCACCCTCAAAACCCCTGTCCGGCATTTTAATATTAAACTGGCTGAATCTGTTCATGAATGATCTTTTTAATTAAATTCCTGCTGTTACAATGTGATGCCCACCCGGCATATGATGCTATGGTTTGCGGGCCCTTGTTTTTCACTACCGCCCGGGCAAAACTTTTCTTTATGCTTTTCCTTAAGAGAATATGCGTGTGCCTGAAGACGTATCCGACAAAATCTATTCCCCTGGTATTAACAGGAAATACCTGGTAATTCCCCTTCACCTGAAGCTTTAATTTATCATTAAGATAACGCCGGATCCCAGATAATAAGCCGTGTAAATAATCCTTATTCCCGGATAGAATTACCATGTCATCGGCATACCGGAAATAATACCTTACCCGCTTTTCTTCCTTGATCCAGTGATCAAAATATGTGATATAAAAATTAGCCAGGTACTGGCTCAGGTAATTGCCGATCGGGAGACCTTCGGCACTATCAATTATCTCATCGAGTAGATCCAGAAGGTCGTGATCCTTAAATTTCCTGCGCAAGAAATCCTTGAGAATGTCATGATCAATACTCGGATAGAATTTCTTTATATCAAGCTTCAAACAGTACCTGGTATTGTCCTGATCTTTTAGTACTTTTTTAAGAGCTCCCGCAGCTGCGTGGATCCCTCTTTTTTTTATGCAACTGTATGTATCTGCAGTAAATGTCGAAACAAATATCGGCTCCAGTATATTCATAACCGCATGGTGAACTATCCTGTCCGGGTAATAAGGGAGCCTGAATATTATTCTTTCTTTGGGCTCATATATAGTGAAAGTGGTATATTCGGAAGTTTTGTATGTCTTATTGATCAGCGATTCATGGAGGACTGTTATATTCTTTTCCCGGTTCTTGTCGTGGGCAATTATACCGGGCTGATTCTTTTTGCCCTTACGGGCAATGCTGTCTGCTATATTGAGATTCTCAATACTGCAAATTTTCTCGTATAAATTACTGTGTCTCTTCATGCCTTTGCTTGTAAAAGATCCCGTTCGCCTTTAGCTACCAGGGCTCTTTTGTAGTATTTGTTATTTTTTGCCGTGCGGGCAGGGTTTATGTTGCCTTGTATGCATAGGTGCGAACTGACATTCGTATTCGAGTTATCGTAATTGTAATTCGAATCATCGAACCTGAAACCGGACGAAAGAACTGACAGCTGCTGCAACATACAACCGGTGTTTCTTATTCTGAGTACAATAGATACTCCTGATAAAGGTCCTTAAACTGCCCGGCTATATACAACGCCTTATCACTGGTACTGGTGCAAAGGCGCGAACCGACATCCGCAGGCGAGAGACCGCAGCGGAAAGCCGAACCAACGAACCCGAAACCGGACGAAAGAACATAGAACCATGGATAATATTTCCACTGGCTATAATCGCTCCAGTCTGGTTTCCATCCGTTATTAATGGCCAGGAATATAATAACGAGCTTGTAATAAGCAATCATGGCTTTTACCGGCTCACTATGGACAGCCTTAATTTCAGGCTCTGAAGGTTCAATGCCTGTTTTTTTACAGGCATCTTCAAAGGTTCTGATCGATTTATAATCGAACTCCCCCGATGCTGATTTGTTGGTCTTTTTTGTCATGGTATAATATTTATTTTAGGAACCCCTCATATATCGTAGTGAACTGCTTCCCGGCATAATTCGCCTTCGCTTCGGATTCAAAGCAAAGGCGCGAACCGACATCCGCAAGCGAGATACCGCAAGTGCAATACGAACCATCGAACCCGAAACCGGACGAAAGACGAAACCATGGATACCACTTCTTCTGGTTTGTGTCATTCCAGTCCGGGATCCATCCCTGGTTAATAGCCTGAATAATTACTTTCAGCTTTTTATAGGCTGCTTCATCCTTGGTATCGGTATCATTGGATATAGCATCCGTATCAATATCCAGTGCCTTACAGGCATCCTTAAAAGTTTTGATATCCCTATAGTCGATCTTTCTGAAGGCATCCTTGCCGAAGGCTACCTCGAGCTGCTTCTTGAAAAAGTCTGGGGCTGAATCATAGAGCTTCTTAGCTGTTTCTTTTGTAACTTTTACTTCTGACATTTCAATTAATTTTAAGTGATTGATAATAATGATATACTATAATAAAATCCATCTATGTCTTTAATACAATTTTCTCCTATCCTCACCTTACATCCTGTTATAGGGCAGGTAAAATCAAAGGGGGCTGTAACTATGTCGTAATCATTTCCCATACTTCTTTTCAAGTTCATCGAAAGGATCCTCATCACCCTTACCGGCAGGTCCTATCTTTTGAGCCGACAATGGATCCAGGCCGAACAAGCTTGCGATCTCCCTGTAATTCTTTTGTGCCTGGTTCCGGATAGCCACCCAGGGAGAGGGAACCTCATAATCATTTTTACCCACAAAACTTGTATAGCCATTCTTTAATTCCCGGACTGCTTTCTCATAAGTTGCAAACTCCTGGGCCATGATCAGCACCAGCTGAACATTGGCATTTGTTAGAAGCTTCTTATCAATAAGCATTCTGCAGATATTCTTGAAATATTTCTTTGCTTTACTGTCAAGCCACACTTCAGGTTTCGGTACCTCAGATATATAATCAAACTCAATACCCTCACGGATCCTGTCTTTCCGGATTGTTCCGGAGAGCTTCTTAATAGTATCCGGTACCGATGGCCTCCCCCCCTTACCCATTATACCCCCTCCCTGAGTTTTGACAGAGGCACACGAATGG